>Ga0182024_10023655_pt1 | contig 10977 bp, 9 predicted proteins | sample P32metaG_FD_120480 | JGI IMG/M metagenome (GOLD analysis project Ga0182024, IMG submission 120480) | Permafrost microbial communities from Stordalen Mire, Sweden - P3-2 metaG (Illumina Assembly) | ecosystem: Environmental > Terrestrial > Soil > Wetlands > Permafrost | place: Sweden: Stordalen... | reverse complement strand
GTCACGTGCCGCCCAGCAGCATCCGGCGTGCCTCAGCGTGCGGGATTCCCGGCGGCCGTCCCGCCGCGATCCATTCCCGGTAGCTCTCCGACGCCGCAGCAGCTCCCGCGCGCTCCAGCTCCTCCGCGGACGCCTGCTGCTCCAGCGCCCGGAACCGCCGGTACTCGGCCACAGGGACGACTACGGCGGTCTCCCCGCCAAGGTGGATCACGTCGTAAGGCTCTGCCGGGTCCGGGCTGCCATCCGGCTGCGCGCTCATGGTAGCCAGCGTAGACGCAGGCGGCGACAGCCGAGAGCTAAAGCAGGCGTCGGCACGCCTCGCCTCGCGCCCAAGTTTTGCCATCTGACTTGCCTCTCATACCCCTGTTCTGGCGCCCGTTCGCCCATCGTGCTGCCTGCACGCCTGCCCCCTTTCCCGCACGATCGAATTGCCGCTCGAAGCCGTTCACACCGAGGCATTACTAATGATCTTGGTCAGTTGAGATCGCGATCAAGAGCCTCCGACTGACGGCTGCGGCGCGGGATCGCGGCATGAGGAGGCGAAGCTGTGGCGGGGATCATCACCGTCTCGCCGGGATATGACGCCTCTTATCCGTGGCGGCAGATCGGCACGTCGGCCGAACCGGCCCAGGCCGGCCAGTCTGCCACGGGCTACTACCTGTCGCCGGCAGAGAAGGGGGGCGAGCCGCCGGGCCGGTGGCGGGGTGGCGGCCTTCCTGATCTGGGTTTCCGTGATGGGCAGGTCATTGAGCGGGAGGTGTTCGAGCGGCTGTACGGGAAGTTCCTCGATCCTCGTGACCCGTCCGGGCAGATGCGGCTGGGACGGGCGCCGCAGCAGTTCCGTTCCGCTGAGGAGATTTACACGGTGCTCGTGGCCTTAGAGCCGGAGGCGACCGCGGAGCGCCGTGCTCAGCTGATGATCGAGGCGAAATCGCAGGTCAGGGCGCCGGTGCAGTATTTCGATGCGACGTTCAGCGTGTCGAAGTCGATCACTTTGCTGCATGCCTCGGCGATGGCGAATGCCGCCAGCGCGGCGAGCGCGGGGGACGTTGAGGCGGTCGGGTACTGGGAGCAGGCCGCGGATGACGTGTGGGGTTGCATTCAGGCGGGGAACCGGGCGGCGCTGGAGTACCTGCAGCGTGAGGCGGGGTACACCAGGTCCGGGTATCACGGTCGGCAGGCAGGCGGGGCGGCGGCCACGGGCCGGTGGGAGGACGCTCACGGGTTCGTTGTGGGCTCGTTCGCGCAGCACACCAGCCGGGATGGCGACCCGCAGCTGCATATCCATAACCTGATCTTGAACCGGGTGATGCGGGAGCGTGATGGCGCTTACCGGACGCTGGATTCGCGGGCGCTGCATGAGCACCGGGGGGCCGCCGCGGCGATCGCGACCTTGGTGATGGAGTCCGGGCTGTCCGGGGAGTTCGGCACGGGCTGGGTGGGGCGGGCTGACGGGCACGGCCGTGAGGTACGTGGGGTGAGCCGGGAGCTGATGGAGGAGTTCTCCTCGCGCCGTCAGAGCATCTCGGCGCTGACGGAGCGGCTGGCGGCGGAGTTCGAGGCTCAGCACGGGCGCGTGCCGGATGCGCGTGCTCTTGGCGCGCTGCGCCAGTGGGCGAACCACGCGAGCCGCCGGGGGAAGGGTCATGAGCCGCTCGACCTGGCTGCGGAGGCGCGGCGGTGGGCGGCTCAGGCCCGCGCCGGTGAGGCGGGCGCGCTGGAGCCGGTGATGGCGGGTGTGACGAGCCGGCGCGGCCCCGCGGCTGCGTGGCCTGCTGAGCCGCGGCCGATCTGGGAGCTGACCCCGGATCAGCAAGGCGACCTGATGGCTCAGGCGCTGGCCAGGGTGCAGGCGGCTCAGCCGGCCTGGCGGAAGGCGGATCTCATCCGTCATCTGGGGGAACTTCTGCCGGACGACGTGGCCTGCCGGGATGACGCCGCGGCGGCGGCGCTTCTGGTTGACCTCGCGGACCGGGTGCTGGCCGGCGGCGCGGGCCCGCAAGTGCTGGCGCTGGAGGCGCCGGAGTGGCCGCGCGTGCCGGAGTCTTTGCGCCGGGCGGACGGGCGCAGCGTCTACCGGCCGCACTCCGGCATGCGGTACGTGGCGTACGAGCAGCTGCTGATGGAGGAACGGCTGGCGGCTCAGGCCCGGCAGCCGGGCGCGCCGCGCCTTGCGCCTGAGCTGGCCGCGTGCCTGCTCGGCGCGGATCAGGAGCGGCTGGAGGCTCAGCTCCGCGCCGCGGCGCAAGGCGCGGAAGCGGCACAGGAGACGACCGGCTCAGGGCTGCGGCTTGACCAGGCAGCGGCGGCGTTCCTCGCGGTGACCAGTGACCGCCGGGCGGAGATCCTGGTCGGCCCAGCGGGGTCCGGCAAGACCCGCACCGCGGCGCAGGTCGCGGAACTCTGGCGCCAGGCTGGCATGGGAGAGGTGTACGGGCTGACCACATCGCAGGCCGCCCGCAATGTGCTGCGGGACGCCGGGGTGAACCTGGCAGCCAACACCGCGGAGTTCCTCGGTCACCTGAAAGGCGAGCGGGAAGCCCGGAGGGCCAGGGCACTGCGGCCGGGAACCTTGTTGCTCCTGGATGAGGCGTCGATGATGTCGATCGCTGACCTGGCGGCGATCATGCAACTGGCCACTGAACGGGACTGCCGGGTCCTGATCACCGGGGATCACGAGCAGCTCGCTGCTGTCGAGGGCGGCGGCGGGATGATGATGCTCGCCCGGCGGATGGGATTCGTGCAGCTCGCCGAGCCGGTCCGGTTCACCCATCAGTGGGAGCGGGACGCCACGCTGCGCCTGCGGGCCGGTGATGCGACGGTCCTGGCGCAGTACGAGGAGCAGGGCAGGCTCCGCGGCGGGAACCCGGAAGAGGCGATGGAGCAGGCGTGCCGGGCGTCCGTCGCCGACCACCTCGCCGGCAAGGACTCGCTGCTGCTGGCCCGTACCGGCGAGCAGGCCCGGGAGATGTCCCGCCGGGTCCGCGACGACCTGATCCGCTACGGCCTCGTCCGGCCCGGCGCCGAGGTCAGCCTGCGGCACGGCGCGGCAGCGAGCTGCGGTGACCTGATCGTGGCCCGCAAGAACAAGCGCGCGATCATGGCCGGGGAGGCGGGGCGGTGGCTGACCAACCGTGACGTGCTGCGCGTCGAAGCCATTGACCGGCGGACGGCGACCGTCCGCCGCCTGCTGGACCGGGAGCCTGGCAGCGGCCAGGCGGCCTGGAGCGCGCCGTTTGAGTTGCCGAGGACGTACCTTTTCTCATACTGCGATCTGGCCTATGCGACCACCTCGCACGCCGTCCAGGGCAGGACTGTCGACACGACTTACGTCCTAGTCGACGGCCTCGGCGACCGGCAAGGGCTGTATGTGGCCATGTCCCGCGGCCGCGAGGCGAACTACGCCTACTGCGTGACAGGCTTCCCCCGTGCGGCGGACGTACGTGAAGGCTCCCGGCCCGCCGCGGAACTCCGGCGGGTCCGCCGGATGATGCGAGAACGCGCCGGGCTGTGTCCGGACCCGGATGGCAGCGGGCCGGATCAGGATGATTCCGCGCTGCACCGGGATCCGGCGTCGGTGCTCGCCGAGGTGCTGCAGCGCGATGGCGCGGTTCTGTCGGCGACCGAGGTGCTGCGCAGCGAGCTGTCCGGCGCCGATCACCTGGGCGTGCTGGGCTCGATCTGGTACGACCTGGCCCGCCGCACGCAGACTGGGCGGTTCGAGTGGTCGCTGCGCGGCATCCTCACGGCGGCGGACGCCGATTCGGCTATCAGCGACCGCGCGTGCACGTGGCTGTGGCGGTCGCTGCGCGAGGCTGAGTCGGCCGGGCTGGACGCCGGCGAGGTGCTGCGGACGGCGATCGCGTCGAGCCCGCTCGACGGTGCCAGGGATGTGGCGCGGGTCATCGACTCGCGTGTCCGCCGCATGCTGGAGCACACCGTGCCTCAGCCCGGGGGACCCTGGTCGGAGCGGGTGCCGGACATGGGGGACCCCGAGCTGAGCCGGTATATGACGGAGCTGGCCGCGGCGATGGACGACCGTGTCCGGCGGATCGGCGAGCACGCGGCCGAGACTCGCCCGCCGTGGGCTACCCGGGTTCTCGGCGAGGTGCCGGAACACCGGGCCGGCCGGTCGGTGTGGGAGGAACGCGCCTCGAAGATCGGCGCTTTCCGGGAGTTGTACGGCTACGACGCTCAGGACGACGCGATCGGCCCGGAGCCGGGGAAGACCTCGCCGGAGGCCAGGGCCGACTGGCATGCGGCGTTCACCGCACTCGGCCGGGTCGACGGCATCGACCTGCGCGGGTGCAGCGACGGCCAGTTGCGGCTGCGCCGCGCCATGTACGAGCGGGAGACCAGCTGGGCACCGCGTTTCGCGGGGGAGGACCTGCGCCTGGCCCGGCTGCAGGCCCGCACCGCGTGGGAGAACACGATCAGGGAAGGCCACGAGGCCCGGGCCGCCGCGGACCAGGAGGCGGCGCGGCGGCACCGGACGCTGGCCGGAATGTGGCGGGCCATGGACGGCAAGGCAACGCGCATCGCCGGCCTGCTCGCCGAGGCGCAGGAAACCCGGCGCCAATGGGAGGCGCTCACCGAGCCAACCCGGCGGATGGCCGTCGCCGCCGACCTCGAACTGCGCCGCCGTCATCCCGGCATGACGCTGGAGCCACTGAGATCCGCGGAACCTGCAGACATCCCGGATCCTGTCCCCGCGCCGGCGCCTCGCAGCGAGGTGTGGGTCCAGGAAACCCTCGACGGCGCTCTCCACCTGGCTCGTGAAGGAACGGCGAACACTGCGGCGCGCCGTGGCGAGCCACCGCTCACGCCGGTTCAACGCGATGCCAGCGGCCAGCAGGCACTCGGCCTCACGCCGGTTGCTGTGCACGACGAAGTGCCCGCGAAGGTTCACCGGATCTGCGAGAACGCCCGCAAGACCCAGGCGGAAATCGACCGGCTGCGCAGCACGCCCCGGTACGCCGAGGACGACGATGATGTCTACGTCGGCACCGCGTGGGGAAACCTCAGCCACCGCGACCGCGACGCCATCCTCCAGCCACCCAGGCCCCACGTGGTGCCCGCCAGCGCAGTCCTTCAGAGAGCACAGGAGCGCGTGGCGGCCATGGAACCCGAAGCCGGGTGATCCGGTCGCCGCGGATGATGAGCGCCGAGGGCTCGTTAATCCTGAATTTCGGACGTGTACCTCGTGCGCCGGGTTTCCTGGCTCAGTGCCTCGCCATGACGGCGCTGTTCAGCGGGCGTATCGTGCGGGTCGTGAGGATGATCCAGGTCCTGGACGAGCTGCCGGAAGGCATCGCGCAGCGCCCGGGGCGTATCTGGAATGTGCTTGCCCGCAGCCTGGGCGAGCAAGGCGCCGGCGGACGCACGGCACTGGCCTGGCGGTGGGCGCTGACCGGGGCATGCCCGTCCCCGCTGACACTGAGCCCGTCCGCTGACAGGCCGCCGCGCCGCGGCGAGCTTCTCGCCGAAGCCGGAGTTCCGGCCGAGCTGACGGGCGGCGGCGCGGACCCGGGCGGGCAGGTCATGCATGCCCGGTTCGTGCTGCAGTGGCTGGCAGGCAAGCTGGACGGCTTGCCGTTGTGCAACGGCGGCCCGCAGGACCCGCATGTCACCGATGGCGCCGGCTACGCGCGCACCCGCGCTGAGATCGAGGAGGCCTACGGCTGGGCGCTGGCGGCCCGGCTGCGTTATCCCTGGCCTGGCGAGCCCGCGTTGGACGGCGCATGGCTGGGCTTCGGCTGGGCGTACGGCACGATGCAGCTTCTGGCCTGGGCGTGCGGCGAATCAGGGGAAGGGCCGCTGTCGGGCATGCGCGTCGCCGGGCGGCCGTCACTGTACGAGGTCGCGTTCGACGTCCGCCGGGCGATGACCGCTCTCACGCATGCTCGCGACGACGGGCAGCCGACCGGGATCGGCCGCCTGGAGGCGGTCATCGAAACGTACCTGTGGCTGGCGGGGTGGAACCAGCTGCCGCCGGTCGACCGGCACGGGCACGCCGCATTCGAGGACTGCCCGGAACGTGCGGCTCCGTGCTGCTGCGACGCCGACGGCCGGTGCCTCCGCGACAGGTGCCCGGCCTGCTGGCGAGTTAGCTGCGGCGATGACAATGCGGAAAGTGTCCCGGCCGCTGACGCCGGGGGCCAGTAGAACACGGGCCGCCAGTCCGTTTCGGGTGGCCGGGTGCGAGGTTCAGGACTTCGATCGCCCGCTCGGCCGCCGCAAGGTCAGCGACGAGCCGCCTGTTCGGGACATGGCGGCTGTACCGGGCCGGAACCTGGCCGACGGCCGCCCAGGCGAGCAGTTCCCAGAACACGCCGGTTCTGGCAATCAGATCGGCCAGCAGCACCGTGGCGTCTTCACCGGCCGCGATGGCCGCGAGAGCCAGATCGCACCAGCAGGCGGCACATAGATCTGCGACGAGCGCAGGTTCGGCCCCGGCTGCCAGCAAAGCCTCTTCCAGCCGTTCCAAGTGCGGGACGGGAACTGACGCTAAGGCCCACGATCCGTCTGCCCATGACCGGATGGCGTTCACGCTGACGCCCGACGCTCTGGCTATGAACGCCTCGCTCATCCGCGCTGACGAGCACGCGGCGCGCAGGACCGCGGCTGCGACGATCCCTGGCGGGGATCCGCCGGCACTGGCCTGGCCCTGGTCAACGGCGTCCATCACGCTGCCCGCTCTGCCAGTGCTGCGCGCCGACGGTGCATACCGGCGGCGGGCACGTCCATAGGCCGGTGAGCCGACGGGCCGCGGCGGCCGCGACCGTCGGCGGGGCTCCCCGCAGGGAACCGTCCCGGTCCTCACGGCCGGTGCCCAGCCGCAGCACGGCGAGCGCGCCGAAAAGGGCGCCCGCAAAGAATGTAACCGCCAGGATCGCGATGACGATCATCTGCCCGCCTCCTTGTGCCGGGTCGCCCGCTGGCAGCCGGTGCTTCTGCTTGCCCGGCGGGATTCCGCGTTTCTCCAGGCCGCTTTTGGCGGTTCCGGTTTGCTATTCCTGGAGCGTAAGGAGAAATAGGCTGATGTTTTAGGACAGTTTGTCCGCCAGGATTGGCGGGTTATGACTGGTTGTCATATTCAATGGCAAGCAGATGTGTTGCGACGAGGATCTGCCGCTGTCTGGGTATTCCCTGTCATGATCGCCAAGCTCAGGCGCGTCCTGATCACCGCAAGATTTCAGCGACCTCGCCCTGACCAGGCCACACCTGAAGAAATCCACGCCATCCACCTGGCCTGGGAGACCGAGGCGGCATAACTACGAAAGTCGAGTAAGGAATTGCCGGGGCAATATTGCGGTTCTTGCTATCCTGCCGACGATAGGCGGGAGTTGCAGTCTTCCCATCCGTAGACTGTGCCGCCGATGTGCAGGAAGGGGCTTTGCGCAGCGTCGCTGCTCGTGCACACGGCTGGGCCGCTGCCGGTGTATCTGACTGTCGCCGATGGGCTGAATCCCGGGTTGACCTGTGGCGCTACGCCGGTGACTCCGATGGATGCAGGGTTGCCGTCCGGATACGCCGGGGATACGGCCCCGTTGAGGACGACCCAGGCGTTAAGAGTACCCGGCGAGCCCTGAGTGAGGCTTATCGAGACCACTGTGCCGTTGTCATCGGCCTCGTCGGTGCAGGTGTACCCCTGCCCGGTGTCGTACACGAGCACCTCGTCCAGCGGCACGGGCGCTGAGGCGCCGGCGCCGAACATGTCCGAGCCGAGGAGCGCCAGGGTCGGGCTGACGCTGATGTCGGAGTTCAGCGTGCTGGTGACCGTCACCGGGATCGCCATATTATCGCTGACGTTCGTGACCGACCCGGTGCCCACCTCGCAGCTGCTCGCGGCCTGGGCGACCTGCGGCAGCTGCCTCTCCGGCACCGGGGAGCCGAAGGAGTAGCTCTGGGTGAGCGAGTCGCCGTTGTTGTCGCTGTAGGTGAACGTGGCAGTGCCAGATCCTGCCCTCGGCGAACTGGGCTTGGACGTGGGCGATGGCCGATGTGCGGGCGCCGGGGCCAGTGCTGGGTGGCCTGCGGCGGCGCTGATGACGCGGAAGATCGCGGCGTCGATGCGGGGATTGTGCGGCAACGATGTGTGGAAGCACAGGCTGGCGTCGATGCTCAACAGGTGAGAGAAGGTTTTATGGCAAGAGGCGATCACAGGCGGCCCGGCCGTGCCGTGCGCGGTCGCAGAGCTAAGGGTCACGGCTCCGTCGCCGAAGTCGACGTCCTTAACGTGGTCAAAGACACCTACGCTGACCTGCATGTCTCCGGCGGTGTCGAGGACCCGGACCCCGGCTGGCCATGCTGGCAGCTGACTGATCGCAGAGGAGTGCGCTTCCAGCGCCGTGCCAACCGGCGAGCGCAGCACTGAGGCCAGCCAGCACAGGTTGGTGTCGGTGTGGTCAGCCACGCCCGCGCACGCCGAAAGTATGGCTTCCGTCAGGGCCGCTGTGGCGATCAGGGAAGGGTTCCTGGAGATCAGCTCGTCCAGTGCCCCGTTCTTGCCGTCGATCAGGTCCTCAGCGATGGTCAGGATCTGCGACCCTTCGAATGGCGTGCCGATCGTCACAAGCTCTGCGACGTGGGACGCCTCCTGGCCGATGGCGTACTGGGCGGCGAGCCCGCCCATCGAGTGGGCGACGACGATTACCTTATGCCCGGAGATTCCCGCCAGGCAGGTTATAGCCTTCGCCAGGTCCGGGCCGATCTCCTGATTAGTAACCCACTGCAGCGACAGCTTGCCCGAGTAGCCGAACGTCCACGCAGACACCCCAGGAATAGCGCTCACCTGGCCTGCAAGCGATGTCGGCGAGTACGGCTTCCAGACTCCGGGTCCTGAGGCTATGCCGTTGACGAATATCACCGGCCTGCTGCCCTTCAGTGAGGGCACGCCCCCGCCGCCGGTTACCTGGCTCAGCTGCGTCAGCCCGGCCTGGCACTCCGGCGAGACTCGAGGAGCGGCGGGCAATGCGCTGGCGGGCAGGGCCGCTAGTACCAGGGCGCAGACCATCAGCGCTACGGCCGCCGCTCCGGACAGATGCGCCTTCACTTCTGGGCCTCAAAAGTGACCAGCCACCGGCCTCCGCGCCGCATGAAGCCGATCTCGGCCAGCAGCGCCGCGCGACCAGGAACCTGCAGGATTCCGGTTACATTGGCGAAGGAGCCGACCTGGTGCCAGGTACCGGGCTTAGCCGAGAATGTGGCGCCCGGCGGGAACAGCCTACCCGGGCCTAGCACCGAAGCCATATCAGGCGCCACCGCCTTGCGCCCGCCAGCGGACAACAGCAGCCCAACCGCCGCTCGCGCCCCCGCAGGCTCCTGACCCTGCGCAGCAGGACCAGCCCCAGCACTGCGCTGGACGGCAAGCACAATCGCCGTTATCAGCACCACGACCACTACGGCTGCACCCACCGCAATCGCCAGGCGGCGCCGCCCGCGATGAGTGGTCCACATGGGCTGCTCGAGGCATCACAGTCACCCCCCGTCGTGCCCCGGATAATAGCCTTGCTCATCAGGGCATGGTGCCAATCCCCTCGGACCGTGGGGACTTTCGTTTGGTGATCTTGTGCGGTGAGCGGGCCGTTGCTGGGTGCCACGCGCGCCGGTGGGGGCGGGGCTGCCCCGACCACTGGACGGCCGTTCCGGGCTGACTGTCTATCGCAATCTTCGCGATCAGTCGGGCGACCGAGCCGGATACCACCGGGGCGTCACACGCACCAAGTCGGACTACCTAGCACGCGGGCCACAGATCTATCTCGGCGGTCCAAACCGTGGCGAGTGAATGTTGCTCTCGCGTCATTCGTGGGACAGCAACGGGCGCGATAGCTATGCTGTACGCTGGATTGTCGGCTCTGTCAGATGGTTGTCATGGAGAAGCTTATCTGAGGTGCTTTACCCGATCTGGGGAGGAAAGGGTAATTTGGGCGCTTTCATCGGAATTCTTTTTCTGGTTGGTATCGGAGTGATCTGTGCGCTAGTGAGCTCGGCGCGTACTTCTGCGCGTAAAGCCTCGAATGCGATAACGCGTTCGTCCCTGAACGTGACCAGTGATCAGAGCGCTGAGCAGCTGAGCGCCATCATCGCGCGGGGACTGGCTGGAGCTGGCCTGCGGGAGTCTGGTTCCTTTGACGGGACTCGTTTTTTCCGCCTTAACAGCGTGACGCAGCTTGAGTTGAGGGTCTGGGACGAGGATGGCCAGTCTCATGCTCGTGTCTACCTTCCGTCTGTCCGGTCACAGTCTGGCCGACCACAAAAGCTTGCTCCGGTAGGAAATGCGCTGGCTGCGGCCGAACGCTCCGTTCGCAGCGCAGATCCGGGCGCAACTATCAGCTGACCTGAAGGGATCTTCCCGCCATGGGCATCATCTCTAAGCAGATCCATCAGCGGACCACTAACCGGCTGGCGCAGCCGGCCCGGGCCGTGACCAAACTTGACATCGACCAGGTGCTGGAGGTGCTTCGTCGCGTGATTGACCAGAGGCCGCCGAAGACGGGCCTCTTGCAGACGGGACAGAAGCTATGGTTCGGCGGCCAGCCTCCCGGCCCGTGGAACGTCTACTACGGACCGCCAAGCAGGAAGGAACCAGGCAAAGTGGTTGCGGTCTGGACGTCGCACGTCGGCCTCAAGCCGTCGTCGAGCGGGACCGAGACGATGGTTACCATCGACCTGGTCAAGTGGAAGACCCGCGACGGCAAGCTCGTCGGTCGCAGGGAATTCGAACAGTTCCGGGCGGATATGGCCGCACAAATTGCTGCGAGCGATCCGAGCTATTCAGTGCTCGACGCATCCTAAGATTCCACCGTGCACTGGGACTTCTTTACGGTCATGTCGGCGGTCTCGGGCATCGTCCTAGTACGGCAGCCGCCTTTCGGGTCGTGACCTGCAGCGGGGCGGGAGGATCCTGGTTCGACATAGCGCAGCCGCCTCGCGATCATGCGTGTGTGAAGACAACAAAACCGAAGGCGGCTGCGG
>Ga0182024_10023654_pt1 | contig 10978 bp, 10 predicted proteins | sample P32metaG_FD_120480 | JGI IMG/M metagenome (GOLD analysis project Ga0182024, IMG submission 120480) | Permafrost microbial communities from Stordalen Mire, Sweden - P3-2 metaG (Illumina Assembly) | ecosystem: Environmental > Terrestrial > Soil > Wetlands > Permafrost | place: Sweden: Stordalen... | reverse complement strand
GACCGCCTTTCGTGTCGAGCGTCGTCTTCCAATGCGGAGTCTTTTCCCATCCCTTGTAAATGTCCTCGTGGCAGGTCATGCAGACTTCCGAACCAATGTAGTCCGTTTGCTTGGAATCCTTCGAAGTCGATGCAGCTGCTCCCGTTGTTTTCGAGTTGCTTTTCGATGATTCTTCTTGTGCATGTAAGGAAGGCTGCTGCAGGCAAACAAAACCAAGGGTCGCAGTTGCCACAATGTGTAATGCCTTCGACCAACTCATCGGACTCCCTTAAATAGGCCTAACGAACTCGGTGTGCAGCATTTCAGGCCCGAACTCAATTCATCCCGCCTCTCTCGGAATTCGGCCAGTTTTACGAGCACAGCTTTGCTGTTGATGACGAGCGTTGGGGTTGTGAGTGCGACAGAGTTGGGTGTCTCTCTTCCTGAAGCGTGAGATCACCGTCGTCAGAATGGCAATAGTGAGACTGCTAAATAATTTATGGTACTCTCTGGTACGCTACCGCACAGGAAGTATACACCTATCTCTGTGTTCGAGGAGGGAAAGGATGAGATCGAGCGGAGTCGCGTTGCCGGCCGCATTGCGGGCTCGCGGAGTGTCGCGCCGTGAATTCGCGAAGTTCTGCAGCACAATGGTTGCCTTGCTGGCTTTGCCGCCACGATACCTCGCCCAAGTCACCAAGGCGCTCGCACAGGCGAGCCGTCCTGTTCTCGTCTGGCTTGAGTTTCAAGATTGCGCGGGCAACTCGGAATCGATGTTGCGCAGCAGTAATCCCCCCGTCGCGGATTTTGTTCTCGATCTGCTCTCTTGGGAATATCACGAACTCCTCATGGCCGGTGCGGGCAAGCAGGCGGAAGATGCACTCGAACGTGTCGTTCGCGACCATGCGGGCGAGTATATTGCCGTTGTAGAAGGTGCGATTCCTACCGCGGACGGCGGCGTCTACTGCACCATTGGCGGAAAAACTGCGCTGGATATCGCGAACCACGTCTGCGGCCACGCCGCCGTAAACATTGCCGTAGGCGCTTGCGCTTGGGACGGAGGACTGGTCCGTTCAAGTCCGAACCCGACCGGAGCGCTAGGATTACAGGAAGCAGTTCCGGGGTTAAAGAACCTTGTCAACTTGGGAGGGTGCCCACATAATCCAGCGAACACCGCGGCGGTCCTTGTCCATTACCTAACCTTCCACGATCTTCCTGCTCTCGATCAGTACAACAGACCGTTGTTCGCTTACGGCGACATCATTCATGACCAATGCGAACGGAGAGCTCACTACGACGCGGGACGTTTTGTTGAGGAGTGGGGGGATGAAGGTCACCGGAAAGGCTATTGCCTGTATAAGATGGGATGCAAAGGCCCGGAGGCAACGTATAACTGCCCCACCGTCCGCTGGAATGATGGAACGAGCTGGCCGGTGAAAGCCGGCCACGGCTGCATTGCGTGCGCTTCGCACCGCTTTTGGGATACGAAATCCCCCTTCTATAAACGGTTGCCATCGGTGCCGGGGTTCGGAGTGGATGTAACGGCAGACGAGATCGGATGGGTCGCCACCGGAGCGGTTGCCGCGGCGATGGTTGCCCAAGTGGCTGGCAATATCGTGCGCGACAAAATTAGGCCGAAGAAAACGACCGGCGAAACAAAGGAACCACCAGAGTCTCGCGGAGCTTAGGAGGATTCCATGGCGCGGATTGTGATCGACCCGGTCACGCGGATTGAAGGACATCTTCGCATCGAAGCCCAAGTCGAAGGTGGAATGGTCGCGGACGCGTGGAGTTCCGGCACCATGTTCCGTGGCATCGAGCTGATTTTGCGCGGTCGCGACCCACGCGAAGCTTGGATCTGGGCGCAGCGCATTTGCGGCGTCTGCACGATGGTTCACGCGCTCGCCTCGGTTAACGCAGTCGAGGATGCGCTGGGCATCGAAGTTCCCGATAACGCCCGTCTGGTTAGGAACATCATAGCGGCAACACAAACGATCCAAGACCATGTTATCCATTTTTATCATCTTCACGCGTTAGACTGGGTGGATGTGATCTCCGCATTGAAGGTGGACCCGGCGAAGACATCGCAGCTCGCGCAATCGATTTCCGATTGGCCTTTGTCGAGTGACAAGTATTTCAAGAGTGTTCAGGATCGCGTCGGTGCCTTGGTTGCGAGCAAGCAACTGAGCCTGTTCGGCGCAGGTTATTGGGGGCATCCCGCTTACCATCTTCCGCCCGAAGCGAATCTCATGGCGGTGGCACACTATCTGGAAGCGTTGCAGTTCCAGAAGCAGTTTATCCGGATTCACGCGGTTCTCGGCGGCAAGAACCCCCACTTGCAGACATTTCTGGTCGGGGGCATGGCCACTGCCATGGACCCGAACGAGCCGGGCGCAACGGTAAATCCCGAACGAATCGATTTCTTGCTGGAGGTGGCTAAGTCGGCGACCGCGTTCGTGAATCAGGTATACATTCCCGACGTTCTCGCCGTGGCAGGGTTCTACCGCGATTGGTTCGAGCGCGGTGAAGGCCTTGGAAATTTCATGGCCTACGGCGGCTATCCGCAAGGGTCCATCAAAGATCCTTCGAATTTCTTTTTCCCCCGCGGCATCATCCTAAATCGCGATCTGTCGAAGGTTCACCCGGTCGATCCGGCGAATGTCACCGAATATGTGACTCACTCCTGGTACGAATATTCCGGGGGAGATCAGGCGGCTAAACATCCATACGATGGAGAGACCAATCCGAAATATTCGGGACCAAAACCTCCGTACGAATTCCTGGACGTGAATCAGAAGTACTCTTGGCTGAAGGCCCCGCGGTATCAAGACCAATCGATGGAGGTAGGGCCCCTGGCACGAATGCTCGTCGCTTACGCTTCGGGTCAGCAGGACGTCAAGGCTCTGGTCGATGCGACCCTGGCAAAGCTGAAGGCCCCACCCGCCGCGTTGTTCTCGACTCTTGGACGCATTGCTGCGCGTGCGCTGGAAACACAACTTCTCGCAAACCGTCTCACCGGCTGGATCGAGCAGCTTGGGGACAACTTGGCGGGCGGTAACGTGCGCATTCACAATGGCGAAAAATGGGATCCGAGCACCTGGCCCAAGAACGCACGGGGTTTCGGTTTTTTCGAGGCGCCCCGTGGCTCACTAGGGCACTGGGTGGAGATCGAAGACCAAGCCATCAAGAACTACCAGGCAGTCGTTCCCTCCACCTGGAACGCAGGGCCGCGAGATGCCCGCGGCCAGCGCGGAGCATATGAAGCCGCACTCATCAAAACGCCGGTGGCAGATCCGGATCGCCCACTCGAACTTCTGCGCACCATCCACTCCTTCGACCCGTGCTTGGCTTGCGCCGTTCATCTGGTTGACGCTCGCGGGCACGTGTACGCCCGCGCAGAAGCCTGACCTGGCGGAGAGCTGCCGTATGAAAAAGACACGAAGGCAACACGGGCATGAAGCGGAATGGAAGAAGCCGGCGCACGGGCAGGTGAGAGTTTATGTCTGGGAATGGCCCGTGCGATTTGCACACTGGATCATTTTCACAACGATCGTCTCGCTCTCGATCACGGGCTATTACATGCACTCTCCTTTCGTCATTCCGCACGGAAGGACTGCATACGTCATGGGAACGATGCGCTTTATTCACCTGCTTTCCGCGTTCGCGTTCCTCGGGGCGATTCTGATCCGGGTTGTCTGGATGTTTGTCGGCAATCGGTGGTCGCGTTGGGACCAGATGATTCCGACGACCAAAAAGCGTCTAAAGGACTTTGTCGAGACGGCTCGGTATTACGGATTCATGACCTGGTCACCGACTCCCCACATCGGTCATAACGCGATGGCGGGAGCCGCGTATGCCGCCGTCTTCGCGATGGGGTTCATCGAAATCCTGACGGGACTTACGCTCTACTCTCAGGTTCTTGGAAGCAGGACTCTTAGCTTCTTCGTTGGCTGGATTCCTCATGTCATAGACATTCAGTGGCTGCGTGAGATTCATTTCCTCGTGATGTTCGGATTCTGGATGTTCTTCATTCATCATCTCTATACCGCCATCCTGGTATCGATCGAGGAGGAGAACGGAGTGATGGAGAGCATCTTCAGCGGATACAAATTCGTTCCCGAACATGAACTCTGCGAGGCGATCGCAGAGGAGGGGGATGAGGATCCTAACCCGCGGGTGGAAGCAATCCCGGGGGGCCCGATTGCTGAACAAAGTTCCCGATCAAGAGCGTGACATGGAAGACTTGCTGTCTTCGGATACGGTGGTCATAGGGGTCGGGAACACGATCCTCTCGGACGAGGGCGTCGGTGTGCATGCCGCAAGACTGCTGCAGGGTGATCCGAGGGTGCCCGCCGGCGTCACGATTCTGGACGGCGGCACAATCGGCCTTGAGCTGATTCCGTACGCTTCGGATGCATCCCGCGTGCTGCTCCTTGATGCCATGGACTCGGGCAAAGCGCCCGGAACGCTCGCTCGGATGACGGGGAGAGATTTGCTCGGCACAACGGGGGGACGGAGCGCTCATCAATTGGGCGTTGCCGATCTGATCGCGGCGCTGTTCCTGGTGTCGAGCCGTCCACAGGATATTGTTGTGCTGGGCGTGCAGCCTGCCAACACAGACTGGGGCACGTCTTTGTCTACTGAAGTCGAGGCTGCGCTCGTGCCCTTGGTGGATGCGGCCTTGGTGCAGCTACAACTTTGGAAAGAATCACGGGACGCTGGTTTGGAGGTGCACCCGTCCTCCTTGCCATCCGCACAATCCTCGGACGGAGAACTTGCCGAGCCTTGCGAAGAAGAAGGCTTGTAACCTGTGCCTTGCTATTCCTGGAAAGATCGTCAGCAGCGAAGTGCAGAACGGAATTCGCGTGGGACGCGTCCAGTTCGGCGGGATCACGCGGGAGACCTGCCTGGACTTTGTTCCCGAAGCGTCGGTCGGAGATTACGTGATTGTGCATGTAGGATTCGCAATCAGTCGCGTGGACCGTGAAGAGGCAGAGCGGAGCTATGAAGTGCTCGAATCCATGGGGTTGCTCAAGGACGAGCTCGAGTCGGATTTGGAAAAATCGTAAGCGGACAAATAGCGTGGTATTGGCAGGGCTCCGAGGGAGCGTATGAAGTATTTGGATGAATACCGGAATGAAAAGATCGCCCGTGGGATTGTGGCCGAGTTGGTCCGCCGCGTTACGCAGCCATGGGTGTTAATGGAAATTTGCGGCGGGCAAACCCACACGCTGATGCGTTACGGCATCGACGAGATGCTACCCGCAGGCATTGAGCTGGTCCACGGACCGGGGTGTCCCGTGTGCGTGACCTCTCTTGAAACGATCGACAAGGCCATCGAGATCGCTTCGCGTCCTGAAGTGACGCTGATTTCTTATGGCGACATGTTGCGTGTACCGGGCTCTCATACCGATCTATTCCATGTGAAGGCCCAGGGCGGAGACGTGCGGGTGGTTTATTCTCCCACGGAGGCGCTTAAGTTCGCCCGTGCAAATCCCCACCGCAGGGTGGTCTTCTTTGCTGTCGGTTTTGAAACGACGGCTCCGGCGAATGCCATGGCCGTGTGGCAAGCAAAGCGGGAAGGGCTTAGGAATTTCTCGATGCTTGCCTCCCACGTCCTCGTGCCACCCGCGATTCGAGCGCTGTTGAGCTCACCGCGCAATCGAGTGCAAGGCTTCATTGGCCCGGGTCACGTTTGCACGGTCATGGGCTACCGCGAATATGAGGACCTCATTCGGGAGTTCCACGTGCCGATTGTTGTGGGCGGCTTCGAACCTCTTGATCTGCTAGAAGCAATCCTGATGCTTGTGAGGCAGCTTGAAGAAGGGCGTGCGACAGTCGAGAACCAGTACGTCCGGTCCGTGACTTACGAGGGTAACCTGCTCGCTCGGAAGGTGTTGGCAGAAGTGTTCGAGGTGTGTGACCGGAAATGGCGCGGGATCGGCGGAATTCCGGAGAGTGGTCTCAATCTTCGAGAGGAATATGCTGAATTCGACGCGGATCGGATCTTTGGGACAGAAGGAGTGACCGCGGACGAGCCTGCCGAGTGCATTAGTGCCGAGGTGCTCCAGGGACTGAAGAAACCGACGGACTGTTCCGCGTTCGGGACGCGCTGCACACCGGAAAATCCGTTAGGCGCACCGATGGTCTCTTCCGAAGGCGCGTGCGCCGCATATTATCAATACCGCCGGCATGCGATTGCAGCAAGAGGAAACCGTTGATGCCGCCAGACACGAAACTCGATGTGGCTTTGAATTGTGCGGTCCCGATTGCAGCCAACGAATCGATCCTGCTGGGTCACGGAAGCGGGGGCCGAATGAGTGGGGACCTCCTGCGGAATATCCTCCTTCCTGCCCTTCAAAATCCCGTGCTCGAACGGTTAGATGATCAAGCCATCGTGGCTGTCGGCGGATCCCGAATCGCGTTTACGACAGACTCCTTCGTCGTGAAGCCACTGTTTTTCCCCGGCGGAGACATCGGAACGCTGGCTGTAAACGGTACCGTGAATGATTTGGCGATGGGCGGGGCGGAGCCTCTTTTCCTGAGTCTTGCACTCATCCTCGAAGAAGGGCTTCCCTTCGATACCCTTCGCCGGGTTGTGGAGTCCATTCGCGTCGCCGCGGCCCTTGCGGGCGTCGCTGTCGTTACCGGAGACACAAAAGTAGTGGAAAAAGGGAGCGGTGATGGATTGTTTGTGAACACCTCCGGGATCGGACTCGTCTCAGCTGGGGTGCAGCTTTCCGCCGATCAGGCACGCCCGGGAGATCGCGTGCTGCTGAGCGGCACCGTTGGAGATCACGGGATCACAATACTGTCCCAGCGGGAAGGTCTCGAATTTGAAAGCTCCGTCGCGAGCGACACGGCGGCGCTGCACACCCTTGTTGCCGACATGCTTCGCGTGAGCTCTGAAATTCGTTGTCTCCGTGACCCAACGCGCGGCGGCCTGTCGAGCTCTTTGAACGAGATTGCCGCCCGGTCGCGCGTGGGGATTGAGCTCGAAGAGAATGCGATCCCGATCCGGGAGGACGTCCAAGGCGCGTGCGAGATGTTAGGACTCGATCCGCTGTACGTCGCAAACGAAGGCAAGCTGCTCGCGATTGTTGAGCCCGCGTCGGCCGAGAGGATTCTCGAAGCAATGCACCAGCATCCGCTGGGCCGCGACGCACAAATGATCGGAAAGGTCACGGATTCCCATCCGACGATGGTTACCCTACGAACGCGGCTCGGAACGTCGCGGATTGTTGACCTGCTCTCCGGCGATCAATTGCCGAGAATCTGTTGAGGGCAGCCCGATGCACGAGATGGGAATTGCCAATTCGGTGCTCGATGCAATTCGCTTGGAAACACGCCGGTTCCCGGGTGGCCACATCTACAAAGTGGGGTTGCGTATCGGCGAACTCGCCGGAGTTGACCCGGATGCTATGAGCTTTTGTTTTGAAACTCTCGTGCGCGGGACGGAACTCGAGCCGCTGGCGCTTGAGATCGAATTCTGCCCCCGCCGCTATCAATGCCGGTGCTGTGAGCACTCGTACGCCGCAGCCGGAGAAGATTCAGCATGTCCAGAGTGTGGAATGACGGATTTACAGTTCTTGGGAGGCGACGAACTGGAGTTCGCCTATCTGGAGGTTGAAAATGGAGCGCGTGTCGCTGGAACGTAAAATCTTGAGCGAAAATGACCGCATTGCCGCCGATTTGCGGGCCCTCTTTGCTGAACACAATATTCTGGCCCTGAACCTGATTAGCTCACCCGGGGCTGGGAAGACCAGCCTGCTCGAACGCACCCTCGAAAGCTTCGACCGCCGCGAACGGGTGGCAGTTCTCACCGGGGACATTCAGACGGAAAACGACGCGAAACGGCTGGCGCGGTTTGGTTTTCCTGTGAAACAAATTACGACGGGCGGGACATGCCATCTGGATGCCAGGATGATCGAAAGGGCGCTTCTAGGCTGGCGCTTGGAAGACATGGACCTATTGTTGATCGAAAACGTCGGGAACCTCGTTTGCCCGTCGAGCTACGATTTGGGGGAGGCCGCAAAACTGGTCGTTCTCAGTGTCACGGAAGGAGAAGACAAGCCGCTCAAATACCCCTCGATCTTCTTTAAGTCAGATCTGCTGATTCTCAACAAAATCGACCTGCTGCCCTATGTGCCATTCGATATCGCTGCCGCCGAAGAAAATTCGCGGAGTGTCCACCGTAACATAGACATTATTCGCGTGTCCTGCCAAACGCGTCAAGGAATGACGGAATGGCTCGCTTGGCTGGATCGCAAGCGCGAAAGCTCGCGCGCTGCTACGTCCGCACCTTGAAGCGTCATGCAAGTCCGCAAGGAAATCCAAATCTCTGGAGTCGTGCAGGGTGTCGGATTCAGGCCGTACGTCTATCGGCTCGCGACCGATCGACACCTCCACGGAAATATCAGCAACACACCGGCGGGAGTCACCATCGAAATTCAGGGTCCGCTCGATCTGGTCGAGGATTTCCTCTTGCACCTTCCAGGGGAGGCACCGGCGCTTGCACACATTACTGACGTGTTGGTTCGCGAGATGCCGTGCAAGCTGGATCGATGCTTTGAAATTCTGCCCAGCCATACCGGCGAGCATGCCAGTGCGCTGATCTCCCCGGACGTGGCAGTCTGCGAGGACTGCCTTCGCGAGCTATTCGACCCTCGGGACCGCCGGCATCTCTATCCTTTTATCAATTGCACGAACTGCGGGCCTCGCTTCACGATCATGCGGGACGTTCCCTACGACCGGCCCCGCACCTCGATGTCGGCATTCTCAATGTGCCACAATTGCCAAACGGAATATGAGGACCCGCTAAACCGCCGTTTCCATGCGCAGCCGAATGCCTGCTGGGAATGCGGCCCCGAACTCGAATTCTGGAACTCCCAGGGCTGCCCGATAAAACCACTCGATCCCATCGAGGCGGCTGTGGAGCGCCTCCGATTGGGCGAGATACTCGCCGTCAAGGGACTCGGAGGATTCCACTTCGCGGTAGATGCCAGGAACTCAGCCGCAGTTGAACGGCTGCGCCAGCGCAAGGGGCGCGTTGAGAAGCCGTTTGCCGTGATGGTGCGCGATCTGGAAGCCGCTGGACGATTTTGCGAAATCGATGCCGAAGCAAGCAGACTTCTGAGCGGTCGGCAGCGACCTATCGTGCTGCTGCCAAAAACGAAAGGCACTGCAATCGTTGAGACCGTGGCACCGAGCCAGGGAGACCTCGGGCTGTTCCTTCCCTATACCCCGCTGCACCATTTGCTTTTTGCAGCAGGCAAGTTCACAGCATTGGTCATGACCAGTGGAAACCTGAGTGAAGAACCGATTGCGATTGACAACCGAGAGGCGGTGGAGCGGTTAGGCAGCATCGCCGACTTCTTTCTTGTGCACGCCCGAGAAATTCTGCTTCGTTGTGACGATTCGGTGATTCGTCCGTCGGCCGGGAGGCCGCGACAGATACGGAGGTCGCGAGGCTACGTACCGGCGCCTGTGCGATTGCACAAGGAACTTCCGCAGATTCTTGCGGTCGGGGGAGAACTGAAAAATACGGTCTGCTTGACGCGCCGCAACCTCGCATTCCTGAGCCAGCACATCGGTGACCTCGAAAACATCGAGAGTTTCGATTTCTTGCGAGATGCCATCAGGTATCTTTCGAGGATTCTCGAAATTGAGCCCGAAGTAATCGCGCATGATCTTCATCCTGACTATTTGTCGACGAAATGGGCCCTCGCGCAGAAGGCTGTGCGACTTGTGGGTGTTCAGCACCACCATGCTCACATCGCCGCGTGCATGGCGGAGAACCGGATTGATGGACGGGTTATTGGACTGGCCCTGGACGGCACCGGTTATGGCACCGACGGGCAGATCTGGGGCGGCGAAGCGCTGTTGGCGGGGTATGCAAGCTTCGAGCGCGCCGCGCATTTCGTTTACACGGCGCTTCCAGGAGGCGCCGCGGCAATTCGCGAACCCTGGCGGATGGCGGTGAGCCATTTGGCGCAAACTTTTGGCGAAGATTTCCTTGGCCTGGATATCCCCTTCGTCCGAGAATTGGAGCGCGGGAAGGCAGAGTTGATTCTGCGCATGATAGCCCAGCGGGTAAATTCTCCCCTGACCTCGAGTTGCGGGCGTTTGTTCGATGCCGTCGCCGCCCTCATTGGAATTCGACAAACGGTAAGCTATGAAGCGCAGGCCGCCATTGAACTGGAAATGTCGGCACGGTCATCGACTGAGAAGGGCAGTTATCCGCTCGCCATTCATCGTCAGGATGAGCATTGGCAGATCGACTCTTCCCCATTATTCGGTGCCATCGTCGAGGATCTCTGCCGGAAAGTGTGCACGGAAACAATCAGTCGCCGATTCCATAACGGATTAGTCGAAACTCTCGTGCGCCTCGCCTGTCTGCTGCGTCAGGGATCCTCGATCAATCAGATCTGCTTGAGCGGCGGCACATTCAACAACTTGCTTGTGTTCGAACATTTAGTTCACAAGCTGGAACACCACAATTTTAACGTCTTCACTCATTCCGAGGTTCCCGCTGGCGACGGTGGTCTGAGTCTCGGACAGGCGCTCGTCGCAGCACACAGCGCCTCAGCTGAACCTCATATTTCCGACGGCAGAATTTCTTGCTCATGATGACATAGACTCTTTCTCCGGGACTGCTCCACAAGCAAGATAGAGGCCTACTATGAAGATTCATTCTGTAAGAGCAGCGTAAATACGCCGCCCCCTGTAGACCTGATCGAGCCGTTCCGTCTCTTTGAGCTCAGCGCTCATCACCTTGCCGATTTCGGCCGAAGAAAGAAAGATGGAATTTCTCGACAACGTCCGGGTTGATAGATTGGCTCCTCGATTGAAATGGCACCCATGGAGAAGTTGTCAAATCCAGGTATGGAAAGCTTGCGCTTCCGATCTCGGAGCCGCCGCTACAAATGCCTTTCTCGAACCGCAAGAAGCCCATGCAGAAAGCTATTATTCCAGACCGCAGGCTGACGCACTGCGCGAT
>Ga0182024_10023653_pt1 | contig 10978 bp, 7 predicted proteins | sample P32metaG_FD_120480 | JGI IMG/M metagenome (GOLD analysis project Ga0182024, IMG submission 120480) | Permafrost microbial communities from Stordalen Mire, Sweden - P3-2 metaG (Illumina Assembly) | ecosystem: Environmental > Terrestrial > Soil > Wetlands > Permafrost | place: Sweden: Stordalen... | reverse complement strand
TGACGCCGCCAACAGTGAACAGGAAGATGAAGCCGATCGCCCACAGCATTGGCGTCTTGAACTCGATCGAGCCGCCCCACATGGTCGCGATCCAGGAGAAGATCTTGATGCCGGTCGGCACCGCGATCACCATCGTCGCCGCGGTGAAATAGGCACGCGTATCGACCGAAATGCCGGTCGTGAACATGTGGTGCGCCCACACCACGAAACCGATCATGCCGATCGATACTAAGGCGTAGACCATGCCGAGATAGCCGAAGATCGGCTTTTTCGAAAAGGTCGAGATCACTTGGCTGATCATGCCGAAGCCCGGCAAGATCATGATGTACACCTCGGGATGGCCGAAGAACCAGAACAGATGCAGGAACAGCAGCGGATCGCCGCCGCCGGCCGGATTGAAGAAGGTCGTGCCGAAATTGCGGTCCGTCAGAAGCATGGTGATCGCGCCGCCGAGAACCGGCAGCGCCAATAGGAGGAGGAACGCCGTCACCAGGATCGACCACACGAACAGCGGCATGCGGTGGAGCGTCATGCCCGGCGCGCGCATGTTGAAGATCGTGGTGATGAAATTGATCGCGCCCAGGATCGAGGAAGCGCCGGCGAGATGAAGCGAAAAGATCGCCATGTCGACCGACGGTCCGGGATGGTAGGTGGCGTTCGATAGCGGCGGATAAACGGTCCAACCTACCCCGGCGCCCGCGGGATCGCCGACGAACGCCGAAGAGAGGAGCAGCAGGAAAGACGGCACCAGCAGCCAGAAGCTGATGTTGTTCATGCGCGGAAACGCCATGTCGGGCGCGCCGATCATCAGCGGCACGAACCAGTTGCCGAAGCCGCCGATCATCGCCGGCATCACGGTGAAGAACACCATGGTCAGCCCGTGCGCGGTGATGATGACGTTGTAGAGTTGATGGTTGTCGTGGAACAGCGGATCGCCAGGCTGCATCAAATTGGCGCGCATGATGATCGAGAACGCGCCGCCGATCAGTCCCGCGACAATTGCGAAAATGATGTAGAGCGTGCCGATGTCTTTATGGTTGGTCGAGAACAGCCAGCGCGAAACGAAGCCCGGCCGATGATCGCCATAGCCATGCTCGGCATGAGCGTGATGACCTTGGACATCGCGGTGGAGGGGAACGGTCGCTTCGTGAGCCATGCTGTCCTCGTGAATTCGGCGGCTTCGTTAGATCGATACTAGATTGCGTCGCGCCCCGCGCTCTGGACGCGCCGCGTCAATTGGCCACTCCGGCGGCGACTCGCACGGGTTTGTCGGTCGGCGCGGTGTCTTCATGGGCGAATTTCTTTTTCGCTCCATCGAGCCATTTGACGAAATCTTCCTTCGAGACCGCCTGGATTTCAATCGGCATGAACGGATGGTTCAAGCCGCAGATCTGGTTGCACTGTCCATAAAAGGTGCCGGTGCGGTCGACCTGCACCCAGGATTCGTTCGTGCGGCCGACGACGGCGTATTCCTGGACCCCCATCGAGGGCATGAACCAGCTATGGATGACGTCGGTGCCGGTCACGAGCACACGCACCACGGCGCCCACCGGAAGCACGACCGGATTGTCCACGTCGAGAAGACGTTTCTTGCCTTCTTTCACGGCCTGGTCTTCGGGGATCATGTTGCTGTCGAAGGCGAGGTTGCCGTTATCGGGGTACTCGTAGCTCCAGTACCATTGGTGCCCGGTCACCTTGAGCGTCATATCGGCGTGTGGGGTACGGTCCATGTAGTACATCAGCTTGAAGGACGGAATTGCGATGACCAGCAGAATCAGCACGGGGAGACCGGTCCAGACCAGCTCCAGCACCGAATTGTGCGTGGTTCTGGACGGCACCGGATGGCGGCTGGCGCGAAACCTGACGATCACATAGAGCAGGAGGCCGAGCACAAATAGCGTAATCGCGGTGATGATGATGAGCAGTTCGTTATGCAGGGCGTCGATATGTTCGCGTACCGGAGACGCGGCGGCCTGAAAGCCGAACTGCCACGGCTCTGGCTCCTCGGCGAACGCCAGCGGTACGCCAAGCGAGAAAATTCCCGCCGACGCCATGATCGTGCCGAACCTCCACCCCATGCGAACCGCGCCTTTCATTCAAAAGCCAAGCGGAGCGAGGCTAGCGAAAGCGCCGCGCCCACACAATGCCACCCCTTGTCGCGCCCAGGTAATAGCCCTCGACGCCATGGGACGCCAACCGTCCCTGCGCGACTTTATGACGCATAAATCAATCCCCATATTCACTCCATTCGCAGGTTGGCCCGCGAGGAAGCGCTGGCGGCGTCGCAAAAGGCATGTAAGAAGGATCATCCATGACTGATTTCGGGACCACGGACCAACTGTTTTTCGCTTGCACTGGCATGGAGCTAGGCCGCGTCGAGCGGCTCGTGGCCGATGCCCTTCAGGGCATGGAGGACGGCGAACTTTTCCTCGAACATGTTCAATCCGAAAGCCTCGCTTTCGACGATGGCCGCATTAAGAGTGCATCCTTCGATCAATCGCAGGGCTTCGGCTTGCGGGCATTGTCGGGCGAAGGCACCGGCTACGCCCATGCTTCGGAATTGTCCGAGGCGGCGATCGCGCGGGCTGGCCGGGCGGTGCGCGCCGTCCGTGACGGCAATGCCGGCAGCCTCGCGCTCGCGCCCCACGGTACCAACGCTACCCTCTACACCGAAGATAATCCGCTCGGCGCGGTGGAATTCGCGGCCAAGGCCAAACTTCTAGCCGAGATCGATGCCTATGCCCGCGCCACGGACCCGCGCGTGCGTCAAGTCTCCGCCTCGCTGTCAGGGCAGTGGCAGGCAGTGCAGATTATCCGCGCTGACGGCGCGCGGCTTGCCGACATCCGGCCGTTGGTGCGCCTCAATGTCGGAATCGTGGTCGAGGAAAATGGCCGCATGGAGTCGGGATCGTCGGGCGCGGGCGGCCGCGTGATGTACGACCATTACCTCGATCCCGCGCTTTGGAAGGCCCAGGTCGACGAGGCCCTGCGCCATGCGTTGGTCAATCTCGGCTCCGTGCCCGCGCCGGCGGGCGAAATGGTCGTGGTGCTGGGCCCAGGCTGGCCTGGCGTCATGCTGCACGAAGCCATCGGTCACGGTCTCGAAGGCGACTTCAACCGTAAGAAGACCTCCGCCTTTGCCGGGCTCCTGGGGCAGCGCGTTGCGGCTCCCGGGGTTACTGTCGTCGATGACGGCACCATTCCGGACCGGCGCGGTTCGCTCACGATCGACGACGAGGGTACCCCGTCCCGGTCCAATGTGCTGATCGAAGAAGGCATTCTGCGCGGCTACATGCAGGATCGCCTCAATGCTCGTCTCATGGGCATGCAGCCGACCGGCAACGGCCGTCGCCAGAGCCACGCCCATGCGCCGATGCCGCGCATGACGAACACCTACATGCTCGCCGGCGACAAGGAGCCGGGTGAAATCATCGCCTCGGTGAAGCGCGGACTCTATGCCGTCAATTTTGGCGGCGGCCAAGTGGACATCACGTCGGGAAAGTTCGTGTTCTCGGCCTCGGAAGCCTATCTCATCGAGGACGGCAAGGTCGGCGCGGCGGTGAAGGGCGCGACGCTGATCGGTAACGGCCCCGACGCGCTCACCAAGATCACCATGATCGGCAACGACCTGAAGCTCGACGACGGCATCGGCACCTGCGGCAAGGATGGACAAAGCGTGCCGGTGGGCGTGGGCCAGCCCAGCCTGCGGATGGATGGACTCACCGTGGGCGGCACGGCCGCATGAAAGTGGCCGCGTTCGCGGCCTGGTCCGCTCGCCACTCAAATCATCGCGTTTCATGAAATTTGGCGCACCGTTTCTGGTCGCGGCGCTCATCGCGCTGGCGGGCGGCGAAGCGCAAGCCTGCTTGGATGAGGCGAAGGCGCCGTCGACCCGTTGGTCGATCGCCAAGGACCATGGCATCGCCTGGCTGATGACCCCTTGCGGGGGCCGGTTCTTCTCGCTCGGCGTCGATGTGGTCGATGCCGGCGCGTCGGGTGCCAATCTCAACCGGCCGCACTATGATTGGTCCGAGCACGCGACGACCTTCTCCGATTGGGCGCGGCAGGCGCGGGACCGTCTGATCGGGTGGGGCTTCAACACGGCGGGAGCTTGGTCGCTGCCGCCGCAGCTCTTGAAGCTTCCGAGCATGATCAATCTCGAGCTTGGCCGCCAGGCGCGGTTCCATTGGTTCGATCCTTTCGATCCAGCAGCGAAATCTCGGCTAGACGAAATGGCCCGGCGCCTGACGGCGCCTTATCGCGATACGCCCTACCGCGTCGGCTATTTTTCCGACAACGAGGTCGGGTGGTGGAGCGGGGCGCTGTTCGTGTTCTATTCGAAGAAGCCGGCGGCCAATTTCACCAAGCAGCGGTGGGTGGCGGAACTGAAGCGCCGTTATCATCGCGATTGGGGACATTTCGTCAGGGATTTTGTGCCGCCGAAGAGCGTAGGCTCGTGGCGCGCACTTCTCCACGCCGAAGCGATCACGCAATTGCGGCCCGGCGGCCATGGCGCGGCGGCGGTGCGGCATTGGACCTCGGTGGTCGCCGAACGCTATTACGCGCTGACGGCGGCGGCCCTCCGCCATGCCGATCCCAATGCGCTATTCCTGGGCGACCGGCTGCCGATCTATTACGATCCCGCCGCTTTGCGGGTTGAATCGCGCCATGTCGATGCCATCAGCACCAACTATAATGTCGATAGTCCGGAAGGGTGGATCGCGCCTTATTATTTCGACGGCATACGGGCGCTGAGCCAAGCAAAGCCGGTGATCGTGTCGGAATGGTTCTACGCGGCGCGGGACAACCGCACCGGCAATCTCAACAACGGCCATCTCATGACGGTCGCGACCCAGGCCGAGCGGGCGCGCGGCGCGGGGGCGGCGGCGGCGCAATTCGCCGAAATTCCGGAATTGGTCGGTCTCGACTGGTTTCAACTCTACGATTACCCGGAAGGCGGCCGCGCCGACAGCGAGGACTATAACTTCGGTCTGGTCGATATTCACGACCGGCCTTACCAGTTGCTGGCGGCGGCGCTGACGGCGGTCAACAAAGAGGCCCCCGGAATCCATGCCCATGCCCAGCCGGCCGCCCGGCCCTCAAGGACAGATTCCTTCGCGGTACCGAAAGTCGAGATCGATTTCTCGCACCCCTCGTTCATCGATTGGCCCAAGGCGAGCGCCGCCCTGCCGCCCCTAAGGCCCGGACCAGGCGATATCGCGTTCGGCCAAATGCTGCTGTCGTGGAGCGACAAGGGGTTGGCGCTCGCCACCGTCGGCCAGGATTATTACGACCTCGATCTTCTGGCTTATCGCGGCGCGTTTCCCCTCGGCGAGGCCTATCGTGTCGAGCTTGATGTCGACGCGGGCGCCGGCCCGAAGCGCTTCACCCTTTATTTCATTCCGCCGAGAACCAAAGCGAAGGACCATCCGCCGATGGCGCCGAAACTCTGCGCGGGCGCGCCGAGCGAACATCATGGCGGCGCATGCCCGCAAGTTCCCGGGGGCGACGCGCTCTATTTCGGCGCCGATCAGCCGCGCATCGCCGCGGAAATGCGCGTGCCCTGGTCGGCGATCGGGCTCGACGGGCCGCCCGCGGACCGCAAACTCAGGATCGAGGTCTCCTCCACGGCCTGGTTTCGCGGCCGCTGGATGTCGCTCTCGGGCCTGCCGCCGGCGCGAAGTTCCGCCCGGCCTGGGACATGGCGGCCCATGGTGCTGAGCGACGGCGCCCGAGCCGGCTGACGGCTCATTTTTCAATAAGCCTGTTCGGTAAAGATCGGATCGACGCTGCCATGCCAGCGCCCGGCATAATCGGCGAGCAATTCGTCCGCCGGCGTCCGGCCCGACCGGGCGATCTCGAACAGCGGTTCGAGGAACACGCTTTCGTCGCGTCCCTTGGCATCGAGGCGCTGGCGGCGCTTCAAGCCGGCGGCGGCGATCTCGACCATCTTCAGCGCTACATCGCGCAACGTTCCGGCGCGGAACGGCGTCCGCAGCCCGGCGCGCGGGACTTCGCGGCGCAAGCCCTCGCGCTCTTCCGGGGTCCAACCCTTCACCAGGTCGCAGGCGGCGTCGAGCGCCTCGGCATCGTAGAACAGGCCGGCCCATAGCGCCGGCAGCGCGCACAGCCGCCGCCACGGACCGGCGTCGGCGCCGCGCATCTCGAGGAACTGCTTGAGCCTCACTTCCGGGAAGGCCGTGGTGAGATGGTCGGCCCAATCGGTCAGCGTGGGCGTCTCGCCCATGAGCGCCGGCAATCGCCCGACCAGGAAATCGCGGAACGACTGACCGGCGGCGTCGATGTATTTGCCGTCGCGATAGACGAAATACATCGGCACATCGAGCAGGTAATCGACATAGCGCTCGAACCCCATGCCCGGCTCGAACACGAAGGGAAGGAGCCCGGTGCGGTGCGGATCGGTGTCGGTCCAGATATGGGCGCGAAAGCTTTGGAAGCCGTTGGGCTTGCCTTCGGTAAAGGGGGAGGCGGCGAACAGCGCCACCGCGACCGGCTGCAGCGCGAGGCTCATGCGGAATTTCCGCACCATGTCGGCTTCGGAGGCGAAGTCGAGATTGACCTGCACCGTGCAGGTGCGGAGCATCATGTCGAGGCCAAGGCTCCCGACCCTGGGCATATGGCGATGCATGATGGCGTAGCGGCCCTTGGGCATCCAGTCGATGTCCTCGCGCCGCGCCTTGGGCTGGAACCCCATGCCAAGAAGACCGAGACCGAGTTCTTCCGACACCGCGCGCACCTGATGGAGATGCTCGGTCACTTCGGCGCAGGTCTGGTGGATGGTGTCGAGCGGCGCGCCCGACAGCTCGAACTGCCCGCCCGGCTCGAGGGTGACGCTGCCGCTCTGGCCGGTCAGCGCGATCAGCTTGCCGTCCTCCACCACCTCGCGCCAGCCAAACCGCTCCAGCCCCTTGAGCATGGCCTCGATGCCGCGCGGCCCGGCATAGGGCGCCGGCGAAAGGTCGTCGCGGCGGAACACGAATTTTTCGTGCTCGGTGCCGATCCGCCATTGCGACGCCGGCTTGCAGCCGGCTTCGAGATATTCGACGAGCTGACGCTTGTCGGTGATCCGGGCGCCGCCCGACGGTGAAGGGCCTGACATAAAGCTTAGAACACCCCTTGTGGCGGAACGCGCTCAGGCCCCCCGACCCGCGCGCCAATCGCCGAGATGGGCCTGGAGCAAAGCGAGCGCGGCGATCGCCGCGGTATCGGCGCGCAAGACGCGCGGCCCCAGGCCGACGGCGCAAACAAAGGGGAGATTGCGCAAGCCGTCAAGTTCCATGTCGGTGAAGCCGCCTTCCGGCCCGACCAACACCGCCCAGGGACCGGGCGCTCGCGCGCCGAGCGCCGCCGCGATGGGGGGCGCCGCGCCGCTTTCGTCGCAGACCAAGAGCGGCCGGTCCGGCGCCCAGCGCGCCAGAAGCTTCGCCAGATCCTCGGCGGGATGGATCTCGGGAAGATGGAGGCGCTCGGTCTGCTCGGCGGCTTCGCGGGCATGGGCGCGGAGCCGGTCGAGATTGAGGCGCTCGACCACGGTCCGCGCCGTGTACACCGGCCAGATCGCGCTGACGCCCAGTTCCGTCGCCTTCTCGACCAGATAATCGATCCGGGCGCGCTTCAACGGTGCGAACAGAAGCCACAGATCGGGTTCCGGCCGCGGCGCCCGGCGTTGCGATAGGAGCCGGGCCGAGCCGCCTTTCCTGCCGAAAGCCTCGATGCGCGCCGCCCATTCGCCGTCGCTTCCGTTGAACAGCGCGATCTCCGCGCCGGGCGCCAGGCGAAGCACATGCTGGAGATAATGCGCTTGCTGGTCGTCGAGCGCGATCTCGGCGCCGGCCGAGAGCGGAGCCTCAACATAAAGACGCGTGAGCGCTTGATAGGCCATTACCGGCGGCGATTACCGGGACGATTTACAGGCAAGCTCGGCCTGCATTTGCCAGCGGTGTGCAGGCGCCGCCCTGCCGCGTGGCATGCGCGCCCGGCGGCCGGCATGTCCGGGGCGCCCCGGCAGAATCGCAGCACAGAGGCGAATTTGGCGGCCATCGAGACGCCGCGTCATGGTCCCCGACACGGCCACGCCTCTTCCTGCTCCGCCTGTTCCTGCAGGGAATCTGCAGGCCATTGGTTAATTCGCCCCCGTCGGCTTTTGGTCCAGTCGCCACAGCTGCGCTGCAAAATTGGGTTCGTTTGGTAAATTTTCATTTTGTGTTCCCTCTCTCGCCCTTGGCCGCGCTTTCGCGGGGGCCGAGTAAATCCGACGCGGCCATTTTAGAACAAAATAGGAACTTAGTCAAGCGGAATCGCCATGCGGGGTTCATTCGGGGTCGTCACGGCAATCGCGCGGAGAAAAATGCTCAAAAAGGTCGTCATTGCGACCCCGAGCGCGGGGGAAGCAATCCAGAATCCAGCCGAGGACTCTGGATTGCTTCGCTCCGCTCGCAATGACGGCACGTGTTCGTAAAGCGGCAACCTTGCTGTCATGAGGGGCGTCAGAGCGATGTGCGGAAAATTCGTGCCTGCGTTGGATGCAGGAGCGCATTCCGCCATTCTTAATCGCGCGGCGCATGACGCTGCGCTCATGCGCCCTACGCCGCTCATCCCTCCCGGCATCCGGGCCTTGCGCAGGCCACGAACGAGGCGTCTTATTTCCGGCGAGACCGCTCGCCCAGCAGCGGCGTTTTTTCCGCCCGCGCCGCGCGCGCCAATTCCGTGTCCAGGGTCGCGAGTGCCAGTCCCTGGCGCCGCGCCAACTCCAGATAGGCGGCGTCATACACGCTCAAACGATGGCGGCGCGCGAGCGTGAGAAGCTCGGCCTCGTCGGGTGCGGGATCGACCACGATGCCAAGCCGCGACAGGGCGCGCAGGAAAAAAGCCGTGTCGCCCTCGGTCAGCCGGCCGCGCCGCTCGTTCACGATCACGGTGTTGCGGATTTCGAACCACCACAAGCTCGGCACCCACGCTTCCTCGACGCGAATACGGTCGAGCGCGAGCGTCGCGACCGGATGGTCTTCATCGTCGAAGGCCCAGCACGCCGCCACCGACGCGTCGAGCACGAACGGCACTAGTATTTGTGCCCCTCATGCCGGGCCGACAGTAGATCGCGAAGCGCGATCTTGCCCGTGCGTCGGCGCAGGGCCTTGAGGCTCTCGATCGCGCGGTCGATTTCCTCCCGGCGGCGATGCGCCTCGGGCACGATCCGCGCGATGGCGCGGCCGTGACGCGTGATGATGACGGTCTCGCCGCGTTCGACATCGTCGAGCAGCCGGGGCAGATGCGTCTTAGCCTCCGAAGCCTGAATCTCGCGCATGACGGAATGGGTCCATTTCGATTGGTCGATTCGACTGGTTGAATTTAGTTTCGGGCGCTTGCCAACACAAGCGGCGCGATGAAGGGGCCTTGGGATTGCCTCGCCGGGCTCGCCATCGACGCGAATCGGCCGCGATGGCGGCACGCCCCATCCAATGGGGCAAGGCCATCGGCCCAAGACCCGTAGTTCATTCCTCCGGCATGCCGGCCTTGCGGAGACCGTCATAGACGCGCTCGCGCATTGCCAGGGAGGCGGCACCCATGGCTGGAATGGACCCCGGCTTTCGTCGGGGTGGTGAGCTGCATTTTGAGCGGTCACTCCTCCGGCATGCCGGCCGTGCGCAAGGCTTCAATCGTGCGTCCCTCGACTGTCGCTTCGCGACGCTCGGGATGAGGAGCGAAGCGAACGGTGTCAGTCGGAACAATGTGCCCGGTTTTTGTCGGTTCACCCCTGCTTCCTCACCTCATCCCGAGCGCGGAGCGACGAGCGCGGCTCGGCGCAAGCAGTCGAGGGACGCACCTTTTTGCTAATGCCGCCTTACTCCTCCGGCATGCCGGCCTTACGCAAACCGTCCGCCGCCCGGTTCATCGCGTCGAGCCATTCGGGATAACTCGAGAGTGCATCCCAGACGGTCTTGAATTGCCGCACCGTTCTTATCTTGGCGGCGCCGAAGGATAGGTAGTCTCTGAGAATGTCTCGGGCCTGCGTCGTGTTCCCGGTCAGCGCCAGCGCCGCGATATAGAAGAAATAGGGTTGGAAATATTCAGGCGTGACCGCGATAGCGCGCGGCAACTCCACGATCGCGCGATCGTATTGGCGCAGGATGAACAGGGAGCGTCCTTTGCAGCTCAGAATATTCGCCAGCAGCGGGTCGCGGGGGCTAAGCCGCAAGAATTGATCGGCCGTATCGACGGCGTCCTTGGCGCGGTCAAGAGTATCGTAGGCAACGCACAAAAAAATGTAGCTGCCCATGTCGCTGGGATTCAGCGCGATGGCTCGCTCCAGTTCCGGGAGGGCTAGATCGGCGTGGCTTCGCAGCAGATAGACCAGCCCCTTGACGGTATGCGCTCCGCCAGCTTCGGGATCGGCGGATAGTACGCTAGAAGCCAGTTCGTCCGCTCGCTTAAGGTCCCCAGCGGCATCGGTGCTCAGCCCGAACATGACCGACATCGCGTCCCGGGTGGCCAGGGTGGTCGAGGCCAGCGCATTGCCCTTGTCCAATGCGAGTGCCTGTTCGCAGGGACCATAATCCGGTCGTCGATTTCCCATGGTCAATGTAATTGCATCTACATTCGCCCGACAATGCAGCGCCAAGTCCTGCGCGGTCGGATTATTCATCTGATCGCGCGCTCGGCGCGCAGCTTCGACTTGGGCCAATTGAACCTGCAGCGTGCGCGCCAGGCGGGTGACGATTTCGTCCTCGGTTTCTAGGAGGTCGGTTTTGTCGGTGTCGAACTCCTCGGCCCAGAGATGGGCGCCGGTTTCGGTGTCGATGAGCTGGGCGTTGGTGCGGATGCGAGTCGCGGTCGGCTGCACCGAGCCTTCGAGCGCGTAGCGCACGCCGAGGTCCTTGCCGATGGTCTTCACATCCGTCGGCTTGCCCTTGTAGGTGAAGGCCGTGTTGCGCGCGATGACGAAGCTGCCAGGGATGCG
>Ga0182024_10023652_pt1 | contig 10978 bp, 10 predicted proteins | sample P32metaG_FD_120480 | JGI IMG/M metagenome (GOLD analysis project Ga0182024, IMG submission 120480) | Permafrost microbial communities from Stordalen Mire, Sweden - P3-2 metaG (Illumina Assembly) | ecosystem: Environmental > Terrestrial > Soil > Wetlands > Permafrost | place: Sweden: Stordalen... | reverse complement strand
GCATTCAAATATGATGCCTATAACAAGTCTAGGATTGGAAACTGAATATTAACCTAAGCATCGACCAACGTCGTGACGCCTTACCATATCCAGCTTTAATGCTTGGCATTGAGCATGGTTATGCTCTGACGAAGGCGATTTAACGCATGTCCGCTCGGCCATATCAGCCCAGATTTGATAGAGTGCAGCATTCCACGAAATGGTTTTCTGAAATCATCGCACATGATTTGAGATATCCGGGACTCGTGTCGTCCCTTGATACGAAGTCGCTGAAATCCTTTCGTGCCCTCTAATGTTCGCGCGAAAACAATTGCGTGACCAGCCAGAACGTTGTTCATGTTTCTGGACATGTTGTCTCCGGTGTCTCTGTCATAAAAGATCAACGGCTTGGGCACGACGTCAATTCTGCCAACCTTTCGAAGCTTGAACCACATATCCCAATCCTCGCAGGTGGGAATGTGCTCATCAAAACCTCCGATATCTTCAAGCGCAGATCGTCGTATAATAGCAGACGATGGCGTATTGAGGACGTTAGCGCAACGCAGTTCAAAGAGGCTAACATTTTGCGGAGGGATGTATATGTAGTCGCTGGTCCTGGCGCGCAATCCCGTAAAAACAGCGACAGCATCTCCGTGCAAAAGAATTTCCTGACATTCTAACTTTTCTGGCATCCATTCGTCGTCGGAATCTAACAACGCAATCCAGTCAGCGTCGGAACATCGCCAGGCAGTGTTGCGCGCACCACCGCAACCTAAGCATATTGGTTGTTCAATTACACGAATGCGTGCATCATTTGCGGCCATTTCCTTCGCCACAAGAGGCGTATCGTCCGTCGAAGCGTCATCGACGATAATAATTTCGTCTGGCTTACGTGTCTGTGCCTGAATGCTCCGAACGGCGCGCTGAAGAAGTTCCGGCCTATTTCGCACAGGGATAACCGCTGCGATCTTCACTAAATTACCTCCTTAAAGCGAGGGATCGCCTCTAACCGCCCGTTGTCTCGTCCGCGCAGGCCCTTTGAGAGCTTTTTTGAAATGGCAGAGGATCTGACGGTCGAGTACGTCCTGGTACGTCCCGTGGAAGACATCCTCGACATAAGAAACTCTCCGGACAATGGAGCAAATACGTAACAGGGGCCGGCATAGACCAAACGTATCATAACCGCACGTCCAGAAGAGCTCAACCGAGAAGAAACTGCGAGTCGGATCTGCGCCTAACGACGGTCCGCTGTTCCAGCACAAGTTGAAAAGATCCCGATCGAGCTTAGCTGCGGAAGGAGGGTCGATTTTGCAGCGTCAGCGACTTGGCTATTGTCATATGCTGACCTCCAAACGCAAATAGCCAATCGGTTGCTGTTCGAGCCGCGGCCGTGCGAAGGGGTGCAGGTGGTCTGGACGAATCGTGTATCGCTCACTCCAATAGGGGTCAAATCTGCAACCCGATTGACACAAAAAGCCGGGTAGAGCGAAATAGGTAATCAGGCTTTGCATCAAGGCATTTTCGCGTTAGTGGTCTTGTTTCCGCTATTTGACTGTTCGCTGGTGTTTGAGAGAGCAAAAACGAAGATGCCGTATGAAATTGTAATCGAACCGGGCAAATCAGCGAAGCACTATTGGCTCGAAATCTGGCGGTATCGCGAATTGTTCCAGGTGCTGGCTTGGCGCGATCTGTCCATTCGATACAAACAGACAGCGATCGGAGCCGTTTGGGCGTTTATCCGCCCTGTCCTTTCAATGCTCGTTTTTACAATTATATTTGGCCGAATCGCCAAATTACCATCCGACGGGTCCGCTCCCTATGCGCTGATGGTTTTTGCCGGAATGTTGCCGTGGACCTTCTTCGCTACCGGTCTTTCCGACGCCTCCAACAGTTTGATTACGAATTCCAACTTAATCGGCAAGGTTTATTTTCCGCGTCTGATTGTCCCCACTGCGACCATCATGGTTGCTCTGGTGGATTTCCTTGTTAGCTTCTGCGTTTTCCTGGCGATGCTCGTCTGGTATCGGTTTCTGCCCGGATGGCAGATATTTTTTCTACCTTTTTTTGTTCTGCTTGCTTTTTTCGCCAGCCTGGGTCCCTCTCTTTGGCTCACTGCGTTGAATGTCAGATATCGCGACTTTCGATACATCATTCCCTTTGTGGTCCAATTCGGCCTTTATGTTTCTCCAGTGGGATTCAGCTCGCAGATTGTTCCCGAGCAGTGGCGCATGGTGTATTCGCTCAATCCGCTGGTGGGAATTATCGACGGATTTCGATGGTGTCTGCTCGGCGGCCAAAGCCCCCTGAACATATCCAGCATTTTTTCGGCTGTCGTTGTGACCAGTGCTTTTCTCTGGTTTGGCCTCCGCCAGTTCCGAAAATTGGAAAAAAGCTTCGCTGACCTGATCTGAGAGTTGACTGATTGAAGATGGCAAAGAACGTTATTAGCGTCGAGGGTCTCTCGAAAAGCTATTTCGTCGGGCACCGCTCGCAGACCAGAGGCAACTATGTGGCCCTGCGCGACGTGATTGCTCGCGAGGCAAAGAACTTCACGCGCAAAGCGATGGAATTGGTTCAGGGGCGACCCATTATTCAGGGCGACGACGTCGAGGAATTCTGGGCGCTCAAGAATATCAATTTCAACGTAACGGAGGGAGAGGCTATCGGGATTGTGGGGCGCAACGGTTCTGGCAAGAGCACTTTGCTCAAGATCCTTAGCAGGATTACTGATCCTACCGAAGGGAGAGTGGTGCTGCGAGGCCGCGTCGCCAGCTTGCTGGAGGTCGGGACCGGATTCCATAACGAATTGACCGGACGCGAGAACATTTTTCTCAACGGTGCGGTGCTCGGGATGACACAACGCGAGATTCGGAAAAAGTTTGATGAGATCGTGGCGTTCGCAAATGTCGATAAATTTCTCGACACACCGGTCAAGCGGTATTCTTCAGGAATGTATGTTCGACTTGCCTTTGCTGTCGCCGCCCACCTTGAGCCGGATATTCTGGTAGTGGATGAGGTATTGGCGGTGGGCGACGCCGAGTTTCAGAAAAAATGTCTCGGGAAAATGCGCGATGTCTCGGAGCAGGAGGGCCGGACGGTGCTATTCGTCAGCCATAATCTCACAGCGGTGGCAGAACTGACGAGCCGGGTCATCGTCCTCAACTCCGGCGAGATGATTGCCGACGGTTCGGTCAACGAGGGAATTTCAGCCTATTTGTCGCAGACATCCAACACAACGGTTTACGAAGCAAGACGAACCACCGATGTTTCTGCTCCCCACGTTAAGCGTGCGGAGGTCATTACGTCAGAGCCGAACGGCACCCACCAGGCCATGCGCCCTCTTGAGGTAAGAATATCGATCAGTCACCGTCAGCCGATGACAAAAGGCTGCTTGAGTCTTGTTCTTGTCAACCAGTTTCAAGCCTCGGTGGTGCACGCGCGAGCATTTCACACTGACTATCAATTCGGAACTGAGCCCGGCGACACCCTCCTGATTTGCCGGTTTCCTTCGATAAAGCTCAACGTTGGTCATTATCATCTGCGGACGGTCCTCTCGGAGCCACCGGGTGTAAGGCTCTACGAACAGTTGGATGGACTCTGTCCATTCGAGGTCATTCGTATCGAAGATAGCGTACTCTGGGGATGGGATCCCTCTAGGTGCGCTTATTTCGAAGAATATAGTTGGACGGTCGATACCCAGCCGACCGAGCAGAATATTGACGACAAGATGCCTCAAGGAGGCGTTAGCTAAGCCAACGATACTGACGTGAGGCCGGATCGCGCATATGAGGAGAATGGACAATGCATGTCAGGCGCCAGAACTCGTTCTTGAAAGAATGCCTCCCACATTTTTGTGCTGAAGAGTTCGCAACGACGGTAGCGTCGCTATCGGATTCAGCGCCTTCAATTCTCGGCCCACTTTAACAGGGAAGCATAAACCGAACTCATCTTTGCAGACAGCCTTGCGTACAAGTCTGATTTTGATTATCGCACGCGCTAAGGCAGGGCGTGCTAAAAGTAGCAGGACAAACGCGTTTGCAAGATGCGTTCTGATTCGCACAGTTTGCGATGCAAGCAGAAGAATTGTCCGCAAGATGCGGCCTGCCTATTGTTTGGAAACTAGCATCTGCAAGCGCCGCGCATGCAGCCGTCCCTAATAAGGCGAATGCGATTCCTAGACTCAATCCAAGTTTCATCGACGACCTCCGCGCTGATCACAACATTATTACTTCAAATCATGCCGATGAAACAGTCCAGGATTAAAGTGAACTGCTCGCCTTTCTTCCAAAGCCACCCGCCCGTATTCGAATGATATTATGACTTTGCCCTGTGGCTTAGTCCAGGTCAGACCGTATTTTCCTCGAATGTCCCAATTGGCCTCGTTCGCATAGGCCCTCCCCGGCTCGCCGTCGAGGCGGTGAAACCCGACCAGCGGCATGGCCCAGCTGGGTAGGAACATTGGGGCCGAAATAGACAGGTTAAGAGACGCTGGCCGCTAGTAAGAAAATCGGTGGTTTCGATATCGAAGAACAGATTTGGATCGCTAGACTGAAAATGGGAAGCCGGTACCAAGGGTTGCCAAATACATTTCCGGGGATATAGCGATAGCTGTAATCTACATCTCAGCCTCTGTTGAGTTCGAACGCAAGAGTGGATCAGCTCAACGTCGCTTCAGACGTCGTGCATTAACGAAAGATCTGCGATGTTACTAAAAACGATCGTAAGACGGTTCGTTCCTGAGGAACTGAAACGGGAGCATAGATTTGGAGTTAGATACTTATCGCCAAAAGGCTGGCATAAATCGGTCGAATCGCGGCAATCGGTAGATTTACAGGGGCCGGTTCCTTGGATCACCTACCCCGCACAAAACCTGCTAAAGCGAGTTGTGCAGACGGATTATCGCATCTTCGAGTATGGATCCGGCAATTCCAGTCTCTGGTGGGCTCAGCGTGCGGCGCAGGTTGTTTCCGTTGAACACAACCCAGATTGGGCGCGTCATGTCCGCTCACGAGCCCCATCAAATTTGACGGTCGTCTCCCGTGAAATGGGGGCTGAAATATCGCAGCGCGATCGAACGAAGCTTTCGGATTTCTATGCGCTGAACCTCGTTGAACAGCAATTGTCTTCGGAAACCTCATCAATGCAGCACGGGCTGCGGACTCGAGAATTTTCCGCCTATGCTTTAGAACTGACGAAATATCCGAAGGAATACTTTGACGTAATTGTCATCGATGGAATGGCTCGTGTTCTGGCGGCTTGGCTTGCTGCTGATTTTGTCAAACCTAGTGGCTTTATTGTCTTCGATAACTCAGATCGGAAGCAGTACAATGATGGTTTTGCGATTCTTCATGGGAAGGGATTTAAAAGAATCGATTTTTATGGGCCTGGGCCCGTCAACTATTACGAATGGTGCACAACGATTTTTGCCAAGGAATTCGAATGGCTAAGTGTGAATTCAGTCATCCCCGAAGATCAACCGAACGATCTAGGGTGACACCAGATTCCAAACTACTGCCGCAAATTAGCTCCTTTATTTCTAGCGATGACCGCAGCCGAAATATAGCATACGTTCGCGCGACGCATGTGAGGTTCGTGCGCTGGCCACTCATTTACCTGCTCGTGGATTGCAAATAATCGATAGCCAAAGTGTTCCATGTGCGCGTGAGCTTCGGAGAACGGGGTATGGTACTTGTTGTCGACATTCATTGAGACTTCGGCCTGCAGAATATTGATTCGATTGTCCTTCAGGAGTCCTGCTCCTCCGCGAAGTACCTCCAGGTCGTGCCCTTCTGTATCAATCTTGAGCAAGTCGATTTGCTTGACGGCGTTAGTTTCGCAAAAATGATCCAGCGTATCGACCGTGACTATCTCTCCGGACATGTCGCCAGTTAGGCGGAACATGTCGGAACCGCCTTGCGAGCGGTCAAATCCTTTCACCCCGATCTTATCGCCCACTGCCAACTTTACAATTATGAGCCGAGAATCAACTGCCTGAAGGATTTCGCAACAATCCGGATTGGGTTCAAAACATCGGATCGTCGCAGACGGATAGTGCTCTAAAAATTTGCGGGCACTCTGTCCTTCGTTTGCTCCAACGTCGAAAATAGTCTTGAGGTGTTCATTTGGTAAGCAACGCCTGATGTCCTCATGAAGGTCGATGCCGAAATGGTAAATGCTTCTCGAGATACGTCTGGCGATCTCTCTAACGCTGTGCTTGCGATTCTGCATTGGTAATGATGTTATTAGACTGAATAACATGTCAATATGAGCTCTTGAGCGCCCCGAAATAGACCTATTTGACCTAGATTTTTTGGGTGTTCCGCATCAATCGCCAAAAATGCCCCAATTAGGACGGACCAAGGCGAAATTATGAGGGTTGCGGCAGTCATTCCCGTTCGAAATCGGCCGGCTCAGCTGCTGCAAGCACTTCGTAGCGTCCAGGGACAGAGCCATTCCTTGGCCGAAATTATTGTCGTCGACGACGCATCTACGGACGACACGCTCCATCTCGCATCAACAATGGCCGATGAGGATCGCAGGATCCGTGTTATCAGGCACTCGGAACGCCGCGGAGGCGGAGCATCTCGGAATACTGGATGGCGCGCATCAAAGTCGGACTGGATTGCCTTCCTTGATTCTGATGACGAATGGCTGCCGGACAAGGTCGCGCGTCAAATAGAGTGTCTGAAAAGTAATCAAGACGCCGTCGCGTGCTTTACTGGTTGTAAAACTCGACAGAACACTTGGATTCATCGACCGCCCGAGGACGTCACTCTTTTTGATCTTCAGCGATCTAACGTTCTCAATACTACGTCGACGGCTCTAGTTAGTCGATCAGCCCTCGAAGAAATTGGAGGGTTCGACGAGGATCTTCCAAGCTGTCAAGATTGGGACGTATGGATAAAGCTGCGTACTCGAGGAGACATTGCCGTAATTCCTGATGCGTTGGTTTATTTCGAGCAGACGGGGACGGATCGCATTTCGAAAAGCTATCTGCCCGTTGTTCGGGGCCACACGATCGTGTTTGCGAGGATTTTGAAAGATGTGCATGGCTTGATCCCTCGCCTTCGCGTCCGAGCATATCATCACGCGCGAATGTCGTGGGTTATGCTGAACGATTTCGGAAAACCTTTTCAAGCTCTGGTTTTTTCCATTCGATCAGGCTTGCAATGGCCTAATGGCCATGCGCTGTTTCTTTTCTGGTGCAGCCTAAAGCAACTCGCTGCAGCTATTCGCAAATAGCGCAGGGCTCTCCGCTGACTTTGACGACCGCCGACGATCTCGCGATGTGGAAAAGAAACCATTATCGCAACCCTGGTGGATGCCGGGATGATTGTTCAATCGAAGGAAGGCTCATCTCTCATCGCACGTTTGCGGTTCCGCGCCACAGCGCACTCCTGGTCCTGCAGCCGGCGGATAGGTTTGCAGCAAAACACCGTAAGTGGGCACTGCCTTGGCGTTCGGTCCGGATTCGTGGTCGGATCCGTTGGTCTGCACGGATTCTTTTTGAGCCCGTCGAAATTCTCAGAACGGCGGGTCTGATGTTGAGCGTCCAAGGCTGAGGCCGCCCGGGATCGACACAGCCGACGCTGCCCGGACTTTGAACCAGAAACAGGGGCGATATTCCAAAGGAGTGCGTGCTCGATCCAGGTCCTTCCGAAATGGACGCACTGATAGCTAACGCCTTCATTCTGCTTCGCGGACTGGCGTCTGCTAAGGCGCGCAAGCCAGCTGACATTTTCGATCCTGCTAAGCCCGATCGCTTGGAACTACGACTGCGCCGCCGCAAATCCTCTTTTCGGATTAGGTCGAGCGAGATCGACCGGTATCCCATTTGACGAGATCAATCCCAATTATTTCAAATTGTGACAATCCGTGTGCGGCACAATGTAAGCTAATTCACCGATGCCGATCGAGGAAAACATAACGGCAATTATTCGAATGGATAAACGATGGTTCGCTTCGGAAAATGTTCCAAGCAACTTTTTGTTCGCAATTTCGCGCATATAACGCGCCTCATCGCGATAAAAACGGCGCGCGGGGTAATTATGCTTGCTATAGCGGCTGCAACGCCGCTCTTCGCGCTAGAACTTTCTTTCCGCGTTGGCCGCGGATTTGATTATAAATGCTGCCACAGTTCTGCTTTCGATCATGGATAGCTGGTTGGTCGGGGAGACAGATCGTTGCTGTCCTAGAGTTGCCGTGAGCGGCGCAATGTACTATCGTCACCGGAGTGCAGAAAATGGACTCAAAGCTAATCTATGATGTCGGAGTCCATAATGGCGACGACTCAGCTTATTATCTCCATAAGGGCTATAGAGTGGTTGGGATTGAAGCCAACCCAGAGATTGCCGCCACCTTACGAAAGAGGTTTGCCACGGAGATCTCAAGCGGCGCATTGCAGCTCATTGAAGCCGGCATAGCCGAGGGCGAAGGCGATTTGGACTTTTTCGTCTGTAACGAGAACACGGAGTGGAGTTCCTTTGACCCCAATAAGGCTGCAGCAGGCGGGGCGACCAATAGAATTATCAAAGTCAGGACGAACAAGTTCTCGTCGATTTTGCAGAAATATGGCGTGCCATACTATTGCAAGATCGATATCGAGGGTAACGACCACATTTGCTTACAAGAAATCGACCCGGGTGATAAGCCCGCTTTTGTCTCGGTGGAAATGTCTCACGCCGCTGGAGATTGCGACCTCAAGAAACTGCGGGATCTTGGATACCGCCGCTTTAAGATCCTCAGCCAGGTGACGTTCGCTCCGGCTAGCCCTCTAATCGATACGCTCGCCCGGGCCGTGCCATGGCAGATCACTTGGCGGATAAAACGCCTGGAAAGGAGAATAGTCGGCAAATCTCGGGACCAGTCCTGGGTCTTTAAGATCGGAAGTTCGGGACCATTTGGAGACAATCTTCCAGGCCGATGGAAGACGCACGATGAAGCTCTTAAGATATGGGCTTCACTTCATCGGTTGGACAAGCGTCGCAACGATCGCGGTGTTGGGGGTAATTGGTTTGATATCCATGCCGCATCCTAGCGAGTGTCACGATCGGCGTTGCTCAGCGATCAAAGCTAAACGGTCTCATTGTCCGCACGATACCTGGCTTACCAGCTAAACGCGGTCTTCCCTGCATGACTCTAAAAGTTTGAGTCAGCCATTGATCTGACGAGGGACCGCATGGGTATGTCTACGCGCGTCGGATCTGAAGTGAGCCAACGCCCGTCGTCCATATCCTACGCACTGGGATGCCGCTAATCGCCGAAGTAATCAGATTGCTTAGGTGTTCGGTTCGGATTCGTGGTCCGCTCCACCGAGGCCAATCGCCACAAATTCCAGCATTCTGCAGTCAAAAGATACAGGCCATCGATGATTGAGAATCAAGGCCAAAGTAGGTTTTACAACCACTGATATGTCGACTCAATTAGAACATTTTAGCTCTCGCTTTCGTCAGCAGTTGTCGATGATCGCGGAATCCGCAGTTGATTTATCGCTGCGTTCAACCGCCTCCGCGATGCAGAAGTGTGAAAGGCGCAATTTCGCTGGCAGGTTTTTTCTGTTACAAGTTTCAGATCTGCCTACTGCCAGAGGTTATGTTGTTTAGCGTTAGCGCCCAGCCTTATTTCCGTCATCTGAAACGCCTCGTAAGAGGCCCTGGCACGCTGGAGTCAGCTAGCTTTAAGAAGGAGATGCTTTGCGCCGAAGCGCCAGCCATCTATTCGCCGACGATCTATCTCGCAGGCCAGCTTGAGCGCATTACCAATTCTCCTGTCGAATCGACCAAGGAGATCGAAATTGCCGCTGCTACGACGTTGTCGGACACTCATCCACCCACGCTGGCCTACCATTTTAGGGACGCGGCCTTGGTCGACGGATCGGTTTATGTCGGAACTCTGAGGCACTTTCTTACTAACCATCGTCAACAAGTCGGGCCACCAATCGACGCTTGCAAGTACGACAATTGCGGCTTGGTTTCTTCCTATTACGGCTTGAAATATTTCGGTCACTGGTTGAAAGACGATTGCGCGACGCATCTCTTGGCGTCAACCATCGGCGTTCCACCGTTGTTTTTGCCAATTCCGCCTTCCCCACATGAGAATCAGTACCGATCATGGTTCGATCACACGGATGCACCAGTAGTCCGCGCATGGATTCGGCACCTGGTTGTCTTCGACGATATGGCCCATAACAGTCTCCGGCTGAAGAGGTACGAGGCTTTGAGGGAGAAGGTTGGCCGCCAGTTTCCACGCAAGCATCATCAGCTCCTTGTATATCTGAAGCGAGGCAAGATCGGTCAACGTCGGGTTTTGCAAAACGAAGAAGATTTGATCGAAGTTCTCACCAAGCAAGGCTATGTTGTCGTCGATGTGGAAAATGACGACCTGAAAACCATCATCGCCACCCTGGTCGATGCGAAGGTGGTCGTTTCAATCGAGGGAAGTCACATCGCGCACTGCACGTTTTCGGTTCCTCGCGACAGCGCCCTCTTGGTCTTGCAGCCGCCGGACAGATTTGCGGCAAATCACCGGAAGTGGGCAAACTGCCTTGGTGTTCGGTTCGGATTCGTGGTCGGATCCGTCGGTCAGCATGGATATATTTTTGATCCCGACGAAATTCTCAGAACGGTGGATCTGATGATCAGCGGGAGCCATTGAGTCCGAATCCGCCCAGATCGACCATACGAGCCGTAGCTGCGCCGGACCGCGCCAGGAGCGATCGAACCGAAAAAACGAGGATGAGGTCCCGCAGTTTGTTCGAAACGCCAGAGATAGGATTGAGGGGCTAGCGTCGTGAGACCCGACTACTTCAGGCGCGCGTTGGTGCGTTCCACTGTCGGGGACGCAGTCAGACAGCGATCCTGCCGAACACGGATAAAGCGGCTCTCTAGGCGCCGCTGCCCGTTGGCCTACGTCCCTAGCCCGTCTTATTCGCCAGAGGGCGCCTGAGAGGCTGGCGAGCGTGGAGTAAAGCGCTGATGCGGCGTAGGATTCGGTTGCGAAG
>Ga0182024_10023651_pt1 | contig 10979 bp, 14 predicted proteins | sample P32metaG_FD_120480 | JGI IMG/M metagenome (GOLD analysis project Ga0182024, IMG submission 120480) | Permafrost microbial communities from Stordalen Mire, Sweden - P3-2 metaG (Illumina Assembly) | ecosystem: Environmental > Terrestrial > Soil > Wetlands > Permafrost | place: Sweden: Stordalen... | reverse complement strand
GCCTAGGCCGAATCAAGGAACGCGGCCTTTAGGGACCTTCGATCCCAAGCGAGGGTCCCTTTTCTATTTTCTCCTCCGCGCCGCGCAAGATTCCGCGCAGCATCGTCGGTCACCGCGCAGCATCGTCGCTGACCGCGCAGCGTCGTAGGTAGCCTGGGTCCCGCCAGGCCCACCGCTAAGAGAAGCCACACATTCGTCCGAACTGGACGCGAATGAGTTTACTTTCGCGACGGTTCAACAGGACTTCGGTGCGTGTGGCACTCTGGTGACCAGGCCTCGGCAACCAGGAAGTGTCATGCTCGACACCCCTGTAGGTAATCGTTGAGAATGGCCTTGAAGCGGCGGAGCGCATTGTTGATCATAAAAGGTTTCGCTCACTTCGAGATGAGAGGTTTGGCTCGGTTCGAGATGGCTCCTGTTATAATCCACGCATGACGTTAATGACTGCTACCTACGAATTGCAGGAACGACTCAGGCCGGAGCATTTTCGCTCGCTGGGCGAGTTCTCCAACACTTACGGTCTTCAGAAATTCCGCTATGACGAGAAAAAAAATCTCCTCCATTTTGACTACGACGCATCGCGCCTGACAGACAACGTGGTCGAGAGCGTTTTGCGCCAAGCAAGAATCCCCGTTCTGCGAAAATTGGAACCCGCTCGCCAATAGCACCCGAGTCGAACCTCCCTTTGTAGTCGAATGAAATGTGGAACAGCGGCCTTCTCATAGCTGGACCTTGCGGAGGCGGAGGGCGTTTGTGATGACGGACACGGAACTGAAAGTCATGGCGGCGCTGGCCAGGATCGGGCTGAGCAGCAAACCGAAAAACGGGTAGAGCACGCCAGCGGCAATGGGGACGCCGAGCGAGTTGTACACGAAGGCGAAGAAAAGATTCTGGCGGATGTTACGCATCGTCGCGCGACTCAGCGTACGTGCGCGCGCGAGGCCGTGCAGGTCGCCACGCAGTAGCGTGATTCCGGCGCTTTCCATGGCGACGTCCGTCCCGGTGCCCATAGCGATTCCGACGTTGGCTTGCGAAAGCGCAGGCGCGTCGTTTACACCGTCACCCGCCATTGCGACGATGTGCCCCTCGGCTTGCAGCTCTTTCACGATCTCGCTTTTCTGGCCGGGCAAAATTTCCGCGTGAACTTGATCGATGCCCAGTTTTCGCGCGACGGAATCAGCCGTTGCGCGGCTGTCTCCCGTCAGCATGATGATGCGGATGCCTTCGCGATGGAGTTTCGCTAGAGCTTCGGGCGTTGTTGATTTTATGGGATCGGCGACGCCGATGATTCCGATGATTGCGCCATCCGCCGCGACAAACATCACGGTTTGGCCGTCGGCTTCCTGCGACTTGGCGGATTCTTCTAACTCTCCAATAGCGATCTTAAGTTCAGCGAATAGCGCCCGATTTCCGAGTGCAACGGCGCGACCGTCAACTTTTCCCAGGACTCCTTTTCCGGTTCGCGATTGAAAATCGGTGAGATTGCCGAGGTCAATGCTGCGCTCTTTAGCGGCTGCAAGAATCGCTCCAGCGAGTGGATGCTCGCTGCCGCGTTCGAGGGTGGCGGCAAATCGCAGAATTTGTCTTTGATCCAAGCCCGCGGCTGAAACGACGGATACAACTCGCGGCCGTCCTTCGGTCAGCGTGCCGGTCTTGTCCACTACCAGCGTGTCCACCTTTTCAAAAATCTCCAGCGCCTCCGCGTTTTTCACCAGGATGCCGGCGAGTGCGCCGCGGCCGGTACCAACCATGATAGCCATAGGCGTTGCGAGCCCCAGAGCGCAGGGGCAAGCAATGATCAGCACGGCGACCGCGTTGAGCAGCGCATGCGCCATCTTTGGCTCGGGACCGTAGATGGCCCAGGCGATGAAAGTGAGGATCGCCACGAAAATCACGGCGGGGACGAAGTATCCGGACACGCGGTCTGCAAGTTTTTGTACCGGGGCTCGGCTGCGTTGCGCTTCGCTGACCATGCGCACGATTTGCGAGAGCAGAGTCTCGCTGCCAACGCGCTCGGCGCGCATGATGAAAGTTCCAGTGCCGTTTACAGTGCCGCCGATCACGCGGGCGCCGCTTAATTTTTCGACGGGGATAGGCTCGCCGGTCATCAGCGATTCGTCCACCGAACTTTCGCCTTCGGTGATCACGCCATCTACCGGAACCTTTTCGCCTGGGCGCACTCGCAGCAGGTCGCCTACGGCGATGTGTTCGACCGGGACGTCAATTTCGGTTCCATCGGCGCGCACGAGACGGGCGGACTTCGGAGAAAGTTTCAAGAGCGAGCGTATGGCGGTGGACGTTCGGCTTCGCGCGCGCAATTCCAATACCTGGCCGAGTATGACTAGCGTGGTGATCGCGGCGGCGGCTTCGAAGTAAATCGGAAGGCCACCTCCCATCACGCGGAAAGAATCCGGGAAAATTTGTGGGAACAAGACAGCGATTACGCTGAAAACGTAGGCCGTGCCGGTGCCTAGCGCGATCAGCGTGAACATATTGAGGCTACGATTGACGATGGAGGCCCAGCCGCGCTCGAAGAAAAACCATCCGGCCCACAGGACCACGGGCGTGGCCAGGATCAACTCAATCCAACCGATCGAGCGCGGCGATAAAATATTTTGCAAGGGCTGGCCGGGAATCATGTCGGACATGGCCAGCGAGAGTATTGGAATGGTGAGCGCAACGCTGATCCAAAAGCGCCGCGTCATATCGATGAGCTCGGGATTTTCGTCCTGCTCCCCGGCGGCATCACGAGGCTCGAGCGCCATGCCGCAGATGGGGCAGGCACCGGGGGCTGGCCGAACGATTTGGGGATGCATCGGGCAGGTGTACTCGATGCGAGCGGCCGGCTGAGTGGGGATGGCTGGTTCGAGCGCCATGCCGCATTTTGGGCAGGCACCGGGATGATCCTGGCTCACCTCCGGGTCCATCGGGCAGATGTAGTTGGCGACCGCGCGTTGTTTCGGCGGGCCACTTTGCGGGCTGGGTGCCGGGGAACTTTGCTTTGCTGTTGCGATTCCTATTAGCTGGACGGGCGCGCTGTTCGTCGGCGTTGAGCTTGCTGTGCTGAGATATTGTTCGGGCGAGGCGGCGAATTTTGTGGCGCAGTTTTGGCAGCAGAAATAAAAAGTCTTTCCGTCGTGGACGGAGTTTGCTGCGGCGCGGTCGGGGTCGACCGTCATCCCGCAAACGGGGTCTTTTGCGGCCGTTTTCATCTGCTCTTGCATTTTGTCAGGCACGTTGAAAGATTAGATTCGCGCCAACGACATATGACGCGAGGGGTGGGTTGAAGCCCGTTTTTTGGCGGCTTGAGGCAGCAGCGAAAGTGCAAGGAAACCAAAATCCCTAATCGCTGTTCTAGTGCCGGTTAGAGAGGGTTTAATCCTTTGTTTACTATAACTTCTGTTTTTAGGCCAGAACCGGTTAGAAGTGGGCGACCACTTGGCAAAAAGGCCCTCAATTTTCAGCAATTTTCTTGTCGGGGGAGCTGTCGGGAAGGTAGCGGGCGGCGCTAACGACGGGCGCATCCCGCTGCATCCTCCAGGCTGCAGAGACCGCATCCCGTTGATTCGTCCCCCTTCGCAGATGCTCCGTTTCCTTGTCAGGGCAAGCAGGGTAAAGGGACGAAACAGCCGCGTTTTTGAGGGCGAGTGTTTCGCGGGCGACTGCAGCCCGCTTTCTTCAACGCCGATCCTAAACCAAATTTTCATCATTACAATGATAGGAAGTTGGAGGAGCAAATACAAGGGTATGAGGCGGTGAACTTTTGAGACCGAAGATTGCGGAAGATGCATCGGAAAGAAAATTTTTAGAACATGCGTAGTTCACTAGTCAAGAACCCGGGTGCCCGGGCGGTCTCCTTTAGCCGCCGAAAACAGTAGATTTATGTCGGAGCTAAAGCTCCGACCCCCTAAACTGCGCGGAAGAAACCCCTCGGCTTCGATAGCGATATGGCACGCTTGCCCTTCGCATGCTTAGGATAAAAAAGCGTGCCCTGACGGCTCGTGAAATTGGGGTACCGCGCAGAGCGCGAGGAAAAATTGAGTAGCCGAAGAGCGGGCTGCGCGCGGGCGGCTGACCGCGAGCCGGATTCGGCCCAACATGGTCCCGAAAAAAAGTATTGACAATCCATAACCATATGGTTATTATTCCGCCCATGCAAGTTGCCCAAGCCATAGCCGACAATCTTTTCAAGGCCCTCTCGGATCCGACGCGTCGGGCGATCTTTGAGCACCTAGCCCGTGACGGCGAGCAAACCGTGCATGCGTTAACGGATCGGGCCGGGGTATCGCAACCGGCGGTGTCGAAGCACTTGGGCATCCTAAAACACGCCAAGCTGGTGCGCGACCGGCGCGAAGGACGCGAGACGCACTACCGGGCACAACCGCAATCCCTAGCGCCCCTGGTTGACTGGATGAACATCTATGGCGCCTTCTGGCGCGACCGATTTGATCAGCTCGAAAACCTACTGAAAAGGATGGACCAATGACCGAAACCGCGCCGACACGAACTCTCGTAATAGAACGCGACATACCGCATCCCCAGGAAAAAATCTGGCGTGCGCTCACGCAAAGCCCGCTGATAGATGAGTGGCTGATGAAGAATGATTTCCAGCCGACGGTGGGCCACCGGTTCAAGTTCCGCTCCACGCCGGTGCCGGGCTGGGACGGGGTCATAGCATGTGAAGTCCTGCTGGTCGAGCCGAACTCACGGCTCTCTTATAGCTGGGGGACTATGGGCATGGTGAGCATGGTCGCCTGGACGTTGACGCCGACCAAGGACGGCACGCATGTCCGCATGGAGCAAACTGGCTTCCGGTCGGAACAAGATGCCGCCTATAAAGGTGCGACATACGGATGGACGAAGTTCATCGGCAACCTGGAGCGTGTTGCCGGCGGATTGGACTGACCATGAAAGCGAAAAATATTTCGTATTGGACGACTACGATACTTCTAGCGTTTTTTATGAGTGGGGGCGCTACGCAGATACTCCAATTTAAGAACAACCCTCACGGGGTGGTGCCGCAGCTTGGCTATCCGATGTACTTCTTTGCGATCATCGGAGCTTGGAAGGTGCTTGGAGCCATTGCCATACTCGTGCCGCGTTTTCCGCGGCTCAAAGAATGGGCGTATGCCGGTATTTTCTTCGACCTGACCGGCGCGGCGATATCCTGCGCGGCAGTCGGCGATTACGGCGCTTACGGATTTCACGTCATCGCCCCGCTCTTGATTGCTGTTCTTGCTGTGGCATCATGGGCGCTGCGACCGCCAAGCCGCACGATCGGTGTCCTCTTTCCTGCGACAAACGGCAGGGCGGCATAAACACTTTGGGACTTTTACGGTGAGAACATGAAAAAGTCAGATGCGAGCCAAGGCCAATCGGCATCGGAGCTTATTTCCAAAAGGATCGCTGAACTTGGAGACTGGCGCGGGAAAACCCTGAGCAGAATGCGCAAGCTCATCAAGGAAGCAGCGCCGGAGGCCGTCGAGGAGTGGAAGTGGAGGGGCGTCCCGGTTTGGTCGCACGACGGCATCATATGCACTGGCGAATCCTACAAGGAAGTCGTGAAACTTACGTTCGCCAAGGGCGCGTCTTTGAAAGATCCCGCCCGTCTCTTCAATTCGAGTCTTGACGGAAACGTACGCCGCGCGATCGACATTCACGAAGGGGAAGAGGTTGACGAGTCCGCCTTCAAGGCGCTCGTTCGCTATGCTGTCGCCCTTAACAGCTCCAGCAAATCGAAACCTTCGAAGAGAGCGCACTAGCCATTCGGTCCAGGCGCATCGTCTTACTTAAAACGTAACGTCAAAATCCGGACCCTTCTAACACCGAAGGGTTCCGGCACCCACGCGAGTTTCAATCGTGCTTTAAGGACTCCGATGCCGCGCGGAGGGATTAGCTCCACCCGGTCTCCACGCGCTATTTTGTCGCCAAGATTGCCTGGCCTAGGTGGTAGGACAGGTGGTTGGTGCGGCTCAGTGGATTGCGAAGCGGTTGCGCAGAGGTTCTTTGGCGAAATCTTCCTCGGAGACGGAGGCGTGCTTCTGGAGCCAGTCCGCGGCCGAAAGGGTTGCAAAGCCGGCGCGCAGTTTTCCGTTCACTTCGTTCCAACTTTTCTTTATTTCTTCCGCGGAAGGCGTGTGCGGGGCGGCTTTGTCAGGATTTGAAAGGAAAGGATCATCGAACTCGGGATGGAGCCGGGGGCCCAAGCCGAGCAGCGGGAGCATTCGGTCATGAACTGCGGTGAGATGTCCCCAGAGGTAGATCAAGCGATTTTTGCCCGGAGCGATTTCTTTCGCTAGCTGATCAGGAGTGAGGCTGGAAAATAGCTTGTCGGCCCGGTCAATGGTTGTGTCCCAAAGATTTAAAGCTCCCGATGAAAACAACTGCTCATTCGCCATGGTGAACGTCTCCTTGGTACGGCATTCCGTATGCGATCAATTTGCTTTGCTCTTTCCCAGCGCATGATTGGATTCTGCTTTAAGGACGTTGGGTTCAGGTTTTTGGCTTAGCCTGGCGCTACGAAAGACAAAGGCAAGGGCAAATTCCTTGTCCGCCGCGGTGGACTCGGAATGACAGATTAAGGCTCGGGAATTGAAAGAGCGGGAGACATGTGTCGCACCCACGGTGCTGGAGCGATTTTATTGCGCCGTACCCAGCGTTGACACGTTGGGCTAACTTGTGGCGCGCCTACGGCGCTACGATGAGGACACGTGGAGTAAGATCGGGGAGCAATGTCGAAAGAGAACCAACCAGCCAATAATTCGCCACGGGATAAGCGGGCACCGCTTACCGAGGAGGAGATCCGTGCGCACACGATTGGGGAGTTGAAGGCGGAGTCTGCGGGATCGTGATTGAGGAGTACGACGCTCGATGGGCGGAGGTGTTTGAGCGCGAGGCGAAGAGGGTACGGACCGTGTTGGGGAGCAGGGCATTGCGGATTGAGCATGTGGGATCGACGTCGGTGGCGGGGCTTAGCGCGAAACCGATTATTGATATGGTGCTAGTGGTGAGCGACTCGGCGAAAGAAGACAAGTACGTGCCGGCGCTGGAGGCGGCAGGCTACTTGCTTCGCATACGCGAGCGAGATTGGAACGAGCATAGAATGTTCAAGCGGCCAAAGGCGGAGATTAATTTGCACGTGTTCTCGTCGGGGTGCGCGGAGATTGAGCGCATGGTGATGTTCCGAGACTGGCTGCGAGAGAATGCGGCGGACCGCGACTTGTATGCGCGGACGAAAAGGGAATTGGCGCAGAAGAAGTGGAAGTATGTTCAGAATTATGCGGACGCGAAGAGTGGCGTGATTCAGGAGATCATTGGACGGGCAAAGCTACGGTAAAAAAGCGCCCTTGGAATCGGCTCGCGTTGCTCCTGCCAGGCCGAACGCGGCTTTTTGTCCAGACCAGCGCGACCGCTAGAAGAAACTCGTGAAGCTTACCTTTGCCAAGAGCGCGTCTCTGAAGGACCCGGCCCATCTTTTCACTGAGTCTCGACCGAAACGTACGCCGCGCGATCGACATCCACGTTTGCTATTGAAGTTCTATCTTTGTTCCCAGACCGGCGTATAGATAGTTTTCGCCGTAGGCTTTTTTCAGGCGCGCGAAGGCGGGTTCGCCGGTGCAATGTCCTGGAGCGATTTTCTGCACCTTCCACTTCGTCTTCAGATTTTCCACCAGCGTGTCGATCTCTTCGACGGGCGTGGTTACCAGATGAAAGCCGCCGAAGACAACTTCCGTTCTGGGATCGATCGCGCCGGCCGCTTGCAGGATCGCTTCGAGGCCCGCGTGCGAGCATCCATCCACGAGCCACAATCCATTCGGACGTTTGATCGCGAGCGTGATTTCCGGAAGCTCGAGCGTCCCCTGTTTTTGCGAAACGGTGCGCACCAGGAAAATTCCCGGCGAGACTTCTGTTGTTTGAGTCACCAGAACGAAGTTGCCGGTGTCGTACAGTTTGCCCGCGCTGAAGTGATCCGGTTCCGCTCCGCCGAAATATTTCATGCTGGCGGGAAGGCTGTCGTCCGGCCGCAAATAGGTTTTCGGATACGGCGCGCCGCCAAATCCGTTGGAGCCATCCGAGGGCACGTATACGGTGACGTTTGGATTTAGGCTCAGCACGTAGCGCAATCCCGTTGCGTGGTCCGCGTGGCGATGCGAGATGACCACAAAATCCAGTTTGGTTAAATCGATGCCCAGCGCTTTTACGTTGTGCTCGAAATTCGGGGCGTTGTTCCCGGTGTCGAACAAAATGCGTTTGCCATCGTGCTCGACGTAAGCGGAAAATCCCCAATCTTTGGTGAGCTCCTTGGATTGCCCAAACGCGTCGTAAAGAATCGTCACACGATCCTGCGCGTGGCAAGGAAGCGCCGCTAAACATACCAGCAGAAACGCGAGAGTTTTCAAGATGTGATTTAGCACAGAACACCTCCTGCCGGTTCCCCGGGATTGAATGTTTAACCTGTGCATCCTACGACGGTCCGGCTTGGCAGCAAAATAGTTCTGCTGGCGTGCCGTATGGGCTTTGATTAGGTTTTCCGGCCTGTCGATAAGCAACTCTACTTTTCGTTTAGCAGGGAATTGATGTAGGCGGTCATCTCGGGGCTGGTCCAATCCTGGGCGCCGACGATTTTGCGGTCGAGGCGGCCGCTGCGGGTGATGACGTAGGTGTCGGGATACATGGTGGTGCCGTAGGACAGCGGGATTTGTTTTGATGCGTCGCGATAGGTGGGGAAGGTGATGTGGTAGGTGTTGAGGAAATTTTCGTAGGCTTGCGGGTCTTCGTCCACGCTGACGCCGAGGACGGTGCCGCCGAGCGGCGCGATACGATGTTGCAACTGATTGAGTGACTGGGTTTCTTCCACGCAGGGCGGGCACCAAGTAGCCCAGAAATTCAGGAACACGACTTTGCCGCGGAGGTCAGAAAGATGCGCGGGCTTGCCGTCGAGCGTGAAAGCGAAGTCCTTGGCGGGGGTTCCTCGCAGGCTGGGCTCACCTTGACGATAATCGGGGCGCGCGAAAAGGAAGAGAAGTCCCGCAATGAAGGCGAGCACCAGGCCAGTATTTAGTTTCCGTTTCAGTCCTTTGTCCAAGCGACCTATAATACGAGTATCGGCGAATCGAAAGCGAGTATTTTGCGACGAGCTGCGTAACCTGGCAGCCCGCAGAATTTAGCTTGATTCGCACACTCCATGGTTTCCGCCATCATTCCGGCTCGAAATGAAGAAGCGTCCATCGCGCGCGCGGTGGAGTCGGTGGCGGCGCAGCCGGAGATTGGCGAGGTGATTGTGGTGGACGACCAGTCCACCGATGACACCGGCACGATTTTGGCTGAGCTCACGTCGCGAATACCAAAGCTGAAAATTCTGAATACCGGCGATGCGCTGCCGTCTGGTTGGGCTGGCAAGAATTATGCGGTTTCTATTGGCGCTGCGGCGGCGACGGGAGACTGGCTGCTTTTCACCGATGCCGACACATATCATCTGCACGGGTCCACGCGGCGAGCGCTGTGCGATGCAGTGGAACACGATGCGGTGCTGGTTTCGTACTCGCCGGAGCAGGAACTGGGATCTTTCTGGGAACGCGCGCTGATTCCGTTTGTGTATTGCAGGCTGGCGAATAAGTTTTCGTTTGCGCGGGTGAACGATCGCAGGCAAGCAGATGCGGCGGCGAACGGGCAATTTGTTGTGTTGCTGCGAGAAGTTTATGAAAAGCTGGGCGGGCACGCGGCGATCGCGGAGGAAATTCTGGAGGACGTGGCGCTTGCGCGTCGCGTGAAGGGCGCGGGATATGGAATTTACTTTACCGCGCCGTTCGGCACTGTGCGCACCAGGATGTACAGAAGTTTTCGCGCGATGTGGCAGGGGTGGACGAAAAATTTGTACCCGCTGATGGGCGGGAAACCAACGGCGGTTTTGCTCGAGATTGCGGATGTGTTCCCGTGGCTGGAATGTTTGCTCATCGGACTGGTGTGGGCCGCATCAGCGCGGAGGCATGTAGCGCCAGCATGGTTCTTGCCTGGGCTGGTAGCGGTGCTGATCGTTGGACGAATGTTCCGATACGGAATGGAGCTTTACCGGAATCTGTATCCGGTGGCGTACATCAAATATTACGTCCCGGGACTGTGCCTTTACTGCGCGGCGCTGGTGGCTTCGTGGTGGAAAAACACACGCGGAGTGGTTCACTGGAAGGGACGGGCTTATCCCGCAAGGACTGCATGATACGCATCACACGGAAGATTGAATTCAGCGCGGCGCATTTTTATCACAACCCGAATTTTTCAGCGGAAGAGAACCGGCGCGTTTTTGGGAAGTGCAATAATCCGCACGGGCATGGGCACAATTATGTTTTGGAAGTGACGATTGCCGGCGAACCGGATCCAACCACCGGGATGGTTCTGGATCTGAAAGAGCTGAAGGATATTTTGCAAACGGAAGTGATGGAGCGGATGGATCATCGTCATCTAAATTACGAGGTTCCGGAGCTGGCTGGCCAGATTCCGACCTGCGAAAATATTGCGGCGGTGATTTGGAAGTTGCTGCAGCCGAAGATTAAGAGCGGAAAGTTGGACCGCGTGCGGCTGTATGAATCTCCGGAGCTTTTTGTGGATGTGAGCGCTGGGAATGGTGTGCGGGCGTGAAAATCTCGTTGAGCAGACGCTATCACTTTGCGGCTTCGCACCGGCTGCACACGGCGAAGCTAAGCGAAGGGGAAAACAAGCGCGTTTACGGGAAATGCAGCAATCCCTATGGGCACGGGCATAACTACGTGCTGGAAGTGACGGTGACCGGGCCGGTGGATCTAGAGACGGGCATGATCGCTAATCTGGCGGAGCTGGACCCGTTTGTGCAGAGAGAAGTGATTGAGCCGTTCGATCAAAAATTTCTGAATGAGGAAGTGGCGGAGTTTCGGGAGCAAGTGGCTACTACTGAAAATGTTTGCCGAGAGATTTTTCGCAGGCTGAAGAGCTTTCCACTGGCGCGGCTG
>Ga0182024_10023650_pt1 | contig 10979 bp, 13 predicted proteins | sample P32metaG_FD_120480 | JGI IMG/M metagenome (GOLD analysis project Ga0182024, IMG submission 120480) | Permafrost microbial communities from Stordalen Mire, Sweden - P3-2 metaG (Illumina Assembly) | ecosystem: Environmental > Terrestrial > Soil > Wetlands > Permafrost | place: Sweden: Stordalen... | reverse complement strand
TGCCCGATATATCCGTCGAGACCATCAGCTTGGCGGCGTGGACATAAGCGTCATCCGTCGACACATAACGGCCGCCCATGACGTAAAGCAAAAGCCCGGCCGCCGCCGCGATCAGCGGCGCGACGACGAGGAGGATGAAACGCTTGCGCCGGCGCAGCATGCCGACAAATGAGGTCGTGCGGGTTTGTGCCGGCTGCACACTCGGCGCGAATTTGAGAACCGTATCAACCATAGCGCTGCCCTCCCGCCGCGCCGGCCGCGCTCCTTTGCTGGATCGCCTGGCGTAAATTTTCCTTCACGGTCGCCAGCTGCGCGACCATTCGCTCGACAGCCTCTCGCTCGACCCCGACCAGCGCGGTCGTCATCAATTCCTCGCCGAGATCGCCGAGCCGCTCGAGCAGTGGCCGCGCCGACGGCGTCAAGAACAGCCGCTTGGCGCGGCGATCGTTGGGATCGGCACGGCGTTCGATCAGGCCGGAGCCGCAAAGCCGGTCGAGCAAGCGGGTCAGGGTGATCGGCTGCAAGTCGAGCATTTCGGCGAGCTCGGCCTGTTTGAGCCCCTCAAAGCGATCCAGCCGGACCAGAACCACCCATTGCGCGCGGGTGATGCCGAATTGGCTCGCTTTATGGTCTGCGTAAGTTCGCAGCATGCGAGCTACATCGTTGATAGAAAAAGCAAATTCTCTGTTGAGCGAACGTGGGAGCATGGGCTGCCTGCCTGAAAGGATGCAGGCATACTATAAGGTACCTTACTAAATATGCGCTAGCGGTAGGCTGCAATACTGCCTTGCGGTTCCGGCATTGCTGGGGGCCTGGGAAAGCCCCGCGTCAGGCCAAACCGAGGTCGGCGAAGGCCGTGGCGTGGTGGTCCGCCGATGCCGGCGCGAAGCAGCAGAACACGACGCGGGCAATACCGCGGGCAGCCCCCAATTCCGAGGCAATTGTGCCCACCGCGATGCGCGCGGCGCGATCGGCGGGGAACCGATAGATGCCGGTCGAGATCGCCGGAAACGCGATGGAGGCGAGATGCTGGCTGGCGCTAAGATCGAGCGCGGTGCGGTAGCAGGACGCCAGCAATTCCTCCTCGCGACGCCACCACCGCTCCATACCGGGCCGACCGCATGGATGACGTGTTTTGCCGGCAGCCGGTAACCGCGCGTGATCTTGGCTGAACCGGTTTCGCAGCCACCAAGCGTCCGGCACTCGGCGAGCAGTTCCGGGCCCGCCGCCCAGTGGATCGCTCCATCCACGCCGCCGCCGCCGAGCAGAGTCCGGTTTGCCGCATTGACGATCGCATCGACGGCAAGCGTCGTGATGTCGGCAACACAGATTTCGAGCCGGGCGGAGCCGACTTCGGCGGCGACTAACGGCTGGACGTTTGCCATCGCGGGAAGATTATCACGCCCATTCGGCTTGCGCCTCTGCGCGCAAGTCCACGGTCGACTTCACGCCGATATCGTCGAAATGCTCGTCGAGGAAACGCCGGGCGGCGCGCATGCCGCTGACATGCAGCATTTCGAAGAAGTCGTAATCGGTGGAGAGTTTGCTGAAAGCGTCGAAATGGGTGCCGAAGCGGTCGAGCACGATGCGATGAATGTTGATGCGCCGGTATTGCCCGGGCCCGATGCCGTGCGGCAGGCGACCCTGATCGATCATACGGGCGACAAAGTCGATGGCGCGATATTCGCCGATAAGTGAGGAGTTAAACGTAATTTCGTTAATGCGGTTCATGATCTCGCTGGATGACGTCGGTGTCGCCTGCCGCACCAGTGGATTGATCTGGACCACCAGGACGTCTTCGGTCGTCGTCGTGCCGAAGAACGGAAAGATCACCGGATTGCCGAGATAGCCGCCGTCCCAATAGGGCACGCCGTCGATCTCGACCGCGCGGAACAGGAGCGGCAGGCAGGCCGACGCCATCACCGCATCGGCGGTGATCTTCTCGCGTCCGAAGATGCGCACGCGGCCGGTCTGCACATTCGTCGCCGAGATGAAAATCTGCATAGCGGAATTGGCGCGTAATGCGTCGAAATCGACGAAGCGCTCGATCAGATCCTTGAGCGGGTTGATGTTGAGCGGATTGACGTCATAGGGCGAAAAATAGCGCGACACCGCATCGAACCAGGCCTGCACGGGCGTGCCTTCGAGCGGCGTGAACGACAACAGCCGCTCAACCACTGCGCGCTGCAGGACCGGCAGATTGCCGGTGCTCGACGCCGCGCGCCAGAAATCGGCGAGACGCTTTTTGGCTTCGTCCCGGCCACCGCGGGTCAGACCGTCGGCGAGCATCACCGCATTGACCGCGCCCGCGGAGGTGCCGGAAATGCCTTCGATCGCCAGCCGCTCGTCACTCAGAAGCTGCTCCAGCACGCCCCAGGTGAATGCGCCGTGCGCGCCGCCGCCCTGCAGCGCGAGATTGATCCGCTTGGTCGTTGACGAGGCTTTTTGCTCCATTGCGCGTCCGGGCAACAGCGAGCTGAGAATATTTTTCATGGCAATGAGGCGGCCCGCGCAGCGAACCGCGATGCGGCGTGGCGAGAATTCATTCTGCCGTCCAGCCGCCGTCGATTGAAAGGTTGGCACCGGTAATCGCCTTCGCGGCATCGGAGCAGAGATAGACGGCGAGGCTTGCCACTTCGTCGACCGTGACGAATTCCTTGGTCGGCTGCGCGGCCAGAATCACGTCGCGCTTGACCTCTTCCTCGGTGATGCCGCGCGCTTTGGCCGTGTCGGGAATTTGCTTCTCGACGAGGGGAGTCCAGACATAACCGGGACTGATACAGTTTGCGGTGATGCCGAACGTCGCCGTTTCGAGCGCGACCGTCTTGGTGAGGCCGGCAAGCCCATGCTTGGCGGTGACGTAAGCGGATTTGAACGGCGAGGCGACGAGCGAGTGAGCCGACGCGGTGCTGATAATGCGGCCCCATTTGCGTGATTTCATCCCGGGCACCGCGGCGCGGATGGCGTGGAAGGCCGCCGACAGATTGATCGCGATGATCTGGTCCCATTTCTCGATCGGGAATTCCTCGATCGGCGCGACGAACTGGATGCCGGCGTTGTTCACGAGGATATCGAGCGCTCCGAATGTTTTCTCGCTGGTTTTCACCATGCCGGCGATCTCGGCGGGTTTGGTCATGTCAGCCGGCGAATAGATCGCCTTGACGCCGAAATCCTTCTCGATGCCGGAGCGTTCTTTTTCGATCGCGTCCTTGTCGCCAAAACCATTGATGGTGACGCTGGCGCCCTGCGCCGCAAGGGCGCGAGCGATACCAAGGCCGATGCCCGAGGTTGAGCCGGTGACGAGCGCGGACTTTCCTTTAAGCATGGCGATCCCCATTCCTAGATGGTGCTCTGGGATAAGCTAAAATGTGCCGGGACTCTTTCGAATCCTACGGGAATGTGGGGTGTCTTTTGTTGCAGTGCAACATAATAATCAGGACAGCCGTCACGTTTTCGCGATACCCGAGTAATCCGCTACACTAGCGACCGGAACAGCCGATCGGGCTTTTAGCCCACCGGCCATGAGAACGATCGAACAATGACGACCATGCCGCGCGCGATCTTCCCGGCGCCCGACCACGATCACGAGCGCTGTACCAGCGCCGCCATCGCGCACGCCGAGGCGCACTGCACCGCTCGTGCGCAACGGCTGACGCCGATGCGCCGTCAGGTGCTCGAAACGCTGCTGGCGAGTCACAAGCCGCTCGGCGCGTACGAAATCATCGAGCGGCTGGCGCAAAAGAACCGCCCGGCGCCGATCACGATCTACCGGGCGCTCGACTTCCTGCGCGAGAACGGACTCGTCCATCGCATCGAGAGCCGCAACGCGTTCGTCGCCTGCGTGCATAATCACGGCGGCGACGACATTGTCGTGTTTCTGATCTGCGAGCGCTGTGGCGCGGTCGGCGAAGCGTCCGGCGGCGGAGTCGCGGAAGCGCTCAAAACATCTTCGCGCGCGGCCGGCTTTTCTCCGAAAAGCCCGCTGATCGAAATCGCTGGCATTTGCTCGCATTGCCGCGATTGATGGTCTCGGCCCCATTCTCCTTCAGAATTTTCCGCGCGTGACTCCGGCCCCCTCCCCCGCGTCCCGTCCGCTCGACGCGTTCGCAATTATAGTGACCGTCGGGCTCTGCTTGAGCTGGGGCTTCAACAACGTTTCGATCAAGCTCGCAATTCACGACATTCCGCCGCTCATCCAATCGTCGGCACGCTCGGTGATCGCGGCAATTCTGGTCGCTGCATGGACGCACGTGCGCGGCATACCGCTGTTCAAGCGCGACGGCACCTTGGCGGCGGGAGTTTTGGCAGGTGTGTTGTTTGCGCTTGAGTTTGTGCTGATCTATCGCGGGCTGCTTTGGACGACGGCGACACGCGGCGTGCTGTTTATTTATCTCGCGCCGTTCTTCGTCGTGATCGGCTCGCGTTGGCTCATTCCGGGGGATCATTTCCATCTGTCGCAATGGCTCGGATTGCTGTTGTCCTTCGCCGGCATCGTCGTCGCCTTCGGCCTGCCGACGCCGGCGACCGATCCGCGCCAGGCGCTCGGCGACATCATGCTGATCGGCGCCGCGGCGGCATGGGCGGCAACGACACTTACCATCAAGGTCAGCGCGCTCAACCGGATCAGCGCGGAAAAGACCCTGCTCTACCAGCTCGTCGTTTCGGCGCCGCTGCTTGGCGCCGGCGCGATCGTGTTCGGCGAACATATCGACGCCATGCCCTCGGCCGTGGCGCTCGGCGCCTTCGCCTATCAGACCGTTTGGGTAGTGAGCGTCACATTCGCGGTCTGGTTCGCGTTGATCGTGCGTTATTCGGCGGCGAGGCTGTCGGTCTTTAGCTTTCTTGCTCCGCTATTCGGCGTCGCCGCCGGCCACTTGGTGCTGAATGAGCCGCTGACCCCGGCATTCCTGCTAGCGGTCGCTTTAGTCGCGGGGGGTCTCCTCCTCGTCAACCGGCCTCAGTGAGGCTATATGCAGGGGGTCGCCGACCGCCTTTAGGAGGGTCGGGAGCCGCCCGAAGGACCGCCCTATGATGGAATTTTCCGGCCCCGCCGAAAGGCATCGAACCGTCGCCGTGAAGGTCGGCAATGTGACCGTCGGCGGCGGTGCGCCCGTCGTAGTGCAATCGATGACCAATACCGATACCGCCGACGCCGAAGGGACGGCGCGGCAGGTGGCGGCGCTCGCCCGCGCGGGTTCGGAAATCGTCCGCATTACCGTCGATCGCGACGAGGCGGCCGCCGCCGTACCGCATATCAAGGAGCGGCTCCTCAAAATGAATATCGACGTGCCGATCGTCGGCGACTTCCACTATATCGGCCACAAGCTCCTGGCCGATCATCCCGCCTGCGCCGAAGCCCTCGACAAATATCGCATCAATCCCGGCAATGTCGGCTTCAAGGAGAAGAAGGACCGTCAGTTTGGCGCCATTGTCGAGACCGCGATTCGGTACGACAAGCCGGTGCGCATCGGCGCCAACTGGGGTTCGCTCGACCAGGAGCTGCTCACGCATCTCATGGATGAGAACTCCCGCTCGAACACTCCGGTCGATGCGCGCGACGTGACCCGCGAAGCGATGGTGCAGTCAGCGCTATTGTCGGCCGAACGTGCCGAGGAAATCGGCCTGCCCCGCTCGAAGATCATCATTTCCGGCAAAGTATCCGCGGTACAGGATCTGATCGCGGTCTATGGCGAATTGGCGCGGCGCTCAAACTATGCGCTGCATCTCGGCTTGACCGAGGCCGGCATGGGTTCAAAGGGCATCGTCGCGTCGTCCGCCGCGATGGGCGTGCTGCTCCAGCAGGGCATCGGCGACACCGTCCGCGTCTCGCTCACGCCTGAGCCGAACGGCGACCGCACGGTCGAAGTGCAGGTCGCGCAGGAGCTCCTTCAAACCATCGGTCTGCGGACTTTTGTGCCGCTCGTTGCCGCCTGTCCCGGCTGCGGCCGCACCACCTCGACCACGTTCCAGGAGCTGGCGGCCAGCATCCAGGGCTTCATCCGCGATTCGATGCCGAAATGGAAAACGCGCTACCCCGGCGTTGAAGGTCTCAACGTCGCGGTGATGGGCTGCATCGTCAACGGGCCCGGCGAATCCAAGCACGCCGATATCGGCATTTCGCTACCCGGAACCGGCGAACAGCCGACGGCGCCGGTCTTCATCGACGGCAAAAAAGCGATGACGTTGCGCGGCCCCACCGTCGCCGCCGACTTCCAGAAGATCGTCATCGAGTATATCGAGCGGCGATTCGGCTCGGCCGCCGGCAGAACCGCGGCCGAATAAAACGGGCACCACGGAGCGCTCGCGTCCCGGCTGCAAGACCTTTCCATCATCGCGTCAGAGACGCCCTGATCCGTCCTAGCCGGCCCTGGGCTGGGGATAAATGGTTGCCAAATAAACACAGATGCCGGGAATTACGCTCGGCGGCCCACCCGATGCTCGACAGGCGGGATCGGCTCGTTCACCATGCCGTTAATCATACGATGACGGCCTCCATGCATTTTGGGCGGGCTCGTGTGGAGGGGGAGTCTTCAACATGAAGCGGACAATTCTTGCGGCGCTGGCCCTGGTCCTGGCGATCGGGCTGCAGCCCCAGTCGGCCCGCGCGGCCAGCACGGATGCTGATTGTAATAATGGACTTATCAGCTGGCTTGCGCATGGGCAGGATTGCCATCTCTTTTGGGGTGGCGTCGGCATCGGCATCGGCACCGCCGTAACTTCTTATTACTTGACCAAGAAGCACGGCACGCCGCCGCATCGCCCGATGACGGCCTGGGCGGCCTATGGCATCACGACCTATGGATGCGCCGTCGCTTATCCGTTTATTGGAACGTTCATTCTCAATCGGCCGCTGACGCCACGGGAAATGTATATAGGGGTTGGCGAATGCATCGTGCCATTCATCGGCGGATGGTTGGTGGACACCTATCTGCCACACGACGCCTGGACCGACGGCAAGCCGGTGAAGGTCGCCCATCACTAATAGGCGCTCATTGGCGCAAGCGTGAAAAGCCGGCCGCGAGGCCGGCTTTTTGCTGCGCCAATCTTGGGTCTGGTTTAGGCTGAGGCCCCGAGATTGGGGAGGCAACGGATGAACGCGGGTGCGGCGCGGGGCGATGCCAAACGCCAGCTTAGCGGTGGCGCCATCATCGCCGCCATGAAGGCGAGCGGAATCGAATATGTCCTGGCCGTACCGGACATTGTCACCAGCTCCGGATTGCTCGCGCCCATCGCGCAGGACAAAGAGCTTCGGCTCATCCGCGTGTGCAAGGAGGACGAATGCATCGGCATCGCCTCCGGTCTGTCCTATTGCGACAAGCGCGCGTTGATCCTGATCCAGAACACCGGCTTTCTCGATTCCCTCAACGCCATCCGCGGTATCGCCGTCGAATACAAGCAACCGATCTGCATGATGGTTGGATTGCTCCAACACGATCCGGAGGTGGAGCCGCGTGCATCGGTGCGCTATGGCGTGCACATCATCGAGCCCATCCTCGACGACATGGGCATCGCGCATCACGTCATCAACGCCGATGCTGATGTCGCAAAAATTCAGCCGGCAATCGAGCAGGCTTATCGCGACTCGCATCCCGTAGCATTTCTAATCGCCCGGGAGCCGCAAGCGCCATGATGAAGCGCGATGAATGTTTTCGCGTCCTGGCGCGCCACATCAAAGACGAGGCGGTGGTCGCGACCTATAGCTCGGCGGTCGATTGGGTCGGGATCAATCCGCGCGTGCTCAATTACACGTCGATCGGCGCAATGGGGCTCGATTCCTCGCACGGGCTGGGACTGGCGCTCGGCCGGCCGGACCGGCGCGTCGTCGTGCTGCAAGGCGACGGCTCGCTCTTGATGAATCTCGGCTGCCTGGTGACGATCGCTGCGGTCGCGCCGAAAAACCTCGTGCATTTCGTCGCGCACAACGAAACCTACGAGGCTAATGGCGGCCATCCGATCCCCTACCCGAAAGTCGATTTCGCCGGCATGGCGCGCTCGGCCGGCTATGCCGCGGCTTACGATTTCGCCGACCTCGACGCGTTCACGCAAGAGGTCGCGCACGTACTCGAACAAGACGGGCCGGTGTTCGCCACGCTGCGCGTCGAGCCGTCAAAGCCGCTCAAATACGATTATCCGAGCCTCTACGATCCGGCCAAGCGCAAAGCATTCAAGGCCGCGTGGCAGGCTTAACCACCCCGTCGTCGAAAATTTTCTCAGTGTTTCTTTTCCAGCCGGCGCAACACGTCGTCGAGCTGATCGAGGTTGTGGTAGCGGATGGTGAGAACGCCGCCGCGGCCGCGATCATCGATGCTGACCACCAGACCGAGCGCGTCGGAAATGCGTTTTTCGAGCGCAAGCATATTGGCGTTTTTCTCAGTCTCCCGGTGCGATTTGCGTCCGTTCGCCGGACTCTTTTCGCTCTTCAGCCCGACCTCGCGCGCCATCGCCTCGACCTGACGCACATTGAGACCGCGCGCGACGATTTCCTCCGCGAGCTCCTCGGCATTGGGTTGACCGATCAGCATGCGCGCGTGCCCGGCGGAAAGCTTGCCGCTGTGAATGTGCGCCTTCACCGGATCGGGCAGCTTCAGGAGCCGCAGCGTGTTGGCGACATGGCTGCGGCTCTTGCCGATGATTTTTGCGATCTCGTCCTGGGTATTGCCGAACTCGTCCATGAGCGCACGATAGCCGTCCGCCTCTTCGAGCGGATTAAGGTCGGCGCGCTGCACGTTTTCGATGATCGCCATTTGCAGCGCTTCGGCGTCGGTCGCCTCGATGATGACGACAGGCACTTCATGCAAGCCGGCGCGCTGCGCCGCGCGCCAGCGGCGCTCGCCGGCGATGATCTCATAGACTTCGGCGGCGCCGCGCACCGGCCGCGCGATGATCGGTTGGATGATACCGCGCTCGCGCAGCGAGGCAACGAGCTCGTCGAGATCGGCATTGGAAAAAACGCGCCGCGGGTTGCGCGCATTCGGCCGCAGCGAAGTGGTGGCTAGTCGGCGCTGGCCGCGCGGGCGTTCGATGGATGAGCTTTCGCCGGCGACTTCGCCGATCAATGCGGCAAGTCCGCGTCCCAATCGCGATCGCGATCCATCTTCCGCCATCGCCGTTTTCCCTAGACTTTCGCTCACGCAGTCGGCCTCATCCCGCGCATAGTTTCTTTTCTCGCTGGATGATCTCGGTCGCAAGCCGCAGATAGGCTTCACTGCCGCTGCATTTGAGATCGTAGACGAGAACCGGCTTGCCGTAAGACGGCGCTTCCGACACGCGCACGTTACGCGGGATGATCGTGTCGTAAACTTTCGGCCCCATGAATTCGCGCACGTCGGCGACGACCTGCCCCGACAAATTGTTGCGCGCGTCATACATCGTCAGCACGATGCCATGGATCGTAAGATCCGGATTGAGTGTCTCGCGTACCGATTCGACGGTCTTGAGCAATTGCGACAAGCCTTCGAGCGCGAAGAATTCGCATTGCAACGGCACTAGAATGGCGTTCGCCGCCGCCATCGCGTTGATGGTCAAGAGATTGAGCGAGGGCGGGCAATCGACCAACACGTAGGTGAATTTCGCGCTGCCGGCGGAGTTCAGCGGCGCGAGAGCGCTGCGCAGACGGAAGGCGCGGTCGCGCGCCTGACCGATCTCAAGTTCGATTCCGGAGAGATCGAGCGTTGACGGCGCTAAATGCAGCCGCGGAACGGCCGTGGGGACGGTCGCGTCGCACAGCGACGCCTCCCCGATCAGCACATCATAGGTCGAGTAACGCCGGTTGCGGCGATCGATGCCGAGGCCGGTCGAGGCGTTGCCCTGAGGATCGAGATCGATGATCAGGACGTCCTCGCCGATGGCCGCGAGCGCGGTGCCGAGATTGATCGCGGTCGTGGTCTTGCCGACGCCGCCCTTTTGATTGGCAACAGCAAGCACACGGGGCGGCTTCACCAGCTGCGCCTGGGCGGCGTGGTCAGGCGCGGAAAATGGCACCACGCGGGAGGATGGCTCGGACGCATCAGTCATTGCGGATAAACCTGGCTCGGGTGCAGTTCATATAATACAACTATTAGTTGCGTTGTCGCGTGTGCGGCCGAGCTCTTGGCTCGACACTGTGAACGACAACGATTCGGGAGTTTGGTTCGGTCCGACTCGGTGCCAAAGTTGCCTGAATGGTCCAACATTTAGCGGCCTCGGTCAATTCGGCATCCACATCTTGCCCCTTGGGAAACAGGCCTGTAGCCCCTCTTTTCAACAGCGGAAATGCGGCGGCGAGCAGTTCAGGCAATGGCGCCAACGCCCGCGCGGTGACGACCTCGACGGGTTCTGTTGAATTTGCGGCGAAATCCGCGATTCTGACCCCATGAACCACGGCTGGCGCGCCAGTGGCCCGCACCGCCTCGCGCAGGAAGCTCGCTTTTTTCCCGTTGCTTTCGACGAGATGAACCCGCGCGCCAGGCGTATCGGCAAGCGCGCAGGCGATAACCAGACCGGGAAATCCGGCCCCCGAGCCGAGATCGACCCATGTGCGCGCCTGCGGGGCGAGCGCAACGAGCTGCAGCGAGTCCGCCACATGGCGGGTCCACAGTTTGGGCTCGGTGGAACGCGCGATGAGATTGACGCGCTGCTGCCACTCCATGAGGAGGTGGACAAAAAGATCGAGGCGGGCGGCTGTTTCACGTGAAACAAGGGTCAGTTCGAGCGCGCGAGCGCGATCAGCGGTGAAATCAGGCCGCGCCACGTGCTGACTTACCTGCGGGCTTGCGGTGCCCCCGGCGCGCGTGCGCTACAAGCAGCGTCAGGGCAGCCGGGGTAATGCCGTCGAGGCGGGCGGCGTGACCAATGGTCCGCGGCCGGTTCGCTTGCAGTTTGGTGCGTACCTCGTTCGACAGCCCGGAGAGCGCCGCATAGTCGAGGTCGTCAGCGAGAACCAAGCTCTCGTCACGCCGATAGGATTCGACGTCGGCCGCTTGGCGGCTCAGATACACCGC
>Ga0182024_10023649_pt1 | contig 10979 bp, 10 predicted proteins | sample P32metaG_FD_120480 | JGI IMG/M metagenome (GOLD analysis project Ga0182024, IMG submission 120480) | Permafrost microbial communities from Stordalen Mire, Sweden - P3-2 metaG (Illumina Assembly) | ecosystem: Environmental > Terrestrial > Soil > Wetlands > Permafrost | place: Sweden: Stordalen... | reverse complement strand
CCGTTTTTAAGCTCGGCTCGGCTTCCGTTTTCCCTGGCGACCTTATCCGTAGCCAGCTGAATCACGTTCGGCAAGACCTCCGCCGGAACAACGATGACCCCGTCATAATCGGCGACGATCAGGTCGCCAGGATTAACGCGGGCACCCCCGCATTCGATCGGCACGTTGTAATCGATGATGATGCCGCGACCCTTTGAATCGACCGGTTTGATTCCCCGGGCGAATACCGGAAATCCCACATCTTGAATCTTCCGGACATCGCGAACAAGACCGTCGATCACGGCTCCCTTCGCCCCCCGTGCGCGCGCCGCTGTGGATAGCAATTCGCCCCACGGTGCGTTCTGCGACGATCCCGCGGTGGAAACCATCACCACTTCGCCGGGAAGGATGGAGTCAATCGCCTCAATTTCCTTTGCATACGGATCAGGCGCAATATGATAGACATCTACGCAGGAGAGCGTACGGGCCCAACCAGCAAATCGATCATTGCTTGATAGCGGCCGGATGAACTCTCGCAATGCCTGATCTCTGTACCCTAACTCGTCAAGTGCGTCGGAGATGACAGCGGTGTAGAGATTCTCTTCAATCTGGCGGAACACTCTCAGATCTGCTTCGGTAGCGGGAAACCTTGAGGGACGAATCGTGTCGCTGAACATGAGTTCATGGTAATGACAAAAGAGGGGCGCCAGTGAAACTCAGAGATCTGTGAAGCCTGAACTGTCCGATATGGAGGACATTTCTGGAGCACCTGAGCCTTGGAGGAGTGCCTTCTTTATCTCCGCGACCTGCTTGGAAAGTCTAGGATTCCATCTGGAAGGCCTGGGTCGGCTCGTGTGACGACTGCTGCCGATCCCGCGCAATTCCGCTGATCTGCTGCGACAATGCGGCCGCAGCACCCAAAACTTGAGCCGCTCGAGCGGGGATATTTTCAAGCTGGGCCCGGGTGCCTGAAATGCTGACGGCTGCTATCACCTCACCAGTGCTATTGCGCACGGGAGCTCCGATACAGCGAATGCCTATCTCCTCTTCTTCGTCATCGATGGCATAGCCAGATTGCTGGACAGTTTCACAGGCTAGTCGCAATGCCCGACGCGAAGCGATCGTGTTTTCGTTGTATCGAATGAGCCCCTGCTTACGGATCAATCCGTCAAGTTCGCTTGCGGGCAGTTCCGCAATGAGCGCCTTTCCTAACGCAGTACAGTGCAGTCCCATCCGCTTGCCAACCCAAGTGGCAAGATGGAGCGCGCCCGGCGCCTCAATTCTGTCAATGAGTATGACCTCGCCGTTCTCCATCACCGCCAAGTGGACGGTCAGCCCGGTATCTTGCATTAACTGATGCAGCAGGGGCGCGGCTTGGGAGCGTAGGCTGCTTCCACCAAGCGCCAGGTTGGCCACCGCCTGCAGGCGAAATCCGAGACAATATCGCCCCGTCTTTTCGCAGCGTTGAACGTAGCCGGTCCGTTGGTAAGTGAGAAGAAGCGCGTGGCCCGTACTTCGGGGAAGGTGAAGTTTACTCGTTAACTGAGACAGTGTGACGCCGCGCCGGGACTGAGCGAGGTATTCCAAGATCAGAAGTCCCCGCTCCAATGCCGGCACTGATTGGGTTTTCTGACCGGTCGAAGCGTTCATGGGGCATCGTAGCATCCCAGTTTCCAAGCCGCAGAGGAAATTGACGAAACTGTCCGGCTAATTGGACGACTCTGGCTTGACACCGAGCGCTCCTACGCGTATTAATTAATGAGTTAGTTAATTAATGCATATAACGAAAAAAACTACCGGAAGCCCTGGCCGGCCCGCTGCAAGCCTCGAACGCGATGCACGCGAGTTGCTGCTCGCGGCAGCCACAGATTTGTTTGCCGAGCACGGCATTGCGGCAACAACGTTTGCGATGATTGCAAACCGGGCGGGGCTTACACCTGCCATGCTGCATTACTACTTCAAGAACCGCGAACAATTGCTTGACGTTGTCGTGGAAGAGCGGCTTGCTCCTCTCATTGCTTCAGTGTGGAATCCGGTCGAAGCGGACACCGCTGCGGAAGAATTAATTCGCGGAATCGTGGAACGGATGCTGGCGGGAATTGAGCGCATGCCCTGGATCCCGTCGACCTGGATGAGAGAGGTTCTGAATGAGGGCGGCCTGCTGCGAAGCAGGATATTGCGTCAGCTGCCGTTCGAGAAGTTAAAGATCCTGGCCGAGGCAGTCGCGCGGGGTCAGGCGAATCAAATGATCAATCCGGGGCTCGATCCTGGACTGATTGTCTTCTCAATTATCGGGCTGGTGATGCTGCACATGGCCACGGTGCGTTTTTGGGCAGAAGCTTTCGCGCGCAAAACGCCAAGCAGGGATGCAATGTGCCGTCACATCACGGGTCTACTGCTCAATGGTTTGCAGCCAGTATCCCTCACTCGAACGGGCAAGATGCCAAGAAAGAAATGAGAAGGGACGAGATCATGCTCACCCGGACACTTCGGAGCTTCAGACCCTTCGGCCTCGCTGCTGCAGCTACGTTGATGGTGGCCGGCTGTTCTCGCAAGCAGGTGAATACCTATCAGGGCTACATCGAAGGAAAGTTCGTCTACGTCGCTTCGCCCCAGGGCGGCCGGCTTGACCGTCTTTCGGTCATGCGCGGCGATACGATTGATGCTGGGCATCCGCTGTTTGAGTTTGATAACGAACCAGAGGCAGATGAGGTAAAGCAGTCTGAACATCTGTTGCAAAGTTCACAGTGGCGGCTGGCAGATCTGCAAAAGGGAAAACGTCCCGCCGAAGTTGATGTTACGCGGGCACAATTGTTGCAGGCGCTGGCTGAGAAGAAAAATGCCGAGCAAATCCTGGCGAGTGATCAAGCCCAGTACCGTGCCGGCGGTATCCCGCAAACGGACCTGATCAATGCCCAGGCTGCGGCGGAATCGAACACGGCCAAGGTGGGAGAGCTGGAAGCCTCACTGGCGGTGGACGCTCTTCCCGCCCGCGAACAACAGATCAGAGCACAGCAGAGCCAAGTTGCAGCCGATCGTGCCTCGCTTGCGGATGCAACATGGAAATTGCAACAGAAAGAGATCGCTTCACCACGGCGAGGCCTGGTATTCGACACTCTCTATCGCGTGGGTGAATGGGTTGCCGCGGGGAATCCCGTTGTCGAGCTACTCCCGCCGGAAAACCTGGAGATTCGCTTCTTTGTCCCTGAATCTGTCATGGGCAAGCTTCGGGTGGGACAAAGCATTCGTGTGAATTGTGACAGCTGCTCCGCCAACATTGGGTCGACGATAACCTTTATCTCCCCTCAAAACGAATACACGCCGCCGGTCATCTACAGCAACGAAAATCGCTCGAAGCTCGTGTTCATGGTGATTGCCAAGCCATCCGTGCAAAGCGCATCCGATCTGCATCCCGGACAGCCTGTGGAGGTCACACTTCCATGATGGCCACATCCAGCCCGGATTATGCCATTGATGTGCAGCGCATGAACAAGCGCTTCGGCAACAAGCACGTGGTTAAAGACGTTTCGCTGCGCGTGCGCCGAGGCGAAATCTTCGGCTTCCTGGGTCCAAACGGCAGCGGCAAGACGACGACCATTCGCATGATGTGTGGGCTTCTGAAACCCGACTCCGGAACCGGAACCTGCCTGGGATACGACATTCTCCGCGACAGTACAGATATCAAGCGCAATGTCGGTTATATGACGCAGAAGTTCTCCTTCTGGGAGGATCTCACCATTACGGAGAATCTCGATTTCGTCGCCCGAATGTATGAGATTCCATCGCGTAAGGAAGTTGTGCAGAAATCCCTGGAAGGCCTCGGCCTGACAGCTCGTGCCCATCAACTTGCCGGCGAGTTATCCGGCGGATGGAAGCAGCGCATGGCTCTGGCGGCCTGCATGCTGCACGCGCCCGAGCTGCTACTGCTCGACGAGCCGACAGCGGGTGTCGATCCTCGGGCAAGGCGCGATTTCTGGGACGAAATACAGGCTCTCGCGGAGAAGGGGATCTCGGTTCTGGTGAGTACGCACTACATGGACGAGGCAATGCGCTGCCACAAGCTGGCCTACATCTCCTCAGGAACTCTGCTGGCCCAGGGATCCGCCGATGAGGTGATCGCCGGCCAACACCTTACTACATGGGCGATCCACGGCGAGCGTCTGTCGGAATTGCAGCAAAAGTTACGACAGCAGCCAGGGGTCGAGCAGACAGTTACGTTCGGGGATGTTCTGCACGTGAGCGGAACAGACGCTGACCAGTTGCGGCGCAGTGTGGAGGCGGCCGTCGGTTCCAGCGGCCGGCGTGCTGAGCAGATCGATACCAGCCTCGAGGACGTCTTCATTCACCTGATGAATCAGGCGGAGCCCAACTCCGGAGGCAAGCGATGAGCCGGCACCATGGCTTTTCGCTAGTGCGCTGGTGGAGCATCGTGCTCAAGGAGTTCACTCAGCTCAAGCGCGACCACCTCAGCTTCGCGATGATCGTGGGAATACCGATCCTGCAGATGGCTCTTTTCGGCTACGCCATCAACACCAACCCCAAACATCTAGACACTGCCATCATCAGCGCCGATGACAGCGACATCACACGAAGTTTCATTGCGGCAATGCAGAACTCATCGTATTTCAAGATCGTCGAGGAACTGCCCAATGAAGCAGCGGGCCGGGAGGCGCTCGCTCGGGGGCGGTTGTTGTTCGTGGTGAATATTCCGGCGGGATTCACGCGCCAGCTACTACGGCATGAACGGCCTTCGCTGCTGATCGAAGCAGACGCCACCGATCCCACGGCAACAGCGAGCGCGCTGGCGGCAGTCAACGGTATTGTCCAGTCGGTAATCCAGAGGGAGATGACTGGACCGCTGGCCACGCTCCAGGGTAGCCCGGCGCCATTTGACGTAAACGTGCACCCGTTGTACAACCCCGACAATATTACACAGTACAACGTTGTACCGGGATTGATGGGCGTGGTCCTGACGCTCACGATGGTGATGATGACCGGATTGGCGATCACACGCGAGCGCGAGCGGGGCACCATGGAGAATCTGCTGGCCATGCCATCCACGCCGATGGAGGTGATGACGGGAAAGCTGATTCCCTACATCGGCATCGGATTGATTCAGGCTTCCATCATCCTGCTGGCTGCGCGCTTCATATTTCAAGTTCCTTTTTTCGGAAATATCGGCGCCGTGTACCTGTCGGTGCTCCTGTTCATTGCTGCCAACCTGACGGTGGGCATTACATTTTCGTCGTTGGCGCAGAATCAGCTGCAGGCGGTGCAGCTCGCTATCTTTTACTTTCTCCCCAACATTCTGCTCTCAGGATTCATGTTTCCATTCAAGGGCATGCCGGCCTGGGCGCAAGTGATCGGAAGCCTGCTACCCCTTACCTATTTCAACCGCCTGATTCGCGGCATCCTGCTCAAGGGCAACGGGTGGTCGGATTCGTGGCCCAGCGTGTGGCCGATGATGGTGTTCACGCTGGCGCTCATGGGTGTTGCTGTGGCGACTTATCGCAGAACTCTGGATTGAGGATTGCCGGCCATGCATGTATCGATGACTTCCAAGCAATCGGCTGCAGCGCTGGCCGCGGTTCTTCTTTCGCTTGCCGCAGGGTGCACCGTTGGTCCCCATTATCATTCCCCCGCACCGCCGACGGTTGGTTCGTACACCCCGCAGCCACAACCGAAGGAAACGGTAAGCAGCGCAGGCCCCGCTGGGGATATCCAGCATTTGAACCCGTCAGCCGAGATTCCAGCGCAGTGGTGGACTGTGTTCCACTCACCAGAACTGAATGGCATGGTGAGCGAGGCGCTACGAAACAGCCCCACCCTGGTGCAGGCGACTGCCCGCCTCAAACAGGCAGAAGAGGAACTGACCGCTCGCACCGGCGCGACAAAGTATCCTTCGGTCAGCGGCGCCGCCTCGGTACAAGGGGAGCAAATTAATCTTTCTGCCTACGGAATTCCTTTCCCAAATCCCTCGCCCTTCGCATTGCTCAACGGCTCAGTGGCTGTTTCCTATGCTCTGGATCTGTTTGGCGCCAATCGCCGCCTCATCGAAGGTCTGCGGGCAGAGCGGGAGTATCAGGAGTGGCAGTTGGAGGGAGCGCGCCTGATGCTCGCGGGCAATGTGGTATCGGCTGCCATCCGCGAGGCGCAGTTGCAAACGCAGATAGAAATCACCCGGCAACTGCTTGGGGTGCAGCAACAGGAAATGAAAATTACCGAGCAGCGATATCGCGCCGGTGGAGTTTCAGATTACGACCTTCGTAGCCAGAGAACGGCTGTCGCTCAGATCGAGGCGATGCTCCCGCCACTGCAGCTGGAGGTGGACGTGGTCCATGACCAGCTAGCCTTGCTGATGGGGAAGTCTCCGGCCAATAGCAGAATTGTGAGCATTTCGTTAGCGAGCTTGCGCCTTCCGGAAGAACTGCCGGTAAGCCTTCCGTCTGCCCTGGTAAGCCAACGTCCTGACATTCGTGCAGCAGAAGCTCTTCTTCATCAGGCGAGTGCGAACGTTGGGGCTGCAACCGCGAATCTCTACCCGCAGATCCTGCTGTCAGGAAGCGGAGGGGGCCTGGGAACGAATTTCACCACAGGAGGCGAGGTCTGGAACGTCGGAGCGTCACTGACACAGCCCATCTTCAACGGCGGTGCTTTGCAAGCGGAAAGACGCAAGGCTCAGGCAGCTTACGGCGAAGCGGACGGCGTTTACCGCCAAACCGTGCTTGAGGCCTTCAAGGAAGTCGCGGATGCTCTCTATGCAATTCAGCACGATGCTGAGACGTTGCGGGCGCGGACTGAGGCTGCCGGCGAAGCTCAGGCGGCATATGAGATTGCGTCGGAGCGCTACCAGGCTGGAGGCATCAGTCACCTTGGTTTGCTCGATGCGCAACGCCAGCAGTTGCAGACAGCGTTGGATCGGACAACGTCGGCGGCAAGCCGTTATACAGACTCGGCGACGCTGGTGCAGGCACTCGGCGGCGGATGGTGGAACCGGACCCCCATATCCCCGCCAGGCGTGAAGCCGGAGGCCAGGTCTCCAGGGACGTCACTCTCGCATTCTTCTGACTGAGCGAGGGCCCGAATCATCATTTTTTCTTAATGGGAGTCAGTGAGAGGGGATCTATCCGAGCAGCCAATCGGTAAGTTGTTGATCTGATTGGTTGCGGGGCCTGGATTTGAACCAGGGACCTTTGGGTTATGAGCCCAACGAGCTACCGGACTGCTCCACCCCGCATCTTGATAGTAGCAACCGTAGCCCACAGGGTCAAACCACGCTGCCTTCCTGTTGATGACAGCAACGATTGGTCATCATCTCCCGGGTATAGGCGTGTCTTCTTAACCCAACCCCATTCGTCGCCCGGTCGCGATTTCGCCCTTCCGACGCGTACAGTGGATAGGGCGGTTGCGGTCAACGGCGCTCCAAGAACGCCTTTTCGGATGTCTCACGCAAATCACAGTGCGGCCAAGGGCTTTCGCCTTCGTCTGTTGGAGCCCCTGCTCCACCTCGGATTCGCTCTCACTGGTGTTGGCACGGTGCTGCTGGGAAGCATTCTGCCCCGGCTTTCTGCGCAATGGCACCTGCGGGATAAAGACGCAGGTCTGTTGCTACTGGTGCAGTTTGCCACGTCCGCGTCCGGGGCCCTGTTGGTCCGGCGCAACCTCTGGAAGGCCCTGGCCTCCGGCTACGGGCTGATTGGCGCAGGAGCGATCGGTATTAATCTGCTGCAACAGAAGTCCCTGCCCGCCTTTGCCGTCTACGGACTCGGCCTTGGCTTGGCGATGACGTCGACCAACATGCTCACCGGCCGTCGTTATCCACAACGCATGGGGGCTGCGCTCGCCTTGCTCAATTTTTCCTGGAGCGCTGGGGCGGTGGCTTGCCCTCTGCTGGTTGCACAATTTCTGCGCCACGCCACCAGCAGCACCGCTTTTGCCGTGATCGGGCTGGCAGCGCTCCCATTCGCCCTGTTACCGCTACTCGCGGATCGGGGTGACATGCAAGCCGCAACCAGTGCAGGACCGGCGCCCACCGGCATGAGAGAGGCGACGACCATCCTCTATTTTGCAGTTCTCGCTTTTCTCTATGTCGGGATCGAGGCATCCATCGGGAATTGGATGAGCACCTATGCGACGCGCGCAACGGCCTGGACTTTCGCCGGCAGCACCGTGGCGGTCGCGGTTTTTTGGGCGGCCCTGTTATTGGGCCGAGCGATGACGCCGGCAATTTTGGCCCGGATGCCGGAACTTGCGCTCTATCGAGCGTCGGTGTTCGCCACCATAGCAGGGGTGTTATTGCTGCTGGCGGCGCACCGCCCGCTCACTATCCTCGCCGGATCGGTTCTCAGCGGGCTGGCGCTGGCGCCCTTGTTCCCTCTTATTCTGGCCCTGTTCCTGGAGGAGATAGGGGGGTCGCGCAATGCGGGCTGGGTGTTTGCGGTCGCGGGACTTGGAGGAGCTGTACTGTCCTGGTTGACGGGAGCGATTTCGACCGGCACCGGATCTCTGCGCATCGGCCTGCTGGTGCCTGGGGCAGCAGCACTGTTGATGTTGCTTCTGATCAGCCGGCGTCGAACGAGTGGCAGTGGAAAGCAGCAAGCCGTCCTGGAGTCGACCGCCACAGGGAAGATCTGAGCATAGCTAACGAGGGCAGGCTAATGAGGGCAGTTGGCAAGGCTCCTGCGCGTGAGTGCAATGACCTCCTCGCGCTCTGCTCCTGCGAGTTCAAGCCGGGGAGGCCTTACCCGCGCCCCAGGGCCTCCGCACTCCTCCTGAACCTGTTTGATGAGTTGCACAAACTTGGGCACGGTGTCCAGGCGCAACAAGGGCAGGAACCAGCTATAGAGTGTCTCCAACTCTGCCGATGGGCCGCTTTGCGCCAGCTTGAACAGGCGGACCGATTCCTCAGGAAACGCGTTCACCAGCCCGGCAATCCAGCCGGTCGCACCAGCCGCTACACTCTCGACTACAACATCGTCCATGCCCACGAATATTGCCAGTGAGCCCAGATGCTTGAGCGAAGTGATGCGCCGGATGTCGCCGCTCGATTCCTTTACGGCATGGAAATTTTCATGACGCGCGCGCAATTCGACCATCTGTTCCGGCGTGATATCCGTTCCATACGCAATGGGGTTGTTATAGAGCATGCAAGAGAGCGGCGTTGCCTGAAAGATGGCATCCAGGTGAGCTTGGGTTTCGCGCCAGTCGCTCCGGTAAATCTGGGGTGGCAGCACCATCAAGCCGTCTACGCCCGCACGGTGTGCTTCCTGCGCCAACCAGACCGCTTCAGCAGTACTGAGGGCAGCAATGCCGGCAATCACTGGCGCTTTGTCGCTCAGGGAGCGCCGGGCTTGTTTAAGAATCTCAACCTTTTCTTCTCTGGTTAGCGTGGGCGCTTCGCCCAGAGATCCAAGAGCGACAATTCCCTTGCAGCCGCAGTCCACCATCCATCGAGCCTGGGCTCCGAACGTCTCGTAGTCGACTGACAAATCTGGCTGGAATGGTGTGGTGATGGCGGGGAAGATTCCAGCCCAATCCTTCTGCTCCAATGTTTCTCTCTCCTTGTTGGCCGGCTTCTCTTCGACCCTAGGGGAGGATGTTACATGAAGCACATTTCAGTTTGACGCTGCATGCGCCTTTTGCTCCTTCCCCTCCTACGCTTTTTCTTCGCTCTTCAGGAGATGGCTGTTGGGCCGTCCGTGTTGCCTGGGCGGCGATGTGCCCTGTCGAAAAAATATTTCCACGAAAGGTCCGTCGAACTGCAGATCCCTCGGCTTCGCTCAAGGTTCGATTTGCCACTGACACTGCAGCATTTGCATATGCATTCTTCCCGCAAGATCAGCAAATTAAAAGCAATTTCAATCAAGCGAAGCTCTCATTGCCTGAGCTATTTTTGTCCAGTCACAACATGAGAGCGCTTTGGTCCCACTCCGTATCGCAGATAACCGTTAGCTAACAGTTGCTCACCGAGTCGTTTCTCCGAGGTTCTGTCATCCTCACGGTACGCACAGGTTCATTTCCAGGCACGAATTTCCCCCCGGTAGCGTTACCAAATCTTTTCTTGAGGTGTTTCTATGAGTTCCTGCAGCGTAATCAATAACAGCATCGCCCAACACCTGGAGCCCAGCGATATGGACGACAACCTGCTGGTTCAGTCGGCACAAGCCGGCGAGGAGTGGGCCTTTGTCGAACTTTGCACACGCAACTCAAAGCGTGTCTTCAACACCATCTACGGTGTGACCAAAAACCGCGAGGATGCGGAAGACGCGCTCCAGGATTCCATGATGAGAGCGTTCCTGCATTTGAAACAGTTTGACGGCAGGTCCAGTTTCGCTACCTGGTTCACTCGAATTGGCATCAACTCGGCGCTCATGATCCTGCGTAAGCGGCGCATCCGTCTTGAAACCTCAATAGATGCGACCGCTGAAGGAGAGACGTGGCAGACGTGGCAAATCGCCGACCACTCCGCAGACCCCGAGAAGTACTACGTTGGACACGAGAGGTCTGTGCACCTGAAAAAGGCCATTTGCCGGCTGCCAAGTGCGCTTCGAGTGGTGGTTGAGCGCGGACAGATGGAAGGCCACTCGATGAAACAGATTGCTCGCAATATGGGCATCTCGGTTCCAGCGACCAAGTCCCGGTTGGCGCGGGCTAAAGTTGCGCTGCGCAAATCCATGGTATCGACGGGTGAGCGCGTCGCCGCCGCAAGCTGAGCTTCGTGGGAGGCACGCAATGGACGGGCCAGACAAAGCGACGTCCGAATTGGTCATGATGTTAAGCACCACGCAGTCCATGGGGACGAGGAGGCGATTTGCCGACCTCGTGATCGGTGGACTGCTGGTGGCGTTTACGATTGGCGGATTCGCCCTGTGACACAGGAGCATGCGTCGCAGCCGGCGGCGCTGCGACGCCCTATTTGCGTGCGGGTACAGAGGAGAAGAGCGATACAAGGCCTTCTGCAAGCGTGGGGTGTGTGATCGTCATATCGCGTAATACGGTGT
>Ga0182024_10023648_pt1 | contig 10980 bp, 9 predicted proteins | sample P32metaG_FD_120480 | JGI IMG/M metagenome (GOLD analysis project Ga0182024, IMG submission 120480) | Permafrost microbial communities from Stordalen Mire, Sweden - P3-2 metaG (Illumina Assembly) | ecosystem: Environmental > Terrestrial > Soil > Wetlands > Permafrost | place: Sweden: Stordalen... | reverse complement strand
GGGTGCTATCGGCGCCCATTCACTGGCTCGGCGGCCTGGGCGACGCGGCGCGCGACTATGTCCTGGCGGGAACTCAGAACCATCAGCTGAGGCGGGACCTCGCCGCCGCGCGATCGTGGCGGGACGAGGTCATCAGGCTGCGGGACGAGAACGCCCGCCTGTCGGCCCTGCTGGGGGTGAGGACCGATCCCCCCATCCCGACCGTGTTCGCCCGCACGGTCCTCGACGCGCGCGGACCCTTCGCCAATAGCCGCGTCGCCGACGCCGGCTCGGCGCGCGGCGTGATCGAGGGCAATCCGGTGCTCAGCGAACACGGCCTGGTGGGGCGGGTGACCGGCGTGGCGCAGGGCGTCAGCCGGGTCATGCTGCTCACCGATGTCGAAAGCCGCACGCCGGTGCTGATCGCCCGGACCAACGGGCGGGCCATCCTGACCGGCGACGGCGGCCCCAATCCCAAGCTCGACTATCTGCGGACCCACGACCCCCTGCGCGAGGGCGACCGCATCCTGACCTCGGGCGATGGCGGCGTCCTGCCACGCGGGCTGCCGGTGGGCGTGGCGGTCAAGTCCTATGACGGCGGCTGGCGCGTGGCGCTGGACTCCGACGCCTCGCCGATCGATTTCGTCCAGATTCTGCTCTTCAAGGACTTCTCCCAGCTTGCGCCGCCGCAGGCGCTGGCGCCCAGCGTCCTGCCGCCCACCGCAACCGGCGCGCCGGTCGAGGCTCCGCGGCCCGCGGCCGCCTCGCCCCAGCCCTCGCCGTCGAATGCGCCCACTGAGGGGAAGAGCGGCGCCCGAGGCACGACGCCTTCAGGGAAAACGCCCTGATGGCTTCGATCACCGTCCAATCGCCCAATCCCGTCAACTGGCTGGCCAAGCCCGCGCTCTACTGCGTCGTCGGCGCGCTCCTCCTGGCCGTGCCGCTGAAAATCCTGGGCCTGCAGTTGCCGGAACCTGTGTTCGCCATGGCGCCCGCCTTCGCCTGGGCCGCCATCCGCCCGTCCATCCTGCCGCCCTTCGCCCTGGTCGGCCTGGGCCTGTTCCAGGACGCCCTGTGGGGAGGACCGGCCGGGCTGTGGCCGCTGTGCCTGCTGACGGTCTACACCCTGGCCTTCACCGCCCGGCGCGTCCTCTCGGGGGCGGGGTTCTGGGTCCTGGGGGCCTGGTACGGCGCGGTCTGCGCCCTCGGCTTCGCCATGGGGCTGCTGCTGATGACCATGATGAGTGGCGAGGTCCCCAACCTCATCGGCGTGGCCATGCAGTTCGCGGTCACCGTGGCGCTGTTCCCAATGGCGTGGCTGTTGATCGAGCGCTACGAAGACGCCGACGTGAGGTTCCACTGATGGACTCCTCTCTCTTCCTCGATGAGGTCAACGAGCGGCAAGGGCTCTTCCAGCGGCGCGCCTTCGTGCTGGGCGCCCTCTCGGGACTGGGCCTGGTGGCCCTCGGCGCGCGGCTGACCCAGCTGCAGGTGATCGAATCCGGGCGCTACCGCCTGCTCTCCGAGCACAACGAGTTCGAGTTCCAGCTCTCGCCGCCGCCGCGCGGCCTGATCCTCGACCGCGACGGGGTGGTGCTGGCCTCGAATCGCCCAGACTTCCGCCTGCTGCTCGCCCGGGACGAGACCACCGACGTCGACGCCATCCTGGCCCGGCTGGCCCAGCTGGTCTCACTCGACGAGGCGCACATCAACCGCCTGAAGGAGGAGATCGCCGACGCGCCCCGCAAGGCGCCGGTGGCCATCGTCGAGGACATGACCTGGGAGGAGTTCTCGCGGGTCAACGTCCGGGCGCCGGAACTGCCCGGCGTCACCGCCGACATGGGCGAGGTGCGGGTCTATCCCTTCTCCGGCGCCTTCGCCCACGTCATCGGCTACGTGGCCAAGGTCAGCGCCAGGGACGTCACCAAGACCGGCGCGAACGCCGACCCGATCCTGCTCAACCCAGGTTTCCGCATCGGCAAGCAGGGGGTGGAGAAGGCCTTCGACCTGCCGCTGCGCGGCAAGGCCGGGGCGCGCAAAGTCGAGGTGGACGTCAAGGGCCGGGTCGTCGGCCAGGATCCCCGCGGCGACATCCCCGCGACGCCCGGCGCGCCGATCCGCCTGACCCTGGACGCCGACATCCAGAACCGCGCCGTGGAGGTGTTCGGCGAAGACAGCGGCGCGGCGGTGATGATGGACTGCCGCAGCGGCGACATCCTGTGCATGTTCTCCGCCCCCAGCTTCGACGCCAACCGCTTCGTCAAGGGCCTGACCGGGCCGGAGTACCGGGCGCTGTCGGAGTACGACCGCAAGCCGCTGTTCAACAAGGCGCTCACCGCCAACTACCCGCCGGGCTCGACCTTCAAGACCATGGTCGCCCTGGCCTGCCTCGAGCACGGCTACGATCCGGCCACCGTCCACGTATGCGCCCGCCATTGGTACTGGGGCGGGCGCTCGTGGGGCTGCGACAAGGCGCACGGGGCCCTCGACCTCAAGGGCGCCATCGCCCACTCCTGCGACATCTACTTCTACCAGGCGGCCCTCACCGTGGGGCCCGACGCCATCGCCGCCACCGCCCGCAAGTTCGGCCTCGGCGAGGTCCACGACATCGGCATTCCGGGGCAGAAGCCCGGACTGATCCCCGACCGCGAGTACAAGCGCCGCGCCTTTCCCAAGGACCCGGTCTGGCACCCGGGCGAGACGCCTAGCATGGGGATCGGCCAGGGTTATGTGAGCGTCAACGCCCTGCAGCTGTGCGTCCAGGCCTCGCGGCTGGCCAATGGCCAGACCGCCGTGAGGCCGCGGCTGATCCACGCCATCGGCGACGCCGAGCAGCCATCGGGCGCGGCGGCGCCGCCGTTGCCGTTCGAGCGGGACCATATCGAGTTCATCCGCTCGGCGATGGCCGATGTGGTGGCGTACGGCACCGCCGCACAGTTCGCCAAGCTCAACCTCGGCCCGATCAAGATGGCCGGAAAGACGGGAACGGCTCAGTCGCACAGTTACACCACCGGCGCGGCGGGCCAGCACGGCGCGCGCGGCGCCTGGGCGACGCGGGACCACGCCTGGTTCATCTGCTATGCGCCCTACGACGACCCGCGCTACGCCATGAGCGTGCTGGTGGAGCACGGCGGGTTCGGGGCCGACGCCGCCGCGCCCAAGGCGGTCGAGATCATGCGGGTCGCCCTGCTGAAGGACCCGCAGGTGCGCGCGCGCATCGTCGCGCCGCCCCCGTCGGACAATCCCCCGCCGGCGGCGGGCGATGTCGCCGCCCCGGGCGACACAGCGGCGACGCCGACGTGACCGTCAGCGCCATCAGCCGCCCGGGCGAGCGCGATCGCCTGATCGTCAAGCTGAGCCAGGTCGACTGGACGCTGTGCCTGTTGCTGACCATCATCGCCGGGATCGGGGCCGTGATGCTCTATTCGATTGCCGGCGGCTCGTGGTCGCCGTGGGCCGGGCGGCACCTGGCGCTCTATGGCGTCTGCTTCGCGGTCATGATCGCCCTGGCCACCGTCGATCTTCGGGTGTGGTTCGCCCTGGCCTATCCAGTCTATGGCCTCGGACTGCTGATGCTGCTCGCGGTGGCCGTGGTCGGCCACTCGACCATGGGCGCCCAGCGCTGGCTGGACATCGGCCCGGTGCGCATCCAGCCCTCGGAAGTGATCAAGATCGGCCTCGTGATGGCCCTGGCGCGTTTCTACCACGGCCTCTCGGCCTCCCGGGCCCGCTGGTCGTGGTGGCTGCTGGTCCCAGCCGCCCTGATCGGCGCCCCCGCCGCCCTGGTGGCGCATCAGCCGGACCTGGGAACCGCGGTGCTGATCGCGGCCACCGGGGGGGTGATGATGATCCTGGCGGGCCTCAGCTTGCGCGCCGTCGCCGTCGGCCTGCTCGGCCTCGGCGTCGCCGTGCCCCTGGCCTTCGCCTTCGTGCTCAAGGCCTATCAGAAGGCCCGCCTGCTGACCTTTCTGAACCCCGAGGCCGACAAGTCGGGGGCGGGCTACCATATCATCCAGTCGAAGATCGCTCTCGGCTCCGGAGGGTTGCTCGGCAAGGGACTGGGGCTGGGCACCCAGAGTCAGCTCAATTTCCTGCCCGAAAAGTCCACCGATTTCATCTTCGCCTCCATGGCCGAAGAGCTGGGGTTCCTGGGCTGTGTCACCGTGCTGGCGCTGTACGCGGCGGTGATCTTCGTCACGCTTCGCACCGCCGCCATCGCCCACAGCCACTTTGGCCGGCTGGCGACGGCCGGCGTCACAGTCACCTTCGCGCTCTGCGTGCTGATCAACGGGGCGATGGTCATGGGCCTGGCGCCCGTGGTGGGCGTGCCGATGCCGCTGCTCTCGTTCGGCGGCACCGTGATGATCACCATGATGGCCGGTTTCGCCCTGGTCCTCTCGGTGCGCGTCCACCGCTACAGCGAAGTCACCCGCGGCGGCCCGTTCGTCTGAGGCAGCGGAAAAGAAGAAGAAAGATTCACCACAGAGCAACGGAGGACACGGAGAAGAAAGAAAGGATTCTTGCGCTGCGCGCGAAGCGCAGTCGTTTCTCTTCAGGGCTTGCTCCTCCGTGTCCTCCGTGTCCTCTGTGGTGAACCTTCTTGTTTTCTTTGGTCTTCTAAAGCAGCGCCTGGTCGGTCGCGCGGACCAGGGCGTCGACGATGCCGGGTTCGGTGGAGGCGTGGCCGGCGTCCCAGATGATCTCGAAGTGGGCTTCGGGCCAGGCCTGCTTGAGGCTCCAGGCGCTCTCCAGAGGGGTCACCACGTCGAAGCGCCCCTGGACGATCCAGCCGGGGATGTCGCGGATGGTGTCGATGTTCTTGAGCAGCCAGCCGTCCTCGGGAAAGAATCCCCTGTTGACGAAGAAGTGGCATTCGATGCGCGCGAAGGCGATGGCGAAATCCACCTCGCTGAACTTGGCCGGCCGCGCCTGGGGACCGCGCAGGGAGAGGGTATCGCCCTCCCACTGGCTCCAGGCCGCGGCCGCCTGGGCCTGAACCCGGCGGTCGGGGTGAATCAGGCGGCGATGGTAGGCCGCCATCAGATCATCGCGCTCGGCCACGGGAATGGGCCCGACGAAGCGGGCCCAGGCGTCGGGGAACAGCATCGAGGCCCCGTCCTGGTAGAACCACCGCAGCTCGCGCTCGGTGAGCAGGAAGACGCCGCGCAGGATCAGGCCGCTGACCCGCTCCGGATGGCGGATGGCGTAGGCGAGGGCGAGGGTCGAGCCCCAGGAGCCGCCGAACACCGTCCACTTCTCGATTTCCAGGCGCCGGCGCAGGCGCTCGATATCCTCCACCAGGTCCCAGGTGGTGTTGTCCTCCAGCGAGGCGTTGGGGCGGCTTCGACCGCACCCGCGCTGGTCGAACAGGGCGATGCGCCAGCGGGCGGGATCGAAGAAGCGCCGCATGGTCGGGTTGATCGCCCCGCCGGGGCCGCCGTGCAGAACCACCACCGGCTTGCCCGTCCGGACGCCGCATTCCTCGTAGTAGATCTCATGGGGTCCGCCCACGCCCAGCCAGCCCGAGGCCACGGGCTCGGTCTCCACGAAGAGCCCCCGCCGTCCGCTGGCGGACATCGGCTGGGAGGCGGTCACGGCGGGGTTGCGGTCCATGGACCCTTCTACGTCGGAAAGCGGCGGTCCATCCAGTCAAGGATGGTTGCATTCACCTCGTTCGGCTTTTCCTGCTGGGTCCAATGGCCGCTGCCCTTGATGAGCGCCTTTTCCAGATTGGGCACGAAGCTCTCCATGCCGTCGGCCGCCGATGGCGGCAGCACCGCGTCGAGTTCGGCCATGACCATCAGAGAGGGGACGCCCACCCGGTCGGCGATCCCCGCCGAGCGCTCCCAGTTGCGGGTGAAGTTGCGATACCAGTTGATGCCGCCGGTGAAGCCGGTGCGCTGAAAGGTCTCGACGAAGAAGGCCATCTCCTCCGGCTTCAGGAAGGTCTCGCGGGGGTCGAAGGCGGGGTCCCAGGCCTGAAGCATCTTCAGCAGGGCGAAGGTCGGAGGGGGCGTTCCATCCGCCGGCTTGTCTTCCGGGCCATCCCCGGTGAGCCCGCCGCTGGCCGGGGAAGTCCCGGGAAGCGGGCGGCGCATGAAGAAGCTCATCGACTTCTCGACGTCGGCGGCCAGTATGGCGTCGGCCTCGCCCGGCTTCTGGAAGTTGACGATGTACATGTCCTCGCCGAATCGCCGGCGCATGATGGCGATCGGATCGGCCGGCGCGCGTGGCATGAACGGCGTGTTTACGCCGATGACGCCCGCCACGCGGTCCGGATGGCGCAGCGGCATCTGCCAGACCACGATACCGCCCCAGTCGTGGCCGCAGAACACGGCCTTCTCGACCCCCAGATGATCGAGCAGGCCGATCATGTCGCCGGTCAGGGCCTCGATGTCATAGGCCTCCACGGCCTCGGGGCGGGACGTGAGGCCGTAGCCCCGCTGGTCGGGAGCGATCGCCCAGCGGCCGGCGGCCTCGAAGGCGCGCAGCTGGTGGCGCCAGGAGAACGCCAGTTCGGGAAAGCCGTGACAGAGGATCACCGGAACGCCCTCGCGCGGCCCGACCTCGTAGTAGGCCAGCCGCACGTCCGGCAGGTCTGCGTAGGTGACCTTCGGCATCTGGGAGTCGAGCACGGGCATTTGGGCTCCGGGGCGGCGGCGGGCGGCAGGCTGTCGGGATGGCTCCGCGAGAGTGCCCATGATGGGCCCGCGCGGCAACAAACATTAAACATTTCTCCTCCCCTTCTGGGGAGGGAAAGAGAGGCGCCGCGGAGCATTCAGGCCTCGCCGGCGGCCCAGGCCAGCATCGCCCAGCCGGCCAGGAACAGCAGGCCGCCCAGAGGCGTCACGGCCCCGAGCCAGCGAGGGCCGCCCAGAGCCATGGCGTAGAGCGAGCCGCTGAAGAACACCGAGCCCAGCAGAAACAGAGCCGGCGCCCATCCGGCCCGCCGCGCTCCGGTGGGAAACAGCGCCGCCGCCGCCAGGACAGCCAGGGCGTGGATCGCCTCGTAGTTGGCGCCGGTGCGCAGCCAGTCCCGCGGTCCCGGGTCGACGACGCCGTGGGCGGCGAAGGCGCCGGCCGCCACCGAGACCAGACCCGACAGCGCGGCGAGCCTGATCCACAGCCTTCGATCCCACGCCATCTCCGACCTTTCGCCTGAGAATTGCCCAGCTCCGGGACCACGAGCGTAGGGTTTTCGGGTGGCCGAGGAAACGACCTTCAACCTGAACGGCGTTCACAAGGCGCTTGACGACATGGCGATGCATGGGTCACGCCACGCCGCGATAAACATCGAACCGCGGGGGAGCTTCATGCGCCGGGACTTATTCACCCTCGAAGGGCGCGTGGCGCTTGTCACCGGCGGTTCGCGAGGCATCGGCCGGATGATCGCCGAGGGATTCCTAGCGCAGGGGGCCAAGGTCTATATCTCCTCACGCAAGGCCCAGTCGTGCGACGCGACGGCGGCGGCGCTCTCAAGCGACGGGGCCTCCTGCCTGTCGCTGCCGCAGGACGTATCGACGGTCGAGGGCTGCCGCGCCTTGGCGGCGCGCCTGACTGAACTGGAGCCCAAGCTCGACATCCTGGTCAACAACGCCGGAGCGGCGTGGGGGGCCCCATTCGACGATTTCCCCGAGAGCGGTTGGGACAAGGTGATGAATCTCAACCTGAAGTCGCCCTTCTTCCTGACCCAGGCCCTGCACGGCGCCTTGGCCGCGGCGGCCACGACGAACCAGCCCGCGAAGGTGATCAACATCGCCTCCATCGACGGCATGCGGCTCAATGCGCAGGAGACCTACAGCTACCATGCCTCCAAGGCGGGGCTGATCTACCTGACCCGGCGGATGGCCGCGCAGTTGATCGCCGATCGCATCGTGGTCAGCGCGATCGCGCCGGGCGCCTTCGCCTCCGACATGAACCGCGACGCCCGCGACCACGGCGACCGGGTGGCCAAGCACATCCCCAACCGGCGCATCGGCACGGATGAGGACATGGCCGGCGCCGCCATTTACCTCGCGTCCCGCGCCGGCGACTATGTGGTGGGAGAAACCATCGCGGTGGATGGCGGGGTGGCGCTGGCCGACGCCCATAGCTTCGTTTAGAGCCCGAACGCCGCGTGAGCAGCCTAGACGCCTCCGAACCGGTTCCGCCGCGACGCCGCGGCATGGCGCGTTGGCGCTGGCCGCTGATGGTGGGAATCCCGGTCCTCATTCTCGCCGGCGTGGCCTATGTGATGCTGACCGGGGGAAGAACCGAGACCACCGACGACTCTTATATCCAGGAGGATCGGGCTCCGATCAGCGCCTCGATCGCCGGGCGGGTCATCGAGGTGGACGTCGCCGACAACCAGAGGGTGAAGGCTGGCCAGGTGCTGTTCAAGCTCGACCCTGTCGACGAGCTTACCGCGCTGCACCGCGCCGAGGCGGCGCTCGCCGCCGCCCGCCTGCAGGTGGTCTCCCTGCGTTCCACGCTCGACCAGCAAAAGCTCATGCTCGCCTCGGCGCTGAAGACTCGCGACTTCACGGCCAAGGAGGCCGATCGCCAGGTGGCGCTGGTCGGCGCGGGCGTGTCCTCACGGCAGCAGGCGGCGGATGCGCGGCATTCGGCCGAACTCGCCGCCGACCAAGCCGCGGTGGCGGGCCAGCAGGTCGGTGCGGCCCAGGCCAATCTTGGGGCGGCGCAGGTCGATCCCGATCTCTATCCCTCGGTGCTGCAGGCGAAGGCGGCGCTGGATACCGCCCAGACCGACCTGGCCTACACAGTGATCATCGCGCCGGAAGACGGCGTGGTGACGCGCGTCGACCAGCTCCAGAAGGGCGCCTACATCAATCCCTCCCAGACGGTCTTCTACCTGCTGTCGGGCGAGCCCTGGGTCGAGGCGAACTTCAAGGAAAACCAGCTGGCCAAGATGAAGGTCGGCCAGCCGGCCGAGATCCGCATCGACGCCCTGGGAGGTCGGGTCCTGAAGGGCTATGTGGCCAGCTTCAGTCCCGGATCGGGGTCGAGCTTCTCGCCGCTGCCGGCCCAGAACGCCACCGGCAACTGGGTGAAGGTGGTCCAGCGCCTGCCGGTGCGCATCGCCTTCGAGAGGGCGCCGCCGGAGGTGGTGTCGCGCGCCGGCCTGTCGGCCAAGGTCACGGTCGACGTCCGGGGTCCCGGCCGCCCCGTGCCGTCGCGCTGATCCCGACCATGGCCGCGGCCGCGCCATTCATCCGTAGACTGACGGCTCTGGCCGTGCTCGCGGTCCCCGGGGCGCTGGGCGGCTGCATGGTGGGGCCGAACTTCACGCCGCCCACGGCCCCCGCCGCCCGCGGCTACGCGGGCGCGGGCGACAAGGCCGCGCCCGAGGCCGTGCTCACAGCCGACGGCGGCGCGGCCGGCCCGTGGTGGCGGGCGCTCGGCTCGCCGGCCCTCGATGCGGTGATGGAGCGCGCCCTGGCCCACAACCAGACGGTGGCCGCCGCCCAGGCGACGCTGGAGAAAGCCCGGGCGCAGGCCGCGCGGGAGCGCGCGAAACTGGACCCGACCCTCTCGGTCGACGCCGCCTATCAGCGTGAGCGGATCAACATAACCTCGCTCGGCTTTTCCGGATTTCCGAGCCCGACGATCGGGCTCTACAGCATCGGCCCGGGCGTGAGCTACGACCTGGACCTGTTCGGCGGCCAGCGCCGGCGGCTGGAGGCGGCGCGGGCGCAGGCTCAGGGCGAGGGTTTCCGGGCGGACGCCGCCTACCTGACCCTGACCGGCAACGTCGCCCTGCAGGCCGTGCGGATCGCCGGCCTGCGGGCCCAGGTCGACACGGTGCAGGCGGTGGTGGCCGACGACCGGCGTTCGATCGAGATCGTCACCAAGGCGGAAGAGGCCGGCGGCGAGCCCGCTTCCGCCGGGCTCGGCGGCCGGTTGCAGCTGGAGGAGGATCTCGCCCTCCTGCCGCCGCTCGAACAGCAGCTGGCCCAGGCGCGCCATGCCCTGGCCCTGCTGGTCGGCGAGGCGCCCAGCGAGTGGACGGCCCCCGACTTCTCGGTCGACGAATTCACGGTGACGTCGATTCCCGTCGCCATCCCCTCAGCCCTGGTGCGGCGCCGGCCCGACATCGCGGCGGCCGAGGCGGATCTGCACGCCGACACGGCCCTCATCGGCGTCGAATCGTCGCGGTTGTATCCGGATATCAAACTGATCGCGGGCCTGACCCAGGAGGCGCTGACGCCTAGTCCGCTGTTCAATACCGCCTCCACCGCCTACTACATCGGGCCCACGTTGACGGCGCCGATCTTCGACGGCGGGGCGATCAGGGCCGACCGTCGCGCGGCCCAGGCCCAGGCGCGCGCCGACCTGGCGCGGTATCGCCAGACGGTCATCACCGCCTTTGTCCAGGTCTCCGACGTCCTCTCCGCGCTGGCGCAGGACGAGGATCATCTGGCCGCCCTGGCTCGCGCCGAAGCCACGGCCCGGGCGTCGCTTGAAGAGGCGAGGGAAGGCTATCGTCTCGGGGGAACACCCCTGGCCAATGTGGTCATCGCCGAGCGCCGGTGGCGAGAGGCCAGCCTGGCCAAGGTGCAGGCGATCGGCCAGCGCCTGGCCGATATCGTCGCCCTTTACGGCGCCACCGCTGCCAATTGGCGGTCGACGCAAACGGCGCCGAATGATGCGGCGCCGGCGCACGTTCCGCGCGCAGACCGCGTCAAAAGTCTGGCGCCTGATCGCCAATCACCCTAGAACACCTGCCCAACGCCCCGGGTGAAGGGGCGAGTCAGGAGATCCGTCCGCGCGGCGGAGGAAATCATAGCGAGGGTGAGGCGCGTTGCAGCCTACCGATATCCAGAAGCCGCAGTACTTTCACAAAGTCGTGGATTGTCAGTGGGCCTGTCCTGCCCACACGCCGGTGCCGGAGTACATCCGGCTGATCGCCGAGGGTCGCTACAGCGACGCCTATATGATCAACTGGACGTCCAACGTGTTCCCCGGGATCCTCGGGCGGACCTGCGATCGCCCGTGTGAGCC
>Ga0182024_10023647_pt1 | contig 10981 bp, 4 predicted proteins | sample P32metaG_FD_120480 | JGI IMG/M metagenome (GOLD analysis project Ga0182024, IMG submission 120480) | Permafrost microbial communities from Stordalen Mire, Sweden - P3-2 metaG (Illumina Assembly) | ecosystem: Environmental > Terrestrial > Soil > Wetlands > Permafrost | place: Sweden: Stordalen... | reverse complement strand
TCAAGCCGCCGATGCCGGTGATGGCAGCGGTGGAGACGGTGGTGTTGCCAGCGCCTTGGAATGTCGTGGTGAAGCCTGCGTTCGTGATGCCGCCGGTAAGGGTCAGGTTGCTACTTGCGTCGGACTGGATGGTGCTGTGGGCACCGAGCGTGATGGCGCCCGCATAGCTGTTCGTGCCTGCGATGTTGCGTAGCGCGCCATTGGGCGAAGCGGTGACTCCTAAGCCAAAGAGAGTCAACGCCTCTGCGCCCACGGTTAGGTTCCCGGCGCTTCCGTCCAAGCCGAGGGATGCGCCGTTGAATACCGTCGTGCCACCGGCAGCCGTGCCGAGGCCGGTGCTCACGGTGATGTTTTCCGCTCCGGCGTTGATAAAGGTCGCACCGGTGTAGGTCTGGGCGGCGCTGCTCCCCGCCCCGACTACTAACGTGCCCGTGCCATCTTTAACAAAGGCATTTGCCCCGTTTCCGAGAAGCGCGTTCAGCGTCACCGTGCCGGAGCTATACTGATGAATCATGCTGGCGCCGCCAGTCGCTCCAAACGTTCCAGTCGTCCCATTCACGGTGAAGTTTCCATTGCCGGTGAAAAGGATGCCGCCGCTGCTGGCTCCCAGGTTGTTTGCAGCCATCGTAATCGAACCGCCACTGGCTGAAGTCGTATCCACTGTGAATGAATTGTCGACCACGTTGCCTGACAGAATCTTGCTGCTCGTCACCTTGTAGTTAGTGGTAGTGCTGCCTCCGGTGGTGACGAGTTCCCCCAGCGTGCTGCCATCCACCGCTTTGATCGAACCGGCATTGTTGAAAGCGAATCCGATCACGCCATTCTGGTTCACAATCACATCCCCACGAATGTTGCCATTGGCAGCCGCACCGGACGTCGCTGAGGTGAGCCCTAATCCAGAGCTCAGCGTAGCCCCAGCACCGTTGAGATTAATATAACCGGTTTGGCCAGCTAAAAATGTTGGTGAAGTATTCGACAGAGTAAGTGTCACTCCAGTGCTGCTACCGAGCTGATTGAGATTGATGGTCTTCATGCCAACCGTGCCGTTGAAGGGAGTGCCCGTCGCAAACGTCTGCGCCGTAGCGCTGGCGTCGGTTTTAGAATTGATGGTCAAGGCGCCTCCATTGGCACCGAGGACCAGCGCCGAGCTTGAGCTGATCAGATTGGTCGGTGTGGCGAGATTTGCAAAATTCAGCACCAACGCGCCGCCGCCTTGCACCGTGGTCGTGCCGGTGTAGGTCTCAACGGATGCGGGATTGAGCGTCAGCGTGCCGGCGCCGAGCTTGGTCAGGCCAAGCGTGTTGGTGCCGCCATTGGGGTTGGCAATTGCGCTACTGTAGGTAAAATTCCCGTTGGTGGTGTCAAGGCCGAGAATCGCACCGGTTTCGAAACCACCGGTTCCGGTTCCAAGCCCGGACAAAGTGGCAATGTCCGAGGCGGTAAACTCCCCGGTTCCGCCAACATTGAAGGCAACTGTCGCCCCCGAGTTGACCACGAGATTCGTGGCCGTCCAGCTTGATGTCGTATTGTTGTAAAGCGAAACCTCCTTGGTAAATTGCAGTGTGCCCGCGCTGACAGTGGTGACGCCCGTGTAGGTGTTCGCGCCGGAGAGAATGTTTGTGCCTGTGCCCAATTTGGTAAACCCAAAACCGCTGCCGGAGATGGCACCGCTAATGGTGCCCGTGCCACCGTTGCTCCCAATGGTGGCGTTGGCGTTAAGCGTGATGTTGCCACTCCAGGTCGTGCCACCTTCGATGCGAAGCTGGCCGAGCGCTTCCCCCGTCGTGCCGCCATTGAGGAAGAGGCTGCTGCCATAGTTCAAGGCATTGGCCACGAAGAGCGTGCTGTTGGGCGCAACATTAATCGTGGCGCTGGAAGACATCACATTGCCCTGAGTCGCATTGGTGAACTGGAGCTTGCCAGCGCCGGTCGCACCGCTTCCGACGTTGAGCGTGCCGGTGAAACCACTGAGAACGCCGGAGAGCGTCAGGGTATTGGCACCCGTGGGCAGAGTGGTATTGAGGATGCCGGCACCCGAGAAGGCGTTGGCAACGGTTTGCGCGCTAGCGCCCGTGTTGATGGCCGCGGTGCCGCCTGAATTTACCGTTACCGTGCCGGTTCCAAACCCGGCCGTGTTCGTGATAGTCACCGTGCCATTGCTGATCGTCGTGCCGCCACTGTAGGCATTCGCGCCGCTGAGCGTCCAAGTGCCGATGCCGAGCTTGACCACCGAAGCCGTTGTGGAATTGCCACTGCTATTTTGGATAACGCCCGAGAAGGTATTGCTTAGGCCAGCAGCTCCTACTTGAAGGACCAAGCCATTAGTGACGTTCAGCTGGCCGGCGCCGCTCAGATCACCCACCTTGAACGTGTTGCTTGGCCCAGTGCCAATCAAAGTCAGAGCGCGCGCCCCCGATGTTGTCGCGCCACTGAGCACGATCTTGGCCTGCGACATGTCCATGCTGGCATCCGTCGTGCCGCCGAGGTTCACGTTGTTTTGGGTGTTCGTGCCAGCCAGGTATTTGAACGTGCCAGTGAATCCGCTGAAATCGCCGGTAAAATTCACAGAGGCAGTACCCCCATTCGTGGTGTTATCTAATGTGCCGGCGCCAGTGATGGCACCAGTGACATTGAGGTTGCCCGCATTGGTCGAAGCGTAAAAACCCATAGAGCCGTTAACGACAATGTTGTTGCCAATAGTGTCGTCGCCGGCGGTTGCGTTAGTTACAGTGCCAGAGGTTGCATTAAGAGTAAGTGTGCCGGCGGAGTTCCCCAGCGCGCTGCTACCGGCTATGACGAGCGAGCCGCTATTGATCGTCGTGCCGCCGGAGTAGGTGTTCGCATTGGTAAGCGTGAGTGTGCCCGCGCTAGGTCCACCGTAGGTGATCGAGGAGGCTCCCCCACCGTTATTGCTGATCACGCCGCTAAGGGTGGTGCCTTGGGTATTGCCTACGATCACCAGTTCCTTGCTGGCACCAATGGTCACGTTACCGCTGTAGATAACCGTGCCTGAGCCGGCATTCATCAAGCCATTGGCCGTGAAGGCGCCCGCAATCGTGCCGGCCGCGCCGGTGTAACGGAGGGTGTTAAAGGAAGCGCTGGCACCCAAGGTGCCTACCGCAGCCACGTCATAGTTCACCGCGCCGGTGGTATCCGTTACATTGGCCGCGGTCGCCGCCGCAGCGCCCGTGTAAGCGGTGATCGCGCCGCCACTGCCACCCGCCGCATACTTCAAGGTAGTGCCGGTGCCTGCGGTAACCCATGTGCCAAGGATGCCGGTGGAATCTATCGTATTCGATGTGTTCGTGGTTCCGGCGAGCGAAGAAATATTGAGCAGGCCATTCCCGCTGCGGGTAATAGCAGCCAAATTCACGATATTGGTGGCAGTGGCATTGGTCACTGTCGAGTTGCCCGCGTTAACCGCCGTGGAGGCGAAGGTCTGGGTGCTGCCCGCCGTTGCCGGCGTGTAGCTGAGCGTGCCATCACCGAGCGCCAGAGCGCTGCTGGAGTTGATGGCGCCCGAAAGAGTGAGCGTGCCGACGTTGATCGTCGTCGCGCCGGTATAGCTGTTCGCGCCGGAAAGCGTCAGCGTGCCCGCGCCGGTCTTCGTGATGCCAAAGCCCGAACCACTGATGATGTTGTTAGCCGTCAAGCCACCGGAGCCGATGTTCCATGTTTGACTCGCCCCAAGCGCGATCAGAACCCCTTGATTCGCTGTGACAGACCCGATGGTCACCGCCCCGGTTCCCACGGTCAGGCCGTTTTGGAGAGTCAACGTCTGATCCGCTCCGCTGGTGGTATTAGCCAACGAAACCGCAGCGGTGTCAGTGAAGTTGATCGTATTTGCGGCAGCAGCGGCCGCGACGTTGATGGTAAGAGCGCCAGCTACATTGCTTGGACCGAGGATCGTCAAGTCATCTGCGCTCGTTGGTATACCTCCAGACCAGTTCCCACTGGTTCCCCATGTGCCGTTGGTAAGGCCGGTCCAATTTTCGGCAGCCGCTTGCGCCACCTGGGAGAAGGGCACGGAGACCGCCGCAAGCACGCCGATGAAACGCCCGAGACCGTTCAACCTGCGCAAGGGGTTCGCCCGCGTGGCGACCGTGGTGAAAAGAGCGGCCGGAGAGGAGGGATTCTTCATAGAGATGGGGTTGTTGCGATGGGGGATGGCTTTCAGACATGAAAACTTTATTGTAAGACCTCAGGTAAGCAATTTGGGTTCTACGAATACGAATGCGGAAGCGGAAGCGCTGTTTCTCCAAGGCAGGCAGTCGTGTGTAATCTAAGCCAGCCTTGCGGCGAGTTCCTTTGTGATCTGGTAGCGCAGGGGCTCGCCAGCGAGATAGCGCTCGAATTCCTCCACCATGTAGCGGCCGCATCGCTGACACTCGGGACCGAGGGAGCCTGCGATATGCGGGCTCATGATGACGTTGCCAAGACTCATCAATGGAGAATCCACCGGCACCGGCTCCGGTTCGAAGACATCGAGAACCGCCGTGAGATCGGATCGCTGTGCAAGCGCTGCGACCATCTCGTTTTGGTTCACGATTCCTGCGCGCGCCGTGTTGATGAAAGTCGCGCCGTTTTTCATCAACGAAAAATGGCGGCCTGTGATCATGCCTTGCGTCTGCGGCTTGTTCGGCGCATGCAGGGAAACGACGTCTCCCAGCGCGAAAGCTTCCTCCAGAGTGCATCGCTCAACGCCGAGGTTCGCCGCTTCGGCGGCCGTCAAAAATGGATCATGAGCGATACAACGAAGATCGAATGCCTTTAGCAGCTCGATGACTTTGCGGGCGATCATTCCACAACCGACAAGTGCGACTGTGCTGCGAAACGCCCCGGCGACATGACGCGTGTGATCGCCCCAGCCTTTTCCGGCCTTCATCTGTGCTCCAAAGCGCCAGAAGTTTTTCAAACTCAGCAAAATCGTCGCGAGCGTATATTCCGCAACCGGCACAGCATTCGCGCCATAGGCGCTGGTGATGAGGATGCCGCGATCCCAAAACGCTTCGCTGACGCAATAACCGATGGTTCCCGCACCGTAGAACACTGCTTTTAGATTTGGGGCGGCGCTGAGAAAACCCTCGTCCATGATCGGCGCGCCCCAGCCGGAGAAGATGACTTCCACATCGGCTAGCAGTCCGGGGTTTTCGAGGATCGACTCGTGCGTTTGCGACGGTGCGTAGAAGTCCGCGTGTGCCGCAAGGTAAGCCTGTTCCTCAGGCCCATAGATCACGTCGCGCGACGGCGCGTGGAGGATGAATAGAGCTTTCGGTTTTTTCCGCACAAGGGCTCGCGCGAGCGATTGTCCGCACGGCTCCGGCGGGAGCAAATCCACCGTGGGAGCAGCAATTTCCGAAAGCATGCCTGCACCTTTGCACGCCCTCAGTTCGGGGGAACGTCGTAATCCTCGAATACGGATTCGTAGAAGTCTTTACTTCAATGCCCATTCCAGCGACGTTGACGCTTGCAATGGCTTCCGGTCCCGAAACTCCGACCACCAGTAACCAAAAGGATATTGCAAAGGCGCTTGGCCTTACCCAGTCCACCGTATCAAAAGCGCTCAAGAATGCGGCGGAAATCGGCGTGAGCACGCGCAAACTGGTGCAAGAGACGGCGGAAAAGATGGGATATCAGCCGAACCCAATGGCCACGGGACTGGCGCACTTTAAACACACGTCCAAAATGAAGCCGGTGCAGGCCGCGCTCGCGTGGCTGAATGCCTGGCCAAAGCCGCAGCAGTTGCGCAGCAATCGCGCCTTCGACCTTTACTGGCAAGGCGCCTCACAAGCGGCCCTGGGGTTGGGGTATCGCCTCGACGAATTTATCCTCAACGCGCAAATGCGTCCGCACCGGCTCGTTCAGATACTGCTCTCGCGCGGGATTCATGGGTTGATAATTCCGCCTGTGCCGGGCGACTCGCACGTAAACTGGTCGGACTTTGCCTGGGAGCATTTTTCAGCCGTGCGTTTTAGCCGTGTGGTAGAGGGTCTGCCTCGATTCCACCTCGTGACCGCCGCCCAGTCAGCCAATGCCGCGCTGGCTGTCCGGGAAATCCTCGCAAGAGGCTACAGAAGGATCGGCTACGTCGGGTGCGACAGGACCGGATGGACGTTTCTAGGCGGGTATCTTCAAGAGCAAATCACGGCGCTTTCAAAAGCAGCGCGCTTGCCGCCGTTCTTGTATGACCAAACCGTCAACGATGCGGCATTTGCGACTAAGGAGGTCGCAACAAGAATGACCGGCCAGTTTATTTCATGGCTCAACAAGTGGAAACCGGACGCGATTCTTACCGAATCGACCTTTTTGGCACCCCTACTGAAAAATGCAAAGCTCCGGGTCCCGGCTGACGTTGCAGTGGCGACTCTTAGCGTGGGAGACCTGCCCTTCGATGCCGGCATTTACCAGAATCCGGAGGAAATCGGCCGGGTCAGCGCTCTAGTCATCGTCTCTGTGCTCGAAAACAACGAACGGGGCGTCCCGCCGATCCCGCGCGATATTCTTGTCCACGGAACCTGGGTGGATGGGACGAGCCTGCCACCGCGCTGGTAACGGTGCGCTTGACCAGGGGCGGAAGCCGACGGGCTCACCCCTAGGTGATTTTTATCGCTTCACCAAAGACGCCACGAACCACGGCAGTCCTGCCTTTCATGCAAGTGTCCATTCAAACAGCGATATATCGGAGCCGTTAACGTCCTCTGGGAAGACGAGTCGCAGATAGCGGGCGGTGACGGACTTTGCAATTTCGATGGGCGAGCCGCTCGCTGGTTGCTTCGTAAAGTCGGCAAGCGTCTGCCAGCTATTGCCATCGGTCGAGGCCTGGGCAGTGAAACGATAAGGTTTCCATGCGTATTCCGGACGGATAAGCTGACGGGCGATCGATGTCACTTCGCCAAGGTCGAGTTGAATCCACGCGCCTTTCGCGCCGTTGGCGGCCACCCATCGGGTGGCGTAGTTGTCATCGAGCACGCGCTCCGGGCCGGTAAATTGATCGCGCTCGCTCGAGGCGCTGGCTTTCACGTTCGCTGTAAACTTTGCCCGCGACTCGGCGCGGCCTTGCACAAGCGGCGGACCGTCGTGAGTAGGCGCGACTCTCTCTATGCGCCCGTCGGCGGTAAACACGATGGGATCAACGCAGACCTGCCGGCCAATGAACTTGGGATCAAATGGAATGCTATGCCGATGGTAGAGGATGTAATCGCGCCCATCGTGCTGGAATACCGCGTGATGGCCCGGACTAATGATATTGGCGTCCTTATTGGTGATTAGAATTGGGCTGTTGTCCGGTTCGGTGAAGGGGCCGGATGGGGAATCGCCTACCGCATAATGAACCTGATAGGTGTCCTTCATGGTAACGCCGCTGGAATACATCAGGAAATAGCGTCCATGGCGTTTCACTATAAATGGAGCCTCGAAGTAGTTGGCGGGAGTAACATCCTTTACGTCGCCATCGAATGTTGCCACGTCAGACTTAAGTTTTACGGCAAAGCAGCGGCCATTCACCCAGTTCCATCCGGAGCCCCAGTAAAGATAGACCTGACAGTCGTCATCGACGAACAGTTCGGCGTCAATCATGTGGTATTCCGGAAAGTAGTTGGCGGGAATAAGAGCCCGGTCACCCAACACGTTGCTCCAGGGACCGAGCGGGTGGTCCGCAATGCCAATCCAGACTTCGTTGTTCACAGAAACCGCCATGTGGTATTGCCCTTCAGACCCTTTTACAACCGAGGGCGCCCAGACACTGTCGCCTCGCGACGTCGGGCTCGTGCAAGCCCTTTTTGTGGGCCAGTTAAGAACGCGATAGGTCCAGTTTTTGAAGTCGCTGGACTCCCAACAGCCCAGCGTCTCACCACCCCACGGGTCGAGCGTGGCATAAATAAAGATATTGCCGCCGTCCTGCAGGATCGATGGATCGGCGTAGTAGCCTGGCAGAATAGGATTGGCAGAATGGGCGGAAAACCCGGCAATGTCGGATGGATTCATTGTGTGTGTTGCAGTTTCAAGGTGTGAAGCTGCGTTATTTGCTACTTTTTACCTCTGCAGGCTTCTCGCCAGACCCGCCGCTGGTTACCGATACATGATCGAACTGCGTGGTGTTCACCTTGTCGGTGCCCGTGCTGACCGCCAGGCCCACAAGATATGACTTCGGCATGGGCGCCGTGTTTTTCCCGACAAGGAACCATTTCACGCCGTCTGAGGATTCATAAGCGGTTACGGTGTCGCCTTCGCGTTTCAGGCGGAACCACGCCGGAATCGAAGTGTAATCGTTGCCGCCGATCCATTTCATGGGTTCGCCCGGGGCAAACCGCGTGCCGAATCCCGCCCCTCGCATGCCAAAATCGCCATCTTTCATCACGAATGCCCTCGCCTTTGGATCAAGCGACTCACGAATCATGATGCCGACTTTTTCAGTTCGGGAGCCGCGGTTCCAGTTTACCTCGCAGAGCCGTGCGGCAAATGTCACGTCCCCGGTGATCGTGCGATGCACATAGCACAGTCCATCAGACGAACCGCCGATTCCGGAACCGGCGCCGCTGACTATAAATGTGCCGCCACTCACACCGGCGAAGGCAGCAGTTGAATCCTGGGCTCCGCCGATGCTCGTCTGAACCCAGCCAGGCGGCAAGGCGCCGGCGTCGGCGGGGGTGGCGCTGACCTGATTCGAGTTTTTGCTTCTGCCTGCCTGGTTCAGCGCCGCAATCACATAGTAATAAGTTGTGCCGGGAATCAGCTTGCTGTCTGTGTAGTCGCTGCGAGTGTCGTCCGTCCAGGATGCGACACTTTCATAGGGACCTCCTTCCACAGTTGCGCGCTGCACATCATATCCTTGCACCGTGTTGCCCGTTTTTACCCAACTTAAGAACACTTTGCCCACGCCAGGGGTCGCTGCAACCTCACTGGGAACCGGCGGTGGCGGCGAAGGCGGGTACGGCGATTTCTCGGCGTCGAGCGTAAAGGTCAGCGTCCCGTAACCAAAATGATCGATACCTCCTCCTTCCGGCCGCACCAATCGCGCGATGGCCTCGACATGCGGAGCAGACAATCCTTTGCGGACGACGTAGTGATTGTAGAGCAATTCCCAAATTGGCATGTGAAGCCGGCCAAGGCCGTTCACGGAAAGCCAACTCTGGTTGGCATTGTCACTGTTGGTGTAATGCTTGTACGGAACCGGGTTCCGAAGATTGCTCTGCGCGACATACTCCGCGCCAGCTAACAAACGATTATCATCGTAACCGTAGAGATCGATTCCCTGATTCCAGGCGACTTCGCAAAGTTGGGCCATCAATCCTACTCCAAGCATAGCGTGCGACTGATCGCGACCGCTTTCCTGCCACTGCCCGAGATTTCCCGGATGAATGAAATAAACCGCATTTAGGATGCTTCCGGTACCAAGCTCACTTTTGAAATAAGACACACCCTCATTAAAAATCGCGCGATTGTCGCAGAGGACCCCGATATCGATGCAAGCGCCGATATTGCAGATATTCCAGTTTGCCCAGAAATGTGTGTTGCCGGGGCCGTTCTCCGATTCCAAGAATTCATGAACGGACGGATACCAATAGGTAAGCAACATTTTCTTAAAGCGGGCGAAATCTTCCTGTTTCCAAAGTGGACAAACCCGCAGCAACTCGCCAACAAGAGCAAAGTCGGCGGTAGGAATTCCGTTTAGGCCGGGTTCATCAGGGCCGGTTGGGCGCTGGTTTACCGTTGAAGCCCAAGCATTGCAGATGCGGATCGCACACGCTGCATAGCGGGTGTCTCCAGAAATATACCAGCGTATGGTGTTCAGGTAGGCGGCATGCGCGTCCCTGGCTGCCTGTTGACGACTCTCGCCCATGTTGGCGAGCGGGCGCGGGCTGTAGTTATCCTGAGCCAATGGATCCACGATAAGCTTGTTCCAGTCTTCGATCCAAGGGTGAGCGCCCTCAGCGACCTTCACTTTCATCCGGTCAAGATCAGCCTGATTATGCAATCCGCCTGGATGGACGAACGCTTGTGCGCAGGCTTTTTGGCAGAGACCAATCATTAAATAAAATAAGAGTAGACCGCTCAGGGAATATTTGGCGTTCATATAAGTGTTGGGGCTCAGGTTTACTCAATCTGATGTTTGTGTTCTCTCGCCAGATTCTCCGCCTCTTGCGGATGTTCGTGAACGAACTCCTCGGCGACTACATCGGTCGGCAAGCCGCCAACCGCTTTAGCGAGGCGCATTTCATCAAGCTTTCGCCGTACATCACTCATGGTCGCCTCCGTCAGTGGGAAGAGGATTGTCATAAGGAATGTCAGCCCAGTGAAAGTAATCGCCGGGATCATCACCAACCAGTAAAGTTTCCGCACGATGCCAGGAGGCGGCTCGGCTGCGGCGACCACCCCGCCATTCGCACGGGCGAGCAGGTTTTGCGCCTCACCACCATCTGTGAGGCGGATTTCGAGGATGGTTGCTTTTTGCGCTGAGTTATCGCCGGCAGGCAACTCGACCTTAAAATATTTTGCGGTCACAGGCGCGAATTTACATTGCTCGGGCGCGACTGAATCCGTGTTGTGCGATTGGAATTTACCGAGCGAACGGAAGCCTTTGGTCGGGGAATCGTCTCCGGCAAAGAGTTCAACCCCGTCAGTGTTGCCGCGCATTGAGAAAGTATCGAATGTCGCGGGCCGGCCATCTTTGAAGCTGAATACCGTTCTCTCGCCCGCCGCGAACTTTGCGGTCACCGCGTGCCTGGCCGCGGCTGCGTCGCCCCAGCGAGTCGCGATTGTTGTATCCACCCCCGACCAACTGAGGACATAACCGACGAGCAGCAGCGCGAGCGAGATTTCGATTTTCGCAACGAACGCCATCACCGAGGTGAAAAGTCCTTCGCGGCGCTGGCCAGTCTGTAATTCGTCCATGTCGCAAATGTCCGGCATGATCGCACCCGAAACGATTGCGCTGAGCGCTAATAATGGCGTCAGAACCAGCCCCGGAATCTGACTCCAATAG
>Ga0182024_10023646_pt1 | contig 10981 bp, 12 predicted proteins | sample P32metaG_FD_120480 | JGI IMG/M metagenome (GOLD analysis project Ga0182024, IMG submission 120480) | Permafrost microbial communities from Stordalen Mire, Sweden - P3-2 metaG (Illumina Assembly) | ecosystem: Environmental > Terrestrial > Soil > Wetlands > Permafrost | place: Sweden: Stordalen... | reverse complement strand
CTGAGCTGCTGATAGCTGAATCCAAAGGAATCTTCTTCAACGCCAATATCCGTAATCGCTTCTCATCTAAGCAGTTACCACCTGCTCCTTCCTCCCAATGAAAATTTAAGTGGTATTGGGCGGAACCGCCTGCCCCACACAGAACGGCCCACTCAGGCACCGAGTATTCGAGAGTGCTGGGCCATGTCACGGCGCCCAAAATACCTGTGAGAAATGCCCGGTTCAGGCGCCGCGCAGACTGCGGCTTCCGATTTCCCATTGTTCGATCATCCGCTCGCCGATGGGGGCGAAGGCCGGATACTCGCGGGAGAAATCCGCCAGCTCGACGGTGACGTCCGCTAGCGCATCGGCGATGCGTTCGAGAATCCGGCGGATAACGGCGGCGGACGTGAAGGCGCGGGTCTCGCCGAGCCTCTGTAGATCTTTCATCGCGGGCCAGTGGATCGTGCCGTTCAGAGTCAGCGCCATATTGTCGTTCGGCATGCATACAGTTGTCGTCACAAGGTCATAGACGGGAGCGAGCCAGGCTTCGCCGAGGACATCGTCGTAACAGATGCCAAAGTTCTTCAGGTGCGCATTGCCATTGCGGATGGCGCAGTTCAGCGCAATCAGCGTGAAAAGCTTTTCGGATTCGCCACTCATTTTCTCCGCGGAAACGAACTGCCCGAAGCGTTTGAGGACAGAAGTCTCATAGCTGCCGCGATATTTTTCGTCCGTTCTGCGCGCATTCAGAACGCAGAAATCTTCAAAGCCGCGATAGGTACCGTCGGGCCGCAGATCGAAGCGATCGACCACGAGCGCGGTGCGGTCCTCCGAGAGCCGGTATCGTGGCACGTCGAGGCCGCAATGCTCCGCGACTTTGAGACAGAAGAATTCGTTGGCCGCCAGTTCGGGAAATTCGTTGGGCTCCCAAAATTTCACGATGTGCGTTGCGCCCCGGTAGCTCGGCGAGATCCGCTTGCCCGCATCCGTCAGGGTTCGCGAATCGCCTTCGTCGCGGATCAGCACTTTGGGCTGAACTCCGCTGATCCCTGAAGAGGTGGCAAAGCGTTCCAGCAGGTCGCGATAGAGGTTGCTGCCGCGCCGGCTGGCGAGCACTTCGTCGACCGATTGAAATGGCACGGCTTCGTCGAGGGCATCGTCGACACCGGTGTAACGGATGCGGCCGACCTGAGAACGCCCGACGATTGTCAGGAGATCGAACTCATCGAAGACGCCTGTGGCCTTGGCGAAGGCGAGGCGGATGCGTTCGCGCAGGACGCCTTCCGGGAGATTCATTTCGAAGACCGGAGCGAGTCCAAAGGCTGTGTCCCAGGATTGTAGCCGCACGGGCATGGTCACGGAGACTGCGCGTTCCGGAGCGGCGGTCTGCGCGTAGACGAACGTGCTGCCGCGTTCCCGCAGGCGATCTGTCAGGCCCGCTTCAGTTCCGTCGGTCCAGATTTTGATCATCGCGATCTTCCTGCATTAAATCGTCGAGAGTTGGTCTGCGGGTTGCGGCTTCGTGGAGGCTCAGTTCGAGGCCAAGCGCGGCTAATATCCTCACGAGCTTTGAAAAGCCGATCTCGCGGGTGCGGTGGTTTTCGAGGGCGTCGAGAGTCGCACGGCTGACGTGAGCCTTCGCGGCGAGTTCGAGCTGGCTGAGCTCCAGGAGGCGGCGATTGCGGGCAATCTCGTCGCCGAGGTGAATCAGGTCCAGCATGCCTAATATATTAGGCTAAATATGTGTTTTTTGCAAATATGCCTAATATATTAGGCATATTTGAGACGAGCTACGGCTTTTGCGACGCTACATAGGCAACCAGATCCAGCATGTCTTCCTGGCTGAGTGGCGCAACCACGGGCTTCATCAGACCGGTCCACAGGCCTTTTCGGGTGCCCTGCTGCATGTCGTAGAGTTGCCGCATCATGTAGCTGGGTGAGCGGCCGGCGATGGTCGGGACGGGGCCGATGCCTCTGAGATCGGCGCCGTGGCAGAGAGTGCATTGCGCGGTTTTGGCCAGCGCTTCACCCTTCTTCACGCTGCCGACCGGAACATAGGCGATGAAGCCGGAGCGGGGATTGCGATAAGTCTCGGTCATTTCGGCGTTGAGCGGCACTTCGATGATGCGATCGCCGAGCGGCTCGGTCTCGTCGCCATCGAGAGCGAGGAACAAGCCGACGTTGATGCGGGTTTTCGGCGCGGTCGTCGACTCCTGCACTTTGATCCACGGCTTAAACGGGATGGCGGCGTAGTATTCGGCGGCGGCCTTCCTTTCGTCGTCAGTCATGGCTTTGGCGATGGCTGCCATAGCGCCGGTGTTTTGCTTGCGCGAATCCGCGCTCTTGCGATTGCCGTCCGCGAAATCTTTCAACTGCTGGAGGAAATATTCGACGGGGAAGCCGTTGACGCCCGCGTTCTCGGCACGTCCCTGGCCGATCGGATAGTGGCACAGCGCACAGGCTCGAATGTCCGGCCTGCGTCCGTGCGCCACGATTTCCGGCATTGTGGGATGGTCGCCTGGAAACCAATCGGCCGGCCCGTAGCCATCGTTCGCCTGTGTCCGCGTAAACTCCCCGGTGCTGCCATCGATGTGCAGGATGGTCGTATCGGGTGCCGGCGCACCGCGTCCCCCGCCGCCACGACCGGAACCGCCGCGGGCGCCACCTCCACCACCGGGGCCGCCGCGTCCCCCACCTCCGCCGCCACCGGCCGGAGTTGCCGAGGGGCCCGATACAAATCCGTAAGCCCATGCCGGCGGGTCAGCCGCGCTGGCGGCCCACGCCGCTCCGATCAGGAAGGTCAGTACAAAAAGCGAAATCTTCATACGTTGTCAGGGCTCCCGTTCGCCAATCATTATATACGCAGGTTTGCGCGTAGCCGAAATATGAGACGATATTTCCCATGTACGTGAGGACAGCAGGAATCATTGTGATAGCGACCGCCGGACTCGCCTTATCGCAGAGCGGCACGGGGTCGTTGCCGTCATTCGAGGTGGCGTCTCTGAAACCGTCTCCAGCGTCGCGCGCTCCCGTCACACCGATGCAGGCCGATGCGGGAAGAGTGGTATATAACAACGTCACGCCGAAGATGTTAATTCAGATGGCGTACAAGATGGCGGACTGGGGGATCGCGGGCGGCCCTGCCTGGCTGGATTCCGACCGGTACGATCTGGCGGCGACGCTGCCATCCGGTGCGTCGACCGAGCAGGTGCCGTTGATGCTTCAGTCGCTGCTGGCGGAGCGATTTCATCTGGAAACGCGGCGGGAATCGAGACAGATGTCCGTGCTGGGGCTGACCGTTGCGAAGGGTGGCCCGAAACTCAAGCCTGGCAGTACGGACGAACAGTGGAGCGGCGGAGCGATGAAGGGCGGCATCTTCAAAGGAGGCTTCCAATTGCACCAACTGACGATGGCGGGCCTGGCCGAAGTGCTGGCGGGGAGGGTCGGCCGTCCCGTGGTCGATGTGACCCATCTGGCCGGAACGTTTGACGTCAGCCTGAAATGGACGCCTGACGAAGCCGGCGCGGCCGCTCCGAGTGCGAACGGTATTTCCATCTACACGGCACTGGAGGAGCAACTGGGGCTGAAGCTGGAATCGACGAAGGCGCCGCTTGAGGTGCTTGCCGTCACGCGTATTGAAAAGCCGAGCGGGAATTAGCGGAGTTTTGAAGTTATCGTAAATCTAACATGCGGCGACGTGGGCGTTTCCCGTGGCTGTCAAGACGCGGCGAAGCGCCGCGAAGCCGGGCGTCGCTCGGCCGTACAGATTACCAATCCGTACCCACAATGGGCGGCCCTACCGCGCGCATTCGGTCTATAGAATCGGTGAAATTGCTGCAGCGCGGAAGATCAGGCGGAAGGAAACGCGGCTCCCTGCCCTGCGATGAAAGCCTGAATTTGTTTGACCGCCAGGGCCGCCGGAGCCGTGAGTGGAAAGACCAGCCAGTCCGCGATGATCGGGACCAGGACCGATCTTCCATCCACATCGAAGGTTTCATCGATGTGCGCCTCGAGAATTCGCCTGACCTGAGCGCGAACCTGCCCGATCGACTCGGTTCTGTCCATTAGCACCACGATTGCCGGCCCATCCCAGCGGAAGAGCCGGTCGGCACGCAGCAGTTGCCTCTCGATATTTACTTTGAAAGCGCGCAGCATCCGGTCACCAACCCCGAACCCGAACCGGGCATTGACGGATTGAACGCCTTTCACCACCATGGCGACGACGTAAAGTCGCTTCCCGCCGTCGGTCGCGTTCTGCATCGCCTGAAGTCCCGCCGCCTGACGGGGCAGTTCGGTTACGGGATCGATTTCCGCGCCTGGCGCTCCGGCAGCGCCAACTGGCCGCCGTGCGATTTCCTGCTGCAAAGACAGTATCGTCGCATCCGATTCCGCCTTCAATCGCTGCACTTCATTCCGGAAGCTGTGCAAACAGTCGCCAAGATGAGATTTCAGCTCCTGAAGATCTTCGAGAGATCCGGCGCGCTCAAACCGGTTGCCGATTTCCTGTAGCCTCTGGGCTGAGCGGGTATTCTCGCCACCCAGCTTGAGCGCCGTTTCGGTAACCATCGATACGACGGACTGCAATTCGGCAACCTGCTTTTTCAGCAAGCCGGTGATCCGGAGATTGTAATTCTCCATCGCCTGGACGGCCGATCCGGCGGTGATGAGCAATAACGCGGGCGAAGTCTCCTGCAGGGTGCGCTCGCGAAACTGGCTCATTTCTTCGCAGAATGCATCATGTTCGGCAGTGTCGCCCTTGACCGAACCCGACGCGATCCTTTCCAGAAGCAACGACACGACCTGTTTCAATGCGAGTACTTCTTCGCTCTCATTGAGGAAATTCTTCAGGGTCAACATCGCCGTAGGTACCTCAGCGTGGCGAGAGTCGCCACTATTCTTCAATCGGTTGAACTGACAGTTTCTTTAGAGCAAATGGTGACGGATCACACGAATTATTAATAATCCTCTTGACGATAGTTGTTTAAACGACTACTATGGGAGCATGCCCGGCAGATTGCAGGCGGAAATCAGGCAAACGCGGCCCTTCGAGCTGATCGAAGAGGAAGCGATCCTGAACGTCGTGCGAACGGCCGAGGTACTGCAGTGGGCGATGGCGGACTTCCTGAAGGAGTTCGATCTTTCCGGGGTGCAGTATAACGTGCTGCGGATCCTTCGGGGAGCGGGGACCGCGGGGGCGACGTGTTCGCAGATTGGCGAACGGCTCCTGACGCGCGATCCGGACATCACACGGTTGCTGGACCGCATGGAAGCGCGGGACCTGATTGCGCGGGAGCGGAGCAGCACGGACCGGCGCTCAATCATTACGCGCATTTCCGTTGCGGGCCTGGCTCTGGTGGACAGGATCGATCAGCCATTGCACAATTTGATCCGGACGAGGCTCGGGAAGTTCGGGCGCGAGGCGCTCCAGGGGCTGATTGGGGAACTGGAACGCATGCGCGAGGTTTTTGAAGCAGAAGATAAGTCGGGAAAGGAATCAAAATGAGCACAACATCGAACAGCAGTGTAGCGGCGCTGGATCAGGCGCTGAATGAAGCGATTCTTTCGGGCAAGGCGATGGAGGGGTTTGAACAATATTACGCCGAGGACGTCGTGATGCAGGAAAACTCTGAAGCGCCGCGCGTGGGCAAGGAAGCGAATCGCAAGGCGGAAGTGGAGTTCTTCGCATCGCTGGAGGCATTTCACGAAGGTAAGCTCGTTTCGAGCGCGATCAACGGCGACGTGACTTTCGGCGAGTGGTTCATGGATCTCACATTTAAGGGTGGCCACCGCGTCAAGATGGCGCAGGTAGCGGTGCGGCGCTGGAAAGACGGAAAGATCGCGCACGAGCGGTTTTATTACCACAAGTAGGTTTTGCGCCTGCTAGCATGAATGGACGGTTCTTCACGCCATTCATTACATGCTTCGTTTCGTTCGATCTCTCTGGATCTGGGCTGCCAGCGCCGCCCTTGTGATCCTGTGGGTGCCAGTGCTTGGCATCGTCTGGATGTTCGACCGAAAGCTGCGTCTCAGAACAGGGCGATGGTTTCGCCGTCTGGGACGCATGCTTTCGCGGGTCGATCCCTGGAACATTGAGATCTCCGGCCGCGAGAACATGGATGCGAATCAGGTCTATGTCATCGTCAGCAACCACCAGTCGCTGGCCGATATTCCGCTGCTGTCGCATCTGAGGCTGGATACGAAATGGCTCGCGAAAGCCGAGTTATTCCGCGTGCCCCTCGTGGGCTGGATGATGCGCATGGCGGGCGATGTTCCGGTGGACCGCAATTTGCCGCGACAGGGCGCGAAGGCAATGCTGCGCTGCGCCAAATACCTGCGCCAGCACATCTCGGTGGTCTTTTTCCCGGAAGGCGGGAGATCGCCGGATGGCGAAGTGCAGGCCTTCAATGAGGGCGCGTTCCAGCTGGCGATCCGCGAGAAGATCCCGATTCTGCCACTTGTCGTGGAAGGCACGGGGAAGGCGCTTCCCTCGAAAACGTGGCTGTGGGGAAAAAGCCGCGATATCCAGCTGCGCGTGCTGGAAGCGATTCCGGTCGAGGGCTGGGGCGCGAAGGAAAGCGCGGCCTTGCGGGATACCGTGAGGCAGAAGATTGTGGACGAGCTGGAAAGAGTCCGCATGATCGCGCGCAATAGCGCGGCCGCCTGAGGATTCCTTGTGAAGGTGATTGAGAGCGCCAGCGTCCCGCAAAGGATAGAAGAAGGCAAAAAGCGGCGCGAGGTCGCGAGCCGCCAGGCTCACGCCCACCTTCTCGCGAACGACCGGGGTTTCGATCCCCTTGCCGTTTTGCTGGCTTCGGGCGCCGAACGTGTGCGCCGTCTCCTGCCCGTCAAATACGCGCGAATGAAGGTCTCGCCGTTCGCCTTCTTCCGGGGCGCTGTTGCTGTGATGGCGGCCGATCTGGCGCGCCTGCCCAATTCCGGACTGCCCGTTCAGCTTTGTGGCGATGCGCACGTGCAGAATCTCGGGTCCTTCGCGGCTCCCGATGGCAAGCTGGTTTTCGACCTGAATGACTTCGACGAGACGATTCGCGGACCGTGGGAATGGGACGTGAAGCGAATGGCGGCGAGTCTTGTGCTGGCTGGGCGGGAAGCGGATCACGATCATGCGGGATGCCAGACGGCAGCGACGTCATTCGTGGAGAAATACTGCGAGTCGATCAAAGAATTTTCGGAGTTGCCGGTGTTGCAGATCGCGCGGCACCAGGTCCATCGGGAAGACCGGGTTGCGCCGATTCACTCCGCGCTGCTGCAGTCCGAGCGGGCGCGGCCGCTGGATTTGCTGAAGAAGTACACGGAGACCGACGGTCACGGGACGCCGCGCTTTCGGGATCTGCCGCCATTGTTCCGGCGCGTGAAAGGCAAGGACGCGCAGGAAGTGCTGCGGTCGCTGGGCGAGTACCGCGATTCCCTCGCGCCCGAACGCCGCCATTTCTTCGATCTCTTCCGCAGCATCGATGTCGGCTTCAAGGTTGTGGGGACGGGCAGCGTGGGGTTGCGCGACTATGTGATCCTGTTCGAGGGCAACGGCGCGAAGGACCCGATGTTTCTGCAGATCAAACAAGAGGTTGCCTCCGCCTACGCGAAGTATTTGCCGGGCGATGTGGAAGAGAGCGTCGCCGACGAAACCCAGGGGCGTCGCGTGGCGCAGGGGCAGCGCGCGATTCAGCCCATGTCGGATCTGCTGCTGGGCTGGACCCGGATCGGGCCGCACGATTATCTGGTGCGGCAACTCAACGATCATAAGGGCAGCATCGATCTGCAGCAGTTGCGTGGGGCGGGGCTGAAGCAGCTGGCGCTTGTGGCCGGCGAACTTCTGGCGAGGGGGCACGCGCGATCCGGAGACGCATGCCTGATTCGAGGCTACTGTGGATCCGCGGTGAAGACGGCGAAGGTACTGGCGAATTTCGCCGAGGAGTATGCCGACCAGACGGAAATCGACTACCGTGCGTTCGTTGCCGCCATCAAACGCGGCAAGATCAGGGTTGAGCCAATTACGGTGCCGCCAGCCCGTAACGCCAAAACCGCCGGGGCCTGAGCCGCCCTTATCGCAGCGCCGCCATTTCGTTCACCAGCAGGCCCATCTTCGGATGGCTGGGTTCGAAGTCGGCTTTCATTCCATATTCTTCGAGAGTTTCGGTGGTCGTGGGCCCAATCGATGCGATACGCGATGCGCGCAATCCTTCGAGCACCTGCTGCGCGATTCCATCTTCTTCCGCAATCTTCATGAGATTGACGATCTGCATGGAGGTGGTCAGCAGCACGATATCGACTTCACGCAGCGCGAGCCTGCGCGCGGCCTCCCGCAGCGGTCCGGTATCTTCAGGCAGATCCCAGCCGTAGACGCGCACCAGCGAAACGTCGCGCCCCTGCGCGCGCAGACCATCGATCAGCGCGGAATTCGATTTGCCGTATTCCTGCACCGCGACCTGCATCTCCGCGCGCGGGCGCATCGCTTCCAGAATTTCGCGCCAGGTGTTCGGTTCCGGCACCTGAACCTGGGGCACGAAGCCGATCTCGCGAATCGCAGCCGACGGCTTCGGCCCCCTGACGACGATGGTTATGCGCGCGAGCGCCGCCTTGAGCTCATCTTCAGGGAAACGTGTCAGCAGGGTCTTCCACAGCAGTCGAGTGCCAACGCCCGTCAGCAGAATGATCGCGTCGAACTCACCCGCCAGCAGGCGCCGACCAAATTCGAAGGCTTCCTCGTGCCGGTCGAGTTCCACCTCGCGCATCGAGGGTGCCACGAAGGGATCGCCGCCCTGTTTGCGAATCAGCGTCACCATTTCGCCGGCGCGTCGGCTTTCGAGCGAGAGAACCCGGGCACCATCGAAGGCCATGGCCAATTATAGGGCGGCGGAATTGCCGCTAATTTTTTTGTTACACTCGTGGTGGCTTTATGAAGTCCTTCACCGCAATCCTGCTATGCATGGCCTGCGCCGTCGTTTCCGCTCAGGATCAGCCGGACAACCGCGTACATTTCGCCTGCGTAGCGGTGACCCCGATGAAGTTCCTGAAATGCCACACAACGTTTGGATACGACAATCTGCATATTCTGGCCGATGACCCCCGCTATACTTCAGGCGCGGATTTTGCGCGCCATGCGCAGGTCGGCGACCATTGGTGGCCGAGCGGCCCGGACCCCATTGTCGTCACCCTCGCGGCTTCGGATATCCATCAGGAAGGCCGAGTGTATCGGCTGACTGGCAATTCTGAAATTCACACGACAGCCGTGACTGTCCTTGCGGACGATATCGTCTATCACTCCGATACCGGCACGTTCGAACTGCTCGGCAATGTGCGCGTTACGCCCATCACTCCGGCGCAATAGCGTGCAGTAACCTGAAGATCTGGCGTCTGCTTTCTGCAGACGCAGCTCAAACCCTATGGCTGAATCACCTATTACTCCCCGTCAGAAAGACTTTGCCGCCTGGTATCAGGACGTCGTGCTCCGGGGGGATATGGCGGAGCCGGCGGAAATCGTCAAAGGCTGCATGGTCATTCGACCCAACGGCTATGCCGTCTGGGAAGTGCTGCAGCGCGAACTCGACGCGCGCTTCAAAGCGACAGGCCATGAGAATGTCTACTTTCCGCTGCTGATTCCGCAGAGCTTTTTGCAGAAGGAAGCCGAGCACGTGGAAGGCTTCGCACCGGAACTCGCGGTGGTCACGATCGCGGGCGGCAAGAAGCTGGAAGAACCGTACGTCATCCGGCCGACTTCGGAAACCATCATCGGGCATTTCTTCGCGCGTTGGGTGCAGAGCTATCGCGATCTGCCGTTGCTCTACAACCAGTGGGCCAACGTGATCCGCTGGGAACTGCGCACACGCATGTTCCTGCGCACCACGGAATTCCTCTGGCAGGAAGGTCATACCGCGCATTCGACGCATGCGGAAGCGCAGGAAGAAGTTCTGCGGATGCTCGACGTTTATGCGGACGTGGCGGAGAACGTGATGGCGATGCCCGTCATTCGCGGCGTGAAGACGCAGACGGAAAAGTTCGCCGGAGCGCTGCGCAGCTTTTCCATCGAAGCCATGATGCAGAACGGCCTTGCTTTACAGGCGGGCACGAGTCACGACCTCGGCCAGAATTTCGGCAAGGCGTTCGATGTGAAGTTCCAGAGCAAAGAAGGTCAGCTGGAATATGTTTGGCAGACGAGTTGGGGCGTTTCGACGCGACTGATCGGCGGCCTCATTATGAGCCATTCCGACGACAAGGGTCTGGTGCTGCCCCCGAAGCTCGCGCCGAAGAAATCCGTTCTCGTGCCGATCTTCCGCAAAGACGAGGAGCGCGCTGCAGTGCTGGAAGCTGCGCACAGGATAGCGGCGGATATCGGCGCAAAAGTCGACGATCGCGAAGGGCAGAATCCAGGCGCGAAGTTCTTCCACTGGGAACGGCGCGGCGTGCCTGTCGTGCTGGAACTCGGGCCGCGTGATCTGGCGTCCGGCAATATCGTGCTGAAGCGGCGCGATACCGGCGCGAAGGAAATCCTTCCGCAGGAAGGGATTGGCGCGCGTGTTACTGAGACTCTCGACGCGATGCAGACCGATATGCTGGCGGCCGCGAAGGCTCGACTGAAGGCGAATACCGTGCTGGCGAATTCAATCGAGGAAGTAGAGTCGATTCTGCGCGACGTGACGGCAGAAAAGGGCGGCGGGAAGTTCGTGATGGCGCATGTGAAAGACGCCGCTGTGTGCGACGCGCGGCTCAAAGAATTCAAGGCCACGGTTCGAAATATCCCGCTGAAAGACGAATATGATGGCGCAGGTAAGTGCATCATCACCGGCGAAGAAGTGGATCGCCGCGTCGTGATTGCGAAGTCGTATTAACTCGCGCTTCGCTCGACCGAGGGCAGGCGGAACCGCCTAATGCCACTAAGCGGCATAAATCGTGTTGACTTAAGTTTCTGAAATAAAGACAGAAAAGCAGGAAAATACTTCAGGGCGCGGTATGACAGTAAGTGAAGCGAAAAAGCAAGGAACCG
>Ga0182024_10023645_pt1 | contig 10981 bp, 6 predicted proteins | sample P32metaG_FD_120480 | JGI IMG/M metagenome (GOLD analysis project Ga0182024, IMG submission 120480) | Permafrost microbial communities from Stordalen Mire, Sweden - P3-2 metaG (Illumina Assembly) | ecosystem: Environmental > Terrestrial > Soil > Wetlands > Permafrost | place: Sweden: Stordalen... | reverse complement strand
CTCGCGTATGTCATGGGTCAGGCGGGATATACGGCGACTCTATCGTTGACGAACCTTCTGATTTGCAGGCTCTTTGTAGAAAGCGGATGAAGGGATTCGAACCCTCGACCTTCGCCATGGCAAAGCCGGAAAGGGTAGCCGAGGCCCGCAGGTACAGACGGTCCGATGGCCCCTGATGCCCCTTATTTGCTGCTGATGAGGTCGGTTGGGTACTCGAAGCGGTACGCCGATCGGGCTGGTACTCTGCTGGTACTCAATCGGGTACACCCTCAGCATGAGCACGAATCCCAGCGCATCGATCATCGTCGTGGAGGGCCGCGACACGCCCTACTTCGAAGCCAAGTTCCGCTACCAGGGGCGGCAGGTCAAACGGCGTATCGGCCCCGCCTGGTTGCAGCGTGGCGCGGATGGCTGGCGTGCGCGTCGCGGGCGAGTTCAGCAGGGCTTCTACGACGAACGCCGCGCCCATGTGGCCGCCGCCGAGATCGTCGCCGCCTACGTGGCTGATGCTCGCGAAGTCGAGCGCGTAGAACGCGAACGCAGAGAGGCCGGGGTCACGTTCCGCGAAATCACCCACGAGTACCTGGACTGGCTCGAGAAGGTCAAGGGCGCCAAGCCATCGACCATGCGCGATCACCGAAGCACGCTCGCAGAGCCGGGCACCGCCTACCGGCGTGGCCGTGGGACGATCAACGGGCATGTGATGGCGGCTCTCGGGGATCGACCGGCGAGCAAGATCACGACCCGCGAGGTCAACGCGCTCCTCGCCAAGGTCAGCGACACCGCCGCTTCACCGAGCACGGTCAACAAGTTTCGCGCCGTGATCGTGTCCGTGCTCAACTACGGCGCCAGAGAGGACACCTTCGGCCTCGAGAGCAATCCCGCGCTGCTGACCGACAAGCGTCGCGAGCCCGATCGGGCGCCGCTGGTCTTCTACTCTCCGGAGGAGATCGAGGCCCTGGCCAGAGCGCTCGCCGAAGGTCTGCACCGCGAGTTGGACGCCGACGAGGCAGAGCGTGCAGACGATGCCCAGGATTCCGAGTTTGTCCGTGTCGCCGCCTATGCCGGCCTGCGCCTCGGAGAGCTGCTCGCGCTTCGCTGGCGAGACGTGAACTTTGCCGGTCACGCGCTGACAATCAGCCGCGCGATGAGCGATGGCATCGAGTCGTCCACAAAGAGCGGTCGTGTCCGTCGTGTTCCGCTGCCAGACCAAGCCGCAGCGGCCCTGGATCGTTTGAGCAAGCGCGAGAACTTCATCGGCGAAAACGAGCTCGCGTTCTGCAATGCGCTTGGACGACATCTCGACGGGTCGGCCCTTCGTAGACGCTTCAAGCGAGCCCGTGACGCTGCGGGTCTCAGGCCGTTGCGCTTCCATGACCTGCGACACACGTACGGGTCGCTGCTCGCTGCTGCCGGCGTCGACCTGGTGACGATCCAGGCGGTGATGGGGCACAGCGCACTCGCGACGACCGGGCGCTACCTGCACGCGCGACCCGCATCTGAGCAGGCCGAGACCTTCACGCGCGCGTTCGAGCCGGCGTCACCGGAACTCGTCTCCGCCTAGCAGCACCGCTTCGATCTGCTGGCGGATGTAGAGCCGGCGCCGGCCGATCTTCCGCGACGGCAGCAGACCACGGCGTGCCCAATCGTGGACGGTGCTGACCGGCGCATGGAGCAGCTCGGCGACCTCGCCCGCGCACAGAACGTCGGCGGCCGTGAGTGGCGCGAGCGCAGCAGGGGTCGTCAGTACGCTCATACTTCCCGAACGTCGCGTGCGCTCATCAAGGGCGGCTGTCCCGGTGGCCATCACCTAGAAAGCCGAGCAACGTGCTCGCTGCGCAAGCCGATCCCGGCCGTGCGTCCTGCCGCTCCTCCAGGCCCGCGCGATCGCGCTCGCCGGCGCCTGACGGGAGCGACGCTCCCCCTCCACGGAGTGGATTGCCTAAGCGAGCGACCCAGCAGCCACGACGAAAGCACCACCACCGCTTCCCCTCGATGCTTCCGTAAGCCTCACGTCTGACCTGATGGCCAGTCGCTGCCTCGAGGTCGAGTGCCCGCTCGCCGACTCCGCCGCCCCGATCTCAACGACGCACCCTCCACTTGCCACAGCAGCCGGAGTATCCCGCCACACCGGTTGTCACCACGCGACCATTCCACACGCCGACCCGACTGTCCCGCTAATTGACCGATCGCCGTCTCGCGTCGTTTCTCGTCTCGCTGCACGCCCTGCTGCCCGCTCGCTCCCGCTCACCACTCTGCATCTGGCCTCGCCATAAACATCTGTGATGTGTTGGTCGAGGAAGGGGGTCCCCGGATCGAAGCGAAGCTGAGAGGTGGGGACCCCCTTCCTCGGGCCAGCTGCAGAGCCAAACTCCGGGAGCGAGCGGGCAGCTGGGTGCCTCGCCCGGATGCCTCTCCGAGAGGGCGGCGGCCAATAGGGCACCCGAGAGCGGCAGCTGGGCACCCGGGAGCGGCAGGCCACCCACCTCCGAGATGACCGCAGTGGGCAGCTCCGCGCGCGTTTCTCAGGAGTCGGCGTCGCTGTCGACTACGCCGGCGGAGAGCGCGATCAGGTCGAACTCGATCTCGAGGGCGAAGAAGGGCGTAGGTGGATCGATCTCGCTGCGTTTTCTGCACTCCGGAGGGTCTGAGGGCGCGCGCAGCATGCGGAAGTCGCCTGAGATGATGCGCTCGCGTGTCGTAAAGAGGATACGTTCGCGCCCGACGTATCGCCGCTCGCGGCGACCGGCTTCTGGCTGTCCGCGCGAGGCGGTCAGGGTGTCATCCGCCGCCTTGACGAGCCCTTGAAGCGCACTCTCGTGAAGGGTGACGAGCACGAGCGCAGGCGGGACGGGATGGTTAGCGAAGCGGCCGCGCGTCCATCCCTCGGTCAGAAACCAGTCATAGCGGCGCAGGCGGTCGATCTGCTTGTGGGGACGTTCGGTGCGGTCGTACTCAAAAAGCACCGCCTGGCGCGGCTCTTGACCGCAGAGGATCAACGTCGCATCGGGCTTTATGACGCCTTCGCGCGAGCCTCCGTGGAAGAAGCGCGGGAGCATCCGAGCGCGAGCCTCCGATTCCTTCTCGGGCCTCTGCTCCTCGCGCGGGTCGATCTCGCCACGGCGTGGGCCGTGCCAGGCAAATGGCATCTCATCGAGCAGCGGGCCCTCGCCAGCGCGTGCCCTGTGCGCGAGGTCAAGGACGAGCGCGTTGACCTGCAGGTCGTGCTCTACGTAGGCGATGCTGTGGATGTCCGCCGGCTTGTAGAGCTTGCGCTCAGCGGACATCCCGTGGTCTGAAAGCATGCGCCACCCCTCCCCGGTGAGGCGGTAGTTCCACTCATAGCTGCCCGCTGGCGCTGCGGGGCGGAACTTGTCGATCAGTCCGCGATCGTGCAGCAGGCGCAGCCTCCGCCGCGCGCACGTCGAGTCCCCGCCCCACCCGAGCAGCGCCAGCTGGCTTGAGGACAGGTAGTTGACGTCATGCAAGAGCGCAAGCAGGCGGCGGTCGCGCTCGGTGGCCGCGAGCGGCTTTGGAGCCGCTGGACGCCTGCCCCAATGCTTGCCGCGGAAAGACCGGAGCCGGCCCTCGCGGCCCGCTCAGCGGCAGTGCTCGCATGGCCCTCCACCGCTGAAGCTCTTCGACACCGACTCCCCACGACGCTCCTTCGGCTCGGTTTCCACGACGGCCATCCGCCGCCCATGCGTTAAGCCGAGCAGAGTCGATCAGACGCAAGCAATGCGGGCATCGGGCGTAAGGCTCAACCAAGTCGCCCCCCGACCGGCCAGATCGAGAGTCGTCACGCCAGCACCGGCGGACCAGCATCCGAGCAGGGCAAGGCGCTGAGGGGTGCGCGGGACGGTGTTCAGCCCCAGCCCCGCTGGCCTGTGAGGCAATCGCCTATCGGCGTAGTCCGGCGCCGGCGCCAGGCGCCACTGAGTTGGGCCTCTCCGGCGGCCGAGACGCCCCGCTTCGGTGGAAAGCAGTCGCGAGCCGAGGGGCCAGCCGGACGAGTGCTTTTCGTCCATTGCGCAAGCGAAGCGCAGAGCTAGCCGGGCGCTCGCATCGCTCAGGAAGCAGGCGCGTCGCGTCGCCTGCTCTTGCCGGCTCGCGGGCCGGCTCAGCCGGCCTCCTCGAGCAGGACCCTGGCTGTCTTCTCGGCAGCCGCAGACGTGGGGAGATGCGCGCGCATCGCCGTGAGGAAGGCCTCGCGGCCGATGCGCAGCAGGGTCGTCTCGCTCGTCGCTGTGACGGTTGCGGTGCGCCTGACGGGGTAGAGCAGCGCGATCTCTCCGAAGCCGTCTCCGCTTCCCAGCTGCCTGATCTCGCCCTTGCCTTTGGTGACACTGACTGCCCCGAGCGTGATCGCGTAGTAGCTATCCCCCTCCTCGCCCTCGCTGATGATCGCGATGCCTGGGTGGACGCTCACGTATCGTGCTTCGCGGGCGAGCGTCTCGAGCGGAGCAGCGGGGAGGGCTGAGAAGATCCCCATGTTGCGCAGCATCCCCATCTCGACGACCGGGATCGATGCCCCTGAGTCGATCCGGCGGATCTGCCGCGCGGTTGCGAGTACCGCGATCAGGGCGAAACAGGCCATCCCCAGGAAGGCCGCCTCGGCACCGCCGAGACCGATAAGCAGCGGTACGGTCAACGCGCTGAAGACCATGCCAAGGTCGCGCATCGACTCGATCAAGGCAAAGGCGCAAACGATCACATCCAGGGGCGTGGAACGCTGTAACAGCGTCTGGGCCGTGACGCTCTGAATCGTCCGCGAAGCGCCGACGAGCACCAGCAGCAGCACAGCGACGAACACCGTGGAGGCCAGTGCCAGTGCGCCGAGAGCCAGACCGCCTATGAGGGTGGCGGCAGCCAGAGGCAGTGCGAGCCGACGGCCCGCGAACAGCACCGCGAAGGTGGCGCCGAGCAGGCCGCCTGCGCCGAAGGCAGCGCTCAGGTAGCCCGCAGCACCTGGTCCGATCGCGAGAATCTGCACCGCGAGCACGACGACGAGCAAGTCGATCGCCCCCTCGATCGCAGCCGCTCCGGCGGGGAAGGCGATCAGCGCCCGCGTATTCGGCCGGGAGAATATGACCCGGGCGGCGGCAACCAGATCGGAGAGACCGCCCTCTTCCTCTCCGGGCTCCTGAGCGTCGGCGCGCAGCGGACGCACGTGAGCCAGCAGGGGAGTGGAGAGACATAGCCCGGCGAGTGCCGTACAAGCGAGACCGGGTCCGTCAGCGCTGATCAGAACGCCCGCGAGCGCGGGGCCGACCAAAGCTCCCACGCCCTCGCTCCAACTCGTGGCGATGTTGGCCGAGGTGAGCTCATCCGGGTGGCGAACGACTAGTGGCATCAGGACGTGGTGCAGAGGCCTGCTCACCCCGAGTGACAGTGAGAATGCCATTGCGGCGAGGTACACGACGGACACGGGCGCACCCGCGAGGATCGCCACGCCACAGCACCCGAGGGTCGCAGCCGCAGCGGCATAGGCGCCGGCGAGTAGTCTGGCGACGCCGATGTGCGCCAGCTTGGCGCTGATCAGCGGGGCGAGGAGCATCGACGGGATCAGCTGCAGGATCACCACTAGGCCCGCCGCAGAGGCGCCACCGCGAATGTACGCATAGACGATAACGGCGAGCCACTCACCGAACTCGGCGACGATAATCACCAGGTAAGCGAGCAGCAACCGGGTCAGGACGTGGTTGCGCGCAACCACTCCAATCACCCGGCCGAATCTGTTCTCCACCCCCGACGCGGTCGCCATGCAGTGGAGATTATGCGTCCATCATCCGTACTGCGGGAGGCTTGCGTAGTTAACTCAACGCGTGCCGCGTAGGGTCACCGATGCACTGCAATGAGAGCCAGTCAGAACACCTGGTTTGTGCGCCAACGCGTCTAAGCGATTCGGTCATTGCAGGCGGCTATGCTCCGACGCGCGAGACGCTCGCTCCGCCCATGGCGAAGCGGAAGTCTGTGGAGAAGCCACCGAGACGCTCGCCGATCGTCCTTGGCGCTCGTCTCGGGCGGGCGGGCGTGCTCCCTTTCGTGCAAAGCGCAAGCGCGCGACCTGCGGGCGTGACGCCGGTCAGGCTTCAGCTGCCGACTGAGCTAGGAGCGCAGCGGCGCGGCGCTCAAAGGCGCCGTAGCCGTGCTTTTGCGAGAGCTCGACCGCTCGAGTGGCGTGCCCGCGCGCACCGGGAGCGTCGCCTCGGTGGGCGAGCGCTTCGGCCCAGCCGAGGTGAGTGCGTGCCGCCCAGAGTGGAATGTCGTTGGCTTCGTGGAACTCGCAGGCGAACGCCAAGTGCTCATCGGCCCGCTGGGGATCGCCGAGGACCGACGCGAGCAGGCCCAGATACATTCGCACATGTCCGTAGCCTTGCGACGTCAGCGTGACGAACTGGTCGGAGAGGGGTTCCATCCGCTCATGCAGCGCCGACGCTGCCTCGACGTTCCTAGTGTACGCCGCAGCATCGGAGTAGAGCGACAGCGTCGAGAGGCTGCTTACGTTAGGCGTAACGTGCTCGAAGCGATCGCTCGCCGCCTGCTCGAGAACGGAGACCGCCTCATCCTCGCGGTCAAGAAGACATAACACGGAGGCCAGTGCCCCGCGCCATGTCGCGATTCCCGGATAGGCGCTGACGCTCTGCTCGAGCATCTCGATGATCTCCTGGGCGCGACCCCGGGACACACGAATGAAGGCGAGCTGACCGCCGTAGACGAGCGCCGCATCGGCTTGTCCCGTGTCCTGCCCGATCTGAAACGCATGCTCGGAGAGGCGCTCTCCGATCGTCAAGCGACCGTGGCAGAGTTCCAGCCCCGCGAGCTGGTAGGTCGTGAGCCACTGGATAGTCGGCTGCGCCAGCTCTTCGCCTGCTGCTTTCCAGCGCTCGATCGCGTCGTGGGCGCGAGCAAGCTCGCCTCGTTCGACGCAGACGTGATGCGTGAACTCTTGTGCCGCCATCTCAACGGCCGGGTCGCGCAGTCCCGTAGCCAATCCGGCCAGCTCGTTTGCCAGGGCGGATCGCAGCTCGAGGGTCTCGGCGGTCCACAGCCCGCGGAAGGCGGTCTGCAGCACGTCGGCCAAGGCTCGCCTGTCCCCAGCGTCGCGCGCCAGCGTGATCGCCTCTTCGGCGAGCGCCTGGCGGTGCGCGAACTCGGGCTCCCAGCTCAGCTCCTGCGCCTGGAGCGCGAGCAGGCGCGCGCGGCGGGCCGGGTTGGGTGGATCGTCTAACTCGATCGCCCTTTCGATCGCCTCAACTCGCTCGCTGTCCACCTCACCGTAGGTCCGGCTCCCAGTAGCCCGCCGGTGGTTCGCTAGCGCGGCGGTCGCGGCAAGGTCCCCGTCCTTCAGGTCAGAGGCAATCCGGCATGCGTCGAGCAGCGTCTCGCGGTGGGCTGGGTCGCCTGTATCGCGCTGGGCGGTGCCGAGCCCGATCAGCGCCTCGCAGCGCTCTGAGCTGTGGGCGTCGGCGCTGAGCTCGACCGCGTCGGTAAAGAGCTTCACGGCCTCGGCGGGGGCTAAGTTCTCAAGCGCGCGCTGTCCGGCCCTGAGGGCGTAGTCGGCCGCCTTGGCCCTATCGGGTGAGACGGCCGCAAGGCGCCAGTGAAGCGCGAGTTCTGACAGGCGATCGCCGGGGTCCTCGCCGTAGAGGTCCTCGAGCGCCTGCGCGACGCGCTGGTGCATGCGCGCACGGCGGGTGGCGCCCAGGCCCTCATACAGCGTCTGGTTGATCAGCGCGTGGGCGAAGCGAAACTGCCCGACCCGCTCGGAGGACTCGCCAAGCAGCGAGGCGGCGACGGCTGCCTCGAGGTGATTCAGCAGCTGGCTTGCGTCGATGTCGAGCATCGACTCGAGCAGCGCGAGATCAAAGACGCGCCCGATCACCGCCGCCTGGGTCAGGACCTCAAGGGCCTCATTGCCCAGGCGCTCGACGCGGCGCTCGATCACCTCGCGCACGCTCTCGGGCAGCGCGATGGCCGCGGAGCGATCGACGCTCCAGCGCCCGCTGGCTTCGTCGAAGACGAGCGCGCCGGACTCTGAGAGCCCGCGCAGGATCTCGCCCACGAAGAACGGGTTGCCACCGGTCTCGGTGGCGATCTGCCCCGCCAGCTCAATGCCATCCGGTTCGAGCTCATGGCCGGCGACGGCCGTCATGATCAGGACCACCTCGTCGACGCCGAGGCCGTGCAGGGAGACGCGCTGCACGCCCTCGACCGAGCGAAGGTCGGCCAGCACGGCGGTGAGCGGGTGATCCTTGCCGAGGTCTGAGTCGCGGTAGGTGGCGATCAGATGCAGCGCGCCGTGCTCGACGGTGCGCACCAGATGCTTGAGAAGCGCCACGGACTGCCCGTCGGCCCAGTGCAGGTCGTCTAACACCAGGCACACAGGCACGCTCTGAGCTATCTCCTGGAGCAGCCCCGCGACGGCCGAGAACAGCAGATAGCGCTCGGTCTCGGGGTCTGAGATCTGGGGTTCGGGAATGTCGGTGATGCGGTCGGCAAGGTTGCGCGCTAGGCGGCTGAGCTCTCCGCCATGACGTTTGCAGTGACGCTCAAGCAGCTCCCGCGGAGCGTGCTCGACGAGCTGCGAGCAGACCTCGATCCACGGCTCATACGGCACAGCGAGCTCCTCAGAGCACGCGCCCCAGCAAACGGCGAAGCCCTCGGCGTGGGCGCGATGCGCCGCAAAGCTCGAAAGCCTCGTCTTGCCGATCCCCGGCTCACCGGACAGCAGCACTACCTGCCGTGCTCGGTCGCGCGCGAGCACCATCGCCTCCTCGAGCGCAGCGCGCTCCTCGACACGCCCTACGTAGGAGACGGGGGGAACCGAGCGCAGCAGCGCGGGCAGGGGCCAGCCGCCGGCTCCGGAAGCCTCCTCGCCAAGCGGCGCCCACGAAATCGAGAACGCCTCCACCGGCTCGGGAAAGCCCTTCAGCTCAAGCTCACCCGCCGACTCGAACGCCACACCCTCGCAGCGCCCCGCGAGCGTCTTGACAAGCGTCGATATTAGAATCCCGTCCGCAGGGGCCTGCGCGCACAGGCGGGCCGCCTCGACCGTGGGCATCCCGAAGTAGTCCCCGTCCTTGACGGTCGACTCGCCGGCGCCCAAGCCGATCCGCACATGCAGTCCCTGCTCGGCCTGCCCGTAGCGGCGCTCGAACAACTGCTGCATCGCCACCGCACAGCTGACCGCGCCGGAGGCAGAGCCGAACGCCACCATCAAGCCGTCGCCAAGATTCTTCACCTCCTGCCCGTCGTTTGAGGCGATCGCCTGGCGCAACAACCCGAAATGCTCCTCACGCAGCTCATCCGCGCGCACGGGACCGACAGAAGTCGCCAGCCGAGTCGAGCCGACCAGATCGGTCAGCAGAATCGTCGCAAGCTCAACCGACTCCGACACCACGGCCCCCATGGGACAAAGACACCCGAGCATGAGAGCGTAAAGCAGTTCTCAGGAGTCCTGCGGCTCCGTCCTCTTGGATGGTGCACTCATCGGCGCGAGGACCGAATGGACAATCCCGGCACTGCCGGTTTCGGGGGCAAGCGAGGGTCCGAGCAGGGGTCGTGCAAACGCTCGGATCGGACGACGAGCACTCGTCCGAACTTGGGCCCACGAGGCGCTCGCTTTGGCGTGGCCGGGGCCGAAAGCGGTCGTCTGAGCGACGCCCGACGAGACGCCTGCGTGTCGTCCTCAGCGGCAGTGAGCCGCGTCTGATGCGGACGCCTGCTTCTCGCGCATTGCGCAAGCGCGGGGACCGGCCATGAACTGGCCCGCTCGCTGTTATTGGCGGTGCGTAAGATCTGCGAGCGCTTCTTGGGCCTCACGCTCGATGCCGGCGGCGCCGTACTCGTGCGCGGTTTGAGCGGCACGCCGAAGTAGCTCTCTGGCTCGGACGGGGTCAGCGCTCGGGCGGCGCAGCAGGATGAGTCCCATCAGCCGATCGGTGTCGGCTTGCCACACCGGCGCCCTGAGTCGCTCGTGCTCGGCGCTTGCAGCCGCCAGGTGCGCCTCGGCCTCGTCATAGTGCTCGAGCATCAACGCCAGACGTCCGAGATGGCGGGAGGCTGGACCGTAGAGCATGCAGCCGTTCCAGATGATCGTACCCTCGTGGGGCAGCAGCAGACGGTACAGAATTACAGCGGCCTCGCTCGCTCCGACTCGGAAGGCGACCTCACTGCAGGCCGCGAGTGTCGTGCTCCACGAGAGCTCGAGTGGTATCGAGCCGAAGTCATCCGCCGCAAGGGACTCGAGCAGCTCACGGGCATGCTGGTGGTCGCCCGCGCTGCAGAGCGCCTGCGCCTGCGCCGCTTCGAAGGCGGGAATCGCGGGATTATCGACCACCGCTTGGGCGATCGCGTCGATGAGCTCGTGCATGCGTCCCTGTTCGTAGCGAAGGAGCGCGAGCTGCGCGCCGAAGATTGTCAGGCCATCGTCGGTCCCGCCCGACACTTCGAAGGCTCGCGTTGCGAGCCTCTCGGCCTCGGAAAAGCGCCCTTCGAGCATGGCGCGCGGCACTTCGGTGAAAAGCAGCGTCCACTCCATGATCGGTTGACCCAAGACGGCGTGCAACTCCCGCATGCGAGCGACCTGCACGTCGAAGCCGTCGAGGTCGCCTGCCTCGATCACGTTGCAGGACCGCGAGGCCGTCAAGAACTGCAGCGCCGGGTCGGCGACCCGGTCCGCGAGCTGGCGCGCCTCCTCGAGGTTGGCGACACGCTCATCAATGGTGTACGCGACCCAAATCGCGAATGCGTGTTGCACCAGAACTCGACACAGAAGCCCGGGATCGTCGGCCGCCCTGGCCAACGTCAATGCCTCGTCTGCGAGCACGCGGCGACGCTCGAGCGGGCTCGTAGAAGCGATCTCCGCCGCAAGCTCGGCGAGGATGTCGGCGCGGCGCGCGTCTTGCGTCGGCAACGCCTCAGCCGCGCCTTCAAGCGCAGCCACCAGCTCCACGTCGCGGTGCCCGAGCGAGGACAT
>Ga0182024_10023644_pt1 | contig 10981 bp, 10 predicted proteins | sample P32metaG_FD_120480 | JGI IMG/M metagenome (GOLD analysis project Ga0182024, IMG submission 120480) | Permafrost microbial communities from Stordalen Mire, Sweden - P3-2 metaG (Illumina Assembly) | ecosystem: Environmental > Terrestrial > Soil > Wetlands > Permafrost | place: Sweden: Stordalen... | reverse complement strand
TTCATCATTCGCCCGATCAGAAGCAGACACTGACCCTGTGCTCTTCGGTCGATCCCTGGAACGAGCCCTCTGACCTTTATGTAGCGCCAGACCGCATGGAATCGGGAGATCAGCCGGGCTTTGACCTGTTCTTCAACAGCGGAATCACCCGCAGCCTGCCTGCCATCGTTCCCGTAGCCATGTTGTACAGCACGCCCGAGGATGCCGCAGCGCAGATGACGTATATCAAGAAGCGTGGTTATCCGGTGTTGTACATCGAGATGGGCGAAGAACCCGACGGCCAATACATGCTGCCCGAGGACTACGCCGCTCTGTATTTGCAATTCGCCACTGCCCTCCACCGTGTCGATCCGGATTTCAAGCTAGGCGGACCTGTCTTTGAGGGAGTCACCGAGGACATCAAGGTCTGGGCCGATGCGCAAGGCCGGACTTCCTGGCTCGGGCGCTTCCTCGACTATCTGAGGGCTCATGAACGTCTTCAAGACCTCGCCTTCATGTCGTTCGAGCACTATCCGTATGACGGATGCGAGACACCATGGGAGAACCTTTATCAGGAACCGGAGTTGATCATTCACATCATGAAGGTCTGGCGTGACGACGGCTTGCCTTCCGGGATTCCCCTGCTCGATACCGAAACCAATGATCACGGCGGCGAGGTCGCGGTCGACATCTTCGGTGCTCTGTGGCTGGCAGACTCCTTCGGTGGATTTCTCACCGCGGGCGGCAAGTCCACGCACTACTATCACGCCTTGTCCTACTCTCCGCCTCATCCCGCCTGCGCCAACAGTTGGGGAACCTACCACATGTTCATGGTTGACGAGCATTACCAGATCCAGCAGAAGACCTCCCAATTCTTCGCTGCGCAGCTCATTACGCAGGAGTGGGCAGAACCCAAAGACGCCGAGCACAGGCTCTACTCCGCTTCCAGCGATGTCAAAGACTCCAACGGGCACCTGCTGGTGACGGCCTATCCTCTGCAACGCCCGGATGGTCAATGGTCGCTCATGCTCATTAACAAGGATCACGACCACCCTCATCAAGTGCGGATCGTATTTCATGATGCAGGCAGCAACCGCGACACGTTCTTCCTGGGGCCGGTCGCGATGATCACGTTCGGCAAGGCGCAATACCAGTGGCACGCCGCCAGGAAGAAGGGCTACGCCGGTCCCGACGGTCCACCTGCAACGTCGCAGGTCACAGGTGGAGAGAACGCCCAGTACAACTTGCCCGCCGCTTCTGTGACCGTCCTTCGCGGAAGACTGACGGCCTCTAAGAGTTCCGGAGTACCCAAATTAGGTTCGCTTCATCCATAAGCCATTACAGCTCCGAGGCTTTGGAGGAAGTCGGTTCTGAAAACTGGCCGCCTGGCGGCGCAGTAGCAGCCCAATGCTGGATCGTTGCGGAAGTGTTTCTTGGCCAGATCCGTTGGCAAGGCCTGCACCGACAATCATCCGTCAATCGTGAACGGATGTGGTCAGAATCGTTGCTAGGCAAGCGTGGGCCAGAGGTCCCGTTGTGGGAGGTTGGAAATTTCATTGGCGGGTGCCGCCGATTTCGGACGGATTACGAGCGACTCGTCCAGAATCGTCGGATCCGCTGCGCACCGTTGAACCCCAGCCGCTTCACTCGCTCGGCTAGGAGCGGATCACGTGCCAGTACACGCACCACGACTACTTCCGTTTTTTGCTGGCTCGCCAGCATTTCCCGGCAGAGCCGAAGCAGAGGCCGCAACCCTTCGACCAACGACTCCCAGGCGAATTATCTGGCGGTCCATGATGTTGTTCTCCTTCTAGAAATACGCGGTCATTCAAGGTATGGCACCAGAACAAACTAAGCAGGCCATTACAATTACAGAAGCTAACCCACTGTGTTCTTGCTTCAATCAGGGCGAAACCTTAGATGGCAGTGAAAGATCTAGTGGCGTCCTTAAAGGCTCTAACAAGACCCTGTTTCAGCAGCAATTCTCCCGGACACTACTTCAGCTTCGCGTACTCCGCCTTGGCTTGCTTCAGGACGGGGACGTCGGGGTCGGCGTCTTTCCAGAGGTTGAGGAAATCCTGATAGGCCGTGCGAGCTTTGTCGCGGGCTGCTGGATCTTTGGCGGCGTCCAGCGCATAGGCGCGAGCAAGGCCGAGGCGGGCCAGTGCGCCCCAGGGAAAGTTCTCGACAAGACCGCGGTGGTCAATGAACTTCTGGAATTCTGCTTCGGCAGCTTTGCCATCGTGCAGCATGAGATAAGCTTCCCCACGCACGTAAACCGGGCATAGGATGACGGGAACGTCTCCCCTCGGCTCGCCCAAATCGATCGCATCTTTCAATAGTTCGATGGCCCGCTTCGGATCTTTGTGCTCCAGTGCGATTGCCGCCCGGATACTGGGGAGCCAGTATCTCTGGACAAGCGTGTCCAGCGGGAATGTCTTGTCGAGTTCGGCTCCGAGTTTCTCCGCTTCTGACGTATCGCCTGCTCGCGCTAGGGCCAGCGCTCCCAAGTCCCGCACGTACTGGTTCGGGGCCAGGTTCAAGGCGCCTGCCACGTCGGCGTGTGCTCGTTCCCGGTTCCCCGATTCCGCTTCGCGCAGAGCTGCCGCGGTCTGATAGGTTGCAGCGGTCTCTTTTGCGTCGTTGTGCTCGGCTGACTCCATCGCCGCCTGAGTCAGTTCGCGCGCGTTCTTGAACTTGCCTTGCCAAGCTTCCGTGTCCGCTTGCGCGGCCAGCAATACGTCTTCCATGCCCGGTTTGCCAGTAGCGGCGGCTGCGAACCGCTTCATCTGCGACGCGTCGTCTTTCAGAAAAGCTAGCAGGTAGCGGCCCTCCAGCAGAATCTCGCCCTCCAGTTTGTGTTGCTCCGCCTGCTTGTACACTGCCTCCGCCTCGTCCAGGCGATTGAGGTCCACGTACGCGCTAGCGAGGTTCGCGTAATAGAACGCACTCTTCGGCCCCGTTGACTGCGATTCGAGGCATTGCTGCAATGCTTTTTCGTGGTTTCCGAGGCTACCGGAAATGTATGACGGGTCGATGCAAGGATCCAGTCCTCTAGGATAAGTCTGATGCCACAGCTCAAGTACCTGATCCGCCTTCTCCAGCTCTCCAGTTGCACATTCGTAGTAGTTCGCTTCTATGCCGAAGCGCTCCAACTCACTCGCTTTCTCGCGCAGTTCGTAAGCTTTGCGCGCAAAGTCCGCCGCCCGCTGCACCTCGTTGAGGTTACAGTAGATGGACGACATCGTGGCGTAGGGCACCGCAAAATTTGGATCGAGTTCCACCGCCCGCTTGAGGAACGGCAGAGCGTCTGTTTCCCCTTGCGTGTGCCTTATCTTCTGGCCCATGCTGTAGGCCTTCAAGGCCTCCAGGGAGGGCGTGGTCGCTTTCGACAGCGGTGTAGCATACTTCTGCACCGAGTTGAGGGACTCACCCAGCTTGCTTCGCAGGCTAACTGTTGCACTGTCCAGAGCTGCGAGCACGGCTTCCTTTCCCGCGGCCCGCTCCTGTGTTTCGGCCAGTACATCGCCGGTGTCGCAATTTACCGCCTTCAGGCCAACCACGTACTGGCTGCCCAGACTAGCGATCGAGCCGTTCAGCATGGCCTTGCTGCCAGTGCGCACGCAGATTTCTCGCGTGACCTCCGGAGTTAAACGGTCTCTGGCGGGACGGCCCATCAAGCTTAGAGTCTCATCGACCCTGCGATCGGAAATCAGATCGAAAAACGGCGATTGTTGAAGCTGTACCGAGAGTCCCTGCTTCAGCGCGTCGTCGAAGACGGCATTCCCAGTGGTGTTGATGAAATCGGAAAGAACGATGGTGTCTTTATCGGTCAGTGTTGGCGTGGTGCGATGGAAGAGGAAATTGCCTGCCACTGCAAGAGTACCGACTAGCACGATTGCGGACCCAGCCATCCATGCTCTGCGTCTACCGGTGGAGATTGTATCTGTCCCCGTTCTCAGGGCAGCCGACTTCCCAGATTCCGTGTCCCGCCGCAATCGTTTCAGATCGGTACGAATGTCCGAGGCGTGCTGGTAGCGAAGGTTACGATCCTTCTCTAGGCACTTGTTAATGATGTCCTCCAGCTTGGGCGGGAGATCAGGGTTCAGGCGCACAGGAGGCGTGGGCGCGCGATTCAGAATCGAGTCGAAGATTGTTCCGGAGGTGTCGCCACGGAACGGCAACGTTCCCGTCGCCATCTCGTAGAGCACCGCACCGAAGGAGAAAAGGTCAGTGCGGGAATCCAATTCCTTCCCCCGCACCTGTTCCGGCGACATGTAAGCGACCGTGCCAAGAGTAGCTCCGGGACTTGTGAGGTGCTCCTCCACGTCGACGGTCGCCGCAGTCGCGTCTTCGCCAATCCCAGCTACTCCAGCCCCCGATGTCCCAGAGACCTTGGCCAAACCAAAGTCGAGGATTTTGGCAAGTCCCCGACGGGTGACGAAAATGTTGCCCGGCTTGATGTCGCGATGAACGATACCTTTGGCGTGAGCCGTATCGAGCGCGTCGGCAATCTCGATGGCCAGCGACAACATAGTTTCCATCTCCATGGGACGCCCGGCGATCCGGTGTTTCAGTGTTGCCCCTTCCAGAAACTCCATCGCGAGGTAGGCACGGCCGTCCTGTTCGCCGATGTCATAGATCGTGCAAATATTGGGGTGGTTCAGCGCCGAGGCGGCTTGAGCTTCCCGTTGGAAGCGGGCCAGTGCGTGAGGGTCGCGGGCAACGTCCTCGGGAAGAAACTTGAGGGCGACAAAACGGTGCAGGCGAGTGTCCTCGGCCTTATAGACGACGCCCATGCCGCCGCCGCCCAACTTCTCGACAATGCGGTAGTGCGAGATGGTTTGGCCGATCACCTAAGCTGGACCTCACCCGTATGGAGTGAGCATGTTAGGTTGTCGCTAGCAGCAAGTCAACGCAGAGTGGATTGGCCCTATTTGTGGGTGGAGGTTTTGTTAGAGACTCTTAGGATGGGGTTTGCGGAAAGAGTGGTCGTGAGCGTGAAGGGAATCGTCAGTCGCGACGAGGCTATCGGGAAGATCGCAGGGAATATTCTAGGCCTTTCTTCTGCGATTAGCCTTGTGTTTCGTACTGCGCTTGCGTAGTAGGATGCGCTTCACAGACGGGGCATTCTGCGGCCAGTAACTTCACGGAAAATACGTTCGATGGGTGTTTCCCGTCGGGTACTTCGGGGCATGCTGCCCTCACAAATAGACAAAAGGTGTGTCGTGCTCCTTACGGCTTACGTTCAAAAGGTCCTTTTTGCTATCCTCATTCATGCGTGATACATAAATCGCCCTCACTTCGTCCGTCGAAGGTTAAGATACTTTGCAGGCAATGGATTTCGTCGTAGCGGCGTCTCCTCCGTAGCGAACTTTGAGAACTTGAATAGATTGGAGTTTGGTCGATGGGGCTGTTTCAAAGCATTCCCCCCGGACAACGAGCCTCAATGCGCTATAGCGCGTTTGTCCTCACCGTAGCCTCCGTCACGGCACTCTGGGCACAATCTCCCACTTCTTATCGCATCGCCCACAAGTATGCGCTGGGTGGCGACGGGAGCTGGGACTACATCGTGCCCGATCCACCCAGTCATCGGCTTTATATCGCGCGCCAGAATCGCGTGATGGTTGTCGACGAAGACAGCGGTAAGTTGCTCGGAGAAGTCAACAGCATTCAAGGTGCGCATGGGACTGCGATTGCCGAGAACACTGGCCATGGGTTTGCCACCTCAAGTGGCGACCAATCTGTGGTCATGTTCGATCTCAAGACCTTCAAGGTGCTGGGGCGGATCCCGGCCGCTGAAGATGCGGACGCGATCCTTTTTGACGGAGCGTCAAACCGCGTGTTCACACTGAATGGTGATGCCCACTCATCTACGGTGATCGACCCACGCGCGGGGACGCTCATCAAGAACATCCCTCTTGGCGGCAAACCGGAATACGGCGTTTCCGCTGGCGACGGAAAGGTGTATGCAAATCTCACAGATACCAGCGAGGTAGTTGAAATCGACGGGAAGACCTCTACAGTCGGACGCCGCTGGTCAACCGCTCCGTGTAAACAGCCAGTCGCTATGGCGATCGATAAGGTCCACCATCGTCTGTTCAGCGGATGCCGCAGCGGAGTGCTGGCGATCTCCGACTATCAGGCGGGCAAAGTGGTTACAACCGTCCCGATCGGCGCAGGTGTTGACGGAGCTGGATACGATGCAACAGCAGGCGATGCCTTTGCCTCGAATGCGGATGGGACCCTCACCGTGATTCATCAGGACAGCCCGGATCAATATCACGTCATCGAAAACCTATCGACGCCGGTGGGATCTCGCAACATGGGCCTCGATCCAACGAATCACCATGTATTCGTCGTTTCCGCGGAGTTCGGGCCTGCTCCCGTCGGTGGTAAGGGTAGAAGACCGGTGCTGCCTGGAACGTTCACTTTGATGACAATCGAACACAATCCGTCCGCGCCCTGATCCATCACAAAGGCGACAGACGACTTATATCGCACGCTTCCTAGGGAATGCAGTGTGCACGAGGGGAGATGAACGGCCAGTGAGCAGCTGTTTCGCGCCAGAATGCACGTCGTATCAGAAGCCGGAGGTTCGCTCCGCTGATTGGTAATGATAATCGGCATTGTGACCAACAACGATTGCTCATCACAAGCCGACTTGAACGAAGCCGCATAGCGGCGGACGCTTGCGCGTTGCGTTGAGTCGGCCTTTTAGGCGATGAGCTAAATTGTGTCACAGAGAAGGAGGTATCTCTGTGACCCATCTACGGCAGATCATGCTGGAGGAGCTGCAGCGTCGCAACTACTCCGAGTCAACCATCCGCGCTTACATTCGAACCCTCGAGCACTACTCCCGACACTTCCACCGTTCCCCGGATCAACTCGGTCCAGAACATATTCGCCAGTATCAGGCAGCCATGTTCCGCGAGTGGAAGCTGGCTCCCAATACGGTGACCCAGAAGCTGGCGGCGTTGCGTTTCTTCTTGAACATGAAAAGATTCCGGGCCGGGAAGGTTCTAATCACGCTCCTCTTTTGTCCAGCCAGCACTCGACTTTCTTTTGTGAACAATCACGAGACTCTGCATGACAAGATTCTGAGGCAATTGGTGGGTAGGTAGTGTCCTCATTTTGACGGGCGCTTCATTTCAAGCCTAAGGCCGTAGGATGCTTAGGCTGATAAAGGCCGACCTCGCCTCCACCGGGAAGCCGCATCTTCGTAATGGAACCCCATCGTGCTTCCTGAACTTCAGAGCACTTAACGCCCTTCTCTGCGAGGGAAGCCATTTCGAATTTCAGGTCGTCGCTCATGAAATAGAGGTCTTGGGTGCCAATCTCATTGGATGGGTGTACTGCGGCTTCTCCGGGCGGCAGGGCGAAGATCAGCCAGCCATGACCCGCATCAACGGATTTGAAACCGAGGACATCGCGGAAAAATGCGCGGTCCGCCTCGGCGTTCTTACTGTAGAGAATTACGTGAGCGCCAAAAATCATTTGTCCCTCCTAAACGGACCTGTGTGCAGTGCCGCTAGTCGCTACCCGGTGTAAACGGTTTCCTCTTCTACCAAACAAAGGGGATTCCCCCATGGATCCTCGGCATAGAACGATCGTTCGCCCCACGGGCGCACCACGATGCCGCCTCCCGGTGCATCGTGAACTTCCTCGCGCGACAGACAGCTCAGCGCTTGGGCGCGATCGAATACTGCCTCTAGATTCTTGACCGTAAAGTACAAAGACTTTGCCGCTGGGTGCGGCTGGCTCTCCGAGGAAACATCCAGCACTTGCAGGGTTACCGGCCCACAAGCGAAGTAGCATCGGTGTCCCGGCTGCTTCCGCCCTTGTACACCAAGCAGCTTCGTATAGAACGAGGTCGCCGCGTCGAGATCGCCGACCTCCACGTTGAGCCTGAAGAACTGCGGCACGTCGTCAGGCGCTTCGCGCTTTGGCGGCTTCGCCTTGACGACTGTTGGTTTTTTTGTTGCGGACATCTTGTTTTCCTCCTGTGCGGTGTCTCACCGGGCCTTGAAAGTGCGCCAGCCAATCGCTCACCAACGCCAATCGCTTTCGTTCGATGCGATAAATACGCATCCTACCCTGCCTCTCGTGCGTGAGCAGACCAGCGGCCTCAAGAACCTGAAGATGCCGGGTCGTGGTCTGCCATGCATGCGCAAACATCGCTGCAATCTCTCCGGCAGTCATCGCACCTCCATTGAAATAGACAGCGAGCAGCACGCGGCGCCGAGCAGGGTGGGCCAGCGCCCCGAAGACATCCTTATAGGCGTCTCGCCGCACCGTCGATACAGGCTTAGGCATTAACAATATTCAGCCATATTGCTGAATATTTGTCAACACATGTCCGGTGCCTTTATTCTGGAAACAGGAAATTTCCCTCGCGGGTTTTTCGCTTGCGACAAAGCGGCGGACCATACATTCCGGGTTGCCGACATTTCAGTCCAAGCAGAGCGACGGGACGAGGACCAGACCCGTTTCCCTCTTGTATTCGGTATTCGAAAGGACCTACGGATTTTTGCAGCACGGGAAGCGCGTGATATAACCCGAAGGTGACTACGCAACAACTCTACCTTTTTAGCTGTCTGTATCTGGTCATACTGGTCGTCGTCGCCGTTCTCACGCGGGCCGCGCCCCGGCGCATCGCGGGCGCCTTGGTCGGCGGGGCAGTCGCCGGCGAAGCGCTGCTGGGCATTGTCGCCATCGGTGAGAACGTTGGATGGTGGCACATGGCGATCACCTGGGAGCCGTATTTCCTGACGCTGATGTGCATAGGCACGATCCCGGGTGGGTTCATCTTCCTCATCACATGGCGTATCGCCCGCCGGTTCGGCGGGCGTGGTCTGGCTGTGGTCGCGGTCGTCGCCGCGGTTCTTGGGCCGGTGCGGGACTACCGCTATATGGCAACCTTTCCGGAGTGGGGCGCCTACGCGCCAGGGCTGGCACCCGTGTTTGCAATTTCTGTGGCGTATGTCATCTTGGGGATATTGGGCCACGGAACGATGCGGCTGGTCGCCGGCCCTGCCCCGGCAGACCGGCTGGCGCGCCGGCCGTGGGAACCGGCCGGGTCCTCCGTCGTTTGAAAATGGGACCCCGAACCACATTTCGCCGATTGTGCCATGATGACGGGCAACCCTTCCCCAATCCGTTATGGAAGGGTTGCCCGACCACACGTCCGGAATGCCGACTTATCAGGACAAATCCGGCACGGTCTTTAGCTTTGGATACCTTCCTGTTTGCCGACAATTTGGGTGCGGCCCGCCCTTGGACCAAAGCCCAGATTGGCGACCGACTTTGGCCGCGTTTGGCTATTGACGCCCTGGACTCTCAGTCCCTACTGTCTCCGCATGGCCAAGAGCGAATACCTCACCGAATATGACGGAATCGTCAAAACCATGCAGATGTATATTGACGGAAGCAAACAAGGCAAAAGCGTGCTTATGCGTCCCGCCTTCCACCCGGACGCCTCATTCTTCGGCTACGCTGGGGAACAACTCGCCGTCGGAACCCAGTTCCTCTTCGACTGGATCGACAAGAATGGTCCCGCTCCCAAGATTGAGCCCCGCGTGGTTAGTGTGGACATCCTCGAATCCATCGCTGTCGTTCGTCTTGAGGTCGCCGGCTGGTCAGGTAACTTGGCTGGCTCGGGCGTCCGTATGTCCGACCTGTTCACGCTTCTAAGAACGCCAAGTGGGTGGAAAATCATCCAGAAGGCGTTTCACTGGCACGCATGAGATCTCAGCTTAACGGCGCGGCCTCTGGTATAGTCTTCCGCGGGGGTTTTGGGATGCCTGAGCGGAATACCCCACAGAAAACTCTGGAATCGTGGAAGCAGATCGCGGGCTACCTGGACCGCAGCGAACGCACTGTGCGGCGCTGGGAAGCGAGTGAGGGACTCCCAGTCCACCGCCGTGAGCACGAAAAACAGGACACCGTCTTCGCTTACAGGCACGAGATAGAGGTTTGGAGCCGTTTACGCACCAAGTGTCCCCGCGAAATCTCGATCGATGAAGCCGAGAGCCTCCCCCCGCTCAAACCGGCCACCAACGCCTACCTCATCGAACATGACGCGATCACCCGCACCATGCACTGCTATATCGCGGGCGCTCGTGCAGGCGACGGAGATCTCATGCGCCCTGCTTTTCATCCTTCCGCAACCATCTCCGGCTACTGTCAAGGGGTCGAATATAGTGGCCCTGTTGAACACGTGTTCCAATGGATCACTGAGAACGGCCCGGCACCGAATATCAATCCTCGCTTTGCACGCATCGAGATCATCGAGAGCATCGCCGTCGTTCATCTGGAAGTTCAACGCTGGTCAGGAAGGTTGGCTGGCGCCAATGCCCGAGCTTCCGACGTATTCACCTTGCTCAAGTGGAATGGCGAGTGGAAGATCACACATAAGCTCTTCCACTGGCACGACCAATGATCGTCCTTCCGGCTTAAGTTTTGCTTATTTGATCGTAGATATCCGAGTGCCCCAGTCTTCTTCTTGTGGAAATTAAAAGCGCGTTCGTTCGAAGCCTCGCGTGGAATTGAGACCGAGTGACGGGCGAACCGGAATGTATGGTCCGCCGCTTTGTCGCAAGCGAAAAATGAGGGTGACGGGTTGGTCTGCGCAAATGTATTCTGCCTTGGTTGGAGCACAAAGCTCCTGGCCATGATGGAATGCGCTGCGCCCTCTTCCTATTTAGTTAGGCAGCCTTGAAAGGCTTTTCCGGTTTACAGGTTTCGAGAGCGCCGGGTTCGACCGTTGTGCCATCTCATGATTCGCCAGCAGACCTGGCAGAAAATCATCAACTCCGTACTAGCCGCTGGGCTGTAGATGTGGAAATCGCGAATGCGATTTCCAAGTCTGACATTAGCTAGGCCTCATCAGCAGGCCAGTCAGGCTGTAGCCGCACCGGCCAACATCGGGGGCCGATAGGGTTCATTCTTGGCGAGCACGGCCCAGGCCATGCGCGCCAGCTTATTGGCTAAGGCCACTGCC
>Ga0182024_10023643_pt1 | contig 10981 bp, 14 predicted proteins | sample P32metaG_FD_120480 | JGI IMG/M metagenome (GOLD analysis project Ga0182024, IMG submission 120480) | Permafrost microbial communities from Stordalen Mire, Sweden - P3-2 metaG (Illumina Assembly) | ecosystem: Environmental > Terrestrial > Soil > Wetlands > Permafrost | place: Sweden: Stordalen... | reverse complement strand
CCGCCTGGGAACACGACCGCAATGCCAATCACGCCACGGCGAACTGGCACTTCGCAACGCCGAACGCTCGCGTCAAACTCAAGCACCTATACCCTTCAATCTGACTGAATCGGGCGACTAGCCCGCTGCTTGTACGTGCGCATTACCGGCAACCCTTGTTCAGAAAGAAGGTCGCGTCGTTGGCGAGGTCGTTGCTGACGACCACGTCTTCCTTCGTCTTGCGTTGTCCGTGAAAGCGGCCGGCGGCGACGCCGAGCGGGTATTTCGGCGTGGTGAAACTCTGGGGTGCGCCGAACGTGCCGTCGCCATTGCCCGGAAGGATGCTCATCGAATTGCCGATCAGGTTGGTGACGGCGAGATCCACGAATTTGTCGTCGTTGAAACGCCCGATGGTCATGCCGGCCGGCCCCGTTCCCGTCGCATAGTCCGTGTGCGTGCCGAAAGTGCCGTCGCCCTTGCCGAGGAGGATGCTCACGCTGCCCGTGTTGCCGTTGTTGTAATCGATGGCGGCGAGATCGATGTTGCCGTCGCCGTTGAAATCATGGGCGAGAACAACGGCAGGCGCGGTTCCGGTCGGAACGTCGGTGTAGGTTTTGAAGGCGCCGTCGCCCTTGCCGATGAGAATGCTGATCACGCTGTTGTAGTAGCCGGTCACGGCGAGATCGGTCTTGCCGTCGCCATTGAAATCGGCGGGCGCCAGCGAATAGGGCTCGCTCGCCACGCCGAAGGTCTTCATGGCCGCGAAGGTGCCGTCGCCGTTGTTGAGGAAAACGCCGACGTTGTTGGAGCCTTCGTTGGTGACGGCGATGTCGGGGGCGTGATCGCCGTTGAAATCGGCGAGCACCACGCCGTGCGGGTAGAGCCCGGCGCTGTAATCCTGCTTTGCCTGGAATGTGCCGTCGCCATTGCCCAGAAACACGCTGACGCTTGCGCCCAGGTCGTTGCCGACGACGAGATCGGGAATGCCGTCGCCGTTCACGTCGCCCACGGCGAGCGCGTCGGGGCCGGCGCCGGCAGGGTAATCGACCTTCGGCTGGAAAGTGCCGTCGCCATTGCCGAGATAGACGCTGACCGATCCGGCGCTGCCGCCGTTGTAATCGACGAGCGCGAAATCGAGCTTGCCGTCGCGGTTGAAATCGCCGGTGACGATCGTCTGCGGATTGGTGCCGGCGGACAGAGTCGTCTCTTTGAATTTGATGGTGCAGCTGCTCGAAGCTTGCGCAGGCAAGGCCGCACTCACGAGCAGCGCACAGACAAACGAAATCGGCAACAGGCGCGACATGTCAATTCCTCCTTTGCCCGGCGCCACATCCCGCGGGTTCAGCGTATAGCGTGAAGCGGGTCGATTGTCTCGATACGAGGTTAGCGCGGGGGGGGTGATTCACAGTGAGCCGGTGAGATAGGTCGGCATATTACCCCGGACGACCCCAGATTGGAGCGGAAAATAGCACGGATCTCGGCTGCGCGCTGATTGCTTTGGCCTACGCGCTCTTCATGCTCGACCGGGTCGAGGAGGCGGAAGAGGCGATCTCGGAGGCGTTGAGCCTGCTGGAGCACGCCGGTTGGCCCCGAAGCCTTGCGGCCGCCTATTCCGCGCAATTGTGTATCGAGGCCACGCTCGGCCGGTTCGACACCGCGCGCACGGCCGGAGAGAAGGCGGCGCGCCTATCCGAGATGGCCGGCGCCGACCGTTTAGCCCTCGTCGTTGCCGCCAACCCGATCGAGCTCGCGATGGAAGTGGGCGACAACGACGGCGCCACCGCGATGGGGCGGAGCCTGGCAGCACGGCTCTCCGATTCCTTTCATTCCGAAGTGCGCGGCTTCGCGCTCGGCGTTCTTTCGGCGGCGTTGACCGCGCGGGACGACCTCGACGAATCCCTCGCGATCGCGCGCGATGCCGCGCCCTTCCTGCGCGATGAGGGCATGCTGTTCTGGCTGTTCGGTCATCTTGCCTTGCGCGCGGCGCTCGCCGGGCGCGTCAAGGATGCAGGCGGGCTATGCCGACGCCATCCACGAGACCTTCGGCCGCCCGCGCGAGCCGATGGGCCGCCGCGCCGTGGCGCGCACCACCGCACTCCTGCACGAGAATTTGCCGGAACCCGACATCGCAGCCCTCGCCCGCCTGGGCACGCAGCTGTCCGAAGATCAGGCGCTTACACTCGCGCTGGAGGCGTGAAGGCGAACGCGTCACTGCGCTCGACGGAAGACGCCAATGCGGTGCACCAGCCAGCCCACTGCCACTTGGTCGACGACAGGCGCTGATGGTAGTGCCGCCCGTGATGAAGGGACATGATTGACTGTCACTGCATGTCTCATTCTGCCGTCGACAGGTCAACGCTAGCGATGGGAAGCCGCCTCATTGGCGAGACTCGTGCGCATGTAGTGCTCAAAAAATTGTACCTTGCCGACAGACCGAACATCTTCGAAGTCTTCAACACCAATGCTCTGAGCGCGTTGTTTGAATTTTTCTAGGTATTCTGGCCTTATAAGCCGAGGCTCATTGATGGTGAGCCAGAGAAGCAACGCGCCAACTTCATACGAAGCAGTCACACCAAGCAACTGAAGGCCTCCAGCAGCGACCATCATAAACAGCAGATTTCCAAAGACGGGCAGCTCGACAGCTCCATCAGGGTCTTTGTCGGCATGTTTAAAAAAATTCTGCGCTTCCTTCATCGTCCTAATCCATAAACCACGATATTCGTCTTTTACGATATGAGAATCATAGAGAAGATCGTGGTCGATCCCTCGATGTAGCTTGATATCGTGCGTGATCTGGTAGGCCGCCGCAGCCAAAGTGTGTATTGAGACTTCATCCATGCCGTGGAACCAGAGGAAAATCGCGCAATTCAACTGGCGCTGAGCGGCTTCTAACTTTCTAACAACAATTTTCTTGGAGTCACTCATGGCTGCGAAACCCGATAAGTATAGCGAAGATGAAACCGCATGCCGCCGCGATGCGACGAGCCGGGCAGGACACGGTGCTGGAACTCCTGTTGCGCCAAGGTATCGATATTTATCGGGACCGCAATCAAGGCCCGATATTGAAGCGTGCGAAGACGATCTTTAGAGAACTTACGGATGGTGAGTACTCAGGTCTCCGCGCCGACGTCGATGACAAAGGGGTACCCGTGATTATCGCTGAGCACCAGACGCGAGGCAGTCTCGACGTTCCGGCACTAAGTGACGGAACAGTTGACCCGCTTTATCTCGCGCTGCGCCTGGGAGTCATACAGGAGCACAACGCAACGCGGGAGCCGTTGCCATTCATCGCGGACGATTTGCTGCTAAGTCTCGGCAACCGTAGGGCGCGAGCAACGCTCAAGACATTGGGAACGATGGCCAACGAAGGCCAGATTCTCTTTTTCACACACCATGAGCACATGATCGATCTTGCGCGCGAAGTTCTCGACGCAGAAGTGCTGCGCGAGCATCGGCTCTGACGAGCAAGGTGCTGTAGAAACAGGCGACAGGCAATTATCCGTCACCGTACCTCCATGGATTGACTGGGTATCCGATTGCGAAAATCGCTCGCCCACCATCTCTTCGCTTTTCGCCCAGAGCGCCTTCGCGCGCTCGGGATCGAGCGCGTAGGGGCGCACGCCGCGGCGCAATTCGGCCCCTTCGACGATCTCCGCCACGTGGCAGTCCTCGCAGAATTTCCCTCCCACCAGATCCGCCGGGGCGACGAAGCCGGCCCAGACGGTGGTGGCGGCGCCTTGCGGGATCGTGTTCCAGCGGAAGGCGGGCGCGCCGGCCGGTTCGTTCGCGTTGGCCGACTTGATCAGCGTCTCGATGGCTTCGCGCGACAAATGGCGGCCGAGCTCGGTCTGGATGCCGCCGGGATGCACCGCCGCGGCGCGAATGCCGCGCGCCTTGTGGCGGCGGTCGAACTCCACCGCGAACAGGATGTTGGCCGTCTTGGAGCGGCCATAGGCGACAAACTCCACATAGGGCGTGCGCTCGAAATTGGGATCGTCGAGATCGACGTCGGAAAAGCGATGGCCCGACGACGACAGATTGACCAGCCGCGATCCGGAATGCAGCAGCGAGGCGATCCGGTTGACGAGTACGAAATGGCCGAGATGGTTGATGCCGAACTGGGTCTCGAAGCCGTCCGCCGTCTTGCCCTTCGGCGTCGCCATCACGCCCGCATTGGCGATGATCACATCGAACGGGTTGCCCATAGCCACGAGCCTGTCCGCGCAGGCGCGCACGCTTTTGAGCGAAGCGAGGTCGAGTTCAACAAGCTCGATGCTGTCGCCGTTCGCAGCCTGGTCGCGCACCGTTTTCGTCGCGCCGCGCGCCTTGGCGAGGTCGCGCGCGGCGCCCACCACATATGCGCCGTGCGCCGCGAGTGCGCGGGCGGTCTCCACGCCGAGGCCGGCCGACACGCCGGTCACCAGAACGCGCTTGCCTGCGAGGTTGATGCCCTCGAGCACGTCGTCGGTGGTCGATTCCGCGCCGAATGTTTTGCTCATGTTCATTGTCCTTCCTTTTGCGTCATCGCATTTTCATGCGCTGTGAAAAACCGCCAAGGCGCACATACTGCGCCGAAGATTCACAGGGAGGCAGTGAGGAGGAATGGCGCGCGAAGCGCGCAACAATTCTCCCACCCGGTTAAACCGGGTGGCTCACTGTCTCATTGTGAATCTTTCTTGGCGTCTTGGCGTCTTGGCGTTTCATCTTTCTTCGGCTGTCAGTGCGCGCCGAGGTTGCCTTGCGCTTCGAACGAGAGGGCGTTCCATTTCTCCCAGGTGGCGATGCGCTCGGCATATTCGCGCTTGATCATCGTCAGGCCCCGGTTGCCGAAGAATATCCGCAGCGGCGGGTCCTCCATGTCGACCAGCTTGAGCATCACGGCGCCGGTCGCCGCGGGATCGCCGGGTGTGGCCTGGGTGCGAATCTCGGCGAGCGAGGCGCGCGCGGCGTCGTAGGCCGGCATGGTTTTCGCGCGATGCGCGGAGGTCGTGCCCCATTCGGTTGCGAATCCGCCGGGCTCGACGATCGTCACCTTGATGCCGAGCGGCTTCACCTCGGCGGCGAGCGCCTGGCTGAAGCCTTCCAGGCCCCATTTGGAAGCGTGATAGAGCCCGACCGTCGGCAACGTCCAGACGCCGCCGATGGAGGAAATCTGGATGATGTGGCCAGATTTCTGCGCCCGCATGACGGGCAGCACGGCCTGCGTCACCCACAACGCGCCGAACAAGTTGGTCTCGATCTGCGCGCGGGCTTCGGGTTCGCTGACTTCTTCGATGGCGCCGAACAGGCCGTAGCCGGCATTGTTGATTGCGACATCGATGCGATCGAATGTCTTGCGCGCGTTCGCGACTGCTTGATCGACCGCCTTCTTGTCGCCGACGTCGAGCGCGAGCGGCAGGAGCCGGTCGCCATATTTTGCTTTCAGCCCGTCGAGCGAAGCGATATTGCGCGCCGCTGCCGCGACGCTGTCGCCACGCTCCAGCGCAGCCTCCGTCCAGACGTAGCCGAAACCTTTGGATGCGCCGGTGATGAACCAGACCTTTTGAGAAGTGGATTGGGGCATGGGTTGTTGTCCTCCTGGACGCTATATAGGAGTGGAAACGGAGGCAGCAACGCGCCCGTCGCATGCCTCCGCTGGCAATGGACGGTTTGAGCTACAGGCCACAGTGAGTGGATCGCGGGTATTGTCGATCGCTTTTTTCCTCCCCCATGTGTGGCTGGCGTTGGCACACATTGTTTCATGTTTCATTCGATACCAAACATGCGCTCGATTTTCCTCCCCCAACGTGGGGGAGGTGCCGAGCGCAGCGAGGCGGAGGGGGACGTGGCGCGCGCGTCGCGCGCGGACTCCCCCCTCCGGCCTGCTCCGCTTCGCTTCGCAGTCCACCTCCCCCACACATGGGGGAGGAAATTGGAACGCGTGGCTCGGGGATGACACGTTTAATTTTGCAGCTTGGCGCGTTTCCGCGCGCGCGGGGCGCGGTTCACAAATTGATTATTGCGTTGGTGGCGCGGCCTGGACGGGTTGCCAATCGTCGTTGCAGGTCGTGACGTCGGGGTAGTAGCCCTGCGGATTGTCGCAGTAGTACAGGACCGGCGACACGGGCGCATCGGCGGACGCGTCGTCTGAACCGTAAGCGCCGGGATCCGTGTCGGCCGGCGCGGCATAATCGCCGGAATCGTCATATCCGCCATAGGTGTCAACACCGGGATCGCCGGCGTAGTACGGCACACCGACACCGAGCCCGACACCAACGCCGTACCGAATTCCGCCGTTTCGGACATTGCCCGCGCGGTTCCCGCCGCCGCCGCGCACGACGTGGCCGTTACCGGAATGTCCGCCGCCGCCGTGCCGGCCATCGACGTGTACGGTGTCAATCGCCTGGACGGCCCCGGCAAAACCGGAAGCAAGCAGCCCGGCGGCGAAAATCAGCAGGATGGTCTTTCGCATTGGTTTGTCTCGTTCGCAGAACGCAACGCTCCCGCTATCAAGCTATGACGCCGCTCCGTTTTTACAATGCGCGAGGCCAGGTTTTGCGGCGCATGGCGACAATTCGCGACATGATGTGAAGAGAGGACGCAAGCGCGGGCGCTGCCTATCCCGGAATGACGTCTGCGAAGACGAAGTCGTCACGCTCGACAATTTCGCCGACGGATACGGGAATTGGTGCCGAGAACATGGGACCGGCCGACACGACCGTATGAAACTCTCCGTTCTCGCCGCACCAATCGACGCCTTCGGGAAAGTCGCGCAACAGGTCCCGATCGAATTTCCGCCCCGCGAAGCGGCGATCGAGATGCCGGGGATCGACGCACACGAGATGCGCCTCCATGCCGGCGGAAATCATCTGCAGCGCCAACTCGCGCGTATCGCGCTTCCAGAGCGGGAACAGCCCCTCTATTCCCGCTGTTGCAAGCTGTTTCTCCCGGTACGCGCGGATGTCCTCGAGGAACAAGTCGCCGAACACGATGTGGCGCACGCGCTGCCCCTTGATGCGCAGGCACGCGTCAGCCATCCGTGCCTCATAAACTTCGTTGGGGCATGGGCTCGGCAATGGCACCTTGATGGCGGGCAGACCGAGTGCTGCAATCTGCCGGTCGAGCAGCGCACTGCGCACGCCGTGCATCGCAGGTCGTAGACTTCGTTGATCGTCGTCAGGACGCCGACAATTTCCGCGGCGCCAAGGCGTTGAGTTTCGTAGAGCGCGAAGGCGCTGTCCTTGCCCGAACTCCACGAAACAAATGCCTTCGGCGCCGTCAATCGATATGCTCTCTTTGGGCAGTTACGCGCTCTCGTCGGCCGCCGCGATATCGATCACGACGATGCCGGCCTTTTGCCCCGTCTCAACATAACGGTAGGCGTCGGCAATTGCTGCGAGGGGGTATTTTCGATCGACGATCGTGCGAAATTGGCCTGCCTCCATGCGGCTTTTCAGGAAGCCGACAAATCCGTCGATGCGCCCCGGCACCGGAATGACGACCCGGTTGCTCCGTGTGATCGACGACCATATCGCGAGCACCACGTTCTGCGCCCAGGGTCCGAGATCCGTCGCAGCAAAGATGCCGCCGGGCTTCAAGAGTTTCCGGCACCGGAAAAACGAAGTTTTGCCGACCGCATCCACCACAAAATCGAAAATCTCGCCGATGCGCGTGAAATCCTCCACGGTGTAGTCGACCACGCGGTCCGCACCGAGGGATTTGACAAGATCGAGATGCCGGGTTGCAACGACCGCCGTCACCCCGGCGCCGGAGGATTTGGCGAGCTGCGCCAGCGCCGTACCGATGGCGCCGGAGGCGCCGTAGATCAGAATTTTGTGGCCGGCCCTGAGTTCGATCTTTTTCAAAACTGCGTTGGCGTAGAAAGCGCCTTCGCAGACCACCGCCTCGTCAAATCGCGTGCCCGCCGGCATTGCCGCGACCGTCCTCTCGGGGACACAGACATATTCCGCCTGGGCGCCATTGCTCCTGGACGGGCACATGCCGAACACGCGGTCTCCCGGCTTGAACGAGGAGATTGCGGCACCCACAGCTTCAACTTCCCCGGCGAAGTCCAGACCGAAGATCGTACGTCTCGGCCGGAGGAGCCCGGAGAAGAACCGCATGAAGAAGGGATGGGCTCGGAGCTCGCCGCAATCCGTCCGGTTGACGGTCGCCGCGCGGACCCGGATCAAGATCTCGCCTGCTGCAGGCACCGGTTTCGGCACTTCGCGGATCTTCACAACGTCCGGCGATCCGTAGCGTGTGATGACAGCCGCTTTCATAGGGTCCTTGTCTACAGTGCAGGCAAACGAAACGCCAAGAGTGGGCACGCGGAGACGCGGCCCGCCTACGCTGAAGCTTCGGCGGGTCTTGTGAACTCGATCAGTCCGCCGAAGCCTTGGCGTAGGCGGAAGGACGCGGAACGAATACGGCGCCTTTCCTCCCCCAACGTGTACGGCTGTCCGGGGAAATTCGGAGCGTGGTCGTGAAACTCGCGTTCTGACAGCGAGTCTGGGCCCTTCGCACAAAGAGAGATTCAGGAACGCGTTCACCTCCCCCGCAAGGACCCTGAGCGCCAGGATAAGGAGATTTCCGTATCCCAAGCGTGTCATCCCCGCGCCACCGGTCCGCGCGAAGCACGGCCGGAGCGTAAACTCCAGCGGGGACCCAGATGAACGGCGTTTCCGGCGAAGTTGATTGCAAAATTTTGATCCGGTTTGCAAAAATCTGTACTGCAAGCTTCCCTGAGCGTCTCTCACAATGCTGAACGTCTGGGTCCCCGCTTTCGCGGGGATGACACGCTTTTTTCAAGCGAGGTTGTCTTAGCGCCAGTGGCGCCCTATTGACACGACTCCTCGTCATATGTAATATATCTCTTACATGTGATTGATGGAGCTTCTCTTTGCCGATCAGCGGAGACCAGTTGCTTGCCGTCCTGGCGGCGCTCGCCAGTCCGCAGCGGTTGCGGATTATCGCGGCGCTGAAATCGGATGGACGCAATTATGTCAGCCAGCTTGCGCGCGAGGTCGGCATCAGCCGCCCCTTGCTGCATCTCCACCTCCAGAAGCTGGAAGAAGCCGGTCTCGTCACGAGCCAGCTCGAACTGTCCGGCGACGGCAAGGCTCTCAACTATTTCGAGGTCGCGGATTTCGACTTCGAACTCACGCCGTCGGCCATCGTCAAGGCCGCCAGATCCCTCGCCGCTTCGTCCACCAGATCCAACCCATGAAAGGCGTCCACGATGTCTGAATTCGCATACCTGGCCTCCATAAGCCTGGTGCTTGGCACCATCCTGCTTGTCTTCGGCATGAAGTACTTGTCGGCCGCCCGCCAGGCGCGGTCGCGCGTCATCAGCGAGGATGCCTACCGCGAACTCGCGCAGAAGGCCGTCGCCGCGCAATCCGACAACGCGACGTCACTCTCCTCCATTCAATCCGGGCTTTCGGAGGTCAACACCCGCCTGGCGGCGGTCGAGAAAATCCTCAAGGCCGTCGAGTAGTGTCCGCATGCGGCAACCGTGGCCGACAAATGTCTCTTCGGCGCCCTATGATTCCTGCGGTCATGCTTTTGATGCATGCGGTCATGTTCCCAGGATTTGGCGAGATTATGTAGAGCCGGAAGGAGACTGACATGATCGAACAGGTTGCAGGAACACCACCCGCTCATTTGCTTCGCACAAATGATCGAAGAGAAAGAATCGCACCGATGGCCGAGCTGTCGCTGTTCCGCCTCTATCTGTTGAGGGCCATGTACCTTCTTATCGCCGTGGGGCTCGGCTCCGAAATCTGGCCGCTCATGTTCCATCACAGGCCGTGGGACGTGATGCATGGAGTCGCCTGCAGCCTGCTCGCAGCATTGTCGGCCATCGTGGTTCTGGGCGTCCGCTATCCCGTACAGATGCTGCCTCTGCTGCTCTTCGAACTCCTGTGGAAATCGATCTGGCTGCTCGCAATCGCGCTGCCGCTGTGGCTCGCCCACCAGATCGACCCGGATACGGCGGACACGGTGTTCGCCTGCCTGACGGGAGTCGTCCTGGTCCCGATCGTCGTTCCCTGGCCGTATGTGTATGCAAATTACGTCAGGAAGCCCGGAGACCGATGGCGGTGAGCCCCCGGGACCGCGCGCGTCTCGCGCGCACCCGCTTTACCCCACGCGATCCGCTGCGAATGCGGGCCAGAGGCCCGCGGTCCCGGAGAGTGCAGATTGCATTTTTGCAGTGCTCCGCGCCTCTCGTCCATACTGCTGCCGCTCGTGCAGCAAAGGACCACACATGCCGCTCTCCCAGCTTGATTCCGTCGCCGCCCTGATCGTCATCGACATGCAGAAGGGCATCGTGGCGCTGCCCACGGTGCATCCCATTGGCGGCATCACCGCCAACGTCGCGAAGCTCGCGGGCGCTTTCCGCGGGCGCAGCCTGCCGGTGGTTCTGGTCAACGTGACGGGCAGAGCGCCGGGGCGCGCCGAGACGACGTTCAATTTCTCGCCGCCGCCCGACTGGGCCGAGCTCATTCCCGAACTCGACGTGCAGACGAGCGATTACAGAGTCACCAAAGAAAATGTCGGCGCCTTCTACGGGACGGCGCTGGAGCGGATCCTGCGCCGGCGCGGCGTGACGCAAATCTTCCTCGTGGGCGTCGCGACCGGCAGTGGCGTCGAAGCGACGGCGCGGGCCGCCTACGACTTCGGATACAATGTCGTGCTGGTCACCGACGCGATGACGGACCTCGATCCCGACATGCACCGCCACGCCGTCGAGAAGGTGTTCCCGAAAATCGGCGAGCGAACCACCACGGCGGACGCGCTCGCGATATTGAAATCCGCGTGAGCATTTGCAGCCCGAGAGACCCCTCACCCATTCCGGAGGGGTAGCGAGGACTCGAATGTTTCCCCTCTCCCACAAGGCTACGGTATTCACACATCTCTCCGGGAGCATTTTGGGCACAATGAAAAGCGCAGGAATTCTGCGGATGCGACCTGTCGGGACTCTCTTGCCGTTGTCCAAGGTGGGGGTAGCTAAGTGCTT
>Ga0182024_10023642_pt1 | contig 10982 bp, 13 predicted proteins | sample P32metaG_FD_120480 | JGI IMG/M metagenome (GOLD analysis project Ga0182024, IMG submission 120480) | Permafrost microbial communities from Stordalen Mire, Sweden - P3-2 metaG (Illumina Assembly) | ecosystem: Environmental > Terrestrial > Soil > Wetlands > Permafrost | place: Sweden: Stordalen... | reverse complement strand
GTCGTCCCCAGCTTCAGCATCCCGCGCATCCAGGAAACCCACGAGACCCTGTTGCACATCATCTGGGACCTTGTCCACGTGATCCGCGGCGAGGAGGACGTGATCTGACATGACCAGCGACGCACCGGCCATCCGCACCGAAATGCTCGGCACCTGCCCCCTGCCGACCTACCAGTACGACCGCATCCTGCTCGGCCACGGCAGCGGCGGGGGACTGACCGCCGACCTTATCGCCAAGGTCTTCGTGCCCGGGTTTGGCGGCGACATCCTGGCGGCGCTGGAAGACCAGGCAACCGTCCGCCTCGACGGCAGTCCCTTCGACGGATTCGACGGGTTCGACAAGCTCACCGCAGGCCAGCTCAGGACGGGGCACAACGGCGCCACCTTAAATGGGGCACCTGGGCCTCGAATCGCTTTCACGACCGATTCGTTCGTCGTCCGCCCTCTGTTCTTCCCCGGCGGTGACATCGGCAAACTGGCGGTCCACGGCACGGTCAATGACCTGGCCGTCGGCGGCGCCAAACCCCTGTTCCTGTCGGCCGCTTTCATCCTCGAAGAGGGACTGCCGCTGACCGACCTCAAGCGCATCGTCGCCTCGATGCGGCAAGCCTGCGAAGAGGCCGGCGTCGTCCTGGTCACCGGCGATACCAAGGTCGTCGACCGCGGCAAGGGCGACCAGGTCTTCATCACCACCTCGGGCATCGGCGTCGTCCCGCCCGGCGTGTCGTTGTCCATCCGCAACGCCCGGCCCGGTGACAAGGTTCTGGTCTCGGGCACCATCGGGGACCACGGCATCGCCGTCATGAGCGTCCGTGAAGGCATCGAATTCGAAACCGTGCTGGAGAGTGACAGCGCTTCGCTGACCGACCTCACCCGCGTCATGCTGGAAGCGTGCCCATCGATCCGCTGCATGCGCGACCCGACGCGCGGCGGCGTCTCCAGCACACTCAATGAACTGTCGCAAAGCTCCAACGTCGGCGTGAGCCTCGTGGAATCGGCCATCCCCGTCCGCCGCGAAGTGAAAGGTGCCTGCGAAATGCTCGGGCTCGACCCGCTCTACGTCGCCAACGAAGGCAAGCTCATCGCCGTCATACCGGATGAAGACGCCGAGCGGTTGCTTTCCGTGATGCGGGACCACCCGCTGGGCCGCAACGCCGCCATCATCGGCCAGATCGTGGACGACCACCGCGGCATGGTGGTCATCCGCACCCTCGTCGGCGGCGACCGCGTGGTCACGCTGCTGGCCGGAGAGCAGTTGCCGCGGATTTGCTGACCAGAGAGAAAGTTCCGAGGAGCGGTAAATGAGAAACCGCCGGACGACAGTCAATCAAAGGCGCGAGAGTGCTTGTCATCGTGACAGGCTGGGCTCTCTTTGTTTAGCGGCCCCGCTTGCGGGGCGTGGACCGCGGTCGTTTGGCGCCACGAGCTCTGCGCTGAGAGCCTGGGAGTTTTTCGTAGCACGGCCGTCCCGGCTGTGGTCTTTCGCTCCAAAACACAGGCGGGACGCCTATGCTACGAAAAACGTTGCAAACTCTGAGCGCCGCGGAGCTACACCACCCTACCCCCACAACCCTGATCGGCGCTCCCCGCGCCGAAGGAGGCCAACATGGCTGAAACGACAATCGGCCCTTATGGACGCAAGACCCAGAAGGCGCCGGCAGTGAAAGAGGTCCACATCCTGTGGATTACCGCCGGGCTCGGATGTGACGGCGACTCGGTTTCCATCACCGCCGCCACCCAGCCCAGCATCGAAGACGTTCTGCTGGGCGCTATACCCGGCCTGCCCAAGGTCCACCTGCACAACCCGGTGCTGGCATATGAGAACGGCGACGAGTTCATGAAGTTCTGGTACGACGCCGAGCAAGGCAAGCTCAACCCCTTCGTGCTGGTCGTCGAGGGCTCGATCCCCAACGAAAAGATCAAGAAGGAAGGGTATTGGGCCGCCCTCGGAACCGATAAGGCGACCGGCCAGCCGATCACCACCTGCGAATGGATCGACCGCCTCGCCCCCAAGGCCTGGGGCGTCGTCGCCATCGGCACCTGCGCCACTTATGGCGGCATCCATGCCATGGAAGGGAACCCCACCGGCTGCATGGGCCTGGCCGACTACCTCGGTTGGGGCTGGAAATCCAAGGCCGGCCTGCCCATCGTCAACGTCCCCGGCTGCCCCGTGCAGCCGGACAACTTCATGGAGACGGTGCTCTACCTGCTCTTCCAGGCGGCGGGACTGGCGCCCATGATTCCGCTGGACGACGAACTCCGGCCCAAATGGCTCTTCGGCGCCACCGTCCACGAAGGCTGCGACCGCGCCGGCTATTACGAACAGGGCGATTTCACTACCGAATACGGCTCGCCCAAGTGCCTCGTGAAAATCGGCTGCTGGGGGCCGGTCGTCAACTGCAACGTCCCCAAACGCGGCTGGATGGCCGGCATCGGCGGGTGCCCCAACGTCGGCGGGATCTGCATCGGATGCACCATGCCCGGGTTCCCCGACAAGTTCATGCCCTTCATGGATGAGCCCCCCGGAGCGCGCGTCTCCTCCACCGCCATAAGCATGTACGGCGGGGTCATCCGGTCCCTCCGCAGCTTCACCAACAAGACCGTCAATAAAGAGCCGCAGTGGCGCCATTCACAACCCAAGCTCACCACCGGTTATCATCCGACCACTTATTCCCCGGCGTAGCCTCTGCGCTCGCTGGCGTAGCGAAAGGAGCTCACGCTCATGACTCTAGCTGTCGAACCCGAAACCGCCGCCCCTCCAAAGGCCGGCAAGCTCGTCGATATGTCCTGGGACCCGATTACCCGGATCGTCGGGAGCCTGGGAATCTATACCAAGATTGACTTTGCCAACCGCAAGGTCGCCGAGTGCTACAGCACCAGCTCGATCTTCCGCGGCTACAGCATCTTCATGAAAGGCAAGGACCCGCGGGATGCCCACTTCATCACCAGCAGGATCTGCGGCATCTGTGGCGACAACCACGCCACCTGCGCCTGTTACGCCCAGAACATGGCTTTCGGCATCCAGCCGCCCGCACTGGCCGAGTGGATCATCAACCTCGGCGAGGCCGCCGAGTATATGTTCGACCACAATATCTTCCAGGACAACCTGGTCGGCGTAGACTTCTGCGAGCAGATGGTCAAGGAGACCAATCCCAGCGTGCTGGCCAAAGCCGAGAAGACGCTGGCCTACCACTCCAACCTCCACGGCTACCGCACCATCGCCGACATCATGCGGGCGCTCAACCCGTTCACCGGGGCGTTCTATCGCGAGGCGCTGGCCATGAGCCGGATGACCCGCGAGATGTTCTGCCTGATGGAAGGCCGTCACGTCCACCCCTCGACGCTCTATCCCGGCGGCGTGGGAACGGTGCCGACCGTGCAGTTATTCACAGATTACCTCGTTCGGCTCATGAAGTATGTCGAGTTCATGAAGAAAGTCGTCCCGCTGCACGACGACCTGTTCGACTTCTTCTACGAGGCGTTGCCCGGTTACGAGGAAGTCGGCCGCCGACAGGTCCTCCTGGGATGCTGGGGCTCGTTCAATGACCCCGACGTCTGCGACTACACCTACAAGAACATGGACAAGTGGGGCAAAGCCATGTTCGTCACGCCGGGCGTGATCGTGGACGGCAAAGCCGTCACGCACAACCTGGTGGATATCAACCTCAACATCCGCATCCTGCTGGGCAGCAGCTACTACGACGACTGGCAGGACGGCGAGACCTTCGTTACCCACGACCCGCTGGGCAACCCCGTGGACCAGCGCCATCCGTGGAACCAGACCACCACGCCCAAGCCGCAGAAGCGCGACTTCAACGGCAAGTACACCTGGGTCATGTCCCCGCGCTGGTACGACAAGCAATCGAAGAAATACCTCGCCCTGGACACCGGCGGCGGACCGATCGCGCGGTTCTGGTCTACCGCGCTGGCGGGAATCGTCGATAACGGCTACGTGAAGGCGACCGGGCACAGCGTCAAGATCTACCTGCCCAAGACCATGTCGGCGCCGGAAGTCGAGTTCGAGTGGAAGATCCCCAAGTGGAGCAACGCCATCGAACGCGACCGCGCCCGGACGTACTTCCAGGCCTACGCGGCAGCCTGCGCCCTGCACTTCGTCGAGAAGGCCCTGGCCGAACTCCATGCCGGCCGCACCAAGACCTGGACCGAGTTCAAGGTCCCCGACGAAGCGATCGGCTGCGGTTTCCACGAAGCGGTGCGCGGCGTGCTCTCACACCACGTGGTTATCCGCAAGGGCAAGATCGCCAACTATCACCCGTACCCGCCGACGCCGTGGAACGCCAACCCGCGCGACGTCTACGGCACGCCGGGACCGTACGAGGACGCCGTGCAGAACACGCCGATCTTCGAGGAGAATGGCCCGGACAAGTTCAAAGGGATCGACATCATGCGGACGGTCCGCAGCTTCGACCCGTGCCTCCCCTGCGGCGTCCATATGTATCTTGGCGACGGACGCGTGCTGGAGACCCGGCACACGCCGATGTTTGGAACGCAGGCACATTGATTGGAGACCGCATGCCCGACAACGGCGAGCTACGCAAACAGATGCAGCGGGTGGAACGCCTGCTCAACGAGATGGAGCAGGTGGCCGACCCGGAAGTGCGGGGGAAAACTCGGCTCATCGTCCAGGGACTCATGGACCTGCACGGCGCGGCGATCGAGGCGATCCTAGGCCACATCGCCGAATCACCCCAACCCGGGCCGGCAATCCTCGATCGCCTCGCCGGCGACGGGCTCGTCGCCAGCGTGCTGGTACTGTACGGACTGCACCCCTGGGACCTCGATTCGCGCGTGGCCCAGGCCTTGGACAAGGCCCGCCCGCTGCTCAAATCCCACGGCGGGAATGTCGAACTGATCAACCTCGATGGCGGCGTCGTCCGGCTCCGGCTCCAAGGCAGTTGCCACGGCTGCCCGTCGTCATCCGCGACGCTCAAGAACGCTATTGAAGAAGCCATCTACTCGCTGGCGCCGGACGTCAACGGCATCGAAGTCGAAGGACAGATCGAGCAGGTTCCCCATAATGGTAGCGGAATGCCCGCGGAAGCAGTTCGAGGGCGCATCGCGCTGCCCGTGATGCACGGATAAGTGGCCGTGAGCGACTCGTGTAGGGTCCGCACTGAGCCTGGGATCTTTTCAAGTGCCGCCGGTGCCCTCACCGGCGGAACGCTGCTTGGCGCAGCAAAACCGCCGGTGGGGGCACCGGCGGCACTAAAAATTCCCAGGCTGACTGCGGACCGTTACCTGCGGTGTCGGAGAAACGGTCCGCAGTGCGGACCCTACAAGATCACAAGCAAGTGATCGCGCACGGTTATTTAGGGAACCGCGAGTTGCTATCTCGTCCGGTCCGACCCATGTGAATGTCGAGCAATTATCACCATGGTCCCACCAGCTTCCTCGCCTTTCGACACTCTCCGGCGTTTCGTCCGCAAACGCTCGGACGAGCAGCGCTGCGAGTTGTGCGGCAATGCCGTGGCGGCCGAACACGAGCACCTGGTGGAGATCGCCAACCGCCGGCTCGTCTGCTGCTGTCAGGCCTGCGCCATCCTGTTCAGCGGCCGGCAAAGCGCCCGCTACCGCCGAGTGCCCCGGTCTTCCGCCTTGCTGGAAGGGTTCCAGATGGAAGATGAGATGTGGGACCGCTTGCACATCCCCATCAACCTCGCGTTCTTCTTCCGCAGCACGCCAGCCGGGCGGGTCGTGGCCATGTATCCCAGCCCGGCCGGCCCGACCGAATCCCTGCTGCCGCTGGAGGCCTGGAACGATCTGGTCGCGGCGAACCCGGTGCTAGCCGAGCTGGAGCCGGACGTGGAGGCGCTGCTGGTCAAGCGGCTTGCACCCGCTCCGGAGTATTTCCGCGTGCCGATCGACGAATGCTACAAGCTGGTCGGCGTCATCCGCACCCACTGGCGTGGCCTCTCCGGCGGGACCGAAGTCTGGCATCACATCGGCGAGTTCTTCACTTCGCTCCGGCAACGCGGCGGGTCGGAGCACGGGAGGCCGCATGCCTGACTTGAACTTCCAGGTAGAGTCGGCCGAGTCCGTGCCCTACGCGGCGACACCGTTGCTCGCCCTGAAGCTCCGCATCAGCGATGCCGCGGGCCAGTCCGACGGCTCAACCCAAGTCCACACAGTCGCCTTGCGATGCCAAGTCCGGATCGAGACCCCCTGCCGCAAGTACGCACCGGCTGAGCAGGAGCGGCTCAAGGACCTGTTCGGCGAGCCGAGCCGCTGGGGACAGACGCTCAAGAGCGTTCTCTGGACGAACGTCAGCACCATCGTGCCGCGCTTCACCGGCAGCACGGTCGTCGATCTGCAGCTCCCATGCAGCTTCGACTTCAACGTGGCAACGACGAAATATTTCGATGCCTTGGAGGGGGGCGAAGTCCCCCTGACCTTGCTCTTCAGCGGCACCATCTTCCACGAAGCCGAAGACGGCTCCCTTCAAGCGGCGCAGGTCCCCTGGGAAAAGGAGGCCGCGTATCGGCTACCTGTCAGCGTCTGGAAGGAGATGATGAGCCAATATTATCCCAACAGCGCGTGGCTCTGCCTGCGCAAGGACGTATTTGACCAACTGCAGGAATTCAAGGTCCGCAACAGTTTGCCGACCTGGGAGCAAGCGTTGGAACGGCTGCTATCGCGGGAGTTTGGTGAGGGCAAGACTAAGAAAAGTCTCGTCCGGGACGCACCATGAACCACACGCTGGCCGACAAAATCGCCCGGGCCGTGCTGTATGAAGGGTACATTCTGTATCCCTATCGGCCCTCGGTTAAGACCCGCCAGCGCTGGACGTTCGGCGGGCTCTACCCTCCTGCATTCAGTCAAGCCCAGGAGGGCACGGACCCGGCGGTGATGCAGACGCAGTGCCTGGCCGCCGGGGGCGAGCGGACAACGCTCGAAGCCGAGGTGCGCTTTCTCCACCTGATGGACCGCAGGGTAGGCCGGTTCTCGGAACCGCTTGGCACCTTGACCGACGGAGCATCGCCGGAGTTTACGGAAGTATCATCGCTCGACGTTGACGGGAAGCTCTATCAACCCTGGCAGGAAGCGACGGAGCGGACCGTGCAACTGCCCGAAATCAGGTTAGTTGATCTCACGACGAATCCGGTGACCTTGGAATTTGCGATGTCCGCCTCCCGAAAGCTGGAGCCGATCCGGCAAAGCGGAGGGGGTGTCGTCGGCGTTCTCGAACGTCGGCAGCAAGCGGTGAAGGGTTCGATCGAAGTGTCTGCCCAGACAATCGAAGGACCAGACGACAGTTCAGGCGTCTCACTCCCTCTCGCGGTACTCCGGGAGAGGGCAGGGGTGAGGGTGAATTCAACGGCGAGCGGAAGAGAAGACCCTCACCCTAACCCTCTCCCGGAGTACCGGGAGAGGGGACCGGAAGGAACTGCCGCTCGGGATCGGGATGCCCTCTACCGGGTGACGCTGCGAATTTCCAACCAAACGCCGATGGACCCCCCCGCCGTCACCAACCGCGACGAGGCGTTGCTGCGTGCCCTGGTTTCCACGCACACTCTGCTGGGCATCAAAGACGGCGGCTGGATCTCCCTGACCGACCCCCCCGACGATGTGCGGCAGGCAGCCGAGGCGTGCCGGAACATCGGCGCCTGGCCGGTCCTCGTCGGCGAAGCGGGCCAGACCGATACGCTACTTTCCTCGCCGATCATCCTCAGCGACTATCCACAGGTCGCGCCGGAAAGCCCCGGCGACCTGTTTGACTCGACCGAAATCGACGAGATCCTCACCCTTCGAATCATGACCCTGACCGACGAGGAAAAGCGGGCGATGGCCGGCATCGACGAGCGCGCCGCCGCCCTGCTCCGCCGCACCGAATCGCTGGCTCGGGAACAATTGATGGCGCTGCATGGGACGTTCCGTCAGCCAACCCCTAACCAAGGCGACAATGAGTGATGCCGTCACGGACCCCTTTCAGGAACGGCGCGAGCTGGAGCGCGCCCTGTCGGCCGGGATCGAACTCAAGCCCGGCGACCGCGTGCGCCTCTGCCCGCGCGGCGGCGCGGATATCTTTGACCTGGCCTTGGCCGGTAAAACGGCGACGATCGCGGCGATCGAGCAGGACCTCGAAAACCGCATCCACCTGGCGGTCACCGTGGACGACGACCCCGGCAGCGACCTGGGCCTGCAAGGCAAGCCCGGACACCGATTCTTCTTCGGCCTCGAAGAGGTCGAACTGCTCGATTCAAACCCGGAGTAAAGCCATGAACGAGATTCAAAACACCAACACCGAAAACGGCGAAGTGCGCGACACCCTCCTGCTCAGCGGCGGCGCCGCCCTGATCGTCCTGGGCGCGGGACTGCTGATGACCAACTCCACCGTCCGCAAGACGGTGATGGCGGGCGTGCAGCGCCTGCTGCCCGATATCCAGCAGCCGCTGGCCCAGGGCGTCGCCGGGCTCCTGCCCGACGTCGAACGGTATTTTAAGATGCGAAAGATGTAGGGTCCCGCGCCGCCGGACAGCCCCAGCCGCGAGCAGCCCTTTGGGTGCAGAGATCGAGCAACACCGGCAAGCGAGTACACTTGCCCATGGCACCCAAATGGCGTGCTTCGGCAATTATTCAGGACTTTTAGGTTGTTCCATGTCCATGCGTTATCGTTTAGACCCGCGCTCCAGTCGCTTTACTGTGCAGGCGTTCGCCAGCGGCCTGCTGTCGGCGTTCGCCCACGACCCGGTGATCGCCATCCGCGATTTCCACGGAGAACTGGTGCTTCCCGGCCAAGGTGTAGCTGGCGGGTCGCTTATCCTTACGGTCCATGCCGCCAGCCTCGAAGTGTCCGACAGCATCCGCCAGAAAGACCGGCTGGAAATCGATCGCGTCATGCGCGACGAGGTCCTGGAGATCGCCAGGTATCCCGACATTCGTTTCCAAACTACGCAGATCACCGCCGACTCCGTGGCGGATAACTGGTATCGCGCAAAGCTCAAGGGGGACCTGCAAATGCACGGCGTCACGCGACCTGTGGAAATAGAGGCGCAAGTGACCCTCATGGAGGATTCTGTCCGCCTCGGCGGCGGTTTCTCCATCGGCCAGACCGATTTCCGTATCAAGCGGAAAAGCGCCGCCGGCGGGATGATCGTCGCCAAAGACGAGCTCAAGTTCACTTTCGATATCGTTGGAAAAAAGGAAACGGTTGTATAGCAACCTCATGAGCGCCGTTCATTTGGCACGGTTCTTACTTGCAGATACGCCGGCGGCTTGAAGCCGCCCCTGCGCTGCTACACCGGAACATATGCCCAACCCTCGAATCCTCATCGCCTGCATCGGCAACATTTTCCTGGGCGACGACGCCTTCGGAGTGGAGGTCGCGGGGCGGCTCGCCGGGCGCAGCCTCCCCGACAGCGTTCAGGCCGCCGACTTTGGCATCCGCAGCTTTGATCTGGCCCTCGCTTTGCTTGACGGATACCACACCGTCATCATGGTCGATGCCGCACCTCGCGGCGGAGCGCCGGGAACCCTCTACGTTATCGAGCCCGATTTACCGCCGTGCTCCGCGGGGGGCGCCGCCCTGCCGGAGCCCGTGGCCATCGAAACACACGGCATGGGCCCGGAAAAGGTCTTGCGCCTGGCCGTCGCACTCGGCGGCACCCTGCCTCGGGTGCTGGTCGTGGGCTGCGAACCTTCGCCAATGGTTGCCGATGACTCCGACATGATGCCGGGCCTCAGCCCGCCGGTGCATGCGGCGATCGATGAAGCCATCGTCCTCATTGAGTCATTGGTCCAGCGTGTCCAGAACGGTGCGGCGATTTTCGACGCACCCACTGCCGACGCAAGGTCGGTCACGAACTAAATGACCCTGCGGGATCAGAGAAGGCTAAAAAAGCGTTCAGCGGCTGGCCGGCGACTCGACTGAGCCCGTTGAGTCAGGGCCGCATTACCGTTGCATGTACGCGAAAGGAGTTTCGGTCATGTCCAATTTGATGCATCGTAACCGGCTCGCGAGCGAACTCAGCGAGCATCCGTACCGGTCCCAGGCCACCATCGGTGGATTTGTGCTCTTGACGCTGGCAACAATCGGCGCATTGTGGTTGCTGCCCGAAATCCGGCGCTATATCCGCATGGTGCGGATGTAATCGAGCACAGTCCCACGGCCCTCGCAACGGCGAATCCCTCATGCACGAGCTTTCGATCGCCCTGTGCATCCTGGACGCCGCCGCGGAACAGTCGCAGCTCCGCGGCGGCGTGCGCATCGGGGCCGTCCATGTGAAGGTCGGGCCGCTCTCCGGCGTCATCAAGGAGGCCCTCGGCCCGGCATTCGAGCTGGCCCGCGAGGGGACCGACCTGGCCGACTGCCGGCTGGTGATCGAAGAGGTGCCGGTGGTGATCCGCTGTGCCGCCTGCCAGGCCGACCGGGCCGTCCCTTCGGTGCAGGAGATGTGCTGCCCGGTCTGCGGCAACCCGCCCGCGGAAATCCTCAGCGGACGGGAAATGGACATCACTGCCATGGAGATCTACGAAGATGAACACGCAGCCTCGGCTGGTTGAAGTCCGGCAAAAGGTCCTCAAGCAGAACGACGTGGTCGCCCGCGCCTTGCGGCAGCGGTTCGGCGACGAAGGCGTTTTCGTCGTCAGCCTGGTCTCCAGCCCCGGCACCGGTAAAACCGCCTTCCTGGAAAAGCTCCTGCTGCTGACCCGCGAAAAATACCGCACCGCCGCCCTGGTCGGCGATCTCGCCACCGAGAACGACGCTAACCGCCTGCGGCGCAGCCAGGTCCCCGTCAAGCAGATCAACACCGGCACCGTCTGCCATCTCGAAGCCGAAATGGTCCGCAACGCCCTTGAAGGCTGGGCGCCGCCGAACCTGGAAATCCTGTTCATCGAAAACGTCGGCAACCTCGTCTGCCCCTCCAGCTACGACCTCGGTGAAGACCTGCGGCTCGTGCTCATGTCGGTCGCCGAAGGCGAAGACAAGCCCCTCAAATACCCTACCATCTTCAACACCGCCG
>Ga0182024_10023641_pt1 | contig 10982 bp, 8 predicted proteins | sample P32metaG_FD_120480 | JGI IMG/M metagenome (GOLD analysis project Ga0182024, IMG submission 120480) | Permafrost microbial communities from Stordalen Mire, Sweden - P3-2 metaG (Illumina Assembly) | ecosystem: Environmental > Terrestrial > Soil > Wetlands > Permafrost | place: Sweden: Stordalen... | reverse complement strand
GCGCGACGATCAGATCGACGTCGAGGTAGTTGCTGACCGGGTGGCCAGCCTCGCCGATCTCGTAGCTCTCATCGGCCTTGACGCGGTGGACGGAGTCGCGGTCCTCGGGCACATAGATCGCGATGCTGCGGACACCCAACTCGTTCGCCGCGCGAAACGCACGAACCGCGATCTCGCCGCGATTAGCGACGAGCAGCGATCCGATCATTCGCCGGTCCGCGACAACACACCGGCCATTATGCCCGCCCTGGCCGCGGGCGCAATCGCCCGCGGGACAGTCAGGCCCGCAGACGGCGCGCCGCGGCGGCAGGCGCGTTCGCGGGCGCCGAAGCGGCTTTGGCGCCAGCCGGGGCGTCAGCCTCGTCGGTGAGCGCCGGCAGCCAGCGGCGCAGCGTCTCCAGCAGCGCCTGGTGGCGCATCGGCTTGGCGACGCAGTCGTCCATCCCCGCCGCGCGACACCTTGCGACGTCGCCGGCGGCTCCTCTGGAGGTCATGCCGATCACCGGGGTGTGGCGGCCGTCCCCCTCGCTGCGCCGCAGCGCCCTGGTCGCCTCGTAGCCGTCCATCACCGGCATGTCGCAGTCCATCAGCACGGCGTCGTAGCGCTTGCTCGCGAGCAGATCGAGCGCCTGGGGGCCGTCGCGGGCGACCTCGGCGCGGGCGCCGCAGCGCTCGAGCGCGCGCGTCGCGACGATCTGGTTGACCGGGCTGTCCTCGGCGATCAGCACCAGCGGCGCCGCTCCCGGGAGCGCTCTGCCCTCGGGCGAGCGCGCGCCGGTGGCCTCGCGGTCGCCGCCACCGACCGCACCGGTAGCGCCGGCGAGGTCGAACTCGAACCAGAACGTGCTGCCGCGGCCGGGCTGGCTCTCGCAGCCGATCGTGCCGCCCATCAGCTCGATCAGCTCGCGCGCGATCGCGAGACCGAGGCCGGCGCCGCCGTAGCTGCGCGTGCTCGAGACGTCGGCCTGCGTGAACGGCTCGAACATCCGCTCCTGCGCCTGCGGCTCGATGCCGATGCCGCTGTCGGCGACCTCGATGTGCAGGCGCACGCCGCCGTGGGGCAGCTCGCCGGCGGCCGCGCGGACATCGATCGATCCCTGGACGGTGAACTTGACGGCATTGGAGAGCAGGTTCGTGAGGACCTGGCGTAGGCGCCGGCCGTCGCCGCGCGCTTGGCTTGGGACCGCGTCGGAGATTTGCACGTCGAGCTCGAGGCCCCTGGCTGCGGCCTCGATCGCGGCCAGCGCGGAGGCCTGCTCGATCGTCTCCCGCGGGTCGAACTCGCCGGCGTCGATCGCCAGCTGCCCGCCCTCGATCAGCGACACGTCGAGCACGTCGTCGATGATCGCCATCATCTGCTCGCTCGAGCGCGCGACCTGCTCTGCGTAGGCGCGCTGGTCGGCGTCAAGCGCGGTGTCCAGCAGCAGCTCGTTCATGCCGATCACACCGTTCATCGGCGTGCGGATCTCGTGGCTGACGTTGGCGAGGAACGCCGACTTCATGTTCGAGGCCTCGACCGCCTGGTCGTGCGCGAGCGCGAGCTCGGCGTTCTGGGCCTCGTTGAGCGCCAGCTGGCGGCGCAGGCCGCGGCTGACCGAGGTTGTGATCATCAGCAGCGCGAGATACAGCAGCCCGAGGGCGATGACGAGCGCGAGGTAGAGGCGGTGCAGGCTGGCGGTGACGTCCGCCGCGATCGGCTTGTAGGGCAGGTAGGACTCGAGCACGCCGATGCGGTGCCCCGGATGGCCCTCGATCAGCGGCTCGTAGACCTCGACCGCCGGCGGGCCCTCCGGGCCGCTGTCGTTGCTGTCGTCGTTGAGATGGGTGACGCGCGCCACGGTCTCCCCGTGCGCGGCCTCGAGCGCCTCGTCCTCGGGCTTCTCGCGAAAGCCCGAGCCATCGTTGGAGAAGACCACGTTGCCCGCCAGGTCGCGGATGCGGAAGCGCAGGATGTTGCCGCGCCTGACCGCGGTCCTGACCAGGCTGCGCAGCTCGCCGCGCTCCTGCGCCGTCAGCCCGTCCGCGATCGGGCGGTCCAGGAGCAGCGGCTCGACCGCGGTCTGGGCCACCAGGCGCGCCTCCGAGCGGCCCTCGTCGAGGCCGCGCTGCTGGGCCTCGTGGCGAAGGCTGACGGCGAGGCCGACGCCGAGCGCCAGCACCGGTACGAGGACGATCGCCCCGTGCCGCGCGAAGAGGCGGCCGGTCCCGCGCTCGGGGCTTCGGTGCGGGCGTTTCATGTGTCTGAGCATCGGTATCGCCCATCCACAGCTTTAGGTAGCTTTTTGCAGGGAAGAAGCATCTAGGAGCCGGTCACGCCAGAGCGCACGCCGGCCGACTCCGAGCGCAGCGCGGCGCCCGTGTCGCGCACTGCGCGATCGAGCGAGCGGGCCAGCTCGCCGGCGCCGTCGCAGTCGCCTGCCTTCGCCCGGTTCTCGAGCTCGGCCGCGATCGCCGACACCAGCTGGGCACCGACCGCGAGGCTCGATCCCTTCAGGCGGTGTGCCGTCAGCGCGACGCTCTCGCTCTCACCCTGTTCGATCGCTGCGACCAGCCGCGGCATCTGCGAGGCGACATCGTCGAGGTAGAGCTCGAGCAGCTCGCGCAAGCCGTCACCGTGGAGCTCGCGCAGCTCGATCAGCGTCGCGGGGTCGATCAGCTCGCCGGCGATCTCCCTCGGCTGCCGCCCCCGCGCGGCGGGGTCGGGGGGCGCGACGTGGCGTTGCATGGCCTCGGCCAGCAGCTGCGGCCGGATCGGCTTGCTGACGTAGTCGTCCATGCCGGCCGCGAGGCAGCGCTCGCGGTCCTCGGCCATCGAATTGGCGGTCATCGCGATGATCGGCAGGTGCGCGGCGTGCCCCTCACGCCGTCGGATCTCGGCGGTCGCCTCGTAGCCATCGAGCTCCGGCATCTGGCAGTCCATCAGGACCGCGACGTAGTTCCCCCGTGCGGCGGCGGTGACCGCCTCGTGCCCGTCGCCGACGACGTCGGCGCGGAAGCCCAGCTGATCGAGCAGGCGCACGGCGAGCAGCTGGTTGACCGGGCTGTCCTCGGCGACGAGCACCAGCGGCATCTCGTCGGTCAGGACGCCCATCGCGTCGCGCTCGCCCGCCGGGGCGGCCCGCGGCGCGGGCTCCTGTGGCTGCTCGCCGGCCTCGCCGGTCAGCAGCGGCACCTCGAACCAGAACGTGCTGCCCTCGCCGGTCGTGCTCGTGGCGCCGATCGTGCCGCCCATCAGGTCGACCAGCCGCGCGGAGATTGTCAGCCCGAGGCCGGTGCCGCCGTACTTGCGCGAGGTCGAGCTCTCGGCCTGGTTGAACGGCTGGAAGAGGCGGGACAGCGCCTGCGGCTCGATCCCGATGCCGGTGTCGGTCACCTCGACGCGCACGAGCATCCCACCGGGGAGCGGGCTGCCGGTCACGGCGACCAGGACGCGTCCGCGCTCGGTGAACTTGACGGCGTTGGAAACGAGGTTGATGACGACCTGGCGCAGTCGCGCCGAGTCGCCGCGCAGCCACGCCGGCAGCTCGGGGTCGACCGCCAGCTCGAGCTCGACGGCCTTGTCGCTGGCGATCACGAGCAGCGTCGCGCAGCCCTCGGCGATCGTTTCCCGTAGCGCGAAGTCGGTCGTCTCGAGCTCGATCTTGCCAGCCTCCATCTTCGAGTAGTCGAGGATGTCGTCGATCACCAGCAGCAGGCCCTCGCCGGAGGCGCGGGCCATCTCCGCGTACTCGCGCTGCTGCGGGCTCAGGTCGGTGTCGAGCAGGAGCCCGGTCATCCCGATCACGCCGTTGAGCGGCGTGCGCAGCTCATGGCTGACGGTCGCGACGAACAGCGACTTGGCGTTGAGCGCCTCGACGGCCTGGTCGCGTGCGATCGCGTTGGCGGTCGCGGCTTGGCCTGCGTCGCGGAAGGCGAGCACGAGGCGGACGGCCACGGCGATGATGCAGAGGGTGGCGAGGGCGAGTCCGAGCCCGCCGATCGGGTGGAAGTGGTCGGTGACCAGGATCGCGAGCGCCAGCATGCTGAAGACGACCGGCGTGACGATGCTCGGGGGGCGTGGGGCGCGCTGCTGCTGCGAGCGCTGCGGCGCCCAGGCGGCAGCGGCGATCAGCACGAACGCGAGCGGCCAGCTGATGTCGAGCAGGCCGTGCGGGAGGTAGGTGTGGTTGGCGAGCGCCAGCCGATAGATCGAGTCCCCGGCGCAGAACAGGCCGAAGGCCGTGCCGACGATCAGCCACGACCAGTTCAGCGCGTGGCGCCGCGCGGCGATGCCGACGCTGATCAGCAGCGCCAGCAGCGCCAGATCGGCGATCGGGTAGGCGAGGCCCGTTGCGACGACGCCGAAGCTGCCGTGGGTGTTACGAAGGACTGCGCTGAAGACAACCGAGGCCGAGACCGACGCGACGCCGAGCGCGCCGATCAGGCCGTCGAGCCAGAGGCTGGGCGCGGGGCGCGGCAGGCGGGCGCGGACCAGCGCCGCGATCGAGCCGCACGCCGGGATGTAGAACAGCAGCCAGAAGACGTCGGCGACCGATGGGTTCGCCGTCGAGGAGGTGCCGGTGAGGAAGAGGTCGTGGTAGATGTCGCCGAGCGCCCAGAACGCGATTGCGCAGGCCATCAGCGCCCAGGCGACGCGCCCTTCGCTGCGGGCGAGCGCGCGCAGCGCGCACACCAGCGCGGCGGCCGCGACCGCGGCGTCGTAGACGGCGGTGGTCGGGGTCGTCCACGCGCCAACGACGAAATGGCCGGCGAACATCACCAGCTCGAATGCCATCGCCAGGAGCAGGGTCGCGATCGTGCCGATTGCCACCCGGCGGAATCGTGCTTCTGGGGAAGTCAACGACTATTTATCGGCATTAGGCCGTAAAACCTCGACTTGCGAAGGAGGCCTGGCAATCTGAGCGCCGGCCGCGGCGGGCCTGGCGGGAACCATCGCGGGGCGCCTGGGACAGCCGCTAAGCTCGGGGCGGTGCCGGGATTGCGTGAGCGCGCACTGCGAGGGGGGCGAGGAGCGCGAGCGGCGCTCGCTCGCGTGCTGCCCGCAGCCGTTGTCGTAGTGGCCGCGCTCGCCCTCGCCCCGGCGGCGATCGCGGGCCAGATCGTATGGAGCACCGGCAACGGGATCTGGGCGATGCGCGACGACGGCAGCGACCCGCACGAGCTGATCTCGGCAAATTCGCCGGCGCTCGCAAGCTCGCTGCCTCAGGGGACGCTGCTCTCGCCGGACGTGCTGCAGACCGGCGGCAGCACGGTGCTCTTCCTCGGAGCGACCAAGGCCTACGCGACGAGCGCTCAGCCGCTCGCCTGCGGAGCGGACTGCTCGGGGACCTACGAGCTGCGCGCCGGCGTGCTGACCGAGCTCGGGCCGGTCGCGGGCGCCGCCGACGGCGCGGCCTACTACGAGAGCCAGCCTCGCCTGACCGCCGACGGCCAGGAGCTGTTCGGCTCATCGCTCTACTCGGGCATCACCGCCTCCGCGCTGCCGGCTCCCGCCGCCGCGCTCGTCGAGCGCCCGTTGAGCGCCGGCGCGACCGTCGCCGAGTGGGGCTCGACCGGCAGCGAGACCGAGCCCGCGTCCGGCTTCGATGGCGCGCCGGACCCGGCCGATCCGTCATCGGCGGTGTGGGTGGCGGCGCAGGGGTGCTCCTACCACGTCCCCGACGCCCAGGGAGTCGAGCAGCCCTCGTGCCAGTACGCGGTCCAGCTCGGCTCGCCCACCAGCGGCTCGAGCCCGCCGGTCGTGATCTTCGACAACGAGTACGTGAGCGCAAACGGCGGCGGGCCGACGTCGCTCGCCCTCTCAAGCGACGGCACGATGCTGCTGATGGTCGACCCCTACGCCCCCAACACGGGGATCTACACGACGCCGGTCGCCGGCGTCCCCGGCGCGAAGCCCGTCACGGAGGTGCTCGCGCAGCCCGCGGGCTGGACCTTCGGCCAGGCGCGCTTCGCCGGCTCAAAGATCGTCTTTGACGCTCACCAGCGTCTGGGCGCGACCACGACCGGGGACATCTACACGCTCCCGGCGAGCTGCACCGCCGCGAGCTGCAGCTTCCCCGCCAGCGCCACCAACCTGACCCACGACGCGGCCGCGGACAGCTCGGACCCCGCCTGGACGTCGGCGAACGCACCGATTGCCGCGCTGAAGGTCGCGGGTCCGCCGCGCGTGACCGCGGTGAGCGCGCTGGCGCGGACGATCCCCGCCGGTGCCAAGCTGCGCCTGAGCGTGACGGCCTCGGCCGCGGGCACGATCGTCGTGCGCGTGACCGGCCGCCCCGGGGCGCCGGCGACACCGCTGCCGAAGAGCCGCCTGCTCGGCTCGCTGCGCTTCGCCGTCCAGGCCGGCGTGAACACGGTCGCGATCGGGCGCCTGGGCGGCCGCAGCCTCCTGGCGGGGACCTACACGGCGAAGGTCTGGCTGAGCGGATCCAGCGCAGCGCCCAAGGCCGTGCGCTTCAGCGTGCGCCCGTGAGCGTGCGCGGCGCGCTGCGCCTGGCCGCTGTGGCGGCGCTGGCGGCTGCGGCGCCGGCGTCGGCGGCCGGCGGCGGCCTCTCGCTGCTGGTCGAGCCGGCCGGCGGAATCGCGCCGATCTACCACCTGATCGATTCGGCGCGACACAGCGTCGAAATGACGATGTATGAGTGCTCCGACACGACCGCCGAGCAGGCGCTCGCCGCGGACGCCGCCCGCGGGGTGCGCGTGCAGGTGATCCTCGACGGCGGCAGCTACGACCGCTCGCTCAACCAGCCCGCCTTCAGCTACCTCTCAAGCCACCGCGTCGCCGTCCGCTGGGCTTCGCGCGAGTTCGACCTCACACACGAGAAGGCGATCGTCGTCGACGGCGCCACCGCGGCGGTGATGACGCTCAACCTCGAGAGCCGCTACTACTCCTCGACGCGCGACTTCGCGCTGATCGACACGCAGCCGGCCGACGTGCGGGCGATCGCGGCGACCTTCGCCGCGGACTGGGCCGGAACGCCGATCGCGGCCCAGGGCGGCAGCGGCGACCTGCTGTGGTCGCCGGGGGCGCAGGCGCCACTACTGAGCCTGATCGACGCGGCACGCCGGAGCCTCGACATCGAGAACGAGGAGATGGACAGCGCGGCGATCGAGGCTGCGCTCGCGGCGGCGGCGCGCCGCGGCGTCGCCGTCAGGGTCGTGATGACGGCCGACAGCGAGTACACCCCGGTGCTGCGCTCGCTCGCGTCCGCCGGTGTGCGCGTGCGCCTCTATCCGGACACCGCCAGCGCGCTGTACATCCACGCGAAGCTGATCGTCGCCGACGGCGCCCGCGCGTTCGTCGGCTCGCAGAACTTCTCGACCGCGTCGCTTCAGTACAACCGCGAGCTCGGCGTGCTGACCGCGGATCCGGCGGTGATCGCGCCGCTGGAGTCCACCTTCAACGGCGACTTCGCCGGCGCCGGCGCGCTCGCAGCCCAGGCGAGCGGCTAGAACACCCGCCGAGCCCGCGGCGGCCGCGTGCAACGATCTGGAGCAGATGCCGCGCCGCCGCGTTCTGATCATCGGCGCCGTGCTGGCGCTCGCCGGCGCGGGCACGGCCGCCGCCGCCGCCGGCCAGTACCCGTTCGGCACCGCCACCGGCGGCTGCCCGGTCTTCCCGGCCAGCAACCCCTGGCACGAGAACATCTCGAAGCTACCGGTCAGCCCGCTCTCCGGCGCCTACATCGCATCGATCGGCGCCAGCGGCTTCCTGCACCCCGACTTCGGGTCGAACCTCACCTACGGCATCCCCTACGCGGTCGTCGCGCAGAGTCAGGCCAAGGTGCCAATCCATTTCACCGCCTACGGCTCGCAATCCGACAAGGGGCCCTATCCGATCCCGCCCGGCGCGCCGGTCGAGGGCGGCGCCGGCTCAAGCGGCGATCGCCACGTGCTCGTGCTGCAGGCCGGAGCCTGCAAGCTCTACGAGCTCTACGACGCCCACCCCAGCGCCGACGGCTCCTGGGACGCAGGCTCGGGTGCCGTCTTCAACCTGCGCTCCAACAAGCTGCGGCCGAACGGCTGGACCTCGGCCGACGCCGCCGGGCTGCCGATCTTCGCCGGCCTGATCCGCTACGACGAGATCCAGCGCGGCTTCATCAACCATGCGATCCGCTTCACCGCGCCGAGCACGCAGGCGGGCTTCATTCACCCGGCGACCCACTTCGCCTCGAGCTCGAGCAACCCCGACCTGCCGCCGATGGGCCTGCGCCTGCGCCTGAAGGCGAGCTTCGACATCAGTCACTTCCCGCGCGTGGCGCGGATCATCCTCCGCGCGATGAAGACCTATGGGCTGATCCTCGCCGACAACGGCAGCCCCTGGTACTTCCAGGGCGCGACCGACCCGCGCTGGAACGACAATCAGCTCGACACGCTCAAGAGCGTGCCCGCCAGCGCCTTCGAAGCCGTGCAGACCGGGCCCATCCTGCACATCGGCTGAGGTCGCCGGGTGCAGGAGAAGGCCGCCCCCGGGCAGAAGAACGTGACCCCGGCCGCGGTCGCAAGAGGCCTGCCGCGCGCCCCGAGCAGGCAGGACAAAGATGTTCTTGCTCCTCCCAATCCTTCGCCGGCTGCTCCACCTTGCGATCTTCGTCGCGATCCTGGCCGTGGGCGCCGAGCTGCTCGCGCGCAAGCTGATCGGCGATGCCGTCACCCACGCCGTCGCCACGCGGATCGGCGTCTCGCCGAAGATCGGCTTCGGCTCAACGCCTCTGGTCGTGCAGATCGCGCGCGGCTCGCTGGGTGACGTCACGCTCAGCGCGCAGGGCGCCCGGATCGACGGCCTCGGGCCGCTGTCGCTGAGCGGGACGATGCGCGACGTGCACCTGCGGAGCCTGACCGGCTTGCAGGGGGCGATCGGCTCGCTCGAGGTGGACGCGGGCCTGCCACCGCCGGTGGTGCTCGGGATCCTGGCGAGCGCGCCGTGCGCACAGTCGCTGCCCGCCGTGGTGCGCTCGGGCCTGACGAGCCGGCCGCGCGTCGCGATCTTTCCCGGCCGCGTCGATTTGCTGCCGCCGAGCGGGCGGGCGGCCGAGGTGCGCCTGCGCCCCTATGCCGCCGGCTCGACCCTGCGCTTCGCGATCACCGGCGTCGACATGCACGGCGCGCCCGCCGCGGCTGGCGAGGTGCGCGGGGCCCAGGCGCGGGCGAGCTGCTCGCGCGTGCTCGCCAACCTCCCGTTCGGGATCGCGCTGATCTCGGCGAGCGCGAGAAGTGGCGTGCTGGAGCTTTCGTTCAGCGGCCGCGGAGCGTCGTTTTCGGCGCTCGGCTGAATCGCGGCGGGGAGTAGCCTCGGAGTGGATGGAGTCGAGATTGCGCAGAGGCGTCCGCCCGCACACGACACGCGGGCCGCAGCGCGCTCGCCCGCTGCGCCGGCAGCCGCCGCGGCCGGAGCATCCGTGGCAGCCGTCAGCGGACGCGCCCGCGGCGGCGGCGAGCCCGCGGCTGCTGCGCCTCACGCGCCACGGGATCCCGGCGCTGATCGTGCTCGCGGGCATCGTCGCGATGTGCTTTGGCACCTCGACATCGCTGGTCGGCGGCGGCGGCCTGATCGGCGCGGGCCTCGCGAGCTGGCTGGTCGCCTGGCTCTACCGGCTCGGCGTCTCAGGCGACGATGCGCGCGCCGGCGAGGAGCGCGCGCGGGCGCAGTTCGAGCGGACGGGGCGCTGGCCGGAGGCCTGAGCCTCGCGGCGCGCTACTGGTTCCAGCTCGCGTAGCCGCCCTGCTTGACGATCGTGGTCGGCTTGCCGCCCGGGCCCCAGGGGAAGATCACGACCGACAGCGCCTTGAGGTCCTTGGCGGTGCCCTTGGTCACGAGGATCCTGTTGCCGTTGGCCGAGATCGCATCGCCGATGTAGCCGCTGCCCTGGCCGGTCAAATCGCGCCACTGCGGCTTGTGGCCGCTGAGGCCGATCACGTAGGGCTCGGCGGTGTTGGAGCCGGTCGGGCCGACGAGGTTGGCGAGCAGGTGCTGGCCGTTGAGCGAGGAGCCGACGGCGATCAGGCCCTCGAGGTTCGACGTGACGTGGACGCTCGGCAGTTGGTGGGCGCCGCTGCCGTCGGCGTTCATCTCCCACAGCTGCAGCTCGGGATAGGCGTTCTTCGGGCGTGCGGTCGCGCGGGAGAAGATGATCCCGCCGGGCCCCCACAGCGGGTCCTCGCTGTGGCCGTCGCTGGTCAGCTGGTGCGTGTCGGTGCCGGCGGAGGACGTCGTATAGATGTTGACCGCGGTCCTGTTGAGCATCGCGCGCGCGTAGACGACCGAATCGCTCGGGCCGGGGGCGAAGCTGGCGCCGTAGATGACGCCGGTGGCGATCGCTCGGCTCTGACCGGTGGTCGTATCCACGATCATCAGCTGTGCCGGACTGGTACCGACCGTGACGAGGATCAGCCTGGAGTCGGGCGACCAGGCGAGCAGGTTCATCGGCTGCGGGCGCTTGGGGATGATCGTGGAGGGAGCGGTCGCGGCCACGGTGGAGTAGAGCGACAGCGTCCAGGCGTTGGTGGATTTCTCGATGCTGACGGCGGCGACCTCGCCGCCGTCAGGGCTGATCTGGGCGCTGCTCGCCTGCCCGAGATACCGCGCTGAGCTGCCGTCGCCGGCGTCGGCCACCCAGACCGACGGTGACGTCGGCAGGCCGGCGATGTAGGTCATCAGCGCCGGCGGGCCGGCGGCGGCCGAGGCAAACGCCCCGCTCGCGCACGCCATCAGACCAACCACGATCGCGGCAAGCGTCAGCTGTACCCCCGAGCGATGCAGTTTGGACCCCACCTTTACTCATCGTACGCGCTGGACTGGCGGCTGGTCGCACTTGCGGAGGGCGCCGGCGGCGCTCGCCGCGCGTCGCTAAATTGTCAAGGCGAACCGCCAGATGAGCGCTCCACTCCGGATCAGCGTGCTCGACCAGTCGCCGATCGCGCAGGGATCGAGTGGCGCGGACGCCCTGCGCAACACCATCGATCTGGCGCGACTCGCGGATGCG
>Ga0182024_10023640_pt1 | contig 10983 bp, 8 predicted proteins | sample P32metaG_FD_120480 | JGI IMG/M metagenome (GOLD analysis project Ga0182024, IMG submission 120480) | Permafrost microbial communities from Stordalen Mire, Sweden - P3-2 metaG (Illumina Assembly) | ecosystem: Environmental > Terrestrial > Soil > Wetlands > Permafrost | place: Sweden: Stordalen... | reverse complement strand
GCGCCGCATCGTGCTGCGCAACCGCTCGGCGCTCAGCCGGCTCAACGCCTGAGGGGCGGCGGTCCGTTCGAGCCCTAGAGCATTTTCAGGAAAAGTGGACACCGGTTTTCCGTCCGAAAATGCGACAATGCAAGAATGTTACAGCGGTCTCTTTCTCCGCTTAATGTGAAACCGCTCTAAGAGGAACATGGCCATGAAAGCAAGCGACGTGATGACCCTGCGGGTCATATCGATCGAAACCGATGCGCCGATCATGCAGGCGGTCCGCCTGATGCTGCAGAACCGGATCAGCGGCCTGCCGGTGGTCGGCCGCAAGGGCGAGCTGGTCGGGATGGTGACGGAAGGCGATTTCCTGCGGCGCGGCGAGATCGGCACCCAGCGCCATCACAACCGCTGGCTGGAGTTCCTGATCGGTCCCGGCCGGCTGGCCGACGAATATGTGCACGCGCGCGGCCGCAAGGTCGAGGAGGTGATGACGCGCGAGCCGATCACGGTGAGCGAGGACACGCCGCTCGAGGAGGTGGTGCGCTTGATGGAGCGGCACCGGATCAAGCGGTTGCCGGTCCTGCGCGCCGGCGCGCTCGTCGGCATCGTCACCCGCGCCAACATCATGCACGCTTTGGTGAGCCTGGCGGCGGAGACCAAGGCGCCGGCCGGCGACGACGCCGCCATCCGGGAGCAGATCCTGGCGGAATGCAAGAAGCAATCCTGGGCCCCGATGACCAACGTGGTGGTCCGCAACGGCGTGGTCGAGCTGTGGGGCACGATCATGGACGAACGCGAACGCCAGGCCCTCATCGTGGCGTGCGAGAACGTTCCGGGCGTCAAGACCGTGCACGATCACCTGGTCTGGATCGAGCCCAATTCCGGATTCATGATCCAGTCGCAGGAGGACGAAGCGCACGAAAAGGCGGCCGCGAGCGAGGCCGTGGCGTCCTCGACGCACTGAGATCAGAGCGGGTTCGAAATCGGTTGGAAAGGAGAGGCCACGTCGATGTTTGGCTCGCGATCAAGCGGTTTGCGCTTTCACCGCCCGCTTGGTTTCAGCCCCACAACCCGGCAATCCCGGAATAGACCCCGAATATGACCGAGGCCGCGATGACGGTCGCGACCACGACGGCGTAGCCACCCTGCAAGCGATGCGGCTCGGGCAGCCGCCGGGCCAGGAGGTACAGGAACCCCAGCACGATCGGCAGCAGCAGCGCGTTCATGACCTGCACGCCGACGCTGAGACTAACCAGATTGATGCCCGAGACCACCAGCAGGGCGCCGGCCACCAGAGTCGCGGTGTAGATGCCGTAGAACCAGGGCGCCTCCTGCGGCTCGTGCTCGAGCGAATGCTTGACGCCGAGCACCTCGCTCAGCGTGCGCGCGGCCGTCAGCGTCACCACGATGGTGGCGACCAGGGCGGAGCCCGACAGGCCGAGACCGAACAGGAGCTTGCCGGTCGTCTCGCCGAGAAACGGGGTGATGGCCTCCGCGATCTGCTGCACGGTATCGAGCGCGCCGGAATGCGTCCTGCCCTTCAGCGTCGCCGCGGTCGCGATCAGCACCGCCGCCATGATGACTTGGGTCAGCAGCGCGCCGAAAGCGGTGTCGAGCCGCGCCGCCGGCTGGTCCTCGATCGTGAGCTTCTTCTCCACCACCGAGGATTGCTGGTAGAACACCATCCACGGCATGATCACGGCGCCGATATTGGCGGCCACGAGATAAAGATAGCTCGGATTGTGCCACGTGATGTTGATCGAGCCCGCGACGAGATCGGCCAAACCGGGTTGTGCCCGCCACGCGACCGCCAGGAACACCAGCTCGAACAGCCCGACCGCGATCGCGATCCGCTCGACCGAGAGATACGAGCCGCGATACGCCATCACGACCAGCGCGGCGACCACCAGCGTCATGGTGATGGGCGCGGGCACGCCGATGAGCAGTCCGACGCCCGCCAATCCGCTCAGCTCGCTCAAGAGCGCGCCGATGCAGGAGATCACCAGCGTGCCGACCGAGAGCCAAGCCCAGCCGCGCCCGTATTGATCCCGGATCAGCTCCGCGTGGCCCTTGCGGGTGACGATGCCGAGCCGCACCGTCAGCTCCTGCACCATGAACAGGATCGGCACCAGGATGACTTGCAGCAGCAGCAGCCCGTAGCCCCACTCGGCCCCGCTTTGCGCCGCCGTGATGATGCTGCCCGCATCCGTATCGGCGAGCATGACCACCAGGCCGGGTCCGGCCACAACGGCAAAGTGACGCCAGTCCAAATAACCGGAGCGTCGGCGGGCGGCATTGGATGTGTTCATGAGTGATACCTACACGATCGCACGCAACATGCATCAGTCCATCTTGATGCGCAATATCGACGATGAATTTGCCGGACTATTGTTGATCAGAATCATTCCAGAATAGATTCGTTCTAAAGACGGCGCGGCTCCGCGGCATCATAAACCATCTCCGCCAGGTTGCGGCCTCCCGGTGCAGGCGCTACATGCTTCACCGGCATGCGCTCGCCGCAGCAGTGGGGCGGCGTTCTGGAGACCTGGATGATCGTCAGCAGCGGCAAGACCGTCGGCGCGCGGCCGGCCACGCCCGTTCGGCGCCACCTCGCGGCGATCCTGACCGCAATGGCGGCGCTCTGCTGCCTGCCGGTTGCGGCGAAGGCGCAGGATTGGCCACGAAGGCCGGTCCGCATCGTGTCGCCGTTCGCGGCGGGCGGCAGCTCGGACACGATGGGGCGCATCGTCGCCGAAAATCTCAGCCAGCGGCTGCACCAGCAATTCTACATCGAGAACCGGGGAGGAGCGGGCGGGCTGATCGGATCGGCCCTGGTGGCGAATGCGCCGCCCGATGGTTACACGTTCTTGATCTCCAGTATCGGGACCCATGTGATTGCGCCCGCCACCAGCGCAAATCCGGGTTACGATCCGATCGCCGGCTTCACCCATGTGGCGTTCGTGGGCGGTCCGCCGACGGTCATCGCGGTCAATCCTGCGCTCGGCGTGCACTCGCTCGCGCAGCTGCTCGCGCTCCTGAAAGGCAGAAGCGAGGCTTTGCCATACGTATCTCCCGGCCCCGGCACGATCGGAAACTTGATTGCCGAGTACTGGGCCGAGAAGGAATCCGTCAAGCTCGCGCACGTCGCTTACAAGGGCTCCGGCCAGGCCATCGTCGATCTGGTGGCCGGCCACGTGCAGATGGGCTCGATGACCTGGACGGCGGCGCTCGGCCAGATGCAGGCCAGGACCATCATTCCGCTGGCGGTCTCCTCGACCCGACGAATGCCGGAATTTCCCGATGTCCCGACCCTGAAGGAATTGGGTTATCCCGACCTCGCCGTCACCACATGGTTTGGATTTGCGGCGCCGGCCGGGCTGCCGTCCGCCATCACGCTGCGCATGAACCAGGAAGTCGGCAATGCCCTCGACGATCCGTCGGTCAAGGATCGCCTGATGGCGGAGGGATTCGAGCTCGAGAAAATGTCGCCAGAGGAGGTTACCGCCTCTATCCGGGGCGGGCTCGCCAAATGGGGGCCGCTGGCGAAGAGGTTAATGTCGGCCGCCGCCACCAAGTGATCGGACCGTGATGGTTTTATGCGTTTGTATAAACCCGCGAAGCGTCGTATTTACAGGCCCGATGGCTGCCCTTCAGACAGCGCAAGCCGCCAGAACCTGGCCTTCGCGAAAGTTCGCAATCCGGGACCTTTTCGGCAGAAATGGCGCCCGCGGCTCGATCCGGGAGAAATCCTGTTTTCCGGTTGAGAACGCGAGACTTCTCCAAGAAGCCAGGCAGCTGCGCCAATCAAAGTGCAAGGAGAGATGAGTGATGCTCAAGGAATACCACCATGACGGAAAATTCACCTGGCCGAACAACCGCCGGGTCGCGGTTGCCCTGACCTTCGATTTCCAGGGCGGCGAGGACGTGCGGCCCGATAAGGATGGCAAGATCGACCATGAGGAATACACCCAGTGCGAGTACGGTCCGCACACCGCGATCTGGCGCATTCTGAGGATTCTCGAGGAAGAGGGCGTCAAGGCGACCTTCAACACCTGCGGCGGAATTGCCGAGCGCTACCCGGCTGCCACCAAGGCGATCGTCGCAAAGGGCCATGAGGTCGCCGGGCACGGCTATCACCACGAGGTCGCCCGCGACCTGACCCGCGAGCAGGAAACCGACGTCATGCGGCGCACCACCGCCATGATCCGCAGCGTCACCGGGCGCACACCGGTCGGCTGGCGCTCCTGCACGCAGAGCCCCAACAGCCTCGAGCTCCTGATGGAGCACGGCTATCTGTTCAACAGCAACTCGTTCTCCCACGATCTGCCGTTCCTGTGGGAAGCCAACGGCCGCGTGCTGGTCGAGCTTCCGCGCCAGCCGTTCGGCGACGGCCGCACCTACCAGCACCGCGCCAACGACGCCGGAAATCCGCACGATACGCTGCTGGTCTGGAAGGCGATGTTCGACGAGTTCCACGAGGAATCGAAGCTCGCGCCGGCCTATTGTCCGTTCCAGTTCCACCCTTACATTTCGGGCCGGCCCGGTCGGGCCAAGACCTTGCGCAGCATCATCCAGCACATGAAGAAGGCCGACGGCGTGTGGTTCGCGACCGGCAGCGAGATCGCGCGCTGGACCCTCGACGAAGTGTTCAAGGTGGAGCAGTCGAAAGCGGCCCCCCGCATGGCCGCGGTGTCCTGACGCCCGCAAGCTGTGCAGCAGGGTGGGCATTGCGCTTGCTCAGCCTACGAAGAATTTGCGCAGCGAGAGCGCAATGCCCACGCGGCTCGGCCTCGCCGTTTGCCGCGTGGGCAAAATCGCCAAGCGAGGCCAGAGGGGCCTCTTCGCCATCGCAGGCGATTTCGCCCACCCTACACGCTGAAACGTGTGCGCCTAATGCGAGCGCTCGATCGCTTCGTGCGCCTCGGTGACGATGTCCTTCGGGGTCTGGTAGAGCTCGGTGATCAGCGTCTCGAGGTCGTGGCCCGACACCGGATTGATCTCGAGGCCGCGCTTCTCGGCCTCCGCCAGAAACTCCGGATCCTTCATGGTGAGATCGAAGGCCTTGCGCAGGGCCTCGGCACGCTCCGTCGGGATTCCGGGCGGGCCCGCGAACGGCCGCCCCATGGTCTGCCGGCTGAAGATGAGCTTGAGGATCTGGCGCTGCCGGTCATCGGTCGCGAGCTCGGTGATGAGCGGCACGCTCGGCAGGTCGGGCGCCTTCTCCAGCGCCAGCTGCACGATCAGATTGAGCTTGTGCTCGGCCAGCCATTGCGCCTTTTCGGCCTTGATGCTGCTCCAGGACCAGCCGCAGCGGCCGTCGATCTCGCCCCGCTCCATGGCGAGCGAGATCTCGGCGCTGCCCGGAAAGCCCGAGATCAGCCGATCCTTGACGCCGAACCGGTTCCTGAGCACGTTGGCAAAGACGTCCGGATCGGAGCCGGAGCCGTTGCCCGCCACCGTGAACTCCTTGGTCAGCGCGTCGTTCCAGTTCTTGACCGGCGACGTCTGATAGGTCGCGCACAGGCTGATCTCGTTGGCGGCGCTGCCGATCCAGGTGAGCTTGGTGGCGTCGAACTTCGCATTGGTGCCGCCGATCAGCGGCTCCATCGCCATGCCGCGCGCGAAGATGCCGAAGGCGGTGCCGTCCTTCGGGCTGACATTGTAGAGATAGTTCACCAAATTCAGCGTGCCGGCACCCGGCATGTTCTGCGGCACCAGGGACGGATTTCCCGGGATATAGCGGCCCATGTAGCGGGCGAGCACGCGCCCGGCCGCATCGTAGGAGCCGCCCGGGCTGTAGCCGATCAGCACCGTGATGTTGCGACCCTTGTAGAAGTCCTCGACCGAATCCGCGTGCGCCGGCACAGCGGCGGCGGCAAGCAGGACGGCGAGAGCCGGAATGAGGCGGTTGCGCATGATCGTCGTTCGATAGGAGGAAGGCGGGGTGATGTCAATTTCACAAGCCCGCGCAAGATGTCGCGTGGCGCGCAAAGCCGGGCGCGCGCGGCGCGTCCATGGTGCCGGATCACCGTTTGATCGGTGCAGCCGCACCGGACCTTTCCGGCAACCTGACCGCGTGCGGACTACCTTCGTCAATGGCGGTACAAGCCAGGCGCGAACGGCCGCGCTCTATTCGGCGGCCTCGGCTTTGACTTTGGCTTTGACCTGGTCGGCGGCGCTCAGTCCCGGCCAGGGATGCTCGGAGATGTCGAACACCACCCCGTCGGGACCATGGAATTTGGTCTCGTAGAATCCGGTATGGCCCGGAGGCGGCGTGTGCCGGAAGCAGTCGCCGCCCAGCGCCTCGACATGTCGCCGCGCGCTCGCGAGGTCGTCGACCAGGACGCCGAAATGATGCAGGCCCACATAATCGGGGCCCTTGCCGAGCTGATCGTCGTCGCCGAAATTGAGGATCGCCATGTTGAGCGTGCCGTCGCTGAGATAGACGCCGTAGACTTGGCCGGGTTTGGGATTGGGCGGGCCGGCGCGACCGACCTCTTTCATCTCGAAGGCGGCTTTATAGAAGTTTGCGACCTTCTCGGGGTCCTTGGTCGCCAATGCGATGTGCCGGATCTTTGCCATGTGTTTCCTCCGTGCTTTCTCCCGGGTGTTCCGGCGCTGCCGTGGCGGGAGCCCCAGATAGCCGATGATTTGTAGCACGGAAAATCCGCAGGAGGTAGCGCGGACCGCCCATCGTGCCGCATATGGGGGCACGGTGGAGACCGAGCGGGCGCCGCGTTGCCGCGTTGCGTGCGCGAGGACCCGGCGCAGGAGGCTTCACGGATATGTGCAAGAACGGGCGCGTCGGCAGCGCGCTATTGCGATAGATGTATAGGTAGAAGGCCTAGCGCAGTATCGATTCTCCGCTCATATATGTGACCGGGGCCAAAGAGGATTGCTCATGCCGATCACGCAGCCGCCTGCAGTGCCTGCCCGAAGCCTGAAGTCCTGGACCGCAAAGTCCTGGACCCGGACGGGTCTTTGGGCATTGCTGCTTTTGGGCGTGGCGGGCGCGTTGTGGCAACTGCCGGTCCGCGCAGCCGAGCCCGCCACCATCATTCCGGCCCCCGCCATCGATGCCCCCAAGGACGCCTCCAAGCCGGCCGGGCCGCAAACCATCGTGCTGGCTGGGGGCTGCTTTTGGGGCGTCCAGGCGGTTTTCCAGCACGTCAAGGGCGTGACCCAGGCGGTGTCCGGCTATGCGGGCGGCACCAAGGACACCGCGACCTATGAGGTCGTGAGCTCGGGGCGAACCGGCCACGCCGAGTCCGTGCAGGTGACCTTCGATCCCGGGCAAATCTCATATGGCCGCATTCTGCAAATCTACTTTTCGGTGGTGCATGATCCCACCGAGCTCAACCGCCAGGGTCCGGATACGGGCACGCAATATCGCTCGGCCATTTTCTACCGGGACGATTCCCAAAAAAGCATCGCGCAGGCCTACATTGCGCAACTCGACAAGGCCCGCGTGTTCAAGAGCCCGATCGTGACGCAGATCAATCAGCTCACGGAGTTCTATCCGGCCGAGGCCTATCACCAGGATTACGCCACCCTTCATCCGAGCAGTCCCTATATCTCGTATTACGATCTACCCAAGGTGGACAACCTGCAGCATGTCTTCGCCGAGCTCTACCGGGTCAGCCCGATCCTGGTCTCGGCCGCCGCTCAATCGAATTGAGCGGTCGCTGCCTTACGCCGACGTCACCAGCTCGCGCAGGCGGAGATTGAAGCGCTCCGCTGCCTCGTACTGGACCCAGTGGCCGGCGCCTTCGAAAATCTCGAAGCTGGCCTGCGGCTGGAATTGCCGGAGCTTCTCTTCCCGCTCGGCCAGGTAGGGTACGGCGGTCGCGTCGAACTCGCCCCAAATTCCCGCCAGCCGTCCGCGAAACCCAGCCAGGCCTTCCGCGAGTGTGCCGGTATGGGAGACGTGCTTGCCGCGGATGCGCGAGCGCTCGGCATTCATTTTCTGCATATGGACCGCAAGCTCGTCGATCTTGTCCCGATCATGGATCATCAGGATGCCGAGATTGTGCCGGTGCGTGGCCGCCTTCTCGGCGTCGGTCCCGAGCCGGCGCCAGGACCGCAGCGACTCCATCGGGCCGCGCGGCGCCCCGGTACCGGTGGCGCCGACCAGCACCAGGCATCGGGCGCGCGCGCCGGCGTGGCGGATCACGTAGCCGCCAATCAAGCCGCCCATGGAAAATCCCGCGACCGAAAAGCTCGTCTGCGGCCCGATGAGGTGCGCTACTCCGGCCGCCAACGTGGCCCCGATGCCGTCGGCGGAAATCGGCGCTGGCGGAGTAGCCGACTCGCCTGAGCCCGGAAGGTCCGGAACCAGCAGCATGAAATCAGCCGCCAGCGCCTCGATGTTGCGCACCCAGTGCATCCAGCTGCCGGTGCCGCCGTGCAGCAGAACCAGCGGAGCGCCGGTGCCCCACACCCGCCACACCACATCGCCGGCGCCATCGGATGTCGTGCGGCGCGCGCTGGTGCGTTCGAGCGCCGCGATGAATTCCGCAGGTGTCTCCTGTGAAATGGTCATGCAATGGCTGGCGCTGCGTCCCCGTGCTCCCACGCAGACGGGTGTCGGTTCAAGACTGCAGGCTCCTGAAGGGAAGTGGTTCCAGCACGGGCAAGGCTCAGCGGGTGCGGCCGGGCGTGACCATGCCGAAACAAATCATGGGAAATTCAGCATGCCAGAGCGATCTCCAAATATCCAGCCGTCCGTTTAGCCGGTCGCCGTGCGACTTCGGCGGCTTGAGGCGATCGAAAGAGCTCAATTGCGGTCGGGCGGGTTCCCTGCTTGCTGATTTTCGTTCGGGACTTGCACCGCCGACTTGATGACCTAAGTTCTAACGATTGAGCTGATTCGGCCCGAGGTTTCGAGGGCACCCGACGACTCCAGAAAAGCAGAAATGCAATGCCCACCGACGCCGCCGCGCAGGCACTCTATATCGACCCGATTGCCGAATCCCCGTTTTATATTGCGGTGGCGGACGCCGCGACGCGTGCTCGTCGCACGCTCAAATCCGGCGATACTTTCGTCGTCATGGACAGCCATGGCGATGTCGGGGCCTCTTCCGGCGGGCCAGACGGCCTTTTCCATCATGATACGCGGTTTCTCTCGCGCCTGGAATTGACGGTCAACGAGCTGCAACCGCTCCTGCTCGGTTCGAACCTTCGCGACGACAATGCGCTGCTCGCGGTCGACCTCACCAATCCCGACATTTTTTCCGACCAGCGCATCGTGCTGCAGAAGGACACGCTGCACATCGTGCGCACGATCTTCCTTTGGCGGGGAACGGCCTATCAGCGGCTGGGTCTGCGCAACTTCGGCGACCGCGCCGTGGACCTGGGTCTCGTGCTCCGGTTCGACAGCGATTTTGCCGACCTTTTCGAGGTGCGCGGATTGCGTCGCGACCGTCGCGGCGTCGTGACCCGCAAGCTCGCCGGCCCGGACCAGGTTTTGTTGAGCTATCTTGGGCTCGATCGCAGGACGCGGCGCACCAGGCTCACCTTCGATCCGCCGCCGACCAAGCTCGCCGTGAACGCGGCCTCCTACCAACTCCAGGTCGCCCCCGGAGCCGTACAGGCCCTATTCGTCGCGGTAGCGTGTGACCAGACCGACGAACGCCCGATGCCGTTCCTGCGCGGCTTGCTGGCCGCCCGCCGCGAACTTCGGGCAGCCACGATCGGCGGGACCACGGTCGAGAGCTCGAACGAGCTCTTCAACGAAATTCTGTGCCGCTCGGCCGCGGATCTCTCCATGCTGATGACCGACACGCTGCAAGGGCGGTACCCCTATGCCGGCATTCCTTGGTATTCGACCACGTTCGGCCGCGATGGGTTGATCACCGCGCTGCAAATGCTGTGGTGGAATCCGAGCGTAGCGCGCGGCGTACTGCGCCGCCTTGCCGCCTATCAGGCGAAGGCGACCGATCCGCGGTCCGATGCGCAGCCTGGAAAAATCTTGCATGAGATGCGCGCCGGCGAGATGGCGGCGCTGCATGAGGTGCCTTTCGGCCTCTATTATGGCAGCGTCGATGCCACTGCGCTCTTCGTGCTGCTCGCCGGCGCCTATGTGGAGCGCACGGGCGACGAGGAAACCCTGCGCGAGCTATGGCCGTCGATCGAGGCCGCGCTGGGCTGGATCGACGGTCCGGGCGACCCCGACCGAGACGGCTTTGTCGAATACCGGCGCGAAACCGAGCAGGGACTGGCCAATCAGGGCTGGAAGGATTCGCACGACGCCATCTTTCACGCCGACGGACGCCTGGCGGAAGGTCCCATCGCTCTGGCCGAGGTTCAGGGCTATGTCTTTGCAGCCAAGCGCTTGGCCGCCCGCTGCGCGCGGCGGCTCGGGCATGCGGCGCTGGCGCGCCAGCTCGAGGCCGAAGCGCGCCGCCTGGCCGAGCGTTTCGAAGCCGCGTTCTGGTGCCCGGAGATCGAGACCTATGCGCTGGCGCTCGACGGGGCGAAACAGCCGTGCCGCGTCCGCACCTCCAATGCCGGACAGGTGCTGTATACCGGCATCGCGGCTCCACAGCGGGCCGCCCTGGTGGCGCGCGGTCTAATGGAGACCCGGTTCAATTCCGGCTGGGGCATCCGCACCGTGGCCAAAGGAGAGGCCCGCTATAATCCGATGTCCTATCACAACGGCTCGATCTGGCCGCACGACAATTCCCTCATTGCGCTCGGATTTGCCCGCTATGGATTGACCCAACCGGTCGAGCAGGTATTCAAAGGCCTGTTCAAAGCCGCCACCTACATGGATTCGCGCCGGCTGCCGGAACTCTATTGCGGCTTTCAGCGCCAGCGTGGCCGCGGGCCCACGCTCTATCCGGTCGCCTGCTCGCCGCAGGCCTGGGCGAGTGCTACGCCATTCGCGTTGCTCGAAGCCTCGCTCGGACTCGAATTCGACCCCAGCAAGGGCGAAATTCGATTGCGCAATCCTCGGCTGCCCTCGTTCCTGGAGGAAGTGACGCTGCGCAATCTGCG
>Ga0182024_10023639_pt1 | contig 10983 bp, 6 predicted proteins | sample P32metaG_FD_120480 | JGI IMG/M metagenome (GOLD analysis project Ga0182024, IMG submission 120480) | Permafrost microbial communities from Stordalen Mire, Sweden - P3-2 metaG (Illumina Assembly) | ecosystem: Environmental > Terrestrial > Soil > Wetlands > Permafrost | place: Sweden: Stordalen... | reverse complement strand
TGGCTTGCTCTTCGGGAGTGAGCGAATGGTAGACGTCGGCAACGTGAGCGACGAAATCCTCCCAGCCAATTTCATCCGCATAGTGTTGGGGTAACACGATGTCTCCGTATTGCCGTTCGGCTTTTGGCGCAGAGATGGGCAAGTGGGACTGGTAACGAAGGTAGGAGGCGAGGGGAAGGACGGGGATCACTGCCGGTAGAAGTAGCAGGATGGCGACGACCAGCCAAACGAAGACGGCAGCTCGGAGCGCCGCGGCCCATCGCAGGTGAGCCTGAAAGCGTGCGCGGGATAAAAAGCGTTCGACAGCCACCGCGCCTGCGGCGAAAATCAGGGGATAAACGGGTGCGGAATAATAATTTTTTCCGTGGGCCAACAGAAAAAATCCCACGGTGAAAACGAAAGCCCAGCCAAAAGCGCGGAATGCTTTTCCCGCGGAAGAAAAATAAAAGAAAAGTCCGGCAAGCCAGAAAGGCAGGGAAGCCGGATTCATAATGATGATCTGCTGCCCTAGAAATGCACTGGGCGAAAGGACAACATCGCGGCCAGAGGCGCGGATGTTGTGCATTAATTCCAGAAATGGCCAATGGTGATGAATGTTCCAGAGCAGGTTGGGCAGGAAAAGGAGAAGAGCAATCGCGCCACCGGCGAGAACCCACGGCGAGAAGAGCAATTTGCGCTGGGGAGTGACAAGCAGGCCGGCGAGAAGAAAGAACGCGAAGAAGGCGATGGAATATTTATTTTCCAGGCCCAGTCCGGCGATAGCACCGAAAGCGAGCCACCATTTGGGATTATTGGTGTGCATCATGCGCAAGATGGAGTAGGCGCAACCGGTCCAGAGAAGCGGCTCAAAGGCGTTCATGGCGAATTGATGATCGATGGCGTACCAAACGCCGGGAGTGGCGGCGAGGACGGCAGCTAGGGCGACGCCAAACTTTCGGGCGCCAAGTTCGCGCGCGAATGCGGCGGTAAGGATGATGCGCGCGGCGCCGGCCATGGCGGGGAAAAGGAGCAGCGCGGGCAAGGAAACTCCCAAGGTGTGGCGAATAATCCAGGCAAGGAAAGCGATCAGCGGGGGCTGATCGACGTAGCCCCAGTCAAGATGGTGGGAACAGGCGAGGTAGTAGAGAGCGTCGCGGAAGTAGCCGTAGCGCGTGGAAGTGGCCATGTGGGCGAGAAAATAGATGAGCGCGATGATAGAGGGGATGAGGAGCGATGGCCGGGAAGCGCGATCATCGCCGGTTGAGGCGGAGAGCATGGGAAGAAACGATAGCAGAGCCTGAGCCCGAGGGGATGGTGCAAAAGAAAAGAAGCTGGAGGCGATTTCGCCGTCCAGCTTCCTGGGAATGCAACTTTTACTTTTATTCTGCGGGCGCCAATTGTAAAACTGGCGCCCACACGTGACGGGTTACTTGCCTGGTTTCAGATCGCGTAACAGGCGGCGCACCGCGTCGCGTACGTGATCGGTGGAGAACGATTCGCGATTCAACTGGCGCTGCCCGACGGCGCGGAAAGCGATCTTGTTGGAACTCTGCTTGGTGAAGTCGAACACGATGGTGCCTTCGCGATAGTGGATGTTCTCGTAGGCGTATCCGGGACCGCCCCAATAACCCCAGCGGTAGGAAGCCCAGCAACCGAATGGACCGCAGACGAAGCCTGGATAGCCGCCAGGATATCCGACGGTCTCCGTGCCGCGATGAACTTCCAGGTGATAATCCACGAGAAATTCCGCAGCAGCGGGGTCGTCAACCTGATGGAAGCCCTTTTTCGCGAGAGTTTCTTCGATATTAGTGCGAACGGCGAGGCGCAGCGTTTCCTTATCGATGCGGTCGCGTTCGCGATCACGCGGAGGAGGCGCCGGACGACCGTCGTCGCTGATGACGTCGCGAGAAACCACGCGATCTTTTTCGGCTCTCTCGGGAGCTTTTTCCGGTGGGGGCGCCGGTCTCCAGGCCCAAGTGGCGCCAGGAGGGATAACTACACTACGGTCGCGTACGACATCGACATGCTCATCGCAGCCCGCGAAAAGCAGGCCGGAGGCGACGAGGCCGGCGAGCAAGAGCGGGGATGTGCGAGTTTTGTTTAAAGTCGGATACCACATTTCTGAATCCTCCAATCAAACTGATACCACTGATTTAACCCCAAGGCGGGGCATAAGTTGCAGGGACTTGAAAGGCAGGTGCGGGAGTGTTACGAGGCACAATGAGACACAAATATCCGGCGAAGCCGGAGCCTGTGAGTTTGGATGCGCCGGTGCGGCTGCGAGTGGCTTTGTACGCGAGGTGAAAGGATGCAGCAGGGTGAAGGGCTGAGGTATGATAGAGTCTGCAACCTATATACTTAGGATGGCAATGGAGACGGCAACCAACGGAAAAGTATTACTGAGAGTAAGGCCCAGAGGATTCTGCGCGGGAGTGGTGCGCGCGGTGGACATCGTGGAGCTGGCGCTGGAAGCGTATGGCGCGCCGGTGTACGTGCATCACGAGATTGTCCATAACACCTACGTAGTAGAGCAGTTGCGGCGGCGCGGGGCGATCTTTGTGGAATCCATCGACGCGGTACCGCATGGCGCGGTACTGGTTTTCAGCGCGCACGGAGTGCCGCCGACGGTGCGGGATGAAGCCAAGGCGCGATCACTTAAAGTGATCGATGCGACTTGCCCGCTGGTGACCAAGGTACATCTGGAGGCGCTGAAATTTGCGCGTGAAAAGCGCACCATTATTTTGATAGGGCATAAAGATCACCAGGAAATTGTAGGTACGTCGGGAGAAGCTCCAGACCGGACGATTGTGGTGGACTCGGTGGCGGCCGTGGATCTGTTGGAAGTGGATGAGCCGGACAAGCTGTCGTTTCTGACGCAGACGACGCTGAGTCTTTACGACACGCAGGAAATTGTGGCGCGGCTACGGCAAAAGTTTCCGGCAATCAAGGGACCGGCGAGCGACGACATTTGCTACGCGACACAAAACCGGCAGGAAGCGGTGGAGCAAGTGGCGAAGGATGTGGACCTGATTCTGGTGGTGGGTTCGCCGAACAGCTCGAATTCGAACCGGCTGGTGGAAGTGGCGCAGCGCAGCGGAGTGCGCGCGCAGCTGATTGATTCGGCGGCGGACATCGATGTGAGCTGGCTGGAAGGTGTGGCACGCGTAGGATTGACGGCAGGCGCCTCGGCACCGGAAGTTCTGGTGGAACAGGTGAGCCAGCGGCTGGCGGAGTTTGGCTTCACGGACCAGCGCGACCTGGATTTGATTCGCGAGGATGTGCGATTTACATTGCCGCCGGAGTTGGCAACGATTGCGGCAGCGCCGCGCAGGTGAAGTGGGCCAAAGTAAGCGCAGGGGCGCGATAGCGCGGGTAACAGCAAGGTAATTTACCAGCACCGGAACAGCGAGGAGTAACTTGGCGGCGAAAATCACGCGGCAGCCGAAGAAGATTGCGTTGATAGGCGCGCCTTCGAGCGCGGCGGCGTTTTTGGGCGGAAGCGAAAAGGCGCCGGCGGCTTTGCGGGCCGCGGGACTGGTGGAACGGCTACAAGCGGCGGGCTATGAGGTGGTGGATCATGGCGATTGCGCGGTGCGGCATTTTGCGGCGGACGATGAGAATCGGCGGGCGCGCAACCTGAAAGAAATTGTGGCGGGACTGAACGATTTGAAGACGCGCGCGGAAGTGGCGGTGAAGAGCGGCGCGCTGGTGCTGGTTTTGAGCGGAGATTGCGCGCAGGTGATCGGGCTGTTGACGGGTGCGCGGCGATATTACAAACGCATCAGCCTGTTGTGGTTCGATCGCGATGCGGATCTGAATACGCCGGCAACCACGCCTTCCGGACGCATCGATGGAATGGTGGTGGCGCACATTATCGGCAAGGGCGCACCGGAGCTGGTGCGCTTCTGGGGCGAGCCGCCGTTGGTGCGCGAACCAGATGTGACGTTGTTCGGGTTGGAAAGAATTGATGCGCCGGAGCAGGAATTTCTGAACAAGTCGCCGATGCGGCGGATGAGTGCGGCGGATGTAAAGGCCAAGGGCGCGGAGCAGGCGGCGCGCACGACGTTGACGGCGATGCATGCGGATGCGCGGCAGGTAGTGCTGCACGTGGATACGGATGTGATCGCGCAGGAAGAATTTCGCGGAGTGAATGTTCCCGGCAGCGGGGGATTGAGTTTTGAAGATGTGCGCGGAGCAATGATTGAGTTTGTGAAGAATCCTAATTTGCTGGGGTTGGATATCGCGCAGTACAACCCGGACAAAGACGCGGACGGCTCGGGGGCGAAAAAGCTGGTGGACTTGCTGGTGGAAGCGTTGACGGCGAGGTTGCGGGCGCTGCCGGAAGCTGAGGCTGGCGCTGCGGAGGGTGGCGAGCCGGGCGGTGGGCCTGAGGCGAAAAATTCCGGGGCGGCTGCAACGGAAGGAAGTGCGGTTACGGATGCACCTGGGGCTTCTGAGAGTGAGCCCGCAACGCACGAGACGTCTTCAAGCGAAAACCCGTCAACTGAAAAGTCCTCAAACGAAAACTCTTCAGATGAAAATACGCTGAAAGATGCTTCGGCCGACGAAACGTCATCGAACGATAATTCCTCGGATGAAACCAAAACTTCGTTGAGTGAAAGCGAAACTCCCTCTAGTGAAAGCGAGGGTTCCTCGAGTGAAGGTGCGCCGGAATCTCATAAAACGGGCGCGTAGTCGAGTCTGCGGTGCGGCGCTTCGCTTCGCACAAAACCACAAAAAATAAATGCCTAATTATTCGCGGGCGGAGCTGCGTTTGCGGATATGCCTGGCCAAGCCGAGGAAGGAAAGCGGGAGTCCCGCGGTGAAGGAATGTTGTTCGGCTTCGGCGGGGGGCAGGTAGTTGGCCATTTCCGCCTCCGTTTGAGCGACAAAGGATGCGAGCGCGGCGGATTCGTCGGGCGCGGTCTGCAAAGTTTTTTCGGTGATGGCTGCCCATAGATGGAGACGCTCGCGAAATTTGGCAATGTGCTCGGGGGGATTTTCCGCGAAACCGAAGTGAGTGAGAAAAAGCCTGGCGGGGCGGCGATCCAGAATGGCGTCGAAGGATTCGTCCCATATGGCGAGGTCGATGTCCGGCGGCGGAGTGGCGGGCATAGCGTAGGGCCCATTAGCGATGCGGATTCCGGTAGTGTCGCCGGTGAAGGCGATGCCTTCCTGCGTGTCGAAATAGGTGACGTGATGGCTGGCGTGCCCGGGAGTGTAGAGCACGTCGAATTTCTTGTTGCCGAGGGAGAGAGATTCGCAGCCTTCGAGGATCTCGAGATTCTGCGCGGGGACCGGTTGCGTATCACCAAAAAGGCGGTGGAGATCGTCGGGCCACAGGCGGGCAGCGCTGGCGAGGAGCTTGGAAGGATCGATGAGGTGCGCGGCGCCTTTGGTGTGAACGTAAACACGGAGACGCGGATTTTCGAGTACGAGCGAGCCGGTGGCGCCGGCGTGATCGAGATGAATATGAGTAAGCAGGATGGCGTCGAGATCGGAGACGGCGAGCCCGCGGGAGAGCAAGTGAGCGCGGAGGGTTTGGAGGGTAGAGCCGGGACCGGGATCGACGATGGCGTAATGTCCGTTGGATTCGAGAAGGGCAGAAGCGATGGAGTGCGGGCGGCCGGTCCAGTGAAGATCGAGTGGGGCGATGGATGGCATGTAGAGAATGGTACGGGAGCTTGGCGGCGCGGACAATGCAGACGACAGAGGGCATCCAGTTCGGGGGCATCCGGTTCGCGGGAGGCGGAGTATAGTAATCGCATGAAGCTGCGACAGATCATGCGACAGATGACCGGGGGCGTGCTGGCGGCGCTGCTGCTTTTGTCGATGGGGCTGCCTGCAATGTGCGGGGCGTGCCGTGGCGCAGCCGGGAAAGTCGATTGCGCAGGGCAACACGGGGCTGCGACGGACAGCCATGATGCCGGCGCGGTGATGGATGGAAAGGCCTGTGATAATTGCGGTGCAGTGAACATTTCGACGGCGACCGCACGGCGATCTGCCCATGCGGACTGGCACGTTCTGGCTGGTTGTGCGCGGGTGAGTTGCAGTGAATTTGCGGAACATGCATTTGCGGAACTTGTTGGCGGTGGCGTGACACAGCGGTTGGAACGCACAGGAGTGGATGGAAGGGCGCCAGCGGAGCACGGAAGTACAGGGGTTGCGGCGAGTCACTTCGTGGCGAGCCACCAAAATATTTTTTCCTACCGTAAGATATTCCCAGAGTACTCCTCGTATCAGCCGCTTTCCGTAAGTCTGAAAATCTAGCTTTCAAACTTCACTACGAATTTTTTTGCGGACGCACTCCTGCGCTCGATTTCTCTGGCGTATGTGAACCGCACGAAGAAAACAAAGCCCGAACAGTGGTGGCGGCGCGGCATTGGATAGAAACCATCAGCGATGCAGACGCACCGCGATGAACCTACGGGGAACGTTGATGAAATGTATGCAAAGGATTTGGCGACTGGCGGGATTGGCTTTGCTGCTACCTGCGGGTGTGTTTGCGCAGGTGAGCGCTGTTACGAGTGGGGAATCGGGGCAGGAAGAGAGCCAGACGCAGGAAATGCCGCAGAAGGAGTTGTCCGGCGCCAAAGATCAGAGCGCCACGGGTCAGAGCGGCATGGATCACAGCCGCATGGATCAAGACGGGATGGGGCAGATGGAGCATCACGGCATGATGCACATGCTGCCGGAGACTTTCCTTCAGGAGATTCTGCATCACGACACGTCGGGCACAAGCGCGGAACCGGACTCAACGCCTACACCGATGCTGATGGGCATGAAGGGCAAGTGGACGTTGATGTTTCACGCCAACGTGTTTGTAAGCGATTTGCAGCAATCGGGAGCGCGTGGCGGGGACAAGTTTTTCTCGACCAACTGGTTTATGGGTATGGCGCAACACGACGCCGGTCCGGGAGTGTTTACCGCGCGGGTGATGTTGAGCCTGGAGCCCGCCACGGTTACAGACCGGCGGTATCCGCTGCTGTTCCAGCAAGGCGAGACGGCTTTTGGGTTGCCCATTGTGGACGGGCAACATCCTCACGACTTCATCATGGAACTGGCGGTGCTTTACGATTTGAAACTGGGCGACAAGAGCCTGGTGTCGTTTTATTTTGCGCCGATGGGCGATCCGGCAATGGGGCCGACGGCGTATCCGCACCGGGCTTCGGCAATGGAAAATCCGGTGGGGACGCTGGGGCATCACCAGGAAGATTCGACGCACATTGCAGATGACGTGGTGACGATGGGACTGGCGCACCGATTTGTGAGGCTGGAAGCATCGGGATTTCATGGGCGCGAGCCGGATGAATTTCGCTGGGATATAGATTCGGGGAAAATCGATTCGTGGTCGACGCGGTTGACAATTCAGCCGGGTAAAAACTGGAGCGGGCAATATTCGTATGGACGGCTAAGCAGTCCAGAAGCGCTGTTCCCTACAGAGAACCAGGAACGCATGACCGCGTCGGTGATGTACAACCGGCCGTGGAGGGCCGGCAAGTTGCGAGATGGCAACTGGGCCAGCACATTGTTGTGGGGACGAACGCGCACCTTGGGAACGGAATCGATTTTCAACAGCTACTTGTTGGAGTCAACGCTGCGTTTTATGACACGCAATTACGTGTGGACCAGAGTGGAAAACGCGGACCGATCCAACGAGTTGTTGCTGGGGGAGCAAGCTTTGCCGCCGGGCTTTGAAGAGACACGCATTGGAAGAGTGCAAGCGTACACATTTGGCTATTCGCGTGACTTTGATGTAATCCCGCACCTGGCATCGGCGCTGGGAGCGCAGATCACCACGTATGGGGTGCCGGATGTTTTACAGCCGATCTATGGAACTCATCCCGTGGGCGGGTTGGTGTTTTTGCGCTTCAGGCCGTATTCCGGGACGCGGTGATTTTCGCGAGCCGCTGCAGAGCTTTCTCTCTGAAATTCTTGCCTGCGTATATGGCCGTGTCTGCGCCGGTGCGGCGAATATGCGGTGAATACCTGATGGGCACGTTGGCATGGCTGCTCTAAGTTGAATTCACCAAGCTGGTGAAGTGTAGGCCAGCCACACAGGGCTCACCAAAATTTTTCTGGTCGATTTTTCTGATTGATTATTCTGATTGATTATTCTGATTGATTATTCTGATTGATTATTCTGATCATTTGTCTGATTAAAAGAGGACGGCAAAAATGAATGGCGAAAGAGGAAACGAAATGATGGCGGAGAATATGAAGCGGCGAGAATTTATCGGCGGGCTGGCGGCCTTGTCGGTGGCGGCCAACGTGGCGGGCGCACGGGGATCGAAGGGTGGCGGCAAAGATGGTGAGGAGAAGAAGGGCGACATGCCCTATCGCACGCTGGGCAAAACGGGAGTGAAGGTGTCGGCCATCGGACTGGGCGGTTATCACCTGGGGCTTTCGCACGTGGAAGAGCCGGACGCGCTCAAGATTTTTCACGCGGCCATCGACCGGGGCATAAATTTTTCGGACAATTCCTGGGATTACAACCAGGGCCTGAGTGAAAAGCGAGTAGGTAAAGCGCTGAAAAATGGTTACCGCGATAAAGTTTTCGTGATGACCAAGTTTGACGGGCGCACCAAGGGCTCGGCGCTCAAGCAACTGGATGAATCGCTGCAGCGGCTGGAAGTGGATCACGTGGACCTGTGGCAGTTCCACGAAAACATCCGGCTGGAAGATCCGGACAGATTTTTTGCGGAAGGCGGCGCGGTGGAAGCGATGCTGGAGGCCAAGAAGGCGGGCAAGATACGCTTCATGGGCTTTACTGGGCACAAAGATCCCAGCGTGCATTTGCGCATGCTGGAGATGGCGGATAAGCACGGGTTCAGTTTCGATACGGCGCAGATGCCGTTGAACGTAATGGATGCGCACTTTCGAAGTTTTGGGAAGGAAGTGGTTCCTGTCCTAGTGAAGAAACAGATGGGAGTCCTGGGCATGAAATCCATGGGCGACGGGAACATCCTCAAAGCCAAGGTTGTGACGCCGCTGGAGTGCCTGCAATATGCGCTCAGCTCGCCGACTTCGGTGGTGATAACAGGGATCGACAGCATGGCGATTCTGGACCAGGCGTGCGAAGCGGCCAAGACGTATTCGTCGCTGAGTAAAGGGGACATCGCGGCTATTTTGAAAAAAACAGAAACGGTGGCGGCGGACGGCAAATTCGAGCCGTTCAAGACCACGCCCGTTTTTGATTCCACAGCGAGCCACCCAGAATGGCTGGGTTATGCGGCGCAAGCCTAGGTAACGCACTGGCGCGACAATACGTCCTAGGTGGCGACCGGGATGTGTGCTGTATGCGACTTACAAGGCCAAGTTGGAAGTACAGTAAAAATCTCCAGTACCTACAGGAGCGCGGGGATACGTCCGTAAAGCCTAGCGCATCAATATTCTTGCGGTCTCGGGAGTACTAGTCTACGATTGCTAACACTTGTTGACGTACGCCGCACGGCTCCCTGGAAAGACTCTTTGGGCTACACATCGCGTGCGAATCAACAACGTGGGTTCTGTAACCGGGGCATGTTTTAATTCGGCTCGCGCTGTCCAGAAGTGATCTTAATAAACCGATTCTATTGGCATTATAAAAATCAACCGTTACGTGGAAAAAGCTAGGGGAGGAACGTGATGTCCAAGTGGTGTGTAACCGTGGTAATGGGCGCGCTGTTAGCGCTACCGAGTTTTGCGCAGCAAAAAAGCAGTATAGCGGAAGATACTACCCCTGCCGCAGCGGACCCGGCGCCAGCAGCGGCGGATTCCGCTGTGGTGAACGTTGCGCCCGCACCCGATTTCTTCGCCATGCCGGCAGTGCCGAGGGCGACGCCATTTCCGGGTCCGGCCGCAACGCCTCCACCGGAGGAAGCGCCCGGTCGTATGCTACCGCGCTTTGAAATCGGCGGGGGCTACGAGTACATCAACTTCATGCCTGGCGATCCGTACCAGGCGTTCAACAATCACGGCGCGATCGGATTCTTCACGGTAAATGTGAACCGTTGGCTGGGGTTTAACTTTGAGGGCGGCGGCACGACCTTTAAGCGGGATCTATTTCCGCTGACCGGCAGCGACAATCTGGTGCAGGGCACGCAGAATACGTTCCTGGCCGGACCGCGGCTGAATTATCGCCACTTTGACCGCTTTGTGCCGTTCCTGGAATTCGAGGCAGGCGCCGCGCACGCAAACATTGAAACCAACGGGAACGGAGGGCAGTGGGTGTTTGCGCTGGCCGCCGGAGGCGGTGTGGACGTCGTGCTGTGGAAGCATCTGGCATGGCGAGTCGCTCAATTCGACTATCTGATGACCAACTTTTCCGGACCAGGGCTGGGAGCGAGCGGGCGTCAAAACAACTTACGCGCTTCCACAAGTTTGGTACTGCGCCTAGGCATTCCGAACCCGCCGCCACCGCCGAATCATCCTCCGGTAGCTTCGTGCTCGGCCAACCCGACTTCCGTTATGGAAGGTTCGGGTGAGACTGTGGCAGTACACGTGACCGCCAGCGATCCGGATAACGACACACTGACGTATAGCTATACTGCGACCGGTGGAACCGTGGAAGGCACCGGCGCCGATGGGCGTTTCAGCACTTCGGGATTGCGCCCGGGTCCGTACACGGTGAACGCCAAGGTCGACGACGGCCGAGGCGGCACCGCGACTTGCTCGGCGGATGTCACCGTAACTCCGAAACCGCCGCAGAAGCCGACTATTTCCTGCTCAACCGACCGCACCCCGATTCAAGTAGGGGAGCGCACCGGGATTACCGCGACAGCATCCGCTCCGGACGGCAGCCAAATTACGTACAGCTACCGCGCGACGGGTGGTCAGGTAACCGGCGACGGACCGAAGGCGACGTTTGATTCGACCGGCGCGCAGCCAGGGAGTTATACAGTAACGTGCACGGCGACCAGTCAGGGAGGCTCAGCGGATGCGACGACGAATGTCGACGTGCAGCAACCGCCGCCACCGCCGCAAGCGACCAAGGTGGGCGATTGCAGCTATGGCAAGCCCAAC
>Ga0182024_10023638_pt1 | contig 10984 bp, 9 predicted proteins | sample P32metaG_FD_120480 | JGI IMG/M metagenome (GOLD analysis project Ga0182024, IMG submission 120480) | Permafrost microbial communities from Stordalen Mire, Sweden - P3-2 metaG (Illumina Assembly) | ecosystem: Environmental > Terrestrial > Soil > Wetlands > Permafrost | place: Sweden: Stordalen... | reverse complement strand
CCTGGTGGTCTTACCGCAAGGGTCACACCCGTTCCCATCCCGAACACGGAAGTTAAGCCTTGCCGGGCCGATGATACTGCGCTGGAAACGACGCGGGAACGTAGGTCACCGCCAGGATTTAAATTCAAAAGGCCGCAACGCCCAAAGCGTTCGCGGCCTTTTTGTTTTCCAGGCTTCCCTCGTTCTGGATCCATGACTAACGGCGACGCCACCTCGTGTTATGCTTTTCGCAAAGGGAGACTTGCAGTGAACGCGAAAAAGAGAAGTTTTTGTGGTAATCGAGCGCGATTTACTTCGAATTTCGATCTCCAGTGCCGTGTGAACCTCACCAGAATTCGAACCTTGCGGCTGGCTCGCGCACAAGCTAGCATGGAAACAAGATGACTCTTTACAGCTATCCCATAACCATCGAAAAAGAAGGCAGGCAGTACTACGCCTACAGTGACGACTTTCCAGGCGTTTACGGACTCGGCAAGACGATGGAAGCAGCCAAACGCAGCATTCTCGAAGCGATGCGCGTTTATATTGAACAATGCCGCAAGACTTGCAAACCCATTCCACCCACTCGGACCGTCTACGCCGAGACCGTGACCCTCGCTTTGGAATAGATGCCGAAGGCCGCTGAGCTGCTTCGCTTCCTGCAACAGCGGGGCTATCGAAAAAGTCGCCAAACTGGCTCACATCTGATCCTGGAACATTCTGAGCGGCCCATGCTTGTAGTTCCGGTACACCGCGGAGATCTTCCGAAGGGCTTGTTTCTGAAAATCCTGAAGGATGCCGGATTCTTGCTTGAAGAATTTCGCAAGAAATGAAACCGCCATCGCAGCGTTTTCTCGCGACGATTTACAAAATCTGGATGATGCGGCACGTGGATGTGCCGGCGGACGTTGCCGATGCCCTAATCAAGCAACTCCAAAGCAGCAAGACCGCAGCGTCGCCTAAGAAACGCGAGCAGCCGAAGCCCAAGCACATTCCTGTCGTCGCCACAGTAAATCACTGCGCCGCCCGCACCACACTGGTTCCTGCAGGCGCCGGCCGTTACCGCCTACAAATCAACGCGGCACTCTGTAAAGCAGGCGGCGCGGATGTCGGCGATGTGATCGGTGTAGCGCTCCAGCTCGACACCTCGCCGCGCGATATTCCCGTGCCCGCCGAACTCACGTCGGCACTGAAACAACATCCCAAAGCCCGCAAGGAATTCGATCGCCTGCCGCCCGGCCATCGCCGCCAGCTTCTACTCTATTACCTGCGCGCCAAATCGCCGAAAGCCCGCGCGCACGTCACAGGGCGATTCCTCGACCACCTGCACGAGCGCGCGCTCCTGCGCCAACCAAAACAAAAGCTCAAGCCTGCTGCCGCTCGCCGCAAGTAGCTCAATGAATCGCGCAGGCAGCGAGCCGGAAGTGCGTGCCGCCACACCGCATCTGCGCTATCGTATTCTCTGATAAAAATATGTACGGCCAGAACATTCAACACTCCGAACCAATTTTCCTTTTGCTGTTGCTGTGCGTCGCGGTACTCGCAACGCTCGCCAAGCGCTTCAAGACTCCTTACCCCATCGTGCTGGTAATCGCGGGCCTGTTTCTCAGTCTGATCCCGCGCATGCCGCGCATCGAGTTGAACCCGGAAATCGTGTTTCTGGTCTTTTTGCCGCCGCTGCTCTTTTCCGCCGCGTTCCGGACTTCCTGGCGCGACTTTCGTTACAACATCTTCAGCATCTCCCTGCTCGCGCTCGGCCTGGTGACGTTCACCGTGTATGGCGTGGCCTTCGCCTCCCACTGGATTCTGCCGGACTTCACGCGCCGCCTCGGCCTGGTTCTCGGCGCGGTGATCTGTACCACCGATGCCATCGCCGCCACATCCATCACGCGGCGCCTCGGATTGCCGCAAAGAGTTACCGACGTAATCGAAGGCGAGAGCCTAGTGAACGACGCGAGCGGTCTGCTCGCCTTGCAACTCACGGTGGCGATGGTCGTCACCGGGCATACGCCGCCGTTCCGCGAGCGCGTGACCCTTTTGTTCTACCTGATCGCCAGCAGCATTGTGATCGGCCTGGTAATCGCCAAACTTGTGGCCTGGCTAATCACACAAATCACGGATGCGCCGATCGAGATCACCCTCAGCATCATCACGCCCTACTTCGCTTATCTCGCCGCGGAAAGCGTGCATTCCTCAGGCGTACTGGCCACGGTCGTGTGCGGAATGTATCTGGGCCGCGAAAGCTCGCTGTATTTTTCCACGCGTGCGCGGCTGCAAGGCGCAGCCGTCTGGGAAACTCTCAGCTTCGTGCTCAATGGCATCGTTTTTATTCTGATCGGACTGCAGCTTCCTTACATCCTCGGCGAGATTCGCAATCACAGCCTCTTTCGATTGATGCTCATCGGCCTACTCGTCAGCGCTGTGGTGATCGTTCTGCGGCTGCTCTGGATGTACCCCGGCGCGTGGGCCGCGAACTGGCTGCGGCGCCACCTGCAACATCAGCAAGATACGCTGCCGAGCGCGGGATATATTTTTATCGTGGGCTGGACGGGCATGCGCGGCGTGGTGGCGTTGGCCGCCGCGATTTCCTTGCCCAAGTCGCTGCAGGACGGCACTCCATTCCCGCAGCGAAATATGATCATTTTCCTCACCTTTTGCGTGATTTTCGTGACCCTCGTGTTTCAAGGCTTGTCGCTGCCGTACTTCATTCGCCGCTTGGGACTGGCTGGCGCTGTCGTCAAGAATCCGGAAGAAGAGCACGCGCGTTACGCGATGATTGAGGCCGCACTCGCGTATCTGGAACAAGCGCGTGAACTGGACAATGCTGGCTTCGCACCGGTTTACCAGGACCTGATTCGCATCCAAAAACATCACCTGAATTTGCTGCCCGGTGACCGCACCGTCGAGACCGGCTACACACCCGAAGATTACGTTCGTTATCGTGAGCTATCCAAGAACATCCGCGCCCTGCAGCGCGCGGCCCTGCTGAACATGCGCAATCACAATAAGATTAATGATGAGGTGCTGCGCCGCCTCGAGCAGGAACTCGACCTCTACGATGTGCGCTATGCAAGTTCGCAATAGAGCCACAGGAGGATTTTCCGGAATGAAGTTATTTTTCGCGTTATTGATTGCCCTGGTTCTCGCGCCTGCAGGCTTCGCGCAAGCCAAGCCCGCGCAAACGAAGACTGGTGATCCAGACAGGCTCGGTCTCACCTGCACTCAGATTCTTCAAATGACTTCCACGGCTTGGGTCGCGCATTTCGCGGACAAATTTGGCAAGTCGAATGACACGGCTGCGCCCGTGGCTGTCCGGGCCATCACTGCATATGCAAAATGCTACGACGCACGCACCAATCAATTGGCTGCATCGCTGGGCAAAAGCGGGAGGGGGCCGCAAATGGGCGCGCTGGGAAACTTCCGTGACTTCCAAAAGGCGCTGGATGATTTCACCGCAAAGGCGCTGGCCGCTTCGAATGAACAGCCCGGAACGCAGGAAGCCGCCTACGCCGCGCTCTACGAGAAGCAGTTTCGCTACGAGTTCTACCAGAGGTACGCGCTAAGGCTTTCCGAAAATCGTCCATTGACTGCCGAAGAATCCGCCGAATATTCCAAAGCCAAAAATCGATTCGGCGAGTTTCTCGGATTGCTGCCGGAAGACAAAGCGCACATCATTCACGCCGCTTTCAGTCAAATTTTCGACGGCGCCCCGGTCAGCGACGTCACCAAGCTCGAGGTCTATCGCTTCGCTATCTTCGTTCTCGAATCCCCGCAAGACACGCCCTTCTCCCCGCCGCCGTTTTGACGATGGGACTCGCGTCTGCTAGGCTCGTTTGTTCCTATCCTGGGAGAAAACAAATTGAAATCTCGGACCTTGTTTGCGCTCGCGGCGATCGCGGGCTTTTTCTTTGCGACTGCACTCCAAGCTCAAGTGAACGACAGCACCAAGCAGCTTTCTCGCGACATCTTCAAGCAGCTCGTTGAAATCAACACCACGGATTCCGTCGGCAGCACCACGATCGCCGCCGACGCCATGGCCAAGCGCCTGCTCGATGCCGGTTTTCCCGCGAGCGACGTCCAAGTGCTGGGACCGAACGACCGCAAAGGCAACATGGTCGCGCGCATTCACGGCACCGGCGCCAAGAAACCGCTTCTCTTCATCTGCCATCTCGACGTCGTCGAAGCGCGCCGCGCAGACTGGTCCATGGATCCGTTCCAACTCATCGAGAAGGACGGATACTTTTACGGCCGCGGCACTGGAGACATCAAGGATGGCGACACGTTTCTCGTCACCACTTTCATTCGCCTGAAGCAGGAGCACTATCAGCCCGATCGCGACTTGATCCTCGCGCTCACGGCCGATGAAGAGGGCGGCGCGTCCAACGGCGTCGCCTGGCTCATCAAAAACCATCGCGATCTGATCGAAGCCGAATACGTGATCAATCCGGATGCCGGAGACTTCGAGCTCGACAACGGAAAACACCTGCTCGTCGGCATTCAAGCCAGCGAAAAGCTCTATCAGGATTTTGACTTGAAGGTTACCAATCCCGGCGGACACAGTTCGCTGCCCACTTCCGAAAATGCGATTTATCAGCTCGCCGAGGGCCTCACGCGCCTGGAAAAATATCAATTTCCGCTCGAACTCAACGAAGTCACGCGCGAGTATTTTTCGCGTGAGGCAGATATCGTCGGCGGCCAGACCGGTGCGGACATGAAAGGCATCCTGCGAAACCCGCCCGATCCCGCTGCACTCGTGCGGCTTTCCGCGATCCCATACTACAACTCGCGAATACGCACCACCTGCGTTGCCACGCGCCTCGACGGCGGCCATGCCAACAACGCCTTGCCGGGAATGGCGCATGCCAACGTGAATTGCCGCATTCTACCCGGCCACTCGCCCGACGAAATTCAAGCCACACTCGTGAAAGTTCTCGACGATTCACGCATCACGGTGTCGCATGCGCCGGGCCTTGCGTCCAGCGGCATTCCCAACCCACCGTCGCCGCTGCGTCCCGACTTGATGTCCGCGCTGCAAAAAGTCTCGAATGAAATGTGGCCCGGCGTGCCCATCGTCCCGGTGATGGACCCGGGCGCGAGCGACGGCGCAATTTCTCGCGCAGCCGGCCTTCCGACGTACGGGCTGCCCGGCTTATTTATGGATGTGGATGACGATCGTTCGCACGGCCGCGACGAACGCGTCCGCGTCGCTTCCTTTTACGACGGCGTGGATTTCTACTACCGCTTGGTCAAAGCGCTCTCATCTTCGCAATGACCGTCAACTGAAGAGCGATCGGAACGAGGCCGCCGATAGGCCGCTCGAAAAACGAGTTAACTATGAGCCAGTCATGAATCTGATGCGCCGCGGAATTCTGGCAGTCTCGCAGAATCAGTGGATGCGCGAACACGCTCCCCGCTTCGGATTCATGCGCCGCGCCTCGGCTCGTTTCCTGCCGGGCGAAGACGTGCAGGACGCCATCACCGCCGCGCGCGCGCTCGCCGCGAACGGCATTCAATCCGTGCTGTCGCATCTGGGTGAAAATATTGCCGACCGCAACGAAGCTGCGGAGGTCACGCGCCATTTCCTCGAACTCAACGATCGCATCCGCGCCGCCGCTATTCCCGCGGAAATTACCGTAAAACTTACGCAGCTCGGACTCGACCTCGATCCCAACCTCTGCTACGAGAATCTCGCGAAGCTCATCCAAAATATTCCCGCCGAAAAAATCCTGTGGATTGACATGGAGCAAAGCCCGTACGTAGACGTCTCTCTCGAACTCTATCGCCGCGCGCGCAAGGCGTACTCCAACGTCGGTATCTGCCTTCAGGCCTACCTATATCGCACCGAAAAAGATCTGGATACGCTGATTCCGGAGGGCGCCGCGATTCGCCTGGTGAAGGGCGCGTACAACGAACCCGCAGAGATTGGCTTTCCCAGAAAGAAAGATGTGGACGAGAATTATCTGCATCTAGCGCAGCGCTTGCTCAGTCCCGAAGCGCGCCGAGCCCGCGTGCGCGTCGCCATCGCCACCCACGATCGCGCGCTGATTGCCAAAATCATCGCCTGGGCCGCGGATCAGCACGTGCCGAAAAATTTGCTCGAGATTCAAATGCTGTATGGAATTCAACGCGCCGAGCAATTGCGTCTGGTGCAAGCCGGCTATCGCTGCGCTGTGCTAATTTCCTACGGCACCTTCTGGTTTCCGTGGTTCATGCGCCGCCTGGCCGAGCGCCCCGCCAACGTCTTATTCCTGGCAAGAAATCTGTTCTCGAATTAACGGCTGGAACTTCCTAGAGGATATCTGAACGAAGCGGATCTTTTAGGGGGTCGGAGCTTTAGCTCCGACAACATGCGGTCGATTTTCGACGGGCTTTAGCCCCTGAAGACACGGCTCATGACGTTTTTTAGCAGCCTTCTACCGGGTTCGTTCGTCGCGTTCGACTTTGCCATCGCGCAGGCGGATTACGCGATGCGCGTGCGCCGCGATGTCCGATTCGTGAGTGACGAGGATGATCGTGTTGCCCTGCGTGTGCAGCCGCGCAAACAGCGCCATGATTTCTTCGCCGGTCTGCGAATCAAGATTCCCCGTGGGCTCGTCCGCCAGCAGTATCGAAGGATTGTTCACCAACGCGCGCGCAATCGCCACGCGCTGGCGCTGGCCGCCGGAGAGCTCGTTCGGCTTGTGCATCATGCGGTCGCTCAGGTCTACCTGTTTCAGCGCCTTCTTCGCGCGTTCCAAGCGTTCTTCCGACACAGTGCCGTTGTAGATCATCGGCAGTTCCACATTGTGCAGCGCCGTCGCGCGAGGAAGTAAATTGAAGGTCTGAAATACGAAGCCGATTTCCTTGTTGCGAATGTAGGCCAGTTCGTCATCATCCAACTGGCTCACCAAGCGGCCCGCCAGCCAGTAACTACCCTTCGTCGGCGTGTCCAGGCATCCGATCAAATTCATCAGTGTGGATTTTCCGGAGCCGGAAGGGCCCATGATGGCCACGTACTCGCCCTTGTGAATCTCGATGGTCACTCCGCGCAGCGCGTGCAATTGCTCCGCGCCCATCTCATAAGTCTTCCACAGTTCCTCGGTCTGAATAACGATGCCCGTGTCCACGAGGTCCTGCCGGAAGCTTTGCGACGGGGCGATTTCTTCCACTGCCATGGGTTTGCGCTCCTGGTTTCCTCTTACTTACGTCGCGGACTCTTCACGCTTCGGCGTCGAATTGTCCACCTTCACAGCGGCGCCAGGCCGCAGCGTGCGCAGCGCTTTGTAATTGCCAATGACGATTTCGTCGCCTTCCTTCAACCCGCTTGATATTTCGATGTCCGTGACGCCTGTGATCCCCGTCTGCACCGGCACGAACTCCGCTTTCTTGCCGCGGATCACGAAAACGCCCTGCACATCCACTTTCTGCTGTGCATCTCCCGTCGCGGCAGGCTTCGACGCCGCCAGGGTCACGTTGCCGCCGTGCTCCTTCTGCGCCTCTTCCAGATCCTTTTGCGTGCGCACTGCCAGCGCCTGGATTGGAATCGTCAGGATGCCCTTCTTTTGTTCCGTCTGAATCTTCGCGCTGGCCGAAAGTCCCGGACGAAGATCAGCTGGCGGATTATCAATGGTCACCACCACTTTAAAATCGCGCGCTTCCTGCGTATTCGCGGTCGCCTGCGTAGTGGCCGCTTGCCCCGACGAACGCAGAATCGCCAGCTCGCCCACCTGGGTCACGTGCCCTTTGAAAATCTTCCCGGGAATGGCGTCAATCGTAACGTCCGCGGTATCCCCCTGGCGCACATTCGTAATATCGGTTTCGTCCACCTTCACTTCGGACGTGACCACGCTCATATCCGAGATCGTCATCAGGAAACTGCCCTCGGCGTTCTGGATCCCGGGCACCACGTTTTCGCCCACGCGCACGGCGATGTAACTCACAATCCCGTCAATCGGCGCCACATAGGTGGTCTTCCGCAGCACATCCTTTGTGTGCTTCAGCACCGCGCTGGCTTGATCCAGGTTGAAGCGCGTTTGCTCGCGTCCCGCGCGGCTTTGTTCCACTTGCGCCTTTACCGCGTTCAGCCCTGCGGCAGCGGCGTCGTAGGCGGCCTTGCTCGCGTCGTAATCCGACTTGGCGATCAGTTGTTCTTTGTAAAGTTGCTGCGCGCGCTCCCAGTCGAATCTCGCCTTCTCCAGGTCCGCCTGGCGTTGCGCCAGCGTCGCTACTGCCGAATCATAGCTGGCAGCCGCGGCGCGCACCGATGCTTCCGTCGAGTCAATCGCCGCCTGCTGGGCTTGGACATCCGCTCCTGGTTGAATGTTCTCCAACCGCAGCAAAATGTCGCCCTTCTTCACGTGGTCGCCTTCTTTCACCACGATCTCGGTAATCTTCCCTATTCCCTCACCTAGCACGTTCGTGTAATTCTTCGGGCGGATTTCGCCCGAAGCGGTCACCACCGACGTGAGATCGGCCTTCAACACATGTCCCGTCTGCACCGCCACGACGCCCTTATTCACCTGGTAGGCGCTGAACCAGGCGATACCCCCGAGCACCAGGACGACACCCGCACCAATCCCAACTTTCTGCCACGTTTTCATTGCTTTACCCTTGGACTCGCCCCTCGAGGCGACAGTATTACCATAACTTGAATACGTTCCGGGGACACGAAATGTTTCTAGGTCAAGGTTAGACGTTCGCGCAAGCGGAAGGACAGGCGCGAATATGACATTTCGGAGGTCGGCCCTTTGTTCTATTGCTCTCGAGTTCGCAACTTGGCGATACGCACATGCAATCTGCGCCACCCACGAACGGCGCATCGGCTTCTTGGCTGCTCCATTGTAGAGCTATTTAGACTCTTAGAGAATAGGACAAAGCTCATCGTGACTGGCGCGCACGTATGCAGGTGAGCATTGATTCCCGTTTTGGGCATGGCCCCGCAGCATGCCACCACAGCCCTCAGAGGTCACAGTTTCCCCGTCAACGCCCTGTCCCCCGACCTGGTCGAGGCAACCCCTCGGCCACCATCCGATTCCAATGGTTCAAGGGCAGTTAGGGGAATCCGAGGTTGACCTGTACTGTTGGACAGGTTAGAATTTCGTGCCTCGGGGCAAAGGCTTAACTATGCGTTCTGCGGTCAAAGCGTTCCTTTTCGGCGTTTTAGCTTTTGGACTGGTGTATCTGCCGAGAGCTTCCGCTCAAGGTGAATCTCCAACTCAACAGCCGGACCAAAACGACAAGAAAGCCGCGAAGCAAGCCGCCAAGCAACGCTCCAAGCGAGACAAAGACCTATTCAACGAACTCGATTCCCAATATAAGAAATGGCTGAATGAAGACGTTGTCTACATCATTTCACCCGAAGAGCGCAGTTCGTTCCTTCATCTTTCCACCAACGAAGAGCGTGAGCAATTTATCGAAGCATTCTGGCAGCGCCGCAATCCTGATCCGGATTCCGCCGAAAATACTTTCAAGGAAGAGCACTATCGCCGCATCGCTTACGCCAACGAGCATTTCTCTTCCGGCATTCCCGGATGGAAAACCGATCGCGGCAGAATCTACATCATGTGGGGTCCGGCGGACGAAGTTCAATCGCATCCGTCGGGAGGCAGCTATGACCGCCCAGCCTCGGAAGGCGGCGGTGAAACCTCCACGTATCCGTTCGAAGATTGGCGCTATCGCTATCTCGAAGGGATTGGGGAAAACGTGGAGATCGAATTCGTAGATCCCACCATGTCCGGCGAGTACAAGCTCACCATGGACCCCAGCGAGAAGGACGCATTGCTCTACGTTCCCGGCGCCGGCCTCACCGAGATGGAATCAATGGGAATGTCCAGCAAGACCGCCCGCTTCAATAACACCGACGGCACGCACATGGCCGCGCCGATGGGCATGACTCCGGAGACCATGCAGGAATTCTCGCGGCTGGAACTCTATTCAAAGATCCAGCAAGCTCCCCCGGTAAAGTTCAAGGACCTCGAAGCAGTAGTCTCGTCCCGCTTAGTGCGGGATCAGGTGAAATTCCAATACCGCACCGACTTCCTGCGCATTACGTCTGAAACTGTCCTGGTCCCCATCACTATTCAAATTCCCACGCGCCAGCTCAGCTTTCAGCAAAAGAATGGTGTCGAGTCCGCCTCCGTCAACCTATTCTGCCGTGTGACGAGCTTGAGCGGCCGTATCGTGAACACTTTTGAGGACAATGTCCGGCGCGACGTTCCGTCGTCCTTGCTGCAGCAATCACTCGCCACCGCTTCGATTTATCAAAAGGCAATCCCGCTCAGTCCGGGACTCTACCGCCTGGACATCGTCCTGAAAGACACGAACAACGGCAACGTAGGCGTCGTCAATGCCCGCTTGGCCGTCCCGCGATTTGAAGATGACAGCCTTTCGTCCAGCACTTTGATCCTCGCCGACGAGATTAAACGCGTCTCCGCGCACGACATCGGCTTGGGCCAGTTCGTCCTGGGCGACGTGAAGGTCCGCCCGCGCATTGATTCTTCCTTCGTCGCCAGCGATGAAATGGGTGTCTTCCTTCAGGTCTATAACCTCAAGGTGGACGACAAGACTCACAAGGCCGACGCTACCGTGCAATACCGTGTGACCATGGACAAGGCAAATGACCCGGTGCTCAAGTACGATCTGGGTCAAGACAAACTGCCTTTGCACGGCGAGGAAATGACGCTGGAAAACATCATCACTCTCGGCTCGCTGAAGCCGGGCAAGTACAAACTGGAAGTCGCTGTCACCGACAATCTAACCAAGAAGACCATCACCCCGGCTACGGAGTTTACCGTCCGGCCAACCGGTGCGCCGCCGCCACAGGCGAAGTGAGCCTTATGAATCCTCGGATGATTCGCGCCATGGGTCTCGGCATGATCCTGTGCCTCTCCTGGTGTGTGATCCCGACGCCAGTGATGGCCGCACAGGGCTCCGGAAAGATCACCGGACTGGTGGTGGACTCCGCGGGGACTCCCCAGATGGGCGCCACCGTGGTTATCTCCTCCGACCAGCTCCTGAACCATATGGG
>Ga0182024_10023637_pt1 | contig 10985 bp, 11 predicted proteins | sample P32metaG_FD_120480 | JGI IMG/M metagenome (GOLD analysis project Ga0182024, IMG submission 120480) | Permafrost microbial communities from Stordalen Mire, Sweden - P3-2 metaG (Illumina Assembly) | ecosystem: Environmental > Terrestrial > Soil > Wetlands > Permafrost | place: Sweden: Stordalen... | reverse complement strand
GGGCGAGTGCGACATCGTGCACCAGCAGCAATTCCAACGCTTCGGGCCCGGAGCGGGCTGTGAGAACTTCGACGTCGTCACGACGCAGCAAGGCCGACAGCGCAAGGAGATTTTCCTCAAGGTCGTCGACGAGCAGGCACTTCACAGGTTGCGCCATACGGGTCATTTACCTCTTTGGCAGAGTGCACTTTCCGCAGGTTCGGCGCTCGCCAGCGTCCGCAACAATTCTGCGATCTGCTCGAGAGGCAGTACAAAATCTACTGGAGTTCGTTGGAGTGCCGACAGCACCATCAGGGGTACTTGCGCACTGTCGGGCTCCTGCACGATCGTTACGCCTCCTCTGCGATGTACGGATGCGAGCCCCGCTGCGCCGTCCTCGTTCGCGCCAGTGAGTATGATGCCCATGAGGCGCTCGGCATAGATGTCTGCAGCGGACTCGAAGAGCACATCGATAGATGGTCGTGAAAAATGAACGAGCTCGTCAATGGAGAGTGCGAGCTGCGGGCCCTTGTCAAGCAGCAGGTGATAATCGGGCGGAGCGAAGTATACCGTGCCTGGCGCCGCAAGTTCCTTATCTTCCGCTTCCTTGACTCGCAATGCGCACTTGCGCGCAAAAATCTCCGGGAGCAGACTTGGCCGTTCGCGCGGCAAATGCAGTACGATGAATACGGACGCGCGCAGACTCGCGGGTAGGGCGGGCAGAAGCACGGAAAGCGCGTCTACTCCGCCGGCGGACGCACCGATGACGATCGCGTCGATGCGGTACTGCAGCCCCTCAGCAACCCTCCTCACGGCTCGTCCTTCTTTTGAAAGATCCGATCTTCGTACGCGAGATCGACGAAGGATCGCGCGTGCGAAGAAAAGCGCAGTGACTCCTTCATACCGATGCCGAGAAAGCCCTTACGGCAAAGCGCATCACGGAACAGCCCCAGCGCGCGATTTTGCAGCTCGCGGTTAAAGTAGATAAGAACGTTGCGGCAGGATACCAACTGGACTTCTGCGAACACACTGTCGGTGGCAAGACTATGATCTGAGAAAACGATATGCCGCCTGAAGGACTTGTCGAAAACAGCTCTGCCGTATGCGGCTGTGTAGTAATCGGAAAGCGAGGCGCGGCCGCCTGACTTGCGGTGGTTTTCGGTGAAACCTGCAATTCGATCAATTGCGTAGACGCCCGCGGCAGCTTTCTGCAAAGTCTGAGGGTTGATATCGGTGGCATAGATGAGTGTGCGCTCAAGTAATCCTTCCTCGCGCAGCAGAATCGCGAGCGAATAAACCTCTTCACCCGTACTGCATCCGGCGACCCACACCTTCAGCGACGGATAGGTGCGCAGCAGGGGAACCACCTTGTTGCGCAGCGAGCGGAAGTAGGTGGGGTCGCGGAACATCTCGCTGACCGGTACGGTAAGGAGGCTCAGCAGTGCCGAGAATGTTTTGGGCTCGTGCAAGACTTTGTCCTGCAACTGCGAGAGCGTTTGGCAGCCAAAGCGGCCGGACGCGCTGGTCAGCCTCCTTTTCAGGGATGCTGCAGCATATCCGCGAAAATCGTGGTGATATTTGAGATAAATGGCGTCAATCAGAAGCCGCAGCTCAATGTCGATGTTATCAGCTGCCACAATGCTCTCTTTAGTGCGGCATCCATACCCGCAGGAGCGAGAGGAGCTTCTCCACGTCCAACGGCTTGGCAATATAGTCGTTGGCGCCAGCTGCAAGGCATTTTTCCTGGTCATCCTTCATGGCTTTTGCCGTGAGTGCGATTATGGGTAATTTCCGCCACTCGTAACGCTTGCGAATTTCCCGCGTCGCAATAATACCGTCCATCTCGGGCATCATGACGTCCATGAGAACAAGATCAACCGCGCGCGCCGGGTCGCCCATACTGTGCATGAGCACCTCGATGGCTTCTCTGCCGTTGCGTGCGATCTCGATCTTGGCGCCTTTGGGCTCGAGGAGACTTGTGAGTGCAAAGATGTTTCTGACGTCATCCTCCACGATGAGTATGCGGCGGCCGTCAAGCGTCGCCTCTCGATCGCGCGCTGCCTTCAACATCAACTGGCGCTCCACTGGTAGCTGCGACTCCACTTGATGCAAGAACAGAGTAACCTCATCCAAGAGCCGCTCAGGCGAGCGCGCATCCTTGATGATGATGGATCTGGAGAAGCGCCTGAGGGATTGTTCCTCGTCGGCTGTCAAAGAGCGACCTGTATAGACGATGATGGGTGGGAAGGATACATCGCCTTTTTCGGTCATCTGCTGCAGCAACTCGTAACCGCTAAGATCCGGCAGATTTAGATCCATGACCATGCAGTCGAATGTCGTTGTGCGCAATTGAATGAGAGCTTCGGTCGCGTTCTGCACAGCGGTGATCCTTACGTCATCGCTTTCCAGGAGCTTTGTGATGCTGTCGCGCTGTCGCTCGTCATCTTCGATGATAAGTACATGCCTGCTGCTCTGGGAGAACTTGGCCTCAAGCCGCTGTAGCGCCTCGATCAGCTGTTCTCGTCGCACGGGCTTCAATGCGTACCCTAGCGCGCCCATCGCTAGCGCCTCTTGGCTGTAATCTGTAACGGAGACAATGTGTACGGGAACATGACGCGTCTGCGGATCACGCTTTAGCTTATCGAGGACACCAAGTCCGGAATGATCCGGCAGATTGAGGTCTAACAGGATAGCCTTTGGGCGGTACAGCAAAGCTGCTGCCAGCCCGTCGCTCGCGCCGTGTGTTACGACGCATTGAAAACCCATCTCGCGCGCCAAGTCTCGCAAGATACCCGCAAACGCAGGATCATCCTCCACGACCAAAATGAGGGGAGTATCGGGTGCTAGTTGTTCGCGGTCATCCTCGAGTCCTTGGGACAGACGATTGAAGGATCCGTGCGCTTCCGCAGCGACAGGTGCAATGGGCTGGGATGTGCTCGCAGCACCTGAACTGGTGGGCCGCACGCTTATGCCATCGGCGCGCACGAGCGGTAAGGTTAATGTGAAGATACTGCCGCTGCCGGCAGCGCTCTGCACGCTGATATCGCCCCCAAGAAGGCGCGCCAGGTCGCGGGATATAGTCAGGCCAAGTCCTGTTCCGCCGTACTTACGGTGCGTGCTCCCGTCAGCCTGGCGGAATGCTTCGAAAATAATGCCTTGTTGGTGCTCTGATATGCCGATGCCCGTATCATGAACGGCAAACGACACCGTTTTGGCAGTTGGGCTGGAAACCCGCAGCGAAACTGCACCTTGCTCTGTGAATTTCAATGCGTTCGATACAAGGTTTTTGAGTATCTGACTGACGCGCTGCTGATCCGTTTCAATTTCCGTAGGACTGCCGGGCTCCACGACGGCACTGAAACTCAGCCCCTTCTGCCGAGCGACTGGCTGAAAGGCGTTGATCAGGTCATCTACAATCGTCGCAACGAGGACCGGCGCGAGCCCCAATTCGACCTTGCCCGCTTCAACCTTCGAAAGGTCCAGAATATCGTTAATGATGGCTAGCAGATCGTTTCCGGCGGAAGAGATAGTCTGGGCAAACTTGACCTGCTCTTCAGTTAGATTGCCGCCTTTGTTGTCGGCAAGGATCTTGGCGAGGATAAGTGAGGAATTGAGCGGCGTGCGCAACTCGTGGCTCATGTTGGCCAGAAATTCGCTTTTGTATTGGTTGGCTCGCTGCAGCTCGGTCGCCCTCTCGACTAGCACGATTTGTGCTCGTGACAGCTCATCCTTCTGATGCTCCAGAATCTGTGTCTGCTCCTCAAGTTGAGAATTGATTTCCTCAAGCTCACCCTGCTGAGCTTCGAGTCGCGACTGCGACTCTCTCAGTGCAGCTGCCTGCACTTCAAGCTCTTCATTTGTGACTCGTAATTCCTCCTGCTGCACCTGTAGCTCTTCGCCTTGTCGTTGAGTCTCGGCGAGCAGTTCCTCGAGGCGCGTACGGTCTTTTGAAGCTCGCACTGCGACACCGAGGGAGTCGGAGATGCGATGGAGCAGTTCCAGATCTGCCGGCAGGAGCCGGCGAAAAAACCCCAGCTCTACTATCGCCTGGACGATTCCATTGACGCTTGCCGGAGCTAACAGCAGCTCGCGCGGTCTGGCACGTCCGAGACTCGAGCCAATGTCCAGGTAGTCCGAGGGGACATCGTGGACGTGCACGACACGATTCTCCTTCGCGGCCTGCCCCAGACCGCCTTCGCCAAGCTCCACCGTCGCGCGCTGTGTCCCTGCGGGAACCGCATACGCGGCTACGCGGCGCAAGTGATTTTCGCCTTCGGCGACGAAAACGGTTCCAATCTGCGCGTCGAGGTAGTCGGCGAGGTATGTAAGAACATTGTCGCCCAGAGTCTCAAGGCGCTGTTCTCCCTGGATTCTGGCGCTCAAACCCATCTGGCCTGCGCGAATCCACGCTTGGGTCTGGCGTGCCCTGTAATCTCGCGAGGTTCTTAAAGCAGCAGCAGCGACAAAGACAAGCAGTAGACCGGAACCTCCCAATACTACGATAGACGTAACTCTGGCGGCGTCGAGCCATTCTACCTGCCGAGTTGCGAGCGCGTCCCGCTCGTCGCGCTGCATTTCGGCAATCGTCGCGCGAGCGCGCTCCATTGCCTCCTTGCCGCGGTTCGTGCGGACAATTGCCAATGCCCCGCCAGGCTCGCCTGCGCGGCGTTGCGCGATCGTCTGATCCAGCTCCTCCATTTTCTGCGCAGCGACGCGCTCCAGAGTATCAAGGCGCTGTAACTGCTCTACGTTGCCAGCTAGGAGGCTGCGCGTTTTCAGTAACTCGCTGTCGAGCGCCGCCTTGGCATTTGTATAGGGAACGAGGTAACTTTCATTGTCGGTGAGCAGAAAGCCGCGCTGGCCGGTCTCCGCATCCTGCAGCGTTGACAATAGCGCCTGCAATTGTTCCATCACTTGAAGCGTCTGCGTAACACGGCGCGCACTCGCCGAACTGCCTCGCAGCGCGCCGTAAGAAAGGCATGCCACCAGAACAATAGCCAGGACGGCAATCAGGAAGGCAATCCAACTCCCAGTTGGAAGCGGCGGACCAAGATGTGCACCCCGAAAAGCGCTTGGATCACGAATATTCGATGACTGAGCCATTGTTAATGTGCGTCCGGATGATTGCCGGATGGTAGATCCTTACGCCAATTCTCTCAACGCACAATGCAATCGGCCCACAGCGACTTATACAGACAGTGGGCTGGGCCAGGCTCCTTGGGTTCTACTTGATTCGATTGCCTTGCGCGCCACTTCCACTCAGTCACTGCGGTACGACCGCCGCACACTGTGGGCGGCGTCTATGCTATTTAGTTGCGCCGAAGTGGGGTTGCGCGCGATTAGGGGCTGGTTTGCGCGAATCGTCCGGACTCATCGGAAAAACGATCTCAACCCGGCGATTCTGCTGCCTGCCGGCTTGGGTGTCGTTGGAAGCCACGGGGTACGATTTACCGAGGCCCTTCGTCTCTAAGCGTGCAGTGGAGACGCCGCGCGCGCCTGTGTCAGCTCATAAGTCGGTTTCCCCCCGCTATTTCCACTGGCGTGGCTGTAGGAATCCTCCGACGGTAAATCTATAGGGACGGACGATCCGAGAACATGAACCGGAACCCGCATTGTGCGCAGCAAAATAGTCCTAGGCCGCGCAGGCGAGCATGGACTTTCACGCCGCACCCAGGCGGCACTTAAGCCTTTGTGATTAAGGCGTGCGACAGATAAACAAACAGGGCACAACCCAGGAGGCCGAGCAGTATCGCCAGCGCTAGATCTAAGCGAGATCCCGGCCCTCGGTGCAGTGCCTCACTGTCGATGGCTTTTGCAGTCATAAGAAATCGGGTCGCTGCGATAGCGATGATCGAAGCACCGAGGATGATAAGCGCCAATCCTGTTTCGTTGCCGAATTTTTGATCCGGCACCCAGAGCGTGCGACCTGTCAGAGACGGGGCAGCAATCTCTAGGAATAGGTCGAAGCGCTCGACCAGAAATCCAAAGGCCATAACGGCAATTGCCGTGCGTACCCAGGCGAGAAAGGTACGTTCATTCGCAGAATGATCTGCAAAATTCTGGATCATCTGACGCCTGCCGCGCTCTTCCTGATGCAGGACGGCCACTTGGCCCAGGGACTTGTCTACTGGCGGCTGCTGCCAGGCTTCGCTCGACCCGGTGCATCCTCAGGCGAAGAAGGAAGGCCGGAGTTTGGCTCTTCCGCCGCATCGCCGTGCTTGCCCTCGTTCGCCGGCCGATCCCGGTACTTCTTCGAAATCTTATCCTGCGGAGGCGGGCCCGCGGGCTTTATCGGTTCTCGGCTGGTCGTCATCGCAGCGGCTCCGCAAATATCTAGCGATTCCCAAGTAACGCTGTGTCTAAGGTAAGAGTTCCGAATTATAATGCAAGTGGATTGCGTTCACGTGTGATCAGCCTTGGCAGCCTCAGCCCTCGACTTCGCCATATCACGCGCCGCGTCAGCGTGATCTAAACAGGCTTTTTGCGCATCGCCTGAAAGAGCTTCGCACTTTGCGACGGCAATCTTATGGTCGCCGTCAGCTTTGGCCATGGCCACGTCATACGCCGCGTTAGCTGCTCGTATGTCTGCCTTGTGCGATTCAACCGCGACATCTGCGTTCGCGGCAGCCACGGAATCGCCCGCCTTTTGGTCAGCTTTGGCCTCGCTTTGCGCGGCCGAGTCCTGCGCTTTTGCCACATCGTTTTGGGCTTTGTTCGGAGGTTCAGCCTTGTGGCAGCCCGCAGGCACTACAAGCATGATTGCCACGAGCATCCAGGTTGGATTGACCTTCATCGTCATTCTCCCGTAAATCGCCTAGTAATCCCCAGCAGACACCAGTTGCGCGGTGGGAATTCTGGTCAAGTGGTGTGCAAAGCCTGTGCCAGCGGATGCTGAGAATATATCATCGCGGCGCTCGCCCTCAGGGAAATATAGAGATTGACTGTGAAATCAAGCGCAGTGTCGAACGTCACTGCGGGTACGAGATTCGAAGTTGGTGTTTGGGAACAGAGTCTGCACATCTGAGCTCAAACGTAACCGTTACATACATGCCGGTACTGGTTACACCAGGTCAACAACCGAGGAAGGCGATTAAACACGGAAATGGACACTCGCGCAGTTCGCGCCGACATCACTTAGGGTCGCGCTCTTGGTTTTTCGGCGGAGTCACGGCTTCGGCCACAGCACTTGCGGAAACGTCTGGCGCCGCGATGTACTGCCCTTCGTGATGCAGGCCACCCGTAAGCTTGCCTTCCTGGTCTCGCGCCGCCTCCACGCCCGAATCCCTTTCCACTGCAAGAAGCGTGGTGCGCAGGACCAACAGTTGTTCGGCGTGATGAGTCATCATCCGCTCCATTTGCTCGGTGTGGCGCTTTGCAGTTGCCTCCATCTGCGCGCCATGGTGTCGTTCGGCGCTGTTCAAGCTCACGCGATAGTAGGCATGAGAAATCACGAGACTGAGCAACCCGCTTGATAAGGCGCTCAGAAAAATAGGCAGCCACTCGATATTCATTTCTCCTCCTGTGAGTGTCTTAAAGCGAATGGGTCGATCCGCACAGCGCACTGAAAGGCGATTTAAGCAATCCGCATGCCAGCGACGTAGTTCGAGGCCCCATCCGCCTTGCCACATGCCATGCAGAAAGGTCGCGTATCGAATCGCAGATGATGCACCTATCTTGACCGCCGTGGCGAGGATGCAGAAACTGCCCGCTTGGCCAATGGGCTGTGTGGCGCTTCCAGTTCGCGAGCTATTAACCAGAGATTCAAATGGCACATTACCGGTACCGTATAGTAAATGTATTTAGTCAGGGAGATAGCCCCTTCACGGGCAATCCACTTTGCGTCTTCGAGTCCGGGGATTCGCTTGATACTGCCAGAATGCAGGCACTTGCTTTGCAGTTCAATCTGTCTGAGACGACGTTTATTCTGCCTTCGCAACGCGCGACCGCGCGGATGCGCATTTTCACGCCGCGTTACGAGTTGCCATTTGCAGGTCATCCTACTCTCGGAACCGCGCACGTCTGTCGCGCGCTCAAGTTATCGGCGGACTCGCTGACACTCGAGATGCCTGCCGGAGTCATCCCGGTACAGGCAGTCGGATGCCGGTGGACTCTGCAGGCGAACACGCCCAGCTGGCGCGAAGTTCAGGAGCCGCCGGGCGCGCTTGCAATTATGCTCGGCTTGGACGAGCACGAGATACTTGAAAGACCCCTGTGGGTCGACACTGGAACGGAGCAACTAATTGTCCCGCTGGCGACTGAAGCCGCTGTACGGCGGGCAACGCTGCGAGCTGATGCCGTTGCGCGTTTGCAAAACAAAAGCGGGGCCGCCATGGCTTATGTGTTTGCTTGCGCCGGCACGCATGTGCTCGCACGCTTCTTTTTTCAACAGGGCAGTGCGGTTTTGGAAGATCCCGCGACCGGCTCCGCAACCGCGAATCTCGGCGGTTGGTTTCTGGCGACGGGCCGCCCGTTGCCGTGCACGTTTGAGATTTCGCAGGGGGAGTGTGTAGGCCGTGCCTCAACGCTCTACCTTGACGTCAATGCAGAGCGCAGTATCCAGGTCAGCGGCGACGTGCTGGAATTGGGTGCAGGAATAATCTCGCTGTGAGCTAGTAGATTCACGGTTTCGTGAAGGACGATATAATAAGGACGAGACAAAGAAACTTTGCTTTGAGAGCAGCCTAGGCGGCCGTCGAATTCGCTAAATCGCCGCTAACCGCGAACACAGCCGTGGCGTTACGGTACCAGGTACCCGCCGGTCTCTAATATAATAAGAGGAAAGAGCCTGATAAACTGCGCGGCGACAGAGGACAGTACATGTGCATTAAAATCGGGTCCCTTATGAAGGCAGCGATCATATCGGCTACGTTGGGTGCGATGTCTACGGCGGCTATGGCGGGTGAAGGAATATGGAAATCCGTTGTTCCGCCCGCCGGGTCTATGAAGGGCGAGTTTGACAATAACGATCCTATTGGCCTGTACGCCGGGGTCAAGATCAAGGCGGACTGCTCGCTCAACTGGACCAATCCGGACGACCATAAGCTCTATTGTTTTTCAAGCGCGACATCGCTCGTTTTCTTCCTTGATTCTCCGGCCCGCTATCTCGAAAGTGCCCGCGAAAGTTGGCATAAGCTGCGCACTACCGAAGGATAGAAGTTTCCGCTGGTTTTACCGGCGCGGCTCCAGCATTCCGTCCCGGCCCACGCTGTGCAGTTCGACCGCAACAAGCGAGGTGTATGTCGAGACCACACGGGCCAGCATAGGCCTTCGGGAGTGGAAACGGATTGATTGATGAGCTTTCAAATCAAAGGCCTGCCGGCTACTACCTTCGCGTCTCTCTTCGAACTCTCAGATGCGGAGCTTGCGACGTGCGCTGCAGTGCGAGTGACGGCCGATCGCTGCCCCGGCTTTCCCTGCCGCGTAAGCCTGCGTGATGCCCAACCGGGCGAATCTTTGTTGCTTGTCAATTACGAGCACCTCCCTGTTGCAACGCCATATCGTTCGCGGCATGCGATCTTTGTGCGCGAGAATGCTGTCGAAGCGCACCTCGCGATTGACGAAATTCCCGAGGCGCTATTTTCACGCCTGTTGTCCCTTCGGGCGTTTGACGCTGCAGGTATTATGATCGACGCCGATGTGCTGCAGGGCCGCGAGCTTGCGTGCGCAATCGATCGCATGTTGGAGTCGCCCCGGGTCCAATTCCTGCATGTCCACAACGCCAAGCCGGGTTGCTTCGCAGCCCGGGTGGAACGTGTGCAGAGGCGGATCTAGGAAGGGTTCACTCCACGCCGCAGTCGCCAGCGGAGATTCATCGCTTGCAATAGTGGGATGATGTCATTTACGCCAGCATAGGAATTCCCCAGTATCGCGGCGCTGAATGAGGATCCAATAATGAGTGCTGAATTTCACGTTGTGTTCGCGCTCTACCCGCGCGTAACGCAGCTGGATTTTACGGGGCCATTCGAAGTATTCGCGCGCCTGCCGCATGCTCGGTGCACGCTTGCGTCGGTTACGGGCGGCACGATTCAGGGTGACGGGGGAATCACATTTGCAGGTGTAGCGCGATTGGCTGACGTCACCGAGTGTGCGCTTCTCTGCGTTCCGGGCGGCTTAGGAACGGTAACGGCGCTTGGCGATTCAAGCTACATTTCCGCCGTCCGTCGGCTAGGGACGCAGGCGCAGTATGTTACATCAGTATGTACCGGGTCGTTGCTGTTGGCAGCGGCAGGCCTGCTGCACGGCAAGAAGGCAGCGTGCCATTGGGCATGGCGCGATCTTTTGAAAGCCTTTGCCGTCGAGCCGAGCCCTGATCGGATCGTGCGTGATGGAAATGTCACGACCGGAGGAGGCGTGACGGCCGGTATTGACATGGCGCTTGCGCTCACGGCTCAGATAGCAGGCGTCGACCATGCGCAGACAGTTCAGCTGGCACTCGAATATGCTCTTGAACCCCCATTTGACTGTGGACGCCCCGAACTCGCACGGCCGCAGATCGTGGCGACGGCACAGAGGCGTCTGGATGGGATTCGCGCCGAGCGTGACGCCGCCGTTAAGCGCGCGGCCGAACTTTTAACTCATAAGTAATGAGGGCCGCTTTCAATGCGGCCCGTTGTGCGAAGACCATCCGCTATCAATCTCACTGCTTCATCATGCGCGCGAGCCGGATGACGAAACATCGGCAATCGCGCTGACGTAATGTCGGCACTCTCCTACGCCACGCGCTTCGAGTTGCGAGCGATTAAACTGGTATCGCCCGGTTTAGACGAATGTGCTCCGACATGCAATGACGTTGCTGGGCAATCTCGCGTGAGCGCCAGGTGTTCCTCGCGGTTATGATGGATCACGCGCATAGGAGTCCGTTTGTGCAGTTTACTCGGGCAATCGTGAAACCTCCGGGTGCAAATTTCGCAATGGGCATCACGAGCATGATCGGGGGCGGCCAGCCAGACGTCGCCGTTGCCATCACGCAGCACGATCAATATTGCGAAAAACTTCTTGGTTGCGGC
>Ga0182024_10023636_pt1 | contig 10985 bp, 11 predicted proteins | sample P32metaG_FD_120480 | JGI IMG/M metagenome (GOLD analysis project Ga0182024, IMG submission 120480) | Permafrost microbial communities from Stordalen Mire, Sweden - P3-2 metaG (Illumina Assembly) | ecosystem: Environmental > Terrestrial > Soil > Wetlands > Permafrost | place: Sweden: Stordalen... | reverse complement strand
GCTATCTTGCCCGTGCGAGTGATTCTCCTCCCGGCAATATGGTCATCTGGAGAGGTCTGTCCCGACTGACGGACATCGAGATGGGTTTCCTCATCGGAGCGAAACTTGTGGGTAATTGAAAGATGGCGTTGGGCGCGCACCAATCGACGATTTTGAAGATGATTCTAGGGAAGGGCGCGGGCTTGATCGCCGCCGGAATCGTCATCGGTCTGGGCGTTAGCTACTGGTTCACTCGCTTTCTTGCCAGCCAGATTTGGGGCGTGTCGGTTACCGATCGATGGACGTTCGGCGCAGTCGTGATTCTGATCGCGCTGGTCGGCTTGGCTGCTGGCCTGCTCCCGGCGAGGCGAGCGGCCCGCGTCGATCCCCTGATCGCCTTGCGGTGGGAATAGTTACCGACAAGTTGCTGAGCAGTCTTCCCGCGAAATGATGCAAAATAAATGAATGTCCACTACCGATTCATCTGCTGATGGCGCCCCGCGATGGGACGCCGATCTGTACGATTCGCACCATTCGTTCGTGTGGGAACGCGGGCGCGGCGTGCTCGAGCTGCTGGCACCTCAACGCGGCGAGCGCATCCTGGATATTGGTTGCGGGACGGGGCATCTCTCCGCGCAAATTGCCGAATCGGGGGCGCTGGTAGTGGCAATCGATAGTTCCGCGGAGATGATCGCGGAAGCTCGCCGGAAATATCCGCAGGTGGAATTCGAGGTGGCGGACGCGCGGACATTCCGATTGGGAAAAACGTTCGATGCGGTTTTCTCGAATGCGGCACTGCATTGGGTTCGGGAGGCCGAGCAGGTGATTGCTTCGGTGGGCAAAGCGCTACGTCCTGGCGGGCGCTATGTGATCGAGATGGGAGGGAAGGGAAATATTGGGAAGCTCGAATCTGGGCTGATGGGCGCGTACCATCGTTTTGCGGCCAGTCCGCGCGCCGACGCGAACCCCTGGTATTACCCTTCGATCCCAGAATATGGCGGGCTGCTCGAAAGACAGGGATTCCAGGTGAGTTTTGCGGCGCTATTCGACCGGCCAACGCCGCTGGAGAATGGCGAAGCCGGATTGCGGACTTGGATTCGGATGTTCGGCGAGACGTTCTTAAGGGATGTACCGGAGAAGGATCACGAGGAATTTCTGCGGTCCGTCGAGAACGAGACGCGGCCAGCTCTCTTTCGTAATGGTGCGTGGGTGGTGGATTACCGGCGATTGCGGGTGATCGCGGTGAAGAATGATTCCATAGTAGGATCTGGAGATTAAGCGGCTGGAAATGAGCGATACTGAACTCTCCAAGGGAGAACCCGGCCGGTGCGCCAAAGACAGTTATTATGACGAGCCCATTGGAGGGGAAATTGGCTGAGGTCAATTCCGAAGCCGCAGAACTGTATCTGGACCTGATGAAAAAATGTCTCACCAGGGTTATCTTTCCCGAGTCATACCGACCGGTCAAGACTCGTCCTACGATGCGGCTGCACCCTATCGCTTGGGCGATCTATCCCCTGGTCACATCCATATTGACGAAGATGAACCTGAAGATGTTTCTGAAGGTGCCGTTCGATCAGGCGATACGCGCGGACGGTAAAGATTGGCCAGCAGAAGCAGAGACCATGATAGGCCTGAAACGGCTGGATAACCTGCAGTACTGCGTTACGGAAAGTATTCGTAAGAATGTGCCCGGAGACTGCATTGAGACGGGTGTGTGGCGCGGCGGCGCCAGTATCTTTATGCGGGCGGTTTTGAAGGCGTATGGAGATAACACCAGACTAGTTTGGTTAGCAGACTCGTTTCAGGGTCTGCCGAAACCGGATGGGCGGTATCCGCAGGATGAAGGCGACCAGCATTGGGAATTTAGTCATACTCTGGGCATCTCTCTCGAACAGGTGAAGGCGAACTTTGCACGTTATGGCTTGCTTGATGAGCGGGTGCGCTTCCTCCCTGGTTGGTTTAAAGATACGCTGCCAGGAGCCCCGATCAACCAGCTCGCGGTGTTACGCCTGGATGGGGATATGTATGCGTCGACGATGGATGCGTTGCGCAGTCTGTACCATAAGCTTTCTCCCGGAGGGTATTTGATTATTGATGACTACGCCCTCCCGAACTGCAAACGGGCCGTGGATGATTTTCGCGCTGAACATCAGATGACAGAACAAGTGAACCAGATCGACGGCAGTGGCGTATTTTGGGAAAAACTTCACTAATGGGGAAGGCCTCCGCGATTCGATGGGCGGTGGGTACGATCATTGACCGTGCCGGGCTGGTCGGGCGTCTGCTTCGCGCCGTTCGCTGAACAACGGGAAACCGCAGTCTTCGCTCAACACAAGAACTCAACCCAGACCACCAAGAGGCTTCGCGGGGGCTCGCACAGTGCCCAGCGGGCGGGTTCGGATTGTGCTTCTCGCTCAACCCCGGAACGGCGATAATATAGCTGTAATCATATCGATGAAGCGCATGTACGAAGATGATCGCCCAGCGGTGGATAATCAATCGTCGCGCGTAAGGAGAGAAAAATGGGATCGCAAACTGTGACCGAACAGAATTCGAGCAAGGGACCGGGTACCTCGGGGAATCCGCTGATCGCGCTGGAGAAGCAGGGCCAAGCTGTGTGGCTGGACTATATTCGCCGCGACCTGCTGCAGAATGGCGAGCTGAAAAAGATGGTGGATCAGGACGGCTTGAGCGGGATGACCAGCAACCCGACGATTTTTGAGAAGGCGATTGGGACGAGCACGGATTACGACGCCCAGCTCCGCAGTTTGCTGGCAAAAGATCCCGCTAAATCGGCCGGAGACCTCTTCGAAGCGGTGGCGGTGGAGGACATCCGCGCGGCGGCGGATATTCTGCGGGCGGTTTACGACCGCACCCAGGGCGCGGATGGCTTTGTGAGCCTGGAAGTTTCGCCCACGCTGGCGCACGACACCCAGGGAACGATAGCGGAGGCCAAGCGGCTGTGGAAGGAAGTGGATCGTCCCAACCTGATGATCAAGGTCCCGGCGACGCCGGAGGGATTGCCGGCGGTCGAGCAGCTGCTCGCTGCCGGAATCAACGTGAACATCACCTTGATGTTTTCGCAGCAGCACTACGAAGACGTGGCGCAGGCCTACATTCGCGGACTGACCGCGGCGGCGCATCCGGAGAAGATCGCGTCGGTCGCATCGTTTTTCGTGAGCCGCGTGGACACCTTGATCGATCCGCAACTGGAGAAAATCGGGACGCCGGAAGCGCTGGCGTTGCGCGGGAAAGCGGCGATTGCGAATTGCCGGGTGGTCTACAAGCGGTTCCAGGAATTGTTTTATGGCGATGCGTTCGTGGCCTTGAAGAGGAAGGGCGCGCGGGTGCAGCGAGTGTTATGGGCCAGCACCAGCACCAAGAACCCGGCGTACCGCGACGTGCTGTACGTTGAAGACTTGATCGGACCGGACACCGTCAATACCATGCCGCCGGCGACGGTGGATGCGTTCCGCGACCACGGCAAAATTCCTGGCGCGACGGTGGCGCAGGGCGTGGAACAGGCCAAGACCGATCTGGCAAACCTCGAGAAAGTGGGGATTCGGCTCAAGGATGCTACCGCCAAGTTACAGACGGACGGGGTGGCGTCGTTTTCGAAGTCCTTCGCGGACCTGATGAGTGCTATCGACGCCAAGCGCAAGGCGATCGGAGGGAAGTCGTGAGCGCGGGCGCGGCAAGCGATCCGAAACTGGGCGCTGCTCTGAGGGCGGCGGTCGCTAATCGGCTGCAGACATGGCAGACCGCAGGCTTTGGCCGGCGCATGTGGGCCAAGGACCCGACGCTGTGGGCCAAGCCGGACACGCCAGAAATTACGAACCGGCTCGGGTGGCTGACGCTTCCTGAGTTCATGCGCACGCAGGTGGGGGATTTGACTGCGTTTCGCGAGCAGATCCGTGCGGAGGGATTCACGCACGCGGTGGTGCTGGGGATGGGCGGATCGAGCCTGGCTCCAGAAGTTTTCCAGACTACGTTTGGAACGGCGCACGGCTATCCGGTGCTGCGGGTGCTGGACAGCACGCATCCCAACGCGATTCGCGGGGTCGAACAGAGCATCGATCTGGCGCACACCCTGTTTATCGTATCGAGTAAATCCGGAACCACGCTCGAACCCAATTCGTTCTTCTTTTATTTCTGGGACCAGGTGAAGGCTGTCTCAAAAAATCCGGGGCAGCAGTTTGTTGCGGTCACCGATCCCGGTACTACGCTGCAGAAGCTGGGGGAGCAGCGCGGTTTCCGGCGAGTGTTTCAGGCGACGGCTGACGTTGGTGGGCGCTATTCCGCGCTGACGCATTTCGGCCTGGTGCCCGCCGCGGTGATTGGCATGGATCTAGAACGTCTGTTGGGCAAAGCGCACGAGATGCAGCAAGAGTGCGCGGCGTCGGTGCCGGACTCGCAGAATCCAGGGTTGCAGTTGGGAGCACTGCTGGGTGAAGCGGCGAAGGCCGGCCGAGACAAAGTGACCTTTGTGGCATCGAAAGCGCTCCGAGCGTTACCGATCTGGCTGGAGCAGCTCATCGCCGAGAGCACCGGCAAGGAAGGCAAAGGCATCGTGCCGGTGGCGGGCGAGCAGCCGTTGGCCGCGGTGGGGACCTACGGCAACGATCGAATTTTCGTGCAGCTGAAGCTGGCGTCCGATTCCGATGAGGAGAGTGAGAAGCGGCTGGCCGAGTTGGAAGCCGCGGGCCATCCGGTGATGCGGATTTCGCTCACTGAACTGGCCGACATCGGGCGTGAATTCTACGGATGGGAGATTGCGATTGCCGCGGCCGGTGCGGTGCTGGGCATTCAGCCGTTCGATCAGCCGGACGTGCAATTGGCCAAGGATCTGGCGCGCGATGCGATGAAGAAGTCGGCCGGCACAGACGCCGCCGGCGATGCGTACACCCAGCCGTTGGATGGAGCGAATAAGGACGAATTGGCGGCGGGAATTTCGAAGTGGCTCGGTTCCGCGCATCCCGGCGATTACCTCGGCATCGATGCTTACATCGCACCGTCTCCGGCTGTGAGCATGGCGCTGGAGCAACTGCGAATGGCGCTTCGCGATCGAACCAGGCTGGCGACGATGTTGGGTTACGGCCCGCGATTTTTGCATTCCACCGGGCAACTGCACAAGGGCGGCCCGAATACCGGGCTGTTCCTGCAGATTCTGGATGCGGCTGCCCCCGATCTGGCGGTGCCGGAAACCGATTATTCCTTCGGGCAACTGATTCGCGCGCAGGCCCAGGGCGATTACGGTGCACTAGAACAGCGGCAGCGGCGGTCGATTCGAGTACAGCTCGGGCAGGATACGGCGGGCGGACTCGGGCGATTGCTCGAGGTGGCGCGTGGCTAGTGTCACCGCCCTGTTTTGGGACGTGGGCGGAGTGCTGCTGACCAACGCGTGGGATCGCGGATCGCGCCGCAAGGCGATGCAGAAATTCGGATTGGATGGGGACGAGTTCGAGGATCGGCACGAGCTGGTGCTGAACGCGTTCGAAACGGGGAAGACCACTCTAGCCGAATATTTGCAGCGCACCCTGTTCTACCGCCCGCGCTCGTTTTCTGCCGCGGATTTCCAGGCGTTCATGTTCAGCGAATCGCAACCTTTGCGCGAGACGATCGCGCTGCTGGGGCGGCTCGCTGCCGGCCGGCGCTACCTGACCGCGACGGTGAACAACGAATCGCTGGAACTGAACGAATTCCGCATACGTAAATACGATCTGCGCCAGTATTTCAGCGCGTTTTTCAGCTCCTGCTACCTGGGCGTTCGCAAGCCGGACGCGGCAATTTACAAACTGGCGCTGAGCATCACCCAACGTTCTCCTGCGGAATGCGTGATGATCGACGATCGTCCGCTGAATCTGGAATGCGCGCGGGAACTGGGCATTGAGACCATCGCATTCAGCAACGCCAAACAATTGGAAGAAGATTTGGCGCGCCTCGGCGTGACGCCGGCTCATAACTAAGGGAGAAAATTGATGGATTTGGGAATGATCGGATTGGGGAAGATGGGCGGGTACATGACCGAGCGGTTGGTGAAGGGGGGCCACCGCGTAGTGGGGTACGACCGCGACGCTGTGATCGTGAAGGGAGTAGTGGCGCAGGGCGGTGTAGGCGCGGACTCACTGGAATCGCTGGTGAAACAATTGCCGGCGCCGCGAGCGGTGTGGCTGATGGTGCCGCACGAGGTGGTGGATCCGCTGATCGAATCGCTGCTGAAGCTGCTATCGCCGGGAGACACGATCATCGACGGCGGCAATTCGTTTTATAAGGAGAGCATTCGCCGCGCGGCGTATTTGGCGCCGAAGAAAATTCATTTCGTCGACGTGGGCACCAGCGGCGGCGTGTGGGGGTTGAAGGAAGGCTACAGCATGATGATTGGCGGGGCGGACGAAGCGGTAGATCGCCTGACGCCGATTTTTGAGACGCTGGCGCCGGCCGCCGATCTGGGCTGGGGACACACCGGGCCGGCAGGTGCGGGGCACTATGTGAAGATGGTCCACAACGGAATTGAATACGCGATGATGCAGGCGTATGCCGAGGGCCTGGATTTGCTGCGGCACAAGAAGGATTTCAGTACCGGCAAGGATTTCAACATCGACCTGGAGCAGGTGTCGCAGATTTGGCGAACCGGCAGTGTGATTCGGTCCTGGCTGCTGGATTTGATCGCCGATGGGCTGAAATCGAATCCCACGCTCGACGGTATTTCGGCGGTGGTCGCGGACACGGGCGAGGGTCGGTGGACGGCGATTGAGGGTATCGAGCTGGGCGTTCCGCTGGCGACAATTTCGGCGGCGCTGGACCGGCGGATGCTGTCGCAGGACCCCGATCCCTTCGCGAATAAGCTGCTCTCGATGATGCGTCATCAGTTCGGTGGCCACGCCGCGAACGCCTCGGCAGCGAAGTCGAAGTAACCTTGGCACGTCTGCGTTACTGCTGTTTTGTCGCCGGAAGGAGACTTTCTTGAGTCCTGCTGGACCGATTGAAGTTCTGCCGCAGTCCACACCGGCGGCCGCGCCGCCCGGGATGGCGGCGAAGGAGCCGCACGTATTCGTGGTGCTGGGCGCCACCGGCGACTTGATGGGGCGAAAGCTGCTCCCTGCCATGCATAAGCTTTTCGTGCGCCATTTGCTGAGCGCCCAGACGGTGTTGTTCGGCGCTGGGGTGGAAACGAACTTCGATGACGCCAGTTTCCGCAAGCACTGTGTGGAACAGTTGATCGCCGCGAAAGTTCCGCCACAGGAAATATCGAAAGGCGTAGAGGACCGGGTGTTCTACCAAGCGTTGCCCACCGGCAGTGCGAAAGAACACCGGCAGCTCGCCGAACGAATCGCGAAGGTCGAGAAGGACGATGGGCTGCCGGGCAACCGGATTTTTTATCTGGCGCTGCCGCCCTCCGCGTTTCCGAGCGTGATTAACGCGCTGGGCGAAGCGGGCCTGAATAAAAGTGCGGGCTGGACACGGCTGGTAATCGAAAAGCCGTTCGGGCGGGACCTGGAATCCGCGGAGAAGCTAAACGAACTGGTGCACCAATGGTTCGATGAGAAGCAGGTTTACCGCATCGATCATTACTTGGGAAAGGAGACGGTGCGCAACCTGTTGGTGTTCCGGTTTGCGAATTCTCTTTTCGAGCCATTGTGGAACCGTGACCGGGTGCAAAGTGTGGAAATTACCGTGGCGGAAACGCTGGGCGTGGAGCACCGCGGGAAGTATTACGAATCGGCGGGCGCGCTGCGGGACATGATCCAGAATCATCTGACCCAACTGCTGACCATCGCGGCGATGGAAGTTCCGACGGGCATCGACGCCAATGCGCTGCGCCAGGAAAAAGCGAAAGTGCTGAATTCGATCATGCCCATTCGCGCCGAGGATGTGGTGTTTGGGCAGTACGGCCCCGGAAAAATGGATGGCGCGGACGTCCCCGGCTACCGCCAGGAGCAGGATGTGACGCCCGATTCGCAGGTGGAAACCTATGTGGCGCTGCGGCTGGAGATTAATAACTGGCGCTGGCACGGGGTTCCGTTTTTGATGCGCACCGGAAAGCGGATGGCCAAGCAGTGCAGCCAGATCGTGGTTACCTTCCGGCGGCCGCCGGTGACGATGTTTCAGATTCACGATTCGTCGCCGCATTACGCCAATAGCCTAGTGATCACCATTCAGCCAGATGAGGGCTTCGATCTGAATTTCCAGATCAAGGAGCCTGGCGATGAGATCCGGCTGGATAATCGGCGGCTGCACTTCCGTTATTCCGAAGCGTTTGCGCCATCGCCGGAGGCGTACGAGACTTTGTTGCTCGACGTGATGAAGGGCGACGCCACGCTGTTCGTCCGCGACGATGAGGTGGAGGCTTCGTGGAGGCTGTACACGCCGCTGCTAGAGCATCGTCCGGCGGTGGTGCCGTACGCCGCGGGGAGTTCCGGCCCGGCGGAAGCCGATCGTTTGCTAGTGGACCTCGATTGCAATTGGAATGCGTTGTGATTCGCGACGCGCGGGTTTCGCCGACTCCGGAGAAATTGTTCTACGCCGTGGCCGAGGATGCTTTGGCGCTGGCGGAGCAGGCGTTGGCCGAGCGCGGTCGCTTTTCCGTGGCTCTCTCCGGAGGCAGCACGCCCGCGTCGCTCTACGCGTTGTGGGCCAGCCAATACCGCGAGCGGATGCCGTGGGACCGCACTTTTGTGTTTTTCGGTGACGAGCGCTACGTTTCGGAAAACGACGCGGCCAGCAATTACCGCATGGCGCGTGAAACTCTTCTGAGCCACGTGCCGATTCCGCCGGTGCAGATATTGCCGATGCGCACGGATTCCTCGAGCCCTGAGGATGCCGCGCGGGCCTACGAGCAGACCCTGCGCGGATTTTTCGGATCGCAGACTCCGGCACTGGACCTGCTGCTGCTCGGGATCGGTGGCGAAGGACACACCGCTTCTTTGTTTCCGGAGTCGCCTCTGCTCGAAGAGCGCGAGCGATGGGTGGCGGCGGCGGTGGTTCCGGCGAAACCTCCGCAACGGTTGACGCTGACATTGCCGGTGCTGAACGCCGCGCGGTCGGTTTTCTTTCTGGTGGCGGGCGCGGGGAAGCGCGAGATCGTGCAGGCGATCCGCAACGAGCCCGATAACGATGCCAGCCAATATCCGGCGGCGAGGATTCGTCCGGTGTGCGGGCGGGTGGTGTGGTACCTGGATCAGGCCGCCAACGGGTCATGAGGAATATTTAGGAATTTTGCGCCGCACGCCGCAAGTGGCGGTGCGTTCTGTTTCTATACTGTTTGGCACGTGTTGACGCTCTCATCGCGGTACTATTGACGCGTACTTTCCTCCCCGCTAGCATTTGATTGTGAGTTTCAAAGAGCGGTCCGCGGTTCCCACTTCCTTCCTCAACATCCGCAGCGCGGATTTGCTAGGGTTGCAGATCCCCGAGATACAGATCCCGGAGTTAGAGGGTTAAGGCCGGAATGTCATTCATGAATTCAAGCACTTCGGATCCAAACGCCCGTTCCGGACGCAGCAGCCCTCGAGTGGACAAGTTTATTCCGGTGCAGCTCGAATGGATCGATGTCAACGGTGAGAACGTTTCGGCGCCGGCGCGTACCCGCGCGCTGAACGTTTACGGCTGCCTGGTAGTTTCGCCCCAGGATTTTAATTTTGGCCAGCGATTGCGGCTGGTGAATCTGAGTAACCAGCGCGCCTTGGAAGGCCAGGTGGTCTGGAAGGGCAATCACGGAAGAGACGGCTGGGAACTGGGCGTGGAACTGATTCATCCGGTAATGGATTATTGGGGCCCGAGTGCATGACTGAAAAATCCGCGGTGGTTGAAGGAATCAAACGGCCTGTGGGGCAGGATGATGGTAAGAATCGCACCCAACGGGTGATGTTGCGTTTCTCGATGAAGGCGCACGTCACGCTAGGGGGAAAAGCGAATTCGTTCACGGTTACTACGGTGAGCGTGAACCCGAATGGCGCTTTGCTGGTGGCGCCGCATTTGATACCGGTGTCATCGCAAATCGTACTGGAGAATCCCGGCACCCGGGAGAAGGCCAGCTGCCGCGTGACGCGAGCGCCGCGCGAGGTGTCCGGAGGATTTGAGGTTCCGGTGGCGTTCGAGCCGCCGGCGCCCAATTTCTGGAAGATCGAATTCCCGCCGTCGGATTGGCGCACTGCAGGGGCGTAGGCAGCGACTGCGACACCCCAGAGAACAGGACGGAGCGCTGGTCTGTTGAGCGTAATCGCGCTGTTGAGCCGAGAAACTCCTGGAGTTTCTGATCCCCACAACCAGGTTGGCTGTGCCACAACGACCGCTGACCCGGGACTGTGGTCGCGTTTTGAGTTGCGAGAATCGTGTGATTCAGGGTCCCCATCCCCCGGTGGGCAGTCAGCAGCGCCTATGCCACTACGGCCCGGGAACGGTGAAAGTTACTTTGGCTGCGGTTAGGTTGTCGAAACGGTCGGTGGCGCGGACGGCTAGGGTGTGCGCTCCCGCGGAGAGAGTCAGCAGCGGGAAATCGTAGGCTTCGTCTGGGGCGTCGGTTAGCAAACTCGTGGGGAAGACCGGGAACCAGGTTCCTGCGTCGAGATTATATTCGACTTTGAAGAGATCGCTGTGGGCTGAGTGGGCGGTGAAGCGGATGCGCGCGGTTCCGTGCGGCTGGCCGCTGGTCTCGGCGCGCAGATCGCGAATTTCCGGCTGGGTGTTGTTCACCTGGAAGCGATCGCTCTCCTTTTCGGCGGTTAGCGCGTTGGCCGGCGGATTGGAGGGTGAGTCGGAGGCGACCACTTTCAGATAGTAGGGGCCATCCGGCATGGCGGTGCTATCCCAGGTATAGAAGTGCTGGTCGATTTTGTCTTTCAGCAAGCGCCAGTTCTGCTCGCCTTCGCCGCGGTAGTAGACGCTGAAGATCAGGTCGTCGTCATTATCGTCGTGCGCGCTCCACACTACGCTCTGATAACCCTTGTCGGCAATTGCTTGCACGGGAGGCTCGGGGCGCTGAATCTTGGCTCCCGAATCGCTGG
>Ga0182024_10023635_pt1 | contig 10985 bp, 10 predicted proteins | sample P32metaG_FD_120480 | JGI IMG/M metagenome (GOLD analysis project Ga0182024, IMG submission 120480) | Permafrost microbial communities from Stordalen Mire, Sweden - P3-2 metaG (Illumina Assembly) | ecosystem: Environmental > Terrestrial > Soil > Wetlands > Permafrost | place: Sweden: Stordalen... | reverse complement strand
TTTCGAATTGGCAATCGCGGTCTCGGTCGCAGTTTTTGGCATCAATTCCGGTGAGGCCTTTGTCGGCGTCATCGGACCACTGGTTGAAGTCCCTGCTCTAATCGGTCTTGTCCATGTAGCTCTGTGGTTACAGCGTCGCTATTTCACAGCAGGCCTGACAGCTGGAAGTGCATCCACGGTGGGCGCATAACCATAGGCGTAGACGCTCCGTCCTCGCGGCTTCGGGCGAAAGGACCTTAAGTCATGGATACGATCTTGTTTGCATGCGTCCACAATGCGGGGAGATCTCAGATGGCAGCGGCTTGGTTGAATAAGCTCTGCAATCCTCAGAAGGCCCTCGGCATTTCCGCAGGAACGCAACCGGGTGGTCACGTCCACCCAGAAGTCGTCCAAGCCATGCAAGAGGTCGGCATCGATTTGAGTTCCGCACGGCCTCAACTTCTAACAACAGAACTGGCCACCAAAGCGACGTTGCTCGTCACGATGGGGTGCGGCGAGGCTTGCCCCTATGTACCTGGACTTCAAAAGCTCGACTGGCCGCTGCCCGACCCCAAGGGCCAATCGGTCGATGCGGTTCGATCAATTCGAGACGACATTCGGCAGCGAGTCGTGGTGTTGGCCAGGGAAAGAAATTGGCTTTTACCGTAAGCCACGCCACACCTCCATGCTCGTCAACGACCGCCGCACAAGCGCCTTCGCACAATCGGCAGATGAATCCGTTGCCGCCCAGATTCTTGCTCTTTGTATTGCCTCCCATCATTCTGGTCTCATCGATTGCGTAGACCCAGACGGAACAGACAAGTTTTCTCGGCGAATGCTTAAAGTTGATTCGGAGTCTCACTATGATGAGGCTCGGAGTCGTGCGGAAAGGCTTGTCATTGAGCGCAGTAGAAAGCTTTTGGACGATCCCAATCTGGTTTCCTGTGTTCAGCAAATCATTCTGAAGGTCTGTGAAAATGATCAAAACGAGACTATCCGGCGGTACATGATTGGTCTTCTGGCCCGGTTTTTGTTCAGTTGTCTTATTGATGCTGATAGAACCGATACCGCTGATTTCACGAGACCATCCTCCGCCACTCTGCGTCCGCATGGCCGCTATGACGGCTGGGATACGCTGGCCAATCGTTTGGAACGCTCTCTCGAAGAGTTTCCCTGTAAGAACAACGTTGACGAACTCCGGCGACAAGTGGCCGCGCGTTGCATGGATGCGTCTGATCGTTCCAAGGGAGTTTTTACGCTCACGGTTCCCACGGGCGGAGGAAAAACGCTGGCAAGTCTCCGCTTTGCCCTGAATCATGCGGCGCGCTGGAAGATGGATCGTGTGATCTACGTAATTCCCTACACCTCGATCATCGATCAGAACGCCGATGTCGTGCGCAAGATTCTTGAGCCTGAAGGCAGCGAGTTTTCGAGCATCGTGCTAGAGCACCACTCCAATCTCACGCCAGTCAAAGAAACGTGGCGCAGCAAGGTTCTCTCCGAAACCTGGGATGCCCCAGTGGTCTTCACTACAACGGTGCAATTGCTAGAAAGTCTGTTCGGCGGGGGGACGCGTTCGGTTCGGCGCATGCACCAATTGGCAAATGCTGTCCTGATCTTTGACGAGGTGCAGACTCTTCCTGTCCGCTGCGTGCATCTCTTCAACAATGCAATGAATTTTCTAGTCGAGGAATGTGGAAGTAGTGTGCTGCTTTGCACCGCCACCCAGCCATTGCTTCACGATGTCGATAAGAGCAAGGGCGCTCTCCGGCTTCGTGGCGATGCGGAATTGATGCGCGATGTGCCGAGTTTGTTTACAGGATTGAAACGCGTCGAGGCACTGTACTGCCGGAAACCCGGTGGATGGACTTACACGGAAGCGGCTGGGCTGGCAATTTCCGAGATGCAGGCGTGCGGCAGTTCTCTTGTAGTTGTGAATACGAAGGCCGCTGCACGCTCGATTTTTGAGCTGTGCAGAGCGGATGCAGGTAGCGTGCCAGTGTTTCACCTGAGCACCAGCATGTGCCCGGCTCATCGCAAACGAACTCTGCGCAAGATTTGTAGGCTGCTTAAACGCAAGCATCCGCGTCCTGTGATCTGCGTGAGCACTCAATTGATTGAAGCTGGCGTAGACATCGATTTCGGCGCTGTCATCCGCAGTCTCGCGGGACTGGATTCAATCACGCAAGCTGCCGGACGATGTAACCGTCACGGCAAACGAGAGATCGGGCATGTGCGAATTATCAATCTTGCGGAGGAGTTCTTGCACTCGCTGAAGGACATTCAAGCTGGTCAGGAAGCAGCCCAGCGTGTGTTGGATGAGTATGTTGGTTCTGAAGGTGGGCAGGTCATTGATCTGCAGAATCCTGAAATTATTCGCCGCTATTTCCAGTACTACTTTTTCAGCCGCGCCAAGGAAATGGACTACCCGGTGGATTCAAAGCGTGCCGAACGGGATGACACACTGCTAAACATGCTTGGCGAAAACCTGATGGCTGTCAACGAGTGCCGTATGCCACCACCCTTTCATTTGCGTCAGTCTTTTATGACCGCCGCTGATGCGTTTGAGGCAATTGAAGCGCCATCGCAGGGTGTGATCGTTCCTTACTCCAAGGCTGGTGAAGACATCATTGCCGAATTGTGTTCCGCGTTCGAGATCAAAAAACAGTTTAGCCTTCTCAAACGATCTCAGCAATTTTCCGTCAATGTCTTCCCCAACGTGATGAGGACGCTTCAGCACGCGCAAGCGCTTCATGAAGCTCAAGAAGGCACTGGCATCCTATATCTCGAAAAGCGATTCTATAGCGAGGAATTTGGACTCTCGGGCACTGTGACGGGAGACATGGAGATGTTGCATGTATAGCACTCCACTCAACACCATCGAGTTCCGGGTCTGGGGAAGATTCGCCATGTTCACCGATCCTCTGACGCGCCTCGGCGGAGAGAAGTGTTCGTATCACATTCCCACTTACGAAGCGCTTAAGGGTATTGTCAAGTCAATCTACTGGAAGCCCACGTTCCTATGGATTGTTGATGAAGTGCGGGTTATGAAGCGTATACGTACCCAGACCAAGGGGACAAAACCGCTCAACTATGGAGGAGTTTATCCAAGCGCACGCGCTGCGGGAAAGAAACAGGAGAGCTTCAATACCCTTGCCATCTACACTTTCCTCACCGGAGATCCGAATCCCGCCACAAACGTCCCGGCGGTCGAGTATCAAGTGCGCGCGCACTTCGAATGGAATCTCAACCGACCCGAGTTGCAAAAGGACCGAATCGATGGGAAGCATTTCGAGATCGCGCGCCGGATGTTAGAACGCGGAGGGCGGCAAGACATTTTTTTGGGAACGAGAGATTGTCAGGGCTACGTCGAACCCTGTGAGTTCGGTTCTGGCTCCGGCGACTATGATGGCAAGGGGCAGCTTGGTTTTGGGCTGATGTTGCATAGCTTTGGCTACCCCGACGAAACTGGGGCAAACGAACTCCAAAGTTACTTTTGGCGCCCCACGATGGCGGAGGGAATACTCCGCTTTCCGCGCCCGGAAGAGTGTCCTGTGAAGAAATCTGTTCGGAAGATGCAACCCAAGCGTTTCGGAGTCGATGTGAATCTCCGCAGTGTAAATTCCGAAGCGGAACAAACGGAATCGTGAAATGAGTTGGATAGAAAAACTCCATGAGACTTACGAATGCTGCGCCGGCGCTCCGCAGTTTGAGAAGGACCCAATGTTGCCGGTTAGCCATTCCACGCAACAGGCCCACATCGAAATAGTTCTGGATTCAAATGAGAACTTTCTGCGTGCCAAGGTCGTCGCCAAGGAAGAGACTGTCATTCCCGTAACGGAAGAGTCTGCGGGGCGCGTCGGAACCAAGCCGCCGCCACATCCTCTCAGCGACAAAGTGCAGTACTGCGCGGCCGATTATCCCGCCTTTGGGGGCACAAAAGACTCTTTTTACGCCGAATACGTTGAACAGCTTCGCCGATGGGATAAAAGTGACCACAACCATAAGGTTCACGCGGTTCTCAGTTATGTCGAAGAAGGAAGCCTAGTTGCCGACCTCGTGCGTGAACGAATTCTGTGGTGTTCTGAAAGTCATAAATTGTTGACGGAGTGGACGGATAATTCAGCGATCCCAGAACTCTTCAAGTTGCTGACTCCAAGAGACGGCAAGAGAGATCAAGGCGACGCCTTCATACGTTGGCGGGTGCAAGTTCCCGGTGAATTGGAGTCAGCAACTTGGGATGACCCAGCGGTTCGGGAGTCATGGATTCGATTTGATGCTGCTCAGCACTCCGACAGTGGGTTGTGCATGGTAACGGGAGAAGACACCCCCCTTGCAGCCAGTCATCCGAAGCGACTGCGCCACGGAGCTGACGGAGCAAAACTCATATCCTCGAATGACAATACCGGCTTCACTTTTCGCGGGCGATTCGCCAGCCCGGATCAGGCCTGTGGCGTTGGTACGATTGTCACGCAAAAAGCTCACAATGCTCTCCGCTGGCTAATTGACCGGCAAGGTTACCACGACAAGGCCAGCGGGCAAGTCTTTGTCGCATGGGCGGTGGGCGGTCAGCATATTCCAGATCCCTTTAAGAACACAGAATACCTGTTCCGTTCTATCCTCGCCAATAATGGCAGTACAAATGAGAAGTACTCGGGAGATGCGGGGCAGCAGTTCGGGGTCCGGCTCAAGAGAATGATTGCGGGCTATGGCGCCGAGCTGGGAGATTCTGCGGACGTAGTTATCATGGGGTTGGATTCCGCGACGCCAGGGCGAATGGCCATCACATTTTACCGCGAGCAAAAAGGCGCGGAATTTCTGGACCGAGTGCTTGCCTGGCATGGCGGAAACTCGTGGCACCAGAACTACTCAGAGGATCTTCGCTTTATCGGTGCTCCCGCGCCTGATGATATTGCGTCAGCCGCCTATGGCCGGAGGTTAGACACTAGACTGCGCAAGGCCACTGTCGAACGATTGCTGCCATGTATCGTTGATGGTTGGCAGCTCCCGCGCGATCTTGTTGAAAGCTGTGTGCGTCGCGTCTGCAACCGCGTTGGAATGGAGAAATGGGAGTGGAAGAAATGCCTGGGCATCGCTTGTGCGCTCGTCCGGGGGAGTCGAGAGGAGGAACACTACGAAATGTCTCTGGAAGAACAAAGAACAACACGGGATTACCTATTCGGACGCCTACTGGCTATCGCAGAACGCATCGAGCAAAGCGCTTTGTACGTGGCCGGTGAGAAACGAGACACCAGTGCCTCTAGGCTGATGCAGAGGTTTGCCGATCATCCCTGTTCGACGTGGAGAAGTGTCGAACTTGCCTTGACGCCCTACAAAACGCGCCTGAGGGCGAACCGTCCGGCTTTGTCGGTGAAGCTGGACAAAGCTCTCGATTCCGTCATGGGAATGTTCCAAGGCGAGGATTACACCAGTGACGGCAAGCTTTCGGGTGAGTTTCTACTCGGCTACCACTGCCAGCGTGCCGCCCTTTGGGCCAAACAGGACGCAAACATCAATATGCCGGTGGAAAATGAAGTGACAATTCAGGGAGAGGAATCATGACTGCTTTGCAGAACAAGATCGACTTTGCTGTGGTACTGCGCGTCAAACATGCTAATCCTAATGGCGATCCGCTTAATGGGAATCGTCCCCGTACTGATTACAACGGGAATGGTGAAATCAGTGATGTGTGCCTCAAGCGTAAGATTCGCGACCGGCTCCAAGAAAACGGTCAGTCCATATTTGTACAATCCGACGACCGCAGGAATGACGACGCGAGAAGCCTTCGAGAGCGAGCCGACAAGGCTCTCGGCAATAAGTTCGGGTCTGCTGAAACCGCAAAGCTGGCATGTGAGACGTGGTTTGACGTGAGAGCTTTCGGCCAGTTATTCGCTTTGCCTAAGAAGAAGGCCAAAACCAGTGAGGATGAAGGCGATGGTGGAATTTCGATTCCAGTTCGCGGACCTGTGTCTCTGCACGCGGCATTTAGTGTGCAGCCGGTAGAAGTAACCAGTACTCAAATCACGAAGAGTGTGAGCGGAGAGGGTGATGGAACCAAGCGAGGCTCCGACACCATGGGCATGAAACATCGTGTCGATGATGGCGTCTATTCCTTTTTCGGCAGCATGAATCCTCAACTTGCCGAGAAAACTGGTTTCAGCGACAAAGATGCAGAAGCGATTAAAAATGTCCTTCCGAAGATGTTTGAAAACGATGCTTCCTCAGCGAGACCCGAAGGCAGCATGGAAGTGCTCAAGGTGGTTTGGTGGAAGCATAACTGCAAATCCGGCCAATTTTCTTCCGCCAAGGTTCATCGCACGTTAGTTGTCAAGCCAGATGGCAACATAGAACTCGCTCCGTTGGACGGGCTGCAGCCCGAAGTTATTGACGGATTCTGATTGCAAACGTATGCGTAAATAAAATGTACTCCGAAGACGACTTGCTACCGATTTCAGCGTTGCAGCATCTCGCTTTTTGCGAGCGGCAATGGGCGCTAATTCATCTGGAAGGTGTCTGGGCGGAGAATTAGCTCACTGCCGAAGGCCGGGTCATGCACAACCGTGCGCATGAGCCCGGCACTGAATCCCGTGGCGACATACGTATTTCGCGAGGGCTTCGTTTGCGCTCGCTTCGACTCGGGCTTTCCGGAATAGCGGACGTAGTCGAGTTTCATCGTTGTGGGCGTCTAGATGATGTAGGCGGGAACGGACCTGTAGTTGACGGTGTTCGTCTTCCCGGTGTTTCTGGGTCATGGGCTCCCTTTCCTATTGAATACAAGCGGGGTCGCCCGAAATCCGGTCCTTTCGACGAGATTCAGCTTTGTGCCCAGGCTCTTTGCCTGGAGGAAATGCTCGGTGTGCAGGTGCCCAGTGCCGCGCTGTTTTATGGAAAGCCCGTTCGTCGTTTCGAAGTGGCTTTAACTCCTTCCTTGCGGGAAGAGACGGAACGTCTTGCTATCCGCGTCCACGAACTGATGCGCCTGGGTGTCACGCCGCCGCCGATTTACGAAAAGAAGTGCGATAGTTGCTCGCTAATCTCTGTGTGCATGCCCAAGCGTCTGTCGGAACATCGCACTGTCGAAGACTACATTGCCTCGGCCCTTGACGAGCGCCAAGGATGAGAAGTCTCCTCAACACCCTGTATGTCACGACTCAAGGCTCGTATCTTTCCCGCGACGGCGAAACCGTCCTGATTCGCGTGCAAAAAGAGACAAAGCTGCGCGTACCGATCCACACGCTGGGGGAAATTGTGTGCTTTGGCCAAATATCTTGTAGTCCACCTCTGATGGAATTGTGCGGGGAGCGAAATGTCGCCATCTCCTTTCTGAGTGAGCGGGGAAAATTCTACGCGAGGGTTCAGGGACCGGTCTCGGGGAATGTGTTGCTGCGCCGAGAACAGTATCGCCGTTCCGACGATCTAAATTTTTCTGCCGATCTCGCCCGAATGATGGTAATTGGAAAAGTAGCGAATTGCCGGGCAGTCTTGTTGCGAGCTGCAAGAGACTATCCTGATTCTGCCAATGCGCCAACAATCGAAGCCGCAGCGGGCCGACTCGGACATTTGATCAATGACCTTCGGAAGCCGCAGCCACTTGATCAAGTTCGCGGCATGGAAGGTGATGGGGCGCGCACATACTTCGGCGTCTTCGACCATCTGATTACGGCGCAGAAGGATGGCTTTTTCTTTCGTGAGCGCAGTCGCCGCCCGCCACTCGACAATCTCAACGGCATGCTTTCTTTTGTCTATACTTTGCTCGTACACGATGCTGCGGCGGCTTTGGAAACTGTCGGCCTGGACCCATTTGTTGGTTTTCTTCACCGGGATCGGCCTGGCAGGCCGAGTCTGGCCCTTGACCTGATGGAAGAACTCCGGCCTGTTCTTGCTGATCGTGTGGTGCTTTCCCTCATTAACCGACAACAGGTGAAGGCGGACGGCTTTCGCACGACGGAGACGGGAGCGGTCCTAATGGATGACAGCACACGCAAGGAGGTCCTGTTGACCTATCAGACGAGAAAACAAGAAGAGATCCGGCATCCGTTTCTAAACGAAAAGGTGGAGCTTGGTTTGCTCCTTCACGTTCAGGCGCTTCCTTTTGCTCGCTTTCTGCGAGGCGATCTAGATGCGTATCCTCCGTTTCTCTGGAAGTAGAGTCGAATGCTGGTCCTAGTTACGTACGATGTGAACACAGAAACAGTGGAAGGCCGGCAGCGGCTTCGCCGCGTCGCCCGTCGCTGCCAGAACTCCGGCCAGCGTGTGCAAAAATCAGTGTTTGAATGCCTGGTTGACCCAGCACAGTGGACTGCGCTTCGTCAATCTCTCATCGACGAGATCGAGCCGAAGAAAGATAGCTTACGGTTTTACTTTTTAGGGAAGAATTGGAAGAACCGTGTCGAACATGTCGGCACGCATCCTGGTTATGACCCGCAGGGCCCGCTAGTTGTGTGAGCATGAGACTTCCGCGAACCATAAGCTCCCATGTTTTTCCCGGCGAGTTCGCGCTGTCTTGCAACTATCTACGGTTCATAGTTTTACGAGCCAGTCCTCTTGGGTTCCAAGGACAAGCATCGAAACACTGGAGCCAGCTTCGCGGTACATCCACTCTTTGTCTTTTATTTATAATCAGTTACGATCAAAGCGTCGCGCCCCGCGCGGGCGCGTGGATTGAAACAACGTAATCTCCCACACATAGGTGGTTTGAAAGAGTCGCGCCCCGCGCGGGCGCGTGGATTGAAACAATTCTTTCTCCGCGAATCAAACGCCGACGTGAGGTCGCGCCCCGCGCGGGCGCGTGGATTGAAACTAGGGATGTTTCCGGTAATCGCGTGGGTGAAGGCGGTCGCGCCCCGCGCGGGCGCGTGGATTGAAACAGTTCCATCCCACCCGCAAATGGCGTTTTGATTTCGTCGCGCCCCGCGCGGGCGCGTGGATTGAAACGCATCCCAGCGTTTGCGAGCCGCCGCAATTTCTGTCGCGCCCCGCGCGGGCGCGTGGATTGAAACTGATTCAACCCAACGTTGAAGGTGACCACGCTGGTCGCGCCCCGCGCGGGCGCGTGGATTGAAACGACTCGACGCCTAGCAATGGGACGCTGTGCTACGGTCGCGCCCCGCGCGGGCGCGTGGATTGAAACTTGTCGTCGGTCAGAACTGCCACAGCCAACTTCCGGTCGCGCCCCGCGCGGGCGCGTGGATTGAAACGGGTAGTACGATGCGTAAGTTGATGTATTGAAGTGTCGCGCCCCGCGCGGGCGCGTGGATTGAAACACAACCCTGCGCACCCGCTGATCAATCATTTCGCGTCGCGCCCCGCGCGGGCGCGTGGATTGAAACAAGTTCAAAGACCGCGATATGTTTACACGCCGCAGTCGCGCCCCGCGCGGGCGCGTGGATTGAAACATCATTCGCTGTGATGTGATTCCGTGGCGCGTGGTCGTCGCGCCCCGCGCGGGCGCGTGGATTGAAACGTTATCTGGCACCCAGGCGCGTCGCACATGATTCGTCGCGCCCCGCGCGGGCGCGTGGATTGAAACGCTAAATGCAGCAGCCAACGGCGGCAGCGACTGGGTCGCGCCCCGCGCGGGCGCGTGGATTGAAACTACACGGTCCAAACCTTCTCCCCGACTATTGAAGTCGCGCCCCGCGCGGGCGCGTGGATTGAAACGTGGATATGGACGTCGAGGATGACACGGTGATTTGGTCGCGCCCCGCGCGGGCGCGTGGATTGAAACTTCATCAACAACGCGACCGCAACCACTTCGGCCCCGTCGCGCCCCGCGCGGGCGCGTGGATTGAAACTTGTAAGACTTACTTCTTGTAACGGCGTCTGGGGGTCGCGCCCCGCGCGGGCGCGTGGATTGAAACGGGTTTAGCTTGTCTTATTTAAGGAGAAACATTGGGTCGCGCCCCGCGCGGGCGCGTGGATTGAAACACGATGTTCGTCGCAAAGGTGACAGTGCGGCCTCGTCGCGCCCCGCGCGGGCGCGTGGATTGAAACGACAAGAAGGCTATGGATCTGGTCGAGCGTCACATGTCGCGCCCCGCGCGGGCGCGTGGATTGAAACAACCTCTTCAATTCAGATGCGCGCGCAGGCTGCATGTCGCGCCCCGCGCGGGCGCGTGGATTGAAACATTTTCACGTTGGGTAAGGTCTGGAGCAAGTTTGAGTCGCGCCCCGCGCGGGCGCGTGGATTGAAACTTCTCGTATCAGTACAACAATCAGGGACCATTCGGTCGCGCCCCGCGCGGGCGCGTGGATTGAAACTTGGCGGTGCTGACACCAGGGATTGCGTCGGCGCGTCGCGCCCCGCGCGGGCGCGTGGATTGAAACGTTCACTGTTGGAGCCACATCTGGTGATATTTTTGTCGCGCCCCGCGCGGGCGCGTGGATTGAAACTTTAGTGTGAGCGGGCCAGAGCCGCCCCAGTCGAGTCGCGCCCCGCGCGGGCGCGTGGATTGAAACAATGATTATTCTACAGCAGGAATCGTCCCGACCATGTCGCGCCCCGCGCGGGCGCGTGGATTGAAACGGGTTGTTCGCCAGATGGTTGATCACCACTTTACGTCGCGCCCCGCGCGGGCGCGTGGATTGAAACAACAATGACATCGACGAAATCGGCGATGGGACACAGTCGCGCCCCGCGCAGGCGCGTGGATTGAAACCTGTTCTCAGCCTCGGCCTCTTCGGCCTGCTTGGTCGCGCCCCGCGCGGGCGCGTGGATTGAAACCGAAACGAAGCTTACTTAACGAATCACGGCCAGCCGTCGCGCCCCGCGCGGGCGCGTGGATTGAAACAGTTCTACGCAAAGCGGCATCACCGCAACGGCAAGTCGTAGGACACGATATGTCCGGTCTTATTAGCACGTGATATCGAGAGAGAATGTCTAGGACTGGTTGGCGGAGCGCAGTCGGTCCGAACTGGCGGTTCCGTTTCTGCTCCGACGAAGGAATTTCTGCGGGTTCCGGGTTCAAGTGAAAGGGAACTGCCCAAGCTGCCAGTAGAGAAACGTC
>Ga0182024_10023634_pt1 | contig 10985 bp, 11 predicted proteins | sample P32metaG_FD_120480 | JGI IMG/M metagenome (GOLD analysis project Ga0182024, IMG submission 120480) | Permafrost microbial communities from Stordalen Mire, Sweden - P3-2 metaG (Illumina Assembly) | ecosystem: Environmental > Terrestrial > Soil > Wetlands > Permafrost | place: Sweden: Stordalen... | reverse complement strand
TTCTCAGCAAGCGGCGCGTGATCCAGGCGATGTTCCAGCCGATCGTGCTCCTGAACGACCACCGCACGATCGGATGGGAGGCGCTCGCGCGCGTCCCCGGGCTCCGTGATCCCGTCGACGGGGTCGAGGACGTATTCGCACTGGCGCACCGTCGCGGCGTCACCAAGGAGATCGACTGGATCTGCAGACGGATCGCCATGTCGGCGGCGTCGAGCCTGCCCGGGTCTGATCCGCTCTTTCTCAATGTTTCGGCCGCGATGTTGCTCGATCCCCTCCACCCCGTCGACCACATGCTCCTGCTCGCCCGGTGGGCCGAGCGTGAGCCCGAGACGATCGTCCTCGAGATCACCGAGCGCGAATCGATCGCCGACCAGCAGCGACTCCGATTGGTGCTCGCCAGCTATCGGGAGCATGGCTTCCAGTTCGCCCTTGACGACATCGGCGAGGGTCACTCCACGCTTGAGTTGCTCGCCGCTGCGGTCCCTGAGTTCGTCAAGGTTGCCAAGAGCATCACCCAGGCCTGCGACGAGCGCGGCGCCCGCGCGGTCATCGAGGCGACGGTCGCGTATGCACGCAGCTCGGGATCCACGGTTATCGCCGAGGGAATCGAGGACGAGGAGACGGCGGACCGTCTCATCGCACTCGGGGTCACCGCCGGCCAGGGCTACTGGCTCGGCCGCCCGCGCGAGATGGCCGTCGACCACGAAGCCCGAGGTGAGGCGACGGCCTGACGGCCCTCGCGGTCAGCCGGTCGGCGCGGCGACGAGCTCCCAGGTGGAGCCCGACGGGGTGTCGTGCACCTCGATACCCGCATCCACCAGCAGGTCGCGCAACCTGTCGGCGAGCGCGTATTCCCCCGCCCCGCGCATCTCGACGCGCAGGCCGAGAATCCGCTCAACCACAGGGCCGACCTGGTCGCGTGGATCGGCAGCGCCGTTACGGGCGAGGTCGCCAAGGCGCACCACGTACCGACGGAGGGTCTCGCGCGCACGATCCTGCTCGTCCGAGTCGAGCGTGTCCGCGGACCATTCGTGGATCTGCGAGTCGATCGCAAGGACAGCGCTGACTGCGCTGTCGACGTCGCGTGAGGCGAGCGCCATCTCGGCGGCCCCTGACTGGCGGGTGACCTCCTCGAGAAACGGTGAGACACCGGCGGCCGGAAGCGCGTCGGGGTCGGCGCCGTTTTCGGAGGCGGCGATGGCCGGCGCACCTCCCCCAGCGATGACCAGGCCGGCGCCGAGTGCGCTCACCGGCACGGTCGTGCCGTTCTCGAATCGTTGGGAGACGCCCTTGCGGCGCCAGGTCAATCCACCGCGCCCGCGGATGCTGACGGTTCCCGCATCGATGTCGAAGATGGCCGCGGTGTGCTCGTCGACACCGAGGATATCGACGCCGTCCGGGAGCAGCTCCTCGAGCATGCGCAGCCGGCGCTCGCCCATGTAGCAGTAGCGGGTGTCGTGCGTCCCGCCCTCGGCGTTGTTGTAGTGCGGGACGACCGCGGCACGAAGGCCGGTGACGCGGAGCAGGTCGAGGCCGTCCAGCCATCGCGGCTCCTCGCCAACCTTGTACACCTCGTAGACCGGGAGCGAGCACACGCCGAGCCCGACCGCGGCCGCGCTCGCGAAGGTCACGGAGCCGCCATCCCGCAGCTTGGCGGCGAGCAGGTCTGGAACGGCGGTGCCGAGCCACTGACGGAGGGCGTAGCTTGGACTGCCCGGGCCTGCGAACACGTAGCGCGCTTCGGCGACGCGGGCGAGCATGGTCTCGTACTCAAGCGCCGACGCCAGCTCGCGATTGCGAAACGTGGCCACGCTGATCGGAAACCCGACGCGGTCGCGAAAATAGACGAGGGTGCGCTCGCTGATGTCCGCCGCGTTCTCCTGGAACCCAAATGGTGTGTCGAGCAGGACGGCGGGCACCGGGCGCGGCCCGAGGCGTGAGAGCAGATCGGCGTGCACCGACACCATCGTCGGGGTGGTCTCCCCGGATCCCATGATGCAGAGTAGGCGTGGCAGACGAGCGCCGCCGGCGGGGCCGTTCACGCCTCGATCGTACGGTGTGCGGCCCGTGCGACCATCGTCGAAGGAGGTAGCCGGCGATGGACCTGGCAGGCATCAAGGCGGATCTGCGGGAACGGGCGAGCCACGTCGGATTCGCCGCCTGCGGTGTCACCTCGGTGCGCCCGTTCACCGAAGCGCGCACCCAGGCCCTGGCCGCCATCGACGCCGGCCGCATGGACGGCATGTCCTGGTACACCCGCGACCGCGTTGAGGCGTCGGCGGACATCGGTGGTCGCTACCCGTGGGCGAGGTCGATCATCGCGCTCGCGTGGCCGTATCAACCCGCCGGGTCGGAGCTTCCGATTGACGACATCAGCGATGCGACGGTGCGAGGTCGATTCTCGGCCTACGCGTGCACGCGGGACGGCGGCCGTACCGTCGACTACCACGACCTCCTCGCGGAGCGTTGCGACGGATTGGTGGAGTGGCTCGGCGAGCGGGTCGAGGGCGTCCGGGCAAAGCGTTTCGTGGACCATGGGTGGGCCCTGGATCGCGCCATCGCCGAGCGAGCCGGTGTCGGATTCGCGGGAAAGCATGCCTCGGTGATCACGCTCGCGGCGGGCTCGTACGTGCTTCTCGCGTCCATCGCCGTGTCGGTGCCGCTGCCGGTCGACGTCCCATCGCGTCGAGGGTGCGGCCGGTGCACCGCTTGCATTCCATCCTGTCCGACCGGGGCAATCGTCGCGCCCGGCGTCATCGACGCCCGGCGTTGCATCTCCTACCTCACCATCGAGCACCGGGGTCCGATTCCTGACGAATTACGATCCCTGATGGGAACCTGGGCGTTCGGTTGCGACCTCTGTCAGGAGGCGTGTCCGATCAACCACCGCCTTGCGCCGCAACCGCTTGAGGTCGCGACCGTGAGCACTGTGCATGGTCCGGTGCCCCACCCTGACCTTATCGAGTGCCTGGAGCTCACCGATGCCGAGTTCACGGCCCGTTTTCGGGCCACTGCGGTCGCTCGTACGGGACGCGCCGGGTTGGCGCGGAACTGCGCGATCGCGCTCGGGAATGCCGGGGATGACGCGTCGCTCCCGGCGCTGCAACGCAGTGCCTCATCCGACCCGGACGAGGTGGTGCGTGAGGCCGCTCGCTGGGGGATCGCACAGCTGACCGGCTGCTGACCGCAGCCGGTTGGTCAGCGGAAGAGCAGGACTGCCGCTCCCGCGCCGATAACCAGTGGCGCTCCGACACAGGCGGCCAGCAGCGAGACCGAATCGGGTTCGCGGGGCCACCAGGCCGGGGGCAGAGTCCGGTTGATCGGCACTCGCGCGCCGCGGAGACGCGTGTTCCCGTCGAAGAGTGCGAAGGCCGCGACGCAGGCCAGAGCGATGAGCACCGCCGCCTCGGCGAGGAGCGCTGCTGCTGCGGTGGCGCCCGCGGCATGGAGCAAGGCGCAGAGGACGAAGGTCACGATGCCGAGGCCGGCGCCGCAGGACGCGGCCAGGAAAGTGGTCGGCAGCGAGGTGCGCGGCAGGCTCGGGAGTCGCATGGCTTTCGTTCGCAGCGTAGCACTCGGGCCGACTGGATGACGGTTCACAGGGAGGGGACTCGGTTGTGACGAAACCGTTACGGCAACCGGGAACGCTTGACGCAAGCGATCTACTGTGCCTACGCTGCGTCCGCCGCCACCGGGCGGCCGGTTCCCACTTCTCTCCCAACGTCCCACTACACGAGGAACCCGATGCCGACAAGGTCTCGTCTTGCCGCTGCCGCGCTCGGCGCAACCGCCGTCGCCACCATACCCTCCGGCGTTTTCGCAACCTCATACGTGGTGCGACCCGGTGACACCGCATCGGATATCGCGGTCCGGCACGGCACCACGATCGCGGCACTCCTCGATGCAAACCGCATGGCTGCGCCGGAGCTCGTCCGAGTCGGTCAGATGCTGCAGATCCCCGACGCCTCGCTCACGCTGCCCGCCTACGCTCGCGGTGCGACCGACTCAGAGACCTATCGAGTGGGCCGCGGCGAGGGCGTGTTCGAGGTGGCTCGCCGCTTCGGCGTCGACCCGACCGCGCTCGCGCGCACCAACGGGATCGGCGTCAACGCACCGATCGCCGAGGGCGACGAGCTCGTCGTGCCCGGTCGCCTCACGCGGATGAACGCGCTGGTGAGCTTTGTGGCCGCCGATGTCGGCGTCGATGCGAGGCTGCTGCGCGGGGTGGCCTGGGCCGAGTCCGAGTGGAGCCAGGAACAGGTCTCAGCGACCGGTGCGGTGGGCGTCATGCAGATCGAGCCCTTCACCGGGGAGTGGGTCTCGCGTCACCTGGCGGGGACGCACCTCGACATCTGGCGCGCCCAGGACAACGTCGTCGCAGGCGCAATGCTCCTGCGCCACCTGATGACCAAGCACGAGGCCGACATCCCCGCCACCCTCGCGGGGTATTACCAGGGTGATGCGAGCGTTGCCGGTCACGGCGTCTACGACGACACCCGCCGATACCAGCGCCAGGTCCAGGAGTTGATCGCTCAGGACGTCTGACACCTTGGGGCCGGCCAGCCACCGACCCTCGTCATCCGTCCGCTCCGGTCGACGAGCCGCGCCGGAAGCCCGGCCTGGTCCAACCACGCGGCCGCCGCGGCACCACGGACGATCGCCGCGGTGGCGGCGATATTGGCATCCACGCAGGTGCCGGCGACGACGCTGACCGTCCGCCACGGTCCTGCTGCGGGCAGCCCGGTGGACGGGTCGATGATGTGATGCAACTCCACGCCGCCCCGCCGCCAGCGGCGGACCGTGGTGCTCGAGGTCGCGACCCCGCCGGATTGGATGGCGATCGTCTCGCCATCGGGCGTGATCGCGGCGCGGCTGTCCTCGGCGATCTGGATGTTCCAGCCGTTCTCCGGTGGGTCGCCCGCGACCGAGACGTCCCCGCCCAGGCTCACAAGCACCCCGCCGCCGCGCATGGTTTCGAGGGCCGCCCTGGCGGCGAGATCGGCAGCGAGCGCTTTCGCGGTGGCGCCGAGGTCGACCTCGACGCCGGCATCGATCTCGACGCGCCGCGACGCCGGATACAGGCGCACCCGTCGCCATCCGGGGATCGGTGACACCGTGAGTTGCAGTGGTGCCCCTTCGGCTGGAAGGGCGTCGAAGTCGACGTTGTACCCGGCGTTGCGCACCGCTTCTCCAACGGTGGGATCCACCGCGCCGTCGGTCAGCTCGGCCGCGCGCATCGCCGTGGCGAGTGCCTGCGCGAGCAGCGGCGAGACGATGCCCTCGTGCCGCCCGTCGCCCGCCTGGAAGCGGCTCAGCTCGCTGTCATCGCGAAAGCGGCTGCACGCCATGTCGATGGCGGCGACAACATCCTCGACGGCGCTGGTCGCGCGACCGAGCGTGTCGGGATCCGTGACTACCACGTGCATCGATGTGCCGAGAGCGGTACCTCGATGCGCGGCAAGGGTCATGAGCCTCCGCTGACAGTACTCGCTGAAGATGAGCTTCCGGTGATCGCGGATCCAGTGGAAAGCGACGACGACCCGGTGCTCGTGGACGAAGACGACGAGGACGAGGACGGAGTCGCGGTCGTCGTGGACGATGTCACCGACGACGATCCGGCGCTTGTCGACGAGGTGCCGGCGTTGGTGTGGTATGCCACGATGCCGAGCACCGCCACGGCGGTGGTCCCCATGACCCCGAAGGAGGCCGTGAGCTTCTTGCGGAGACGGAGCGCGCGATCTCGCTCGGCCGCCGTGATGCGTCGTTTTGGGGCGGGCATTACCGGACCTCCTGGGGCTGGGTTGCGTGTGCTCGCAACCCGCTGCGAGCGAACTGAGCCTGGCGGCGCATGCGAAGCACACCGCGCAGGTCGGTGAGCACTGTTCGCGGGATGTTCACGCGCGAATCCGGATCCTCGATCCACTCGACTGGTACCTCGTGAAGGCGGAAGCCGTCCCGCTGTGCGACCACGAGCAGCTCGGTATCGAAGAACCATCCCTGGTCGCGAACCGCCGGCAGCAGCTGACGCGCGACCTGGGCGCGCATCGCTTTGAAGCCGCACTGCGCATCGCGAAAGCGCGTATGCAGGACTGAACGCAGAAGAAGGTTGTACGCGCGCGATATGAGCTCGCGCTCAGCGCTCCGCCTGACACGCGCGCCGGGCGCGAGCCTGCTCCCGATGCTGATATCGCTGCTGCCCGAGAGGAGCGGCGCGATCAGGGCGCCGAGCGACTCGAGTGAGGTTGAGAGGTCGACATCCATGTAAGCGACCACGCGGGCATCACTCGACATCCAGGCGGTGCGGAGTGCGCGGCCGCGACCTTTCTCGGGAAGGTGCATGAACCGCACTCCGTCGAGCTGAGTTGCGAGACGCATGCCGATCAGCCGGGTTCCGTCATCGCTCGCGTTGTCGACGACGGTGACGCGGGTTGCAAAAGGCATCTCGGCGCGAACGTAGGCGTGCAGCGCGCGGACACTCTGCTCGAGGACTCGTTCCTCGTTGTACACGGGGATCGCGATATCCAGGACTGGAGCGGCTGTGACGCGCTGGTCGTTCATGAAATTCAGCGTGGAGCCCGGTGCTTGATGCCGGCCGCGAGAACTCTGGGAAGCCGCTGTGAAGGCACGGCGATCTCTGAGCGGAATCACAGGAACCTCACGCGGACCCTTCAGCAGCGCCCTCTAGAGTCCGGAGGCAAGGAGACCTGATGCCGAATACGCGACGACGCTCATTCCCTCGCCCGCGAAGCGCACGCGCATGGCTGCTCAGTGCCCTGGCCGCGGTGGTTGCGGTCGGCGCCGTGGGCGTGCTGTTCATCTACTTCGTGCTCTTCAGCCACTCAGCGCCTGCGCCACTGGCGCTCACCTCGCCGGCGGCGACCGTACAGTCCCCGGCGCTCACGTCGACGGAGATTCCCGGCGCCTGGACAGTCGCCTCGAAGTCCGTTGCCGGCTATCGCGTTCACGAGCGTCTCGCGTTCCTCTCCGCACCCAGCGACGCGGTCGGTCGCACTTCGCAGATCACCGGCGGTGCGACCATCACCGGCTCCGCAGGTGCGCTGACGGTCAGCGCCGCGTCATTCACCGTGAATGTGGAATCGCTGACCAGCGATCAGTCGATGCGCGACAGCCACATCCAGACGCTCGGTCTCGAGAGCGCCCAATTCCCGCACGCCACCTTCGTCCTCTCATCGCCGGTGACCTTGCCCGTGAATGTGACGTCGGGTGCCGAGATAGCGGTGTCGCTCCACGGTGCCCTGACGATCCACGGAGTCACGAAAACGGTGACCGTCCCGGTGCAAGCCAGGCTGACCGGCTCGGATATCGAGGTGGTCGGTGCAATCACCTTCCCATGGGGCGAGTTCGGCATGCAGGCCCCGAATATCGGCGGCTTCGTCACTGTGGACGGCACCGCGACGATGGAGTTCGACCTCTTCCTCAAGCACAGTTGACAGTGCGCTGCAGGAGTCGCGCGACCTGCGACACGGCGATCGCCGTCAGCGGCGTGAGGGTGAGGCGACAGCCTGAAGGCGAAGCGCGAGCGTGGGGCAGCCCGATACGGCGCGACGCGCATGTGGGAGAACGGACTGCGGGATCGCGCCGCCGCGGATGATCGGATACCCCCAGTCGTCGAGCTCGATCAGCTCAGGTACCAGGTCGGCGCACACACCGTGCCCGTCGCACTTGATGCGATCGATGCCGAGCGTCACGCGATCCCTCATGACGCCACAGCGGCTGTGTTCACGACGCTGCAGCGCCGGTCGTGATAGTGGAGCTGAAATTCGCCGGCAAAGACGCGAAGCGCTGAGGCGAGCAAACCCGCTGCGCCGTCCGGGTGGTGGCACGCTCCGCGTCCGGCGAGGAGTCCTGCCCACCGCTGGATGTGCTCGAGGTCACCCGGCGTGGGCGTCAGGCCGGCGACGCGTCCCGCCGCCGCCGAGATCGCACGAAGTCCGAAGGTGCACGGGCCGCACTGACGCGCGCTCTCATGCGCGAGATAAGCGAGGATTCTTGCCGTCTCGACGACTCCGCAGCGTCCCGATGGAAGCACGGCGATCACGCCGCATCCGAGGGAATATCCAAGCTGGCGCAGTGGATCGGCGTCAAGCGACAGCCCCCAGGCGGCACCGGACTCGACCCACCCTCCGAAATATCCGCCGAGGAGTACCGCGTCACTGTCCGACGTGATACCCCCGGCTGCGTTAACCGCATCGGCAACGCTCGCGCCCTGTGGAATCTCGACGAGCACGGTTTGGGGCACCGCGCCGCCGACGGTGACCAGTGTTGTTCCAGACGCCGTGCCGATCCCCAGCGAGCGGTACCAGTCGTCACCGAATCGCGCTATGAGCGCGACGTGGGCAAGCGTCTCCACGTTCTGTACGAGCGTCGGCCGGCCATCGACCCCGCGCTCGAAGGGACGCGGTGGAATCGACATGGGAAGTGCGATCCCGTCGTTGATGAAATGAATCGCCGCCGTCTCCTCTCCAGAGATGTAGCGCACGGGTGCGCTCACCAGGCGAAGCCGGGCACGCTCGGCGGCGGACCGTTCGATGACCGCCCGGTGCATCGCCTGCATGGCACCCGTGTGGTCGGCGCCGACGTACAGCACGATGTCATCGGCATCCACTGCGGCGGCGGCCACCAGCGCACCGTCGATGACGAGGTGAGGTCGCTGTTCCATGAGCACGCGGTCCTTGCGGCTCAGCGGCTCACCCTCGCCGCCGTTGGCGAGGACGACCGGTGTGCCGGACCGCTGCGACGCGACGGTCCGCCACTTGGTGGCAACCGGGAATCCCGCTCCGCCCTTGCCGCGCAGGTTGCTCCGCTCGATCGCGTCGATGAGCTGCGTTGCCGGCGGCAGCGAGCCGAGGCGTTGCTGGTGCTCCGCAAAACCCTCCATGCCTTGTGCCGGCGGCGGCCCCGCCAGAAGCGCGATGCTCATCGCCCGGTCCCGAATGACGCACGCTCCGCTGCGACGCGACGTTCGTCGGCGAGCGGGTCCGGGGGAGCCGCCACCAGGCGCCACACCAGCGCCGCCGCGACGGCGGCAACGCAGACGATATCGATGGCGAGCATCCAGACTGCGGTCCCGTCGGTGCCGGTGCCGACGCCGTGGATCACGGCCACCGGCCAGCTCAGATATGCGAGCCAGTGGATCCCGCGCCACACGCGCGCTCCGATGTGTTGGCGAAGAAGGCTGGTCGCGACGATCGCGATGAGCAGCTCGAACGCGATGGTCCCGAGACCGAGCCACACGGTGCGGTAGTACGAGCCGAAGGGGACGAGCGCGGCGACCAGACCGAGGTGCGTGAACGGGTCGACCACGGCGGTGACGATGTGGAGCAGCAGGAAGACCAGCGTCATCAGGGCGAGATCGCGATGCACGGCGGCGCTGAGGAACCGCGGCCAGCCCCGGGTCTCGAAGCGCACGCGGGCAAGCAGACCGAGGACGACAACGACGCTCAGCAGCACGAGGCTGACCGCACCGGCGCCGCGAGTGGTGTACCAGAGCAGTTGATCAGACATCGGTCGTACCTGCCGGCGCCGGAAGCTCGATCCTGAACGTTGCGCCACCGCCGGGAGTGTCGGTGAGGCTGATCCGGCCGCCGTGTGCGGTCACGACGGCAGCCGCGATGCTCAAGCCCAGCCCGCTGCCACCCTGGTCGCGGCTGCGCGCCGGATCGGCACGGTGAAACCGCTCGAAGATGCGATCCCGCTGCACGGCCGGCACACCGGGCCCGTGGTCGATGACATCGATCTCGGCTTGTCCGTTCTGCGCCTGCAGCGCAACCTCCACCGGGCTTCCGGCCGGAGTGTGCACCAGTGCATTGCGCACCAGGTTGGCGACCGCCTGACGCAGGCGCAGGTCATCACCGGTGACGGTGACCGGCTTCTCGATCTGAGCAGTCACGGCCCGTTCGGGGTCGGCGGCGCGAGCGTCACTAACAGCGTCATTGACCATCGACGTGAGGTCGACCGGCGCACGGTCCAGTGGACGCCCTTGGTCGAGGCGCGCGAGGAGCAGCAGGTCGTCGACGAGCACGCCCATGCGCCGTGTCTCGTCCTCGATGCGGCGGACGGCCAGCAGGACATCGTCGCGGGTCATGTCCGGGTTGCGCTGCAGCAACTCCGCGTACCCGCGCATCGACGTGAGTGGCGTGCGCAACTCGTGCGAGGCGTCCGAGACGAAGTGGCGCAGCTTCTGTTCGGTGACGTCTCGCTGGACGAAGGCTCGCTCGATCTGACTCAGCATCCCGTTGAGCGCTAGGCCGAGCTGCCCAACTTCGGTCCGTTCATTGGAGGGCGAGACCCGCTTGCCGAGATTGCCCGCTGCGATCGACCGTGCAGTCGCTCCCATGCGTTCGAGTGGGCGCATGCCGCGGCGGACCAGTAGCCAGGTGACCACCAGGACGATGATCATGATGCCGCTGCTGATGGCGATCTCGAACAGCAGCAGGGTGCTCAGCGTGCTGTTGACACCATCGAGTGGGACGGCGACAACCACGGTGAACTTCGTCGGTGAGGAGCCGGGGAACTGCGGTGGTGGCGACTGGATGCTGACCAACAACCGGTATGAGTCCCATGAGCCCTTCCCGGGTACCGTGAACGTCCCAGTCGTGTAGTTGTCAATGTTGGCTGGAATAACTGGATATGACGACGAGTCGGTGACCACTCCCCCGTCTTGAGGGGTCTGCCCCTGCACAGTGACGACGCCGGACGCATTCACAAGTTCGCCATATGTGCCACCGGGGAATGCATCCGTCGGTCCGTGAGCGCCGTGACCTCCTCCCACCGACGCAGGGGATGGGTTCAACAGTTCACCCATCACATCCGGCTCGATAACCGTGAGCTGCTTGTCGACCCCTTGAAGGAGTGAACTCTGCAGCGCCAGGTAGGTGCCAACGTCGGCTGCGGCAAGCCCGAGAATGAACAGCGGGGCCAGGGTCAGCAGCAGCCGGAGTCGCAGCGACATCTATGGCCCTGAA
>Ga0182024_10023633_pt1 | contig 10985 bp, 7 predicted proteins | sample P32metaG_FD_120480 | JGI IMG/M metagenome (GOLD analysis project Ga0182024, IMG submission 120480) | Permafrost microbial communities from Stordalen Mire, Sweden - P3-2 metaG (Illumina Assembly) | ecosystem: Environmental > Terrestrial > Soil > Wetlands > Permafrost | place: Sweden: Stordalen... | reverse complement strand
TCGATTTCGCAAGCTCCTGGTCAGCTTCGAGAAGAAAGAAGCCAGCTTCGTCGCGCTGCTCACCTTGGCCGCAGCATTGATCAGTTGGAGGCAGACAATCACTATTTACGGATAAGTTCTTAGCTGCTGGCGCTGCCGGTGGAGCCGTTCCGCTACTACCAGTGGGGCGAGTTTGCGCTCCGCATATCGATTCTTTGCCTCATCCAGAATCCAGAAGTAATCCACCTCTCTCCCTTCCCACACGACATCCCGATTCAAGTCGCCCCACACAGCGTGAGTCTGCCGGACGCAGTGTCAGTTCCCAGTTGGTTGGGTTCATCGAACAGGCGCAACTCATAGAACTCCTGACCCTGTAGCGAGGCATTTGGATTGTCGGTTTTGGAAAGTATCTCCTGCACACCAAATAAATTTCGCCTGGTTGTCGCGAAAGAGCATCATCTTTCCCACTATTAGTATGGAGTCGTTTGAAGATTCACCGGATGCCGACCGTCATGGTGGAAATTCGATCCCGCGAGAGCTGGTGGCAAAGAAATGGGGAAGCTGTCTATTGCAACCACGAACACGGATCTTCCATTGCGGGCAGCGCAATACGTGACCGAGACACGCAATAGGAGAATCCTCAATGCCCCATTTCGAACGGTACATCGGGATCGATTACTCGGGCGCGGTGACGCCTGATTTCAGTTGCAAGGGGTTGCGGATTTACGATTCCGAGGGTTCCGGCGAACCGATACAGGTTCAGCCGCCGCCGAGCCCACGCCGGTACTGGACTCGGCGAGGTCTCGCGGAGTGGCTCTGTGACGAACTCGCGTCGGACATCCCGACCATCGTCGGCATCGACCACGGGTTCTCGTTCCCCATCGCGTACTTCGACCGATATCGCCTTCCCCCAGGACTGGCCGAGCTTCTTGCTGGATTTCCAGAAGCACTGGCCTACCCACGAACCTCACACCTATATCGACTTTATTCGGCACGGCAGTTTCGGGCCGGGCTCGACGCGGATGGGCGAGAACACTTGGCTCCGGCTGACGGAACCCTCCGCTGGCTGATGAAGAGCGGCGCCTATGCAACTTCTATGGAGCCCGTCAATCCCACCATTACATAGCCGAACCACACCACCATGGTGACCGGGGCAGACGCCAGCTATGTCACCGGCACGAAAGAACTCGGGAAGCACGGATAAGTAACAACTAGAATCCCGGACTTACGCTGATCTTACCCAGTGCGTACCATCCATCTTCTCCTCGTCCCTCGATCGCGAGCTTTACTCCAGGCCGAAGTGTAATCGGATCCAAAACTGCAACACTCAGTTGGTAATCTCCCGCCGGCAGGTCTCCAGGAGCAAAAACCGGGTCCTCAAAGACCGCGTCGCCCGGCAGCCACTTGCGAAAGTCTGCGTCCGTTCGTATCACCGCGGAATGCCCCGGCAAGCTGAAGCGGAATGCAAGAACAAACGGCAGGTAAATGGGTGCAACGCCCTCATTCACCCACCACGTCTGCAAATGAATTGCTTCACCCGCCCGAACCTGCGTCTGCCACTCTGCCCGTCGCAAGACGAAGCGATAGCCCATCTTCCGCTCGAAGTCCTCGAATTCGGTCTTCCAGGCCCTGGGGATGGCGCTCGACTTTACGTTGACCGTGCTCACGTGCCAGAGCAGCGCCTGGTTGAGGATATACTTCACATCCAAGCCTTCCTGGAACCACGACTCCGGCACGCCGCACGTCTCCAGCGAAACCGGCGCCGTTCTCCATACGTCTTGAATACCCGTCTCCGCAATCTCCTCGGGATACTGGTCCAGCATCTCTCCCCATGTTTTCATATCGCCGAGGCAATCCAGCCGCCAGCCAGTCCCGTGCGAGGTTCCATACTTGAGGGCCTCGGGTTGATCGAAGTTCATCGCGAGTTGCGTCTTGCGAAAGGCCTTCAGATAAACGTCGATCAACTTGCTCTGCACCGGAAACTCTGGCATATAGTTGCTCCAACCTTCCCCCCAATAGCCGATCGTGGAAATGTCCAAGCTATCCAGGTCAGGATGCCCGTCGTAGCGCCTGCCTGCCTGGGTCACCAGCGTGCCCCAGTATTTGTAGTACAGTGGATCGCTGAAATCTGGCTGCCAGATCTTCCCGTCCTCCGACGAATCGGAATTTGCGCGCCGTGCACCCGATTCGCGGTACCATTTTGGCAGCGGATGTTGTTGGTCGTAGGGCATCAGCCGAATCATAAGCCGCTGCCCGTGCCGTCTGGCCTCAGCGAGCGCGAGATCGAGAATCTCCCATCGAACCTTCCCTTGCTCCGGTTCCAGCGTCTCCCAGAACCAACGGTCGTATGCCACGGTCGCTGGCGGAAAGTCGGGCTTTTCAGCGGGCGCCGTGAGCGGGGCTATGGGCCCTTCCTCTGACCACTTCACGCCGACATTCAGCGCGTCGCCGTTATAACGCTGAAAGGTTTGAATCCCCATGCCCGGATTGAACAGTATCTCCTGGCTCTCAACCGGCCGGACGATAGTAGTCGGCTCTCTAGGCGTATGACCCTGCGCCAAGCCGGCAAGCGGCGAAACAATAAACGCGCTGACGACAATGATTGCAATCTTTTCCATTGAAATTCCTTTCGCGACAGTGATGCCGCTTGGCTTCCGAATTCACGTGATGGGAAACCTTGACCAGCGAAGCATGGAAATACTAGCAGGACCAGCAAATACCCATGCAATTCCGATGTGAACCCTGTCCGGGGTGGGTTCTTTTCGAAGGGATTTGATCATCCAATCGAACAAGAAAGCCACCCTTCTGACGCGGCCGCAATCCGTCGCGGTGGGAGCCTTGGGGAGCGCGGCAGTCGCCGTAGGCTGTAATGCCGGCAGGCGGGGCAATTGGGATTTCTTAGCGACGCTCAGAATTGCACGCTGACCGTAATCATCGATCAGATTATCCCCGCCGCCGACTTCCCCAGCGGCTCCGAAGCTGGAGTGCTTACTTAGCCATGACGATCAGCGGACACAAAACCCGCTCCATCTTTGACCGGTACAACATTGTAAATGAGGTCGATCTGAGGAACACCATGCGGTGGACCCAGGACTATCTAAAGGAAGGCGGAGAGGGAATCAGACGATTTAGCGAACGTCCTCGTCTCGTGTTTGGAAGACACGCTCGTTCAGCATCTGGCGGAGGACGGATTCTGCTTCAAGCCGGGCGGATTCGGAAAATTCATAATCCACCACAGACCCTCGATGCGCAGGAAAATCGGCTTCAGCGGCGAGAGCCGCGAGATCCCGCCGAAGCGCAGGGTCAAATTCCTGATCCTCGGAAAGCTGCGTCGTCTTAATACGGTCAAGATTCGTGATGGCGTTGACGAAGTCCCAACGCGTATACCGCCCCGGCTGGCGTATCCAAGCAATCCAGAGCGAGTTTGATTCCCTCTTTGCCCTCATATCTCGTCGGCTGCTGCACTCGGATGAGAACTAGCGAACTTGACCATCAACTCCAGAATCCTGACCGTTGCCAGAGTGTCCTGCCCACAGTAGCGGAGCAACGCCTCACGCAGACTCGCCCGGTCATGGGCGGCGTCGATGGATCAAGCATTTTCATGAAGGCGATGCCTGCGGCTTCCCCCTCAGCCACAGCCATTCCCTTATAGGACATATCCGGCACGAGCGCGGGCAACACAACCGTGATCGAGTAGGAGCCCCCAAATGCAGGGTGGTATACATTCTTGCGGACGCATGGCCAGAGATCCCAAATGTGATTGAGGGCCGCATCAATGGAAGTTGCGTGTTTCGGCATAAAGTCGGCAATTTCTTGAAGTCGCGTCTTCTCGAAGCTCTGGTTATAGACGACGATCGTGCCTGCTCCCTTTATTGCGACGAGCCGGCAATCGATGAACGGGATACGCGGATATGCGTATACGGAAACCACGGCACTCAAGTGGCTTTTTCCTCAAGAAAAGACACCCTACACTGCATCTGACAAGGCACACAAACGGTGAAGCCGCTCTAAAAGTTCAGCTCCACCCTAGAGACGAGGGTTCGTGCCGATGCCGGCTTTGGATCAAGAAATCAGCGGGCGATCTGCTGGCTTATTCCTGCCGTGAATGCGTAATCGCCGGTGTATCCGTTGGAACGGACCTGGATGGTATACCGACCGCCCTCTGGCACCTTCCAGTCATTCTTCAACCGATTCAATTCCGAGAAGCCGAATCGACTGGTATCTCCAACACTCGTGGCTCTCACGGATAATCCGACACACGAGCACTTGCTTTCAATGTGCACAACGGTGCCAGGAACAGCGGTGAAATCGTAAAGATGTTGGGCGCCGGGATCCGAGATATGTCCGGCGACCGAATAGGGCAGCGCCGACGAACCTATGAGAGGCAAGCGCACGTTGAAGTGTTTGTCCGGAGGGACCGCGCGCAGGACGAATCCGTACCGCGACTTTACGTTCGGAGCATCGGTTCTGGCCACAATTTGGTACCTTCCAGTGGCGGGCAGAGTCTGCCGGCCAATGTCGAGGTGACAATTTCCAAGAATTTCGAGCGCGCCCCGGTCAGGTTTCAGCAGATCGAAGCTCGGACTGGCACCCTCGCAGGGACCAAATCCGAGGTAGATTGCGTCTCCCGCTTTGCCATCGAATGCGTACGATTGACGTTGCCCGAGTTCCGTGATGATGCCCGCGCCTTGAGCAGGATGATCTGGCGAAACCGTGTCGCCAATCTTGATGGAATACTGGTCGAATCGTGTTGGGAGCAGAGTAAACGCAAATTTGCTTGTCGCCAGGTCCGCATTCACCAGAAGGTGATAAGTGCCTGCAGCCAAAAGCGTCACCGGGCCAAAATCTCCACAGCCGTTGCGCCCACCGATGTTGGAATTCCCCGGATCTCTAACATTGAAGCTGACGAAGTCGCCTTCGCAAGGGCCAACTTTGGCATAAATGACCGATCCGGCCTTGGCTTGGAACGCGAAGGATTGTCTCGCGCCTGGGATCGCAATGATGCCCGCACCGGGAGAAGGACGGTCCGGGGAGACGGTGTCGCCGATGTTGATGGTGAACTGGTCGAAGCGTGTCGCGAGGAGAGAGAATCCGTAGCGAGCGGCGGCATGTTCGGTGCTGACTTCAATTCGGTACGTCCCGGCTTGCGCGAGTGTTGTGGGACCAAAATCTCCGCATCCAATCCGCCCTGAGAGGTCAGCATTGGACGGGCCCTTCAGGTTGAAGGCCGTTAACGCACCTTGGCAGCCGTTGCCTTTTACGAATAAGATTGCGCCAGCGTCTGCAACAAATGAGTAAGATTGTTTGCCGCCTTTTTCATCGATGATGCCTGCTCGAGAAGACGGACGCCCCGGAGAAACGGTGTCGCCGATTTTGATGGAAAATTGATCCGGTCCACTCGGCGAAGGTGACGAGGATGTGTTCGCCGCTACCGCTGGGGATGAAACAAGCCACGGGCCGGCCGAAGCGGCAGCGACCGTGGCCACGGCCAAACCCGGCATGCCTGTCGCTCCTACGTCGACAATGCAGTCATCGAGCAGAGGCTCATCTTGCACGCCGAATGCGCGGCAAATCGACTCTGCCTTGGATCGATCGGCAGAATCAAGCGACGCCGCGGTCACTGGCTTCGGCGGAAAGGTTAAGTCGGTAAATTTCATCGTGCTCTCGCCGGGCCAGTAATGAAAGAGCGATTCGGATTGTTTGATGCGCCAGCTATCGCCGAATTGCCGCTGGAACTTCGTCTGAAATTCAAGGTCTGTCTTTTTGAGGGTTGCCCCGGTTCGAGATGTGAAGACGTCGGGAGCGCTGTCGGCGAGCAGTCCACGAAAAGATGATTCGGCTCCAGGTGGCAGTGAGTAACGGTAGTTCAGCATGAACCCCGATTCGCTGATTGCGAGCCGGCTTCCGTCGGGCCAATCGAGCCTGACAGTATCGCCATGGCGCCGGAGCGCGCCTCCGTGCGGGAGTCTGGCTTCCACATCCCGGCCATTCACCTCCCGGTTGTTCACCATGAGGAATGCAGGCTCATTCGTATAGAGGCTCACTTTGTCGCCATTCACATTGGCAGCAACCGCCGTGTTGAATGCTACTGGCCGTTGCGGAAAGGGTTCCTGCCTTGTCTGGACAATGAATTTCCCATCCGCCGAACTTGCCACGAGGAACTCCCCAGCGGCCTGGAAGTCGAAATGGGATCCCTTCGCGGTATTGAAATGAGGTTCACCATAGGAATAATTGCACTGCGCTCCTGCAGCAGCCGCGCAGAGATCGCCGTTGGGGCCCCAGCAACGTTGGGCAGTACAGTAGAAATTATTGGGACCCCCACCGCAGGATCCGTTTTGACATCCCCAATCATTCGCCGGACCTCTCCCCGGCCCTCCGCACGCGCCGGGGGAGGAACAATTCCAGGTTCCCCCAGGACCGTTTGGCGGAGGATTGCCACCCGGCGGATTATTGCCGCCTTGCGGTTGATTTCCGCCCGGAGTCCCACCATTTGACGGCGGAAACAAATGCTGAAATGTCCAGCCGAGGCCCTGTCCAATTCCGTAAGATTGGAGACCAAAAGTGACGGGAGCAACAAATGGAATAAACAAAGCAGGTAGGCCAAAGATGAAGAGTCCTGAGCGATCCACAGCATTGACAGGATCTCCGCCAGCGTAGCGATACAGGTTTGCGTCCCCGCCGCCTATGAGCAGAGGATCGCTGGCTGTCCACCGTCCTGTGGTGGGATCGTAATCACGAGCGCCGAAGCGCACCAACCCGGTGTCCGGATCACGCAGGCCTCCGGCGAAACCGAAGGGGATGAGGCCGCGATTCGAATCGCGGATGACGTTGCCCCAAGCGTCGTACGCAACCTCGGCGGCGATCTCGCCATTTCGTGAGTCGACGATCAAACGAGGACTTCCAATCGCGTCGGTGATGACTCGATAGCTAACCCCATCGCGCTCGACAAGTGCGAGATCCCCACGTTCGTCGAACCCAAAGTGCGATACCACTTTTCCCGAGGAATCGGTTTCCGCAATGATCGGGCCGTCAGGTTGGTATACGTAACCTGTGGTGAGCTTTTCGCCGACCGCTCGCCCAACCCGTCGCCCTTCCGCGTCGACGAGGTACCTGATTTGCCGGCCATCTGCAAGCGTTGCGTCACGCAGCGCGCCGAAGTCGTCGTAGGTAAACGAGGTAACGGCATTCCCATCAACTCGTCGTGACAGACGGCCCTCCGGACCCCAAACGAATTGAGTCTTACCCCAACTGGTGAGCCGGTCGCGAGCATCGTAACCTGCCGATATCTTGGCAGAGCCTCGCTGTACGTTGATGCGATTACCGGCTGGATCATAAGTATCCGCTTCGCTGAGGCGACCGTTGATCTTGATCTGAATCAGCCGTCCCAGCCGGTCATACGCGAACTCAGTGACTGTGTTCTTCCCGTCGGCGCCGGTCTCTGAAGTCGTAGTGATTCGGCCCAGGGCATCTCGTGTGTAGCGCTGGTCGAAAACTATTTTGCCCGCTGCGGTGGTCGTGCGTCGTAGAAGCTGTCGATCGGCCCCGAATTCATGGTTCGTTTCGATGACTCCGAGTTTTGTGTGCGTGACAGAACCTTGGTCATCGCGGTTTATGGAAAGGGGGCCAACTTTCGTGAGCGCTCCCGATCCATCGTAACCGTAATCGAGCTTGACCGCGCCATTCACCGATTCGCTGACGGCGCGTCCATTCGCATCTAAGGTCTGCTCAACAGACGCCCTGATTGGACCCGACCAGGCCACCTGATTCAGAAGTATGCCGTCATACCCATACTTCGTAGTCACTCCACTCGGATCGTTTGCTTGTGTGATAAGACCGGAGTGAGAATCGTAGGAAAGAGTGCGCTGTCCCTGATTGTAGGTCCAGCTCGCGACCCGCCCTGCGTTATCGTAGGTGACGTTGACCGGACGGTTCCCGAGCCCTTCGATGGTCTGAACCTGGCCGTCCTCATTGTAGGAACGCGTTTCAACCGAGCTATCGCCTTGAACCAAGGGCGGCGCAACCGCGGTTGGACGACCCGCGGGACTTGCTCCGAGCGTGTAATTCAGGCCACCCGCGGCCTGAAACTGAAACATGCCTCCCGCCGCATTAAATGCAGTGACCATGGCGGAGCCGTCAGCCTCGGAGATTCCGGCCAATCGGCCACCTCTGTCCACCATGACTTTCCTTACGGTGGCATCGGGCAGAGTCACAGCGATCGCGCCGGACCCGGCATCGTAAGAGTAGTGAGTCGCCTGGGCGGCCTTTCCACTTCCGACCGTGGTGCTCTCGATTCGTCCATTCGCATCGTAACTGTAAGCCACAGGCGCCACGCCTGGCGCCGAATGGCTCAGCAGATGTCCCTTCGCATCGTAGATGGAAATCGTGCGGCGTCCCGCAGGATTATCTAGAGTCCATGTGCGTTGCGCAGGGTCAAACGTCTCCACCCAATTCTGTCCGTTGATCGATGTTGTGATGGAACCGGTCTGAATATAAGGCATCATGTTCTGCGCCTGCAGTGCATCTCTTACCTCTCGACGCGATGTAACTCCATTCGGTCTCGATTCGATAATCGGCGTAATTACCGGAGCGGAAATACCCCAGGGTGCGCTCGGTTGCATGCCCGCGCTGATCTTTCGCCCCTCCGCCAACGCAATCGTGCGAGTGCCCTGTGAATCGACCGCTTCGGTGTTGATGGAGCCGTCTGCAGCGATAAATGTTCGCCGCATGCCGCCTTTGAACGACTCCGCCCTGTACGTTGTTTGCCGGCCCAGGGCGGTCGTCAATACAATCTCGGTTCCCCCTGAGATCTCCTTTCGCTCATACTTTTCGAACACCCCATCTTCGTCGGCGGAAGTGGCGAGGCGGCCAGCTTCATCGTAGGTGAAGTGCGCGGTGTGACCCAGCGGGTCGGCTCGTGACGATACGAGTCCATCGGCTCCCCAACCGACTCGAGTCATGCTGCGGGCTGGGTCAGTGACGGAAACTAGATGGCCGTTGCCATCCACGCTCAGTTCAGTTCTGCCTTGATCGATGCCCACTAGTCCTTGCGCACGGCCGTCCTTGTCGCGCTCCACTGCGACATGCACCGGCTCTCCGTCCACCGAGCCGTCCAGGGAATTAAGGCGCCCAGCGGAATCGTACTTGATTGTAACAAGTTCCAATCCGAGGTGACCGTCCACGGTTCGCGTGTGATGCCAGGCGGAGTCGAAGACATATGCTTTTGTCCCGTCGAAAGAAGGAACAGCGTATTCGCCAGACGGGAGGGGGACGCTGTCTGTCATGCGCCACGAGCCGTCGCCGCTGATAAGAATGTGGCTGGCCGGGTCATATCGCTGCACCAAATTGATCGACCAGCTGCCAAGGCCAAGAGAGGAAGCGGCCCATGAATCGATGTGATTCTGTCCGTTCTTCCAATCGCTTGAGTAGGTTAAGTACAAGCTGGTATCGGAGATCGGAATGGAGAGAAACTGGTTCTGCCGAATGCAGGCAATGTAGCTAGCTGGATCGCACTCAGCAAGTCGCAAGGCGAGGGGCCCGGAAACAGGTTGGTGTTTCCTGCATCCAGCGACGGCAATCAGCAAAAGAGCCCAGAGAATTTTCCTCATCGGAATCTCCCCCACGAATTTCCACGCAATCGGCGCGCGTACGACAGGTTCCCCGATGAGGCCTAATGATACGCAAGTTCTTCAGGATGTCAAGGAAGCTGGGAATGCCAGAAAATCGGTGTGCTTTGATGCGATTACCGTCAAACATGACTTGCATAAGATGAATTCTGAAGAGAGCAATGTTAAATAAAATACTGATCTTTCACCTTGTGCGTTCTGCAATAGATCAGCGTCGCATCCAGCCCTTCGACGGGGAGGTGGGCGCGCGGAATGCAGTACGCGATGTCCTCGCAGGAGGGGTTGGCCTGCCGGATCATTTGGATATCTGGTTCTCCAGACGGTAATGAAAAGGTCCTAGCCTAGTTCACCTGCGATGACCGCAACAGGGGTTTGCGCGGACCCAGTTCTTCGCGGACCAGCGTGAGGCCGAAGATGCAGCGCTCAAACCCATCGGAGAGCCGTGCAAACAGCGGAGCGTCATGCTCGTACTCGAACAGGTTGAACTGGCTGACGATGAAGTAACTCTCCTTGCCGGCGTGGATGAGTTCGCAGAGACTTGGGCGGTAATGGCGGCAATGACGGTTGGAGTCTATGGCTTCGGGATACATGCCTGCAACGAAGAGGGCATAGTCGCCAATGTGCTTCCGTACCGCACGCTCCGCATCGAAAGACGACGCGGTGCCGTGGACCGGGTCTGCAGCGAGCATCATTCCAGACAACTCTTCGATGGGACGGCCTGATTCGTCGCGTACGTTGTAAAGTTTGTCGGCCTCAGAGAACTCGCAGAGCAGATGCGCGACATAGCCGGTCACGTCCGGATCGTGCAGTCCCAGTTTGCCCTCATAGCTATTGCGGACCGCCTGTTGGAAGAAAGGTTCGAGTGGATGAGCCTGAGCCTGCATACAAACCTCCCATGGCTGCTTGCGAACTTCTGCTCTTAATCAGAAATGAGGCAACCTTATCGGACCAAGATTGTCGTGTCAATCACCGAGAGAGTGGGCCAATCGCCCAATAAGTTGTAGGGGGCGTAACAACCCGCGGGCATAAGGCTGGATTTCGGAATGCGGGAATCAGCAAGCGCGTAGAGTTTGGTCAACCCGCGTTCGAAGCCAAAGTGATCTCGCAGGCGCATCCACCAGAACATCGCCCCGGACACGTTGGCGCCGAGCGAGGTGCGGGCCAGAGCGCTGCTGGGGCTGGCTGGGCGCGAGGAGAAGCTGGGAGCCTCACCCTCGCTCCTCGTCAAAAGCCACTCGATCTACTTCTCCCAGGCAGCCTGGCAATCCTGAACGTGATCCTGGCGGAGGGTTGCTTGAGCCGGCGGACGGGGGCGGAGATGTGGCGCAGAGGGCAATGCCGACAGGGACTTCGGGGTCGGGAGGCGCAGAGGACGCCACGTTC
>Ga0182024_10023632_pt1 | contig 10986 bp, 12 predicted proteins | sample P32metaG_FD_120480 | JGI IMG/M metagenome (GOLD analysis project Ga0182024, IMG submission 120480) | Permafrost microbial communities from Stordalen Mire, Sweden - P3-2 metaG (Illumina Assembly) | ecosystem: Environmental > Terrestrial > Soil > Wetlands > Permafrost | place: Sweden: Stordalen... | reverse complement strand
TCCCGCAACTGCAGATGCCCTGTCCGCTACCGAGAATGTTGATGAATGCGCACTGAGCCTGTAGATTTGCAAGCTCGGTGGCACCCAGGGTTGAGTCCGAAGATTCAGTCTCGGTAATTGGATATGCTGCCCCCACCGGGTTCTGAATGTGTGTGTTCCACACCCGCAGGTTCGCTTTGGGTGATACATTCGATGTGGGGTCGCAGGGTGAGTTGTTGACCGCAGCCGATACGACTTTGATCACGCCATTGGTGGAAACGCGCCCGGTCAGCGGGTTGCTGGTCAGGTCGTGCTTTACCGATAGCGTGCGCAGTCCGTTGTGAGTGTCAACGCAGCCGCAGCACTCGCTTAACTGCTGGTCGGCATCGAATACGTAGACCATGGCGCAGAGATTGCCGTAAGTGAGACCGGGATTATCGATTCTCACCGTGCCATCCGGAGCGCCAGCCACGTTGTTGGAAAAATAGTTTACTTTGTAAACATCTTGTGCCATTGCGATGCCTGAACCGATACCCAGAACCAGCAATGCAACGACGAGTACGGGCAGTATTCTACTCAGCTGTTTCATGCTTGAGAATCCTCCTGTGGCGAGCCGGCTGGGGGGAGGATTCAGCGGAGGCACGCTGGTGAGCTAATCTACTCGCTGCCCTGTTCTTTACAAGTACCCACCTGGCGTAACCGAACTTACTAGGCCAGAAAGTTACGCCGATCGGATTAGTTCGACAATCCCCTGCTTGTGGTAGCCCTAACGCACTAACCCCAAGGACTAACCCGCTGGGTTATTGGGCAGCACGAGTTTGCTGAAGTGTTTCGGAAAATACCAGAGTTGTGGGTTTCTCCATCGTGGTTCTCTCGTTCAATTCCCCGCTCAGTCTGTGCTTAAGAATGATCCGAGCAAACTTCTCTGCTCGGCTACTATGCAGTTTCAGATGAAATGGGACATGCTTGACAGCATGTCCCACCTGATTCAACTAGTCCCCCGTCCCGCAACTGCAGATGCCCTGTCCGCTACCGAGAATGTTGATGAATGCGCACTGAGCCTGTAGATTTGCAAGCTCGGTGGCACCCAGGGTTGAGTCCGAAGATTCAGTCTCGGTAATTGGAAATGCTGCCCCCACTGGGTTCTGAATGTGTGTGTTCCACACCCGCAGGTTCGGGGTAGCGGTTACATTCGACGTGGGGTCGCAGGGTGAGTTGTTGACCGCGGCCGATACGACTTTGATCACGCCATTGGTGGAAACGCGCCCGGTCAGCGGGTTGCTGGTCAGGTCGCGCCTTACCGATAGCGTGCGCAATCCGTTGTGCGTTTCAACGCAGCCGCAGCACTCGCTCAGCTGCTGATCTGCATCGAACACGTAAACCATGGCGCAGAGATTGCCGTAGGTGAGACCGGGATTATCGATTCTCACCGTGGCATCGGGAGCGGGAGCCGCGTTGTTGGAGAAGTAGTTGACTTTGTAAACATCGGTTTGCGCCATTGCTATGCCTGAGCTGAGAGCCAGAACGAGCAATGCAATGGCAAGGACGGGCAGTATTCTACATAGCTGTTTCATGCTTGAGAATCCTCCTGTGGCGAGCCGGCTGGGGGGAGGATTCAGCTGGAGGCGCGCGCTGGCAAGCTAATCTACTTGCTGCTGCGATCTTTACAAGTACCCACGTGGCGTAATCAAAAGCTTCTAACTCAGATAGCTAGACCAATCGGGTTAGTTACTTGCCGATGGATGAGTCTCGCGAAGCCGGAGGCTTAGCCGGAAGATGGAAAGTGGTTCGCGGTTACTGGGGTGCTGAATTCTGCGGCTGTTGCTGTAGTTGCAGCTGGCGTAGTTGCTGCTGTTCTTGCTGGATCTGCATCTTTTGCATTCGATCAAGATCCTCTCCCGAGAGTTTGGTGCCATCGCTGTGCGGCGCACTTGTGGCAGGACTCGCACCGGGTGCAGCTGCGGTCTGTTGGCTGGGTTCGGCGGGAGCATCGGGATCAACGCCGAAACCTGCACCGTAAAGCTGATTTTCGGCCGAATCGCTTACTGGCAATGCTGGCGCATCAGAACTAGCACGTTCACCTGCGGAACTAGCCCCGCTGAGTATCAGACGCGTGATCCCGCCTGGGTCCGAGGCCAATGACAGGATCACATAATTGAACTGTGACCCGTTCAACAGCTGCGTAATCACGTCGCGTGCCGAACCTGGCCCGAGGTGCACGAAGATGCGCTCCCCTAACCCAACGGCGGGAAACTGCACCTCGGCTCCGGTGCGAGCACTTATAGCCTTCAGAGTGTCTCGCAGTGTAGCGTTCTCCGCGTCAATGCGGAGCTGGTGATTGCGAAACTCGACTTGTAGCTTGTTCTGCTGCGCGGGACTCGACTGGGGTTGGATCTTGTTCTGCAGAGCGGGACTCAATTCGAGTTGCTTCTGTTGCGGGACAAGATTCCCCATGGGGGCGGCTTGCGCAGCGCCCTGGACACAAAAACCGTCTGAATCCATGTTGCACGCGCTTGGTTGCGAACTCTGAGCGCACATCAAGCTGGAAGCAAGCAGCATTGCCGCTGCGAATGAGCGGTGCTCCCTGGTTTTTCGAAAGACGGTTTTCCGAGCTGTTACGAGGCACATAAATCAATTCGGTATGGTGGGTTCAGTGTTCGCGGTCCCTTCATGGGGCGTACATTTCAGCTCAGACCCAGCGCTGGATTCGGATTTTTCGCGGCGAGATTCTTCTCTCAAGTTCGTTTCTACACCGAGATGGATTTGCTCTTTCCCCCATTCCTGCTGCGCGGGTTGTAAACTCAGATTTTCTCCAGACGTTGCTTCATCGTTCTCCTTACTCATTCGGTCCCGGCCGTCGCTTTCCTTCGGTAAAGCCTCGCCCGTCTTGGTCGCTATCCCGGGATCGCCTGGCTTTATTACGCACAAGGCAGGATCGGCTTCATTCGCAATTTTTGTCGCCCCATCCTTTGTGTTGGATACGTTCTTCTGGGCTGCACGCGTTCGGGTATGTTCGCGCGCGGGCGTCGAATCCTGAGCATGCATCGAAATGCAAGTGGTGAGCAGCCAGGCCGTTGCTACAATACAGACATGCCAGTTTCGAATGATGAAAGGCGAGAGACGCTTACATCTCTGGGCCGTCGGTCTGACCTTGGTCCACATAATACTTGTGATCCCGTCCCAAGCTTGGATTTAATCACTTTGGTCCGACGGCTGGCAATGCCACTGTTGGGCTAGCCATTCTGGTTAAGAAAACTAGTTCTTTTGGCTTACTTCAAACGAACTCGCGCGCCCGGAGTCCAGATTGGGCTTGACTTTCTGGCATTCAAGCGGCACACTTCCTGCGCATTGGGGACTCCCCTTCTGTGTGAGCTTTACCGGGCAAATGTGAAGATTCTCCGGAAGCACCGATGCCGAGAGTTGGATTTGCCTGGTAGTAACGAGCCGGTTTTCTAGTTCTTAAGTTGAAGACTTAGAATTTCGGTGGCAGTCGGATCCGCGGAATATTTGTATGGTTGTAATGCTCTAGGCGGTGCGCTTTGTTTCTCCCCTGAAGCCCTGCCGGCGGTTTTTTTTAAACTCCGCATTGAACAATTTTTCCTGTACCTCTGAAGCCAACACCCCCTTGGCTTGAGCAAGGTTGAATCGGGCAAGCTTGCGAGGAGAGTGCTCATGTTTTCTGGAAACTCACAACCTGGATTCCTGTTGCTCGACAAGTCGTTAGGTCCGGTCGCTTCGAATCACGAAGCCATTCAAATCCTCACTTATCCCAATCTTCCGGAGCGGATCAAACGAATCGATATATTTCTCGGCGACAAAATCCGCGCTAGCCTTGTGAGCAGACAGTCCTCTAATGGTCTCGATTTTGTGAAGGAGTTTAAATCCGGCCAGCGGAGGTATTTTTGTCGAAGCTTCGGGCTCGATACTGTTGGCAAAACCACGTCCCCGCAAGCCGCTCTTTTGTTTGAGCGATGTTCCTCGGGCACGACAGCTCTGGCTCAAATTGGACAGGACTTTGAGTTAACCCAGCGCGAGCAAGAAACCGTAGAGTTTCTTATTCAGGGACTCACCAGCAAAGAGATTGCCCTGCGAATGAAAATCAGCCCTAACACCGTGAAAGCATTTCTGCGCATTGTCATGGTGAAGATGGGAGTCTCCACCCGTTCGGGCATTCTGGGCAAAGTTATCGGTCCGGCTGGGTAAAGCGAACCACTCCCTAAAACGTAGGCTTCCTGGACTAATCCATTTGAGCAGTTTACGCAATGCGGTGGTCGCGTATGATGCGGGCTCGTGAAACGAATCATCGAGCGCGATCGTCGGGAATGTCCCCGCTTCCCGCAACTACTCGAGTTGCAAGCTCGTGAAGTCCAGCCCTTAAGGTCAAGGACAGAGACCGGTAAGGCGGTGGCGGGACGAGTGCAGAATGTCAGCAAGGGTGGTCTCTGCCTCATCAGCCCGCAGCCATTGGCGCGATCGTGTGTGGTGCGTTGTGAGATCGGCGTTTCAGAAACCCCCGTCAGCATTCCTACCTTGATGCAGGTGCGATGGACACGAAGACAAAACCTGCAAGCCGATACCTATCTCGCCGGACTCCAATTCTTGCTATAAAAATCCAATGGTCAAGCTTGTTGGCGCCACCCTGTTCCTAGGTAGCCTATTGTGTCTAGCCACAATGACTACTTCCATTTAACTAGACTGTTAGAGCTAGACTCGGCGGGGCTTGTAAGAGCAGCCCACGAGGGCGCAGTGTAAAACGGCCTACGCGCGGAAAGGTATAAGCCTATGCCGCGCTGGTTACGCATCTCAGCTACTCTCCCGCCGAGTGCGTTTTTGGGGAGGAATCTCAATGGACCTCATACTGCGCAGCCTCCGACCTGGGACCTGTGCCATCCTACTAGGTTTGGCAGTGGGACTCACCGTGGTCTCGACCGGCTGCGGAGCCAGCCAGATGGGACAGTCTTCCTCTTCCTCCGCAGCCAAACGCCTGCTGTCGGTTGCGATTGTCCCTCCCACCGGCACAATTCCTCTAGGCAATAATCTGCAATTCAAGGCTAGTGCTTTGTTCAGCGACGGCAGCAAGACCGACGTTACTACCATTGCGGCCTGGACTTCGGCGCAACCCAAAGTGGCCTTCATTAATGCTGCGGGCATGGCAACCACTAAAGCGATCGGCGAAAGCGACGTTTCCGCCGTCTATGAATCGGTAAGCGGTTCTTCCACTCTTACAGTAGCTCCGCCTGCGCTGGTTTCCATTGCCGTGACGCCACCGAGTCCTCTTTTGACTCCCAACCACTCGGTTCAACTGAGTGCAACTGGAGCCTTCACAGATGGCAGTAGCCAGGATCTTTCGAGCGCGGTTACATGGTCGAGCACAGCGACGGGCGTGCTCACCATAACCAGCACGGGTTTGGCAACTGGAAACTCCCCAGGCGCCGCTAATGTCATCGCTGGGATGGGGTTGATTACCGGTAGCGACAAGCTTGCTGTCGCGTTGCCCACGCTGGTGTCAATCGCATTGTCGCCGCAGAACATCACCTTGACCCCGACGCATTCCGCTCAATTGAAGGCGGTCGGAACCTATAGCGACGCAAGTACACAGGATATATCAGGCTCCGTCGCATGGAGCGCGATCCCCGGCGGCATTGTCGCCGTCAGTACGAACGGTCTGGCCACCGGAAAGGCGCTCGGCGCGGCAACGATCACTGCCGTTTCCAACACAGTAAGTGCGATGGACACAGTTACGGTGCGAGCTCCGACGCTTAATTCGATTTCCATTAAGCCTAGTGGAGCGGTGATTCCGCTGGGAGAAAACCAACAACTATCCGCTACCGGAACGTACAACGATGGCAGCACCCAGGATCTGACGAGTTCTGTGCAGTGGGCCTCTTCTAATCCCGCAGTTCTCAGCTTGAGCAGCGTGGGCATGGCAACGGCGGATGCATTGGGAACAATAACGGTGACTGCAACTTCGGGCACGATCAGCGCTACGAGTCAGTTGCAGGTGGGCCCGCCGGTCGTCGTGTCCTTCTCTGTTGCACCCGCAACCTCCGTCCTTGCTGTGGGGGCACAGGAGCAGTTGAGTGCACTGGCGAAATTCAGCGATGGTACAACCCAGAACATAACCACGAGTGTGTCATGGAGTTCCGCGAATCCAGCCATTGCGAATGTCAGCAATCAGGGCTTGCTGCTCGCCGAGCATCCGGGGGAGACGATAATCTCCGTCTCCTCCGACTCTGTTGGAGGTTCGGCCGATGTAACTGTCAAGCCTATGCTTGCTGTTTCCTACTTCTCAAATGCCCATACCTCTGGAGTCGCTGACGCGACCGTACGGCTCACGAATCCCGGCCTTACCGGTGGCAATCTCTGCGCCGAGATTTATGTCTTCGATCAAGACCAGCGGCTCTCCGAATGCTGCGGTTGCCTCGTGTCACGCGACGGTTTGCTGACGCTTTCCGTTAATAGGGACTTGACCGGCAACCCGCTCATTGGGGCCAAACTAAAAACTGGCGTGCTGCAGATTGTTCCCTCCGATGCATCCCCAAATACGGCATGCGATCCAACGGCGATCGCGCCGAATGCTTCGCTGGCGGCATGGTCAACCAACATTCAGAAACAAAGTGAGTCTTCCTTCGCAATCACGGAGACGCCGTTCCAGCTAGGGCCGCTTGGCGATGGCGAACTCGCTGCTTTGCAAAGCCAGTGTTCCTTTTTCTCCACTCTCGGAAGCGGACAGGGCGTGTGCGGCTGCGGGACAGTCGCTAGCGGCAGCACAGAAGCTTCACGATAATGACGCCCCGCAGGTTAAAGTAGGTACCGCTGGAATCAGTCGCGGGATGAAGCACTGCGACTCGAACGAGTTCCCCGTGGCGGAACAAAAAGGTCATCCGACTTTCGCCCCATCATCGATTTGTCATTGCAGGGCAATTCGGGCTGCCCGGCCCATGCAGCGTTCGCGGCGTCCAACGATTCATCAATCTTCAGTGGCAACCTTGCCCGCACAAGGCCACTTGCGCAGGAACGCGCTTCAAAAGTAATCCTAAGCTCTATGGACGCGATTCAATAGCCCGATCCACCGAAAACATGCTCGCGAATGGCTTTAGTGCTGGATCGCTCATTTGGACGGTGCGCATACAACTCGTGGTCAAGGCGAGAAGGGCACCAGCTATGACGAGTCCGGTTCCCGCTACGCTGACTTTTTTCGGCAGTGCGAGCATATGTTCTCCGGGACGGATGCCCCTTGCGGCATTTTCGATAAATCGGCTCACCTGCTGATTTTACGCCGCGGAGGACAACAGCCGAAACGCACCATACAAGCCCCGGCCCGAAGGTATACCGGGCGGACTAGCAAGGTCGAGGCAAAACAGGGGGCGAAAGGTCGCTAAAAATAGGGGCTAAGAACGACCCCTTGCTGACCACTGGGGCTACGAGCCGATTTCCGCTTGAATTCGCTTAGCAAATTGCGGCGTGGGTGACTGCGGGGTTCACCCTCGCGAAGTTATACCACTCAACCCAGAGGGCGAAGATGCCTTGTGATGCATGCAAAAGCTTCATCGGGATGATTCCGCTCGAAGACGACGAGCTATATCAGCTAGTTCCCGACCGTAATCGAGAAGGTTGTCGCGCATTATATCGAATGCATGCTCCGGTTCCGCAAAGTGAGTCAGGTACCTCTCTTCAAAGTCCGGGTGCAGTTCCCGTATCGCAATCCTTACAGCCCACAGTGACCGGGAAACCGTGACGAGATTTCGTTGGGTGGTAATCAGGGTCTCGGCAATTTTGGCTACCGAGTTTTGCAGCTCTTGGTTGTCCATGACAACCTCCATGACGGAACTTTAGCAGACACATTGACAACCCCACCGCTTTGATTGACTCGCCCATTTTTCCCACGTAAGATTCTGCTCCAGTGATCGGCCAAACCATCTCGCACTACCGCATCATCGAGAAGCTGGGCGGGGGCGGCATGGGTGGTTGTTTATAAGAGTGTGCATGTCCTTTCAACGTTACGTGATTTAGTAGGAGGGCACCATGTGGCGAGAACGGGCGCTGAAAATCGTGCTGGTGTTGGTCGGGTTGCTCTTTCTAGCTGGCGTTTACCCGTTGTGGAGATTACAACTGGATCCATCCGAGCAGATGCTCGGTGGCGTCTACGCCGCACTGGGAGTTTTCCTGCTGCTTTCATTACGGAACCTGTCAGCGAATCGCAGCCTGATCGCCTTCACGGCATGGTCGAGCCTTGTTCACGCCGCTATTATGGCGGTGCAGGCGTTCCATAATGTGATCCCACGCGCCGATCTGCTGCACGCGGTACTTCCGCTTGCTATCGTCGGTATGGCCCTGATCGCGCTAGCTCCGGCAAAGCAGTCAGGAGAGCGGACACACGCACCCGGTGCGTAGGCTCGCAAGCCGATCCCGGCATCCCCATCCTGAAGGAAGCCAAGGCGAGTACGCGAAGATGCATTCTGGTTCCCTGCGATAGTGCATGTGGTCACACCCGAGGGTGAAAGTCCGTATAGCCTGCAATGCCCTGATAGCCTAACGCCATGCAGAATCCGGTCAAAGAACGCATAGTGAAATTGCGAGAGGAAATAGCGCAAATCAGTGAAGCGAATCGCCTGTACTTGCGGAGCGGTAAGAACAAGCTCGACGCAGCGGGGGACAACGCGCGTCGGCTTCAGCGGTTACAGGAAATCTTAGACGAGTTGGTGGCGCTCACTGATTGGAAAAAACTATGAACCTTCATTACCGCGAGTTTTGGTTGGCGGGACGGGTCCAATGTTTTTCGGAGTGTTTTCTACTGCGCCAAGCGTGAGATCTGCAGTTTCGTGATTGGTAGATCATGCCGCAAAACTAAACTAATTCGCATGCAGTTCCGCATCCGTGGTTGCCCCGCGACCAGCGTAGGAAGGTGATCGAGTTTCCCAAGGAAAAGTCAGCCTTTGCGGCTAAAGCTGATCAAATTCGGGAACTCGATGAAGCCGGTCTCACAGCTGTCTCTTGTCCTGGATGTTTCTGAGCAACGGTGTCGCTGTAAGTTGCTTGGAGTGCCGCGCAAGTTGAACGTCCGAGTGGTGGAAGTCGTCGGTGCGAACGAAGCCACTCACAAAACCAATTACAAGCACCGGCGCCGCTTCGCTCCTGGTCGAAGAAGGTAACTGCGCTTGCGCCACTGCAGGACCTGGACTGAGGAGCGCCGCGGCAAATCCGAGGATGTTAATAATCGCGAAGACCAGGGTCACGACTGTCTCGGAGTGGTGGTGCAATTGATTTGTGGCCGGGGATCCGGTGGTGATGCTTGTAGTGGCCGATTCCGCCAGTTGTTGTAGCCCTCGCGTTTTCGCCTCACGTACGTCCTGCCGTGAGCAGCCAAGCAGAACGGAACAATCCTGATCGGAGTACCTTTCAAGGACAGATAGCACGAAGACAAAGCGCTCAAAGTCTCGGAGCTTAAGAATGTTCGTAATAGCAGCATTCGCCTCCGGGGTCTGACCAAATTCGTAATCCACCGAATCAGCCGGCGCTGGTGCCCCGGTAGGGCCCTCGTGGCGAGGTGCCAGCATGCGAACCGCATTCTGGATTATCGCGCGGCGGGCCCAGGAGCGCGCCCACTCGCGAAATGCGTTGTTTCCTTCGACGCAATCGTCTAAGCCAGAGACAAAACACTTCTCGGCTTTCTCGTGATCAGCCGTGAGCAAGAACGAGAGCAAATGGAGGCTCCCCATATTTTCTCGAAATACTCTGGTGAAATCAGTGCTCGTGGAGTAAATCTGTGGCTTCGCAGTCGAGTTTGAATCCGTTCGCGGCATGTTCAACTTTGGTCCCTCTAGTTTTCATCATCGGAATCGTTGGATAGAGTGATGACCATGGGATCTGACTTACACCGACATTGGCGCGCCAGTTGTTCGAGTACTCGCCTCGTAAATACGCCTTTGCAAGTGAATCTAGCGCCCTCAGTCATCAACTCCAGTAGAGCGTTCTCACCCTCCCGGCTGATGTGGGTCACATTTCGAAGATCGATCACCAGCGTTCGGCCACGAAGTTGGGAACGGGCTGAATTCCACGTTCTTCGGAGCTCCGCGGTCCATGGCGCAACCAACTTGCCTTCAATCACGAGCCTCAGCCGACTTTGGCTCTCGACGGCAGAAATCTTCATCATTAACAGTCACCCGACCTTGGAGAAATAGCAATACAGATGCCAAAGTGGGGAGGGCGTAAGTAGTTGAAATTAAAAGTCAGAAAGGCGACGGAGCGTGGATGTCGAAGCTGTCGAAGCTGGCATCAACAGTCGAATTGAAGGTTCGCGCTGCTCGTTGAGGTCAGAAAAGTGAAGCCGGAAGCGGAAGGTCATCAATCCAAGTGTCTCCGGGACTGAAGCGTCCCAGACTCGATGCTTTATTCAAGCTCGTTCGCATGTATGCCCAGCCTTTTCATGCGTGAAATCAGAGTTGTACGCTTGATGCTCATACGGGCCGCAGCCCCTTCTGAGCCGCCAACACGCCCGTCGGTTTCGCGGAGCACACGCACAATTTCAGAACGCTGATTCTCGGAGTCTTCTTCGCGATCCCTATTCGGGGCTGCCTTACTCAGCCCCTCAATGGTCTCTCTCACAATCCGAGCGACATAGTCCCTCCCTACAGAGCCTCGCCTTTCGACAGACGGCGACGAAGGGGCTGGCCCTTTCAATTCACCGAGGGGTGCTTCCAGAGATCTTCCGCGCGTCAGGATCACCGCGCGCTCAATGAAATTCTCCAGTTCCCGGACGTTGCCGGGCCAGTGCCAGCTGCTCAGCGTTTTCAATGCCGTACCCGGAATTGTATCGATGTCTTTTTGCATTTGGCGTGAATACTTCTGGACGAAGTAGCTCACAAGCAGAGGGATGTCTTCCTTGCGCTCGCGAAGGGGTGGAATACGAATGGGAAAAACGTTCAGGCGATAGTACAGATCACTGCGAAATTGTTGGCTCGCAATCATATTTTCCAAATCGCGATTGGTAGCAGCCACCAGCCTCAC
>Ga0182024_10023631_pt1 | contig 10986 bp, 8 predicted proteins | sample P32metaG_FD_120480 | JGI IMG/M metagenome (GOLD analysis project Ga0182024, IMG submission 120480) | Permafrost microbial communities from Stordalen Mire, Sweden - P3-2 metaG (Illumina Assembly) | ecosystem: Environmental > Terrestrial > Soil > Wetlands > Permafrost | place: Sweden: Stordalen... | reverse complement strand
TTCAGAGAAGGAGGGCGTCTCCTTGAATCAGTTCATCAATGTGGCGGTCGCTGAAAAGCTGGCTCATTTGGAACACGAGGAATGGGCGCGAAAGCGAAAACAGCCGACGAAAGAACTCGCGGCCAGGGCATTGAACCTGCTCGATAAAGCTCGCAACAAGCCCGTGGAACCGGGAGACGAATTGCCGAAGGGCTACCCGGCTAAGCGACGGTAACTGTCGCGCTGTGCTGAAATCGCGGGTTTACACGAACAGGGCGATTCCCGAGACTTGAAGTTTTGTGGTCAGAAGTTTTGTGATCAGACGGAACCGGCACTTTGCGATTTGGGTGCGGTCGAAAGTGCCAGTTTCAGTCTGACCACAAAACTCACTGCTATTCCTCTGGACCCGGCTCAAAGAGACCCTTTGCCTTGGGTGCAGCTTTCTCTGGTGCCAGGCTGATTAACTGCAGCCCGGGTATCTTCTCGAAGTGCTTGCGGTTATTGGAGATCAAAGGAATGGAGTGCCGCAATGCGCAGGCCGCGATCCAAAGGTCGTTGTCCGCAACGACGATGCCCGCTTCCCGCAACTTCGCTTTGAGCTTTCCATACTCCTTGCAAACCTCATGATCAGAAGGAACAACAACCACCGCCTTCAAGCGCTCCAAAAAGTATTGAGCGTCTGCTTGGCCCACTTCTTTTTCTCCGCGCCAAAGTAAATCTCGCCGACCGTAATAAATGAGATCGCGACTGTCTTTCCCGCGACGTGTGGGCGATACGCATCCCCGCGCGTATCGTGAGTTCTCGTGAGATACGAAAAGACATCGGTATCGAGCAGCACGGCGTCCATTCGTGATCTCAGCGAGACGAATAAATTTCCTCAAGAAAGGCGTCCACATCCTCATTCGCTGGCCAGGCGCCGGCAAACGCTTTCGGATTCTTCAGCGGCGGAACGCCTTGAACCTTGGCTAGCTCTTCCATAGAGCGTTCAGTAAAGAAGTCTCTTCCTCCCTTCAACAGTGGCTCGACGATGCTGATCTTCTCGATGCGCAGTTCGTCGATCCTGCCGGTGTTCGGGTTGATTCTGGCCATCCCCGTTGCGCGAACTGGTCTTCTCAGCCATTGGTAGATTTTGTCCTCCTGACCCTCGTCGAAATTACAAACAATGGGCGGTCCAACCGGAGGATGGATTCTGCATTTGCGTTCCTGTTCTTTGAAGTCGGCCATCTCGAGGATACCTTCGACCGATTCGGTTCTCTGCGACGGCGTCTTGATCGCCTTGAGCACACGCCCCCGGACGCGCTTGTCAAATACCGCCTTAGTTACCTTTTCGCCGGGCCGGCCCGGCGCGATCCACTCAATTTTCGAGATTCGCCCCTTTTCGAATACCTCGCCTAAGGCCTTCAAACTGTCGAGGACACCTGGCTCAAACTCAGATCGATTTCGGGCGCCCCCGACCCTCTTGACTGTGGTGACTACATTCTTGATCACATCGGAGCCAAACGTAGTCGTCCCCGGCAACGCGAGCGATTGCTGAGCCTTAGCAAAGCGAAACGGCAGGATTGTGCTCCCTTTCTCGATCCCGGCTAATTCTAGAGTGCACTCGTCCTGTACTTCGCTAGTCTTCGGCCCGGGCCGGAGAGATACGCCGCCACGCATTGCTTCTGCCTGCCGGTTGACGGCATCCTGGGCCGCCTGGCATATCCGCAGAAGGTCGGGGACGGAGATGGTTCCCGAGTGGACGCCAGGGCCGTCAATTCTCAACTCAAGCGCGTATTTTGGTCTTTGCGCCACTGTTTCCGGTATCCCTTCACCATTATCGGACGGATCAGAGCCGTTCCCGATGGGTCGTGTCTAAACGAGCAAAAGTGTAACACTCTCTCGCCACTGGCTCTGAAAGGGGGGGGCAGGCGTTTGATTGTTTCTTTAGGGATTCCTCCGTCTTTCCCCCGTCAGGTCCCTAAAGCACAACCCAGAACGATCCTGAGATTCGTTGAGGCGAATCTTCTTAGTGACCTTACGTCAAATCCTTCAGCTCGCAAGGATGGGGTTAGTTCGTCCCCCAAAAGGTCCGACCCGCCAAATCAATTTTTTCATCTTCCTGTCCCCCGTCGTCCGTGTCCGTCGTCTTCTGTCAACCAACGAGGAAAGTGTCATTGGTCTCTGGTGAGGCAGGCGGGGGCCAAATGACCGATAGAAAAGCTGAGACCCCGGAAGTCCGAACGGCCGGCAAATTCGTTGATGACGCTATGATGCATTTGACACGGGGAACAAGAAGGACTAAAAAGGACAAATAATATTCCTGTTTTACGGGACTCGTTTTAAGCTGGGTCTGCCAAAGAGCTAGGTGGTTGAGCGGTCCCCGCCGGAAGAGGTGCAGGATGCAACCCAATCTTGAGCAGTGCCCGTTGTGCGGAACAGGTCTTTCCGAGGTCAAATTCGAAGAAATCCAGGCGAAGCTCCAACTAGAAGAACAAAAGACGGCGGCCGCGTTAAACCAACAAGAAGCAGCTCTCCGGCTGCGCCTTGAACAGCAGCTAAACGAAGAATTGCAAAGGCAGCAACAGACCCTGGAAAAGAAGGCACGGGATGAAGCCGATGCGAGAAGCAGGTTGGTTACCTCTGAGCTCAGTGCAGCTGCGAAGAAGGTCAAGGAAGCGGAAACCCGCGAACTAGAGGTTCGAAAACAAGCCAAAGAAGAATTGGAGAGGGAAAAGCTGCTCGCTCAGTTGAGAGCAAAAGAAGCAGCCGAAGAGCAAATCAGGCAGGTGGCTGTCGAGCGCGACGAATTAATCAAAAAGCTTGATGAGGCACAACGACGAGAAGCCGATGCCAAAAAGGAGGCGCTCTTTGAAATTGAGAGACAAAGGCAAGCGGCAGAAAAGAGGGCCCGTGAAAATGCGGCGAACCAAATCAACGCGCTCACCGTTGAGCGCAATCAGGCGGCAGCGAGAGCCAAGGAAGCCGAAGAGCGCGAGACTGAAACTCGTAGGAACGTAGCACAGGAAATAGAAACACAGAAAGAAGCCGCCGAAGTTAGGGTGAAAGCAGCAGCCGACGAGCAGATTAACAAATTGACGCTTGAACGCGATCAGGCAGCAAAGAAAGCTGAAGAGGCTGCGGCAAGGGAAGGAGACGTTCGGAGACGGACAATGGAGGAAGCCGCAAAAGAACGGCTCGACGAGCTCGCCAATCAGCGCCAATCTTTAGAGACCGACAAGGCTCTTGCTCTGATGAAGCAACAATCCGAGTTCAGCCGCCAGCGCGAATCTTTTCAGACAAAGCTACAACTCCTGGAGAAGCAGGTTCAGAACAAGCCTGCAAATGAACTAGGTGATGGAGCAGAGATCGATCTGTATGAAACGTTACGAGATTGGTTCCCCACAGACAAGATTGACCGCGTGCCGAAGGGACATGCCGGAGGTGACATCCTAGTTGACGTCCTTTATAAGGGGGATTCTTGTGGCCGAATCATAATTGACTCGAAGAATCGTCAGATATGGCATTACGAGTTTGTAACCAAGCTGCGACAGGATCAGATCGAAGCAGGAGCCGAACACGCAATTCTGGCGACGACCGTCTTCCCTTCCGGGAAGAAGGAGATGTCTATTGAATCGAGCGTCATCGTGATTTCTCCGGCACGCGTAGCTTACATTGTGCAACTCCTCCGAAATGCTATGGTCACCATGCACGTTAAGGGTCTGAGTATGAAGGAACGGTCGACCAAAATGACCCGTCTGTACAAGCTGATCACTTCTGATACCTACACACACAAGCTCGCAGAGGCCAGCAAGCTTACGGAAGAAATCCTGGAGATCGATGTCCAAGAGAAAAAGACGCATGACAATGTTTGGAAGAAACGCGGTTCCCTGGCGAAAAGGGCGCAAAACGTATTGAGGGAAGCAGAGACTGAAATCGCGGCGGTGATAGAGACCAACGAAGACGGGGAAACGGCACCCTCGTTTAGTGTAAAGGCTATCCCCAATTTGGCAGGCGAATCACAAGCACAGGAGACCGTCTGATGGAGGGAGAACTCACACTTCACTGGCAAGAGCGTCGATTGGGACGAACGCTCCTGCGCACCTACCGAGACACGGTTGATCTCGATGACGTGTTCCCTAATGAGAAACAGCCCCGGATGGGCCCAAAAGAGGATCCCGAGCTTCAGCGACAAATCGAAGCAAATGAGGGGGTCTTCGAGCCTCTTCTACTAGAGCCGCACCCGAATGATCCGAACAAGTTTCGGATAATTGATGGCGACAGACGGTGGACAAACTCAAAGGTTCTCGTAGAGGTTCAAAAAAAACACCAATACAGACTTCTTCCAGCCGAAGTCACAGACCGCACCTTAACGGATGAAGAGCGGCTGCGCGTCTGGATCTACATACACCGTCAGAGACGGGAGTGGGACACAAAAGAAAAGGAGATGGTAGCTTACAGCCTGGTCAACATGGTAGGGCGTGCCAGCGCTGCGAATATCCTTGGGATTACGGTCAGAGAGCTGGACAAACTCGTCGAAATATACGATCTTTCGGAGAAGTTTACAAACTTGGTTGAGCCAGGGGCATCAATCACATGGGCTCGCGAGGTCAAGAATTTGAGTAGAAAGCTCCTCACTCCAAGTGTACTAAATACGGTGGTAAAGAAAGTCAATGAGCAGGAAATCACAAACTCCAAGGAGGTCCGAAAGCTGCGGCAGATACTCAAGGACCCCGTAGCAAAGAGTAACTTTCTTGCTGGTGGCGGCACGATTGAGTCTGCGCTCAAAACGCTGGGACCCATAGTCTCAAAAAAGAACCCTGGCTTGATTGGGGACATCGAACAAATTTCAGAATCAATTCAGCGCTATCCGTGGACCACGCTTGCCTCTATGAAAGGAGACCAGCACCTACTTAGAAAGCTAGATGAGGCAGGAAATCTTATAAAAGAACTAAAGAAGGCTTTGTCCTAGGCCTTTAGTACCCCGCTTACGGTGTGCTCGATTCATGTTGAGACGCGCCCCGCAGCCGCGGCACTACTGAAATCATGCAGGCAAGTGTTTGGGGCAGGATGCTAGGACATTCCGGCCTGATCCTGATACAGGTACTTCTGAAAGCTGGCGAACATCTGCCCGACCTCCTCTGGTGGCCCGAGATCAGTTAAAGCGTCGGAAAGCGAGTTGTGATACTTGAGCCGCAGCAACGTGGTCAGTTTTTCTTGTTCCAACTCTTCTACGCCGACAGCTACATAGTGAGAAAGCACGAAGTCCAGAAAGACCCGCTGCTTAGAATCGAAGTGCGCGCTGATGAAGGGTTTTGCTTTCGCCGCCCTTTCAGCTCGGTTGACCGGTGGCACTGCGTAGGCAACATAGGCCAACACGTCGAAAATGTCACTCTGCTCAGCGTTAATGATTGTTTGCATCTCCGCAAGCTGCACGCGACCGAAACCCTTTTCCGCGAGGCCGATGAGCAGCATCTTTCTGGTCGGAGGATCGCTCCATAGTGCCCGTAATTCGGCTTCGTCCTTGAAGAACTCCGGCAACTTACCGAACAGCAACTCCAAGAACTGCTGGGCCGACATAGGCGTGCCGTCGGGATGCCAGAACGTCGTGCATATCATGTTCTGGATGGTCAGTTCTTTCCCGTTGGCGAGCTTCACCTTCGCCTTGGCCTTCTTGTTGCATATGCAGGGGTGTTGGCCGCAAACCTGGCAAGGCGTCTTGGGACACGCGCAGGGGCTCTGGCCGCAGACGGGACAGGGCGGCTTCGGAACCTTTACACATTGGCAAGGATAGAGACCGCACGTCTTGCAGAGCTCCGGCTCCTCGGGGGGCCCGTCCCATTCCGGATCGTTGAAGTGTGCATGCGCCTTTACGAAGTCGTAGACAGTGAAATAATCTTTTCCGTCGAAGAGTCGCGTGCCCCGCCCCAGGATCTGCTTGAACTCGATCATTGATTTGATCGGCCGCACGAGCACTATATTGCGGATGTTGCGGGCGTCCACTCCGGTCGAAAGTTTCTGCGAGGTGGTCAGAATCGTTGGCGTAGTTTTCTCGTTGTCCTGAAAGTCGCGTAGATGCTGGTTGCCGAGTTCGCCATCCTTGGCTGTGACGCGGTGGCAATAGTCCGGGTCGGAACTCGTCTTCATTTGGTTGATGAGATCGCGGGCCGCCAGCGCATGCTCCTGACTGGCACAGAAGACCAGGGTCTTTTCCTTCTGGTTGATCTGGTCCATGAACAGTTTGACCCGGTGGGCTTCGCGCTCCTTGATCTCGATGATCTTGTTGAAGTCGTCTTCTTCAAAGTGATCGCCCACCTCGATCTCGCCTTCGATCAGCTTGTCGTCCGACGTGTAGGTGTACTCATCCAGCGACGTGGTGATTTGCTTAACCCGAAAGGGAGTCAGGAAGCCGTCGTTGATGCCTTCCTTGAGCGAGTAGATGTAGAGCGGATCGCCGAAGTAGGCATAGGTATCGGCATTCTCCTGGCGCTTTGGCGTGGCGGTGAGGCCGAGCTGTACAGCGGGCTTGAAGTATTCCAGGATGTCGCGCCAAGTGCTCTCGTCGTTTGCGCCGCCGCGATGGCACTCGTCGATGATGATGAAGTCAAAGAAGTCCGGCGGGTAATCGCCGAAGTAGGGCGAGGGTTTGCCATCCTTGGGCGGGCCGCTCATAAAAGTCTGGAAAATGGTGAAGAAGATGCTGCCGTTTTTCGGGACCTTGGCCTTCTTGCGGATGTCGTCCGGCTTGATGCGGACAAGAGCGTCATCGGGGAACGCCGTGAAGGAAGTGAAGTCGTTGAAGGCCTGGTCGGCAAGGGTGTTTCGGTCGGCAAGGAAGAGGATGCGCGGGCGGCGAGTGGGGGGCGTTCCACTCTTCCAGTCAGCCACATTCCAGCGAGCGTTGAAGAGCTTCCACGCGATCTGGAATGCAATCGACGTCTTTCCTGTGCCGGTCGCCAATGTCAGGAGCAAGCGGTCCTTGCTGTCTTCAATCGCCTCCAGCACTCGACTGACGGAAATCTCCTGGTAAAAGCGAAGCGACCATGTGCCGCTTTTGTCCGGGTAGGGAACGGCGGCGAAGCGGTCGCGCCAGGGGATCGGCTCGGGGAAGGTCAGGTTCCAGAGTTCGTCAGGCGTCGGATAGGCAAGAGTCTCGCCCTCCTTCCCGGTTTCCATGTCTATGCCGTAAATACCTTGGCCGTTGGAGGCATAGGTGTAGCGAATCGCCATCTTCCCGGCGTAGTTCTTGGCCTGGGCAACACCCTCCGTCAGACCCTGGTCCCATGCTTTCGCTTCAATGATGGCCAGCTTCGTGTTTCGATACTCCAACACGTAATCGGCCGTAAGGGATTTGCCGCGTTTTCCTTGCCCCTCGATGCGGCCAGGAACGATTGAGAATTCGCGCCGGATGCGGCTACCCTCGACGACTCCCCAGCCCGCAACCTTCAACGCGGGATCGATGTGCTCGGCTCTGGTCTCGGCTTCGTTCATCGGCGGTTCCTAGAGTTTTCCAGTAAAAGCCTGGTGGAGCAACGACCTTTTCAAGGCGTCAAGCGCGGCGAGCTTGGCTCGGTAGACTTTGGAAAGACATTCAGTTTCTTCACGAATCTTATCGAGTGTTGCAGCGGCCGTTTCCTGCTCCTTTAAGCTCGGGAGTGGCAACTGAAGTTTCTTGGTATCCGGAACTCGCATGTGTTGAACCGTTGAGCCAGAGGCCAAACTTCGTATTTGGCACTGGAGGTCCGAAGACTGAAGAGCGTAGAGCAGGAAGCGGCTGTTCAGCTTCGTCGGATCTGCACGATAGGATACAAGGCGCTGCCCCAAAAAAACGTTTTCATCACTGAGCAGCATCCCGACCTCGCCCATTGGTGCTTCCCGCGTCAAGATGACGTCCCCTCGCCTCGGTACCTGACGGCGGGTCCAGATGCGATACACATCTTCAGTGACGTAGTTCACCGATTCGAGATTTAAGCGACCAGCTCGCACATTCGATGTTCTGATCATCTTGAACTTTGTCGGTCCATCGGCCTTCGGGGCTGTCTTGTTGACGCAATCCATTATCGAATCGCAAGCTTTATGAATTGGCAGACGGTTCCAGTCTGGACCGGGCTCGGAGAAAACAACATTTAGATGGCTTTCGAAGATGGCGCGGGCGTTTTGCAGGTTTCTTTCGGCGTTGGTTCTGGCAGTGGCGATACTCTCAAACGCATCATCGAGCATACCGACGATCCGCTGCTGTTCGGGGAGCGACTCTGGAAAATGAATCGGCTCATTGGACAAGATTGTGGCGTTAATGTTTGCCTGGTTGATCGACTTTGACGCCTTTTCTTTCACGCTCTTCTGGAACCCGTCGGAGTTTATGAAATAGTTCAAGTACGCGGGCAGTACCTTCTTCCGATCGAGGTTCAGCCTGACGAGATATGAAGCGAAACAATAGTCTCCATCAAGCGCGAAGATGCCGGTCTTGCCCACAAGTTCGAAGCTGTTGGTGCGGTTGAATAGCAGGTCGCCAGTTTGGAGTTTGTATTGCTCAAACTCTTGGCGACTGATGTCTGCATACTTCATCCGCCCTGTGTCGATAAGCCGCCCTGCTTGGACCTCGCCCATACGGAAAATTCTGAAACCCTTGGCCTCCTCATTCATGCGCTCGGAAAGTCCATATTGGGTTTTTGCTACCTCTCCCAATCTCTTCGTTACCCATCTCGCTTTCATAAGAGAGTTTTGATCCTTCCTAATACCTCCGCGCTCTCGGCATCCAGCCCGGCAATTTCATCCATGATTTTCTGCGGGCTGCGATGAATGATTTCCTCACCGCCGTTCGGGTTCTTCGCGGAAAGGTCGAACGTTGTCTTGTCGATGCTCTTTGCTTCAACGCTCCACGACTTTGCCGAGTCGGCAAAGGTCTTTTGCAGCTTCGCAAATTCAACGAGGTCGTCGTCGTTGAGCGGGTTGGTCTTGCCGAGATTGCGACCGGGGTCGAGTTGGTAGTACCAGATTTTCCGCGTCGGTGCGCCTTTCTCGAAAAAGAGCACCACGGTCTTCACGCCCGCGCCCTGAAATGTGCCCCCGGGACAATCGAGTACGGTATAAAGATTGCAGCTTTCCAGCAGGAGTTTTCGCAACTTCACGGCGGCGTTGTCGGAGTTCGAAAGAAATGTGTTTTTGATGACGATGCCACCGCGTCCGCCAGCCCTGAGGATTTTGATGAAGTGCTGGAGGAAGAGGAATGCCGTCTCGCCAGTGCGGATGGGAAAGTTTTGCTGGACTTCCGGGCGTTCCTTACCGCCGAAAGGCGGATTGGCCATCACGATGTCATAGCGATCTTTTTCCTGGATGTCGGCAAGGTTTTCCGTGAGCGTGTTTGTGTGGATGATGTTGGGCGCTTCGATGCCGTGCAGGATCATGTTCATGATTGCGATCACATAGGCGAGGGACTTCTTCTCCTTACCGTAGAAGGTGCGCTCCTGAAGCGTTTTTGCGTCCTTCGTCGTAAGGCCTGTCTTTGCGGTGAGGTACTCGAAGGATTCGCAAAGGAAGCCTGCCGAGCCGACGGCCCCGTCGTAAATACGCTCGCCGACTCGGGGCTTCACGACGTTCACAATGGCACGGATGAGCGGGCGTGGAGTGTAATACTCGCCGCCGTTACGTCCCGCGTTGCCCATATTCTTGATCTTGGCTTCGTATAAGTGCGAGAGTTCGTGCTTCTCGACCTGGGAGCGGAAACGCAATTCATCGATGTGGTCGATGACTTCACGCAGGTTGTAGCCGCTCTGAATCTTGTTCTTGATCTCACCGAAGATTTCGCCAATCTTGTATTCGATGGTGTTTGGTGAGGTTGCCTTTTGTTTGAAACCGTGCAGATATGGAAAGAGCTGCCCATTGACGAAGTCGCGTAGATCGTCCCCAGTCAATGCCTTGTTGTGGTCGAGCTTATCGTGTTTGTCCTTGGGCGCGGCCCACACCCCCCACCGAAACTGCTTATCGAGGATGTAGGTATAGGTTTTGCCGACTAATGCGGCTTCGCTGCTTTTGTCCTGCTCAAGATCGTCAAGGTATTTAAGAAATAGAAGCCAGGAAGCCTGCTCGGTGTAATCGAGTTCAGTCGTGCAGCCAGCTTCTTTCCAAAGAACATCATCGATATTTTTGAAGGCCTGTTCGAACATGGGTTCCTAAAGCATTTCGCTGTAATTCTTAGGCTCTCTGTCTCGCTGGACTCGCTGATATTACACCAAGAGACGGAGAATATCGGAATCGTTCGAGCATCCACCTGGTTTGAGCAGATGTGGTTCTGATCCTTATTCTTTGCCTTGGTTTACACCTGGGCAATATCGGACGCTGAGAATGCCCGTCTAGATTTTTTTCCAGTGGGCGCCCGATGAATTCTAAAGAACCGTTCCAGGCGTGTTTGATTTCTCCCGTAGTCGGATCCCGATACCGCGCCTCGTCCCATCCTGACCAGCAGAGGCGTGACAGACGTAACGTATCCTAGAATAGTTCGGCGGCGTTATCCGTATTTCCCGCCGACAGTCCGGGAAGAAAAGGGGACCTGATACCTATTCAACGGGACGAGCCGGACCAGACCCGGCTTGCCTCTGGACTGAGATGGCAGGGCAACCCGTGCAAGTCAAACCACCGGCGAATCAGCGACGTTTCAGTGAAATTGGAGCTCCACGCTGCGAATTTGCTCGCCAAACGGAATCGCAACGGAGTTTGCCGACGCGCCCATAGGAATAGCCGTTAGCCAGACGCGAACGCGGCGTCCGCGGTTTGGTAGCTCGGCTTGGTGGAACAGCCGGCCACGTTTTGCGAGGGATTCCCAAGTTCCCTGCGAGCAGGGGTAGACCAGACAGCACACGATATCAGCGGTGCCAACGAGGTTGGTGTATGCGAGCACTTGGAGAAGGTCCTCTCGATGCCGTTCGTGCAATTCCGTGTTTTGCTCGTGCCATGTCCCCTGCTGCAACTCTTCCCAATGCCGTTTGTACTTCGCATCGATGATGAACGACCTCCCCTCCAACTCCAAGATCATGT
>Ga0182024_10023630_pt1 | contig 10986 bp, 12 predicted proteins | sample P32metaG_FD_120480 | JGI IMG/M metagenome (GOLD analysis project Ga0182024, IMG submission 120480) | Permafrost microbial communities from Stordalen Mire, Sweden - P3-2 metaG (Illumina Assembly) | ecosystem: Environmental > Terrestrial > Soil > Wetlands > Permafrost | place: Sweden: Stordalen... | reverse complement strand
GAAATTCCAGTGCGGCTGATTTTCGAAATAGTCGCGCTCGAGGCTCGGTCCGATGTTCTCCGGCCACAGCCCGCAAGGGCCGGCCTGCGCGGTGATCTTCGGATAGGTGATGCGAACGGTCGCCAGCGTGTGCGCGCCGGCCGGATAGGTGCGCACCATCATGCTCCGCGGCGGCACGCCGGTCGCCGCCAGGATCGATTGGATCTCGCGAAGCGAATCCGCCGCGGCATGCTCGTTGCCGGTGCCGGTCGGCAGGTCGAGCAGAACGCCGCCGGTGGCTTCGGCCTTCCAGGTCTGCGCGAATGCCAGCACGTCGGCGCGCTGCTTGCCGGTCAAGGCGCTGCGGTTGGCGCCGATGAAAAGCTGCAGGGTGCGTTCGCCTTCGGTGATCGTAATCGGATGCCGCAGGCGGATATCGGCCGGAACGGAGGGCGAAGCGGTGATCTGCTGGTCGGTCATGCAGCCGCAAACCAATAGCCCATAACCGGCGACGATGGCGGCGCGCAATGCAAGCGCCACACCGGCGCGGCGACCGATCATCGTTGTACTGGCGCTATGCATCACTCGTCTCCTGGTCGGCGCGTTCAATCGAGAATGAAGCCGTACTTGCCGTGATAGTTGTCGGCCGGGTCGACCGTTCCGCCGACGCCGTAGATGCGGTTGAGCCGGCCGAGCAGAACCTGCGCTGGATCGCTGGGATCGGCGAAGCCGTCGTCCGGCCGCGACAGATCCTTCTCGGCGACGGCGTGCACGATGTACGGCGTCACCAGCACCATCAGCTCGGTCCGCTGGTTGACGTAGTCGTTGCTTTTGAACAGCGGTCCGAGAACCGGAAGCTCGGCGAGGCCGGGCAAGCCATTGATCACATGCTTGGTCTCGTCCTGGATCATGCCGGCCATCGCCAGCGCGCCGCCGGACGGCAGCTCCACCGTGGTATCGGCGCGGCGGGTGCGGATCGACGGAATGGTCGCCGAGCCGTTGGTGCCGACCTCGGGGATGGTCAGCGAATTGTTGCTCGACAGGTCCGACACTTCGGTCATGACCTTGAGGCTGATGCGTCCGGCGCTGAGCACGACCGGGGTGAAGTTCAAGCTGACGCCGAATTGCTTGAAGGTAATCGCCGGCTGGCAGGTGACCGCCGAACTTCCGGTCGTCGCCGCGGCGCACGAATAGCCGTTGAGGATGGGAAATTCGCCGCCGGCCATGAAGGTCGCGGTTTCGCCCGATATGGCGGTGAGGCTCGGTTCCGCCAGCGTGCGGATGACGCCGGCCTGTTCCATGGCTTGCAGCGTGGCGTTGACCGATTGCCAGCCGCCGGTGATCGCCGAGCCGCTGAGCGACTGGCCGTAGGCCGAGAACGGGTTGGTGTTGTTGAAATTCAGGACGGCCGTGCCGTAGCCCAGCGAGCCGTTGAGATTGATGCCAAGCTGCTTGACGACGTCGCGCTCGACTTCGGCGACCGTCACCTTGAGCATGATCTGGTCGCGATCGCGGACCACGATGGCGTTGACGATCTTGTTGGTGTCGAGCAGCGCCGCGAAGTCGCCGCCGCTGTCGGCCATGCGGGTCGCGACGTCATAGGCCATCTGCGCCTCGGCCTGGCTCGCCACCGAGCCGGACAGGATGATGCCGTTGCCGATGCCTTCGACGTTGATGTCGGTATTCGGCAGGACCTGCCGCAGCGCGGCGCGGATGCCGTTGAGATTGCGCGTGACCGCGATGTCGAAGCCGGCGATCTGCTTGCCTTGAGCGTCGAAGAAAAAGACGTTGGTCTGGCCCTGCTTGATGCCGATGATGTAGGCGCGGCGCGACGAGCGAATGACGGCATTGGCGATGGTCGGATCCGAGATCAGCACATCCTTGAGATCGCGCGGAAAATCAATGACCAGCGACTTGCTCACGCCGAGCGCCACCGCCCGCGATCCGACGTCGCTGGCGGCGACCTGAATCGATTGCACCGAGGGCTCGCCGTTCGGCCCGTCGCCGGCGAGGCTGGCTTGGCGCGGAACCAGCGACGACAGCACGATCAGGCCGGCGAGCGCTGCCCGGCGAAGCGATGTGTTTGTTGCCATGCGATGTCCCTTCGTGCGCATCAGCGGGGCAGGAAAGATTGGGTCGTCACGCCGTAGCGCACTGTGTTCAGCGAACCGCGCCGGTCGTTGACTTCGTCGCCGTCGCCTTCCGGCGTCGATGATGGGGAATCGACCAGGCTGCGCAGCGCCAGCGACAGCGAGCCGAGCTGGCGCGACAGCGCCAGCGTTTCGGCCTGGTCGGGCGTGACCTCGAGCGTCGCGGTATGGCCGACGACGACCTTCTGGCCGTTTTTTTCCTCCACGCTCTGGTCGATCGCCAGCACGCGCACGTTCCGGAGAATCGACTCGGTGACGTATTTCTCGACACCCGTCACTTTCTCCGACGCCTTGTCGCGGCGCGTCAGCAGGACGTCGACGTGATCGTCCGGCAGGATGAAGCCGCCGGCGCCGGACTCGGCCGACACGTCCATCGCCACGGCGCGCATGCCCTTGGGCAAAATCGCCGCCATGAAGCCCGAGCCCTTGGTGAAGACGACCGCCGGATCCCAAAGCGGCTGTCCGGACGTGATCGACATGCGCACGATGGCGCCGGTGAACTCATTGATGGCCTCCGGCCGCTCGGACTTTCTGATGAAAGTCGGGTTCGCCGCGTCGGCCGGCCAGATCTGCCAGCCGATATCGCCGTCGCCGATCACCTGTCCGCGGGACAGATCGGTCTTGGCGACCAGCACGTCGACCGTCGCCAACGGCGGCGGCGCCGGCGGCGGCGCGCTCTCGTGGCGGCTGCCCACCAAAATAGCCGCGATCCCGCCAGCGGCGAGAGCGACACCGAGAACGACGATACGCGCGGCTTTCATTACGCTTGGGTCCCACTTGACGCCACGGCGGGAGCGGCCGTCATCGCCGGATTTGACCAGCTAAACGTCAAGGCATGGTTAATAAGCCGTATCCAATCGCGTTAATCTGGCGTTGCTGCGGCTTTTGCGCAGCGGCGATCGGCTACAGGCCGAGAGCGGTCATCCACTCGGTTTGCGGATAGACCAGCAGCGCCGCCACCGCGAGCGCGATGCCATACGGAACGCCGCTGTCCGGGCGATGCAGCCGCTCGGCCCAAGCCTGCCCGACCAGCAGTTGCGGCATCGGCAAGGTGCGAAACTGGATCAGCATCAACGTCAAGGCGCCGCCGAGCAGCGAGGCGTACACCAGATAATCGGCCAGATGGCCGAGACCGAACCACAACACCGTTGCGGCCGCGAGCTTGGCGTCGCCGCCGCCGATCCAGCCTCGCGTGAAGCACACGAAGGCAACGACCAGCACGGCGGCGGCGGCGCCGGCATGCGCAAGCATGTCGGCGGCGCTCATCCCGATCAGCACGGCGAGCAGCAGGAATCCCGCCATCAGGATCAGCGAGACCCGATTGGCGATGGTCATGGTCAACAGATCGCTGGAGGCGGCGAACGCCATCATTGCCGGAAACAGCGTCAATCTGATCGCTTCAACCAACATGACCGACCAACATGGCATCCCGCGCATCGTCCAGCGACGAATAACCGACGCCAGTTTAGAGCCGGTTAGCGTAGCCTCGCAAAATGAAAAGGCTCCGGTACGCGACCGGAGCCCTCTCGTAGCAGAATGCGAAATACGCTTACTTGAGGGCGCCGGAAACGCTGCTGAAGGTGCTCTTCAGGTTAGTACCGAGGCCCTGGACGACGGCGATGATCGCAACCGAGATGCCGGCAGCGATGAGGCCGTATTCGATGGCCGTGGCGCCGGACTGGTCCTTCAAGAAACGCGCAAAAACGGTCTTCATGAGTTGGCTCCTAAGGTCCACATGTGGCTGTCTGAGCGTGACCCAACGGCCGTTTTTCCGGTCGTTTGGATCGTCCGTGACGCTAGCAATCAGAAATTTCGATGCGGTTAAACCGATCGAATAAAGCCGCGCCAGAGCGCCTGTTCCATAATGTAGTTAACAACCCGTTGCGGTCGGACAGCAGCCGGCTCGGCAGCGGTGGAAGCCCCGATCGTGTACGGGGCTTGGCCCTTCGAATGCCATTAGCACGCCGGGCGTTTCGTATGCGTAAGCCGGCAACGTTCAAGTTGTTTTAATTCGCCCGATTGCCATCGCCGCCACATGCGCATGCGGCGGTTCCGCAAGCCCGATCCTTCACGCGCCATTAATGGCGCGCCGATAACACTGGGCGCAGCCCGGCCGCCGCAGGCGGCTTGGATGTCTGATCGGACCGAACGTTTTCGAAACCGGCGCCAAGACGCCGACAGCGCGGCAACACCATGAGTAATGAACTGCTCTCTTTCGTCGTCAATGTCGGCGAGTCATTGTCGAAAAACCTGCCGATCTCGCTCGGCCTGGCGGCGGTGTTCACCATCCTGACGTCGTTCTGGGCCTGCAATCCGGGCCGGCCGTGGTGGCGCAAGCGCGATCTGGTGACCGATCTCTGCTACTGGTTCATCATCCCGGTGATCACGCGCTATCTGCGCATCGGACTGCTGGTCGCCGGCGCCGCGGTGCTGTTCCACATCACGACGGCGGACGGTCTGGTGGCTTTCTACGAGAACGGCCACGGCCCGCTCGCCGCACTGCCGCTGGCCGCGCAAACGATCGTCTTTCTCATCGGCGAGGACATCATTCTGTACTGGACCCACCGCTGGTTCCACGGTGCGCGCATGTGGAAGTACCATGCGGTGCACCACTCCTCCGAGGAGCTGGAGTGGATCTCCGCGGCCCGCTTCCATCCGGTCAATCTGTTTCTCGGCAGCGTGTTTGCCGACGTCGTCATGCTGCTGGCCGGCATCTCGCCCAACATCTTCGTCGTGCTCGGGCCGCTGACCATCGCCCATTCGGCCTTCGTGCACGCCAATCTCGGGTGGACGCTGGGTCCGTTCCGATACGTGCTGGCCACGCCGGTGTTCCACCGCTGGCACCATACGGCGGCGGATCGCGGCGGCGAGAAGAATTTCGCGGCGACGTTCCCGGTGCTCGACGTGCTGTTCGGAACGTTCTACATGCCAGCCGGCGAACTGCCCGACAATTACGGCATCGCCGATCGCAACTATCCGACGACCTTCCAGGGCCAGCTGGCGCGACCGTTCACGCATTGACGTTCGTCGAAGGCTCCGCGTCGAAGCGTTTTTCGGCAATGTCGTGCTATAGTTAAGCAAGCGTCACCGCCAGGCGAGGACGCACGGCACCACCCGGCGATTTGCAGTTCATTCACTAATTTGCAGTGAAGTGGGCCGGTCAGCGGACTTGCGCACGGACTCCGGATTTTCGCGCGGGCCGCCCGGTTGTCGAATCCGCGTAGCGTTTCGGAGAGTATCGATGACGGCGTTGTGCGTGCGTGGCCTCGCGGCGCGAAAGCTGCTGCAACGGCTGGCGATGAGTTTGTTGTTCGCGGCGGTCGCGACCGGCGCGCTTGCCGCCGAGCCGATCGTGGTCCGCCTCGACCAGGCGAGCCTCCTGAAAATCCCCGACCGGGCCACGACCGTCGTGATCGGCAATCCGCTGATCGCCGACCTGTCGCTGCAGCCCGGCGGCCTCGCCGTGATCACCGGCAAGTCCTACGGCGCCACCAATATCCTGGTCATGGACCGGACCGGCGCGGTGCTGACCGAAGAGACCGTCGAAGTGCGCGGCCCGACGGACAAGACCGTCGTGGTCTATCGCGGCATCCAGCGCGAGACCTATAGCTGCGAACCGAATTGCGAGCCGCGGATTACGCTCGGCGACACCCAGGCTTTCTTCAACGAGGCGCTGAACACGGCCGCCACCCGCAATACCCAGTCGCTGGCCGCGGGAGCCGGATCGGCGCATTAGCGCATGATCCGGCGCGTGACGCAGGGTTGACACGGCCTTAAGGCCTGACCCGCGTTTGGCGACAATCACCACAACGTATCGCCAACTGCTGTTGGGTAAAGGTTCCAGCGTGCTCGCGCCGCGGCGCGAGATCACTGGGCGAGGGTGAGCATGTCGCATCAGCTGAAATCGAGGATTTCAGCGCGGGCAGTCTGGCGCACGATGGCGCCGCGCACGCGCCGTTTCGTCCGCCAGACGCGGGCCACGACCACCGTCGAGTTCGGTCTGCTCGCGGCGCCGTTCATCGCGCTGGCCTTCGCGATCTTGCAGACGGCCATCGTGTTCTTCGCCAGCCAGGCGCTGGAGACCGCCGCAGCCACCGCCGGCCGCCTGGTGTTGACCGGCCAGGCCCAGACCACGGGCTGGACCGCTGACCAGTTCAAGCAACAGGTCTGCAACGCCATCACCGGCCTGTTCAATTGTCAGAGCGGCGTTTACGTCGACGTCGAGACCTATTCGTCCTTCGCGGCGGCGAACCTCACCATGCCGATCAGCAACGGCACCTTCAACAGTTCGGGCCTGGGCTACAATCCCGGCGGCCCGGGCGACATCGTGGTGGTGCGGCTTTACTACAAATATCCGGTCTACATGAATCTGCTCGGCTTCAATCTGAGCAATCTCAACGGCGGCTACGATCTGTTGGCTGCCACTGCCGTGTTCAAGAACGAACCCTACGGATTGTGAGGGCCGCCATGACTGTCCGCGCCATGACCGCCCGCTCGATGAGTGCATTGACCGCCCTGGTTCGCCGTCTCAGCGGCCGGCTCGGCCACTTCGCCGGCGAGCGCCGCGGCCTCGCCGCGCTCGAATTCGCCCTGCTGCTGCCGATGCTGATCACCCTGTTCCTCGGCAGCGTCGAGGTCACCACCGGCGTCGCCATCCAGCGCAAGGTCACCTTGACGGCGCGCGCGCTCGCCGACCTGTCCAGCCAGTTCACCAGCATCGCCAATGCCGACATGTCGAACATCCTCAATGCCTCGGGCGACATCATCGTGCCCTATGCGGCCGCCAACCTGCAGGCGGTGGTGTCGGAGCTGTCGATCGACGGCCAAGGCCAGGCCACCGTGGTTTGGAGCGATACGCTCAACGGCACGGCGCGCTCCGTCGGATCGGTCGTCAATGTTCCGTCGTCGCTCGCCACGGCGAACACCTATCTGATCCTCGGCGAAGCGGCCTACAGCTACAATCCGACCTACGGCTATGTCATGACCGGCACGGTCAGCTTGAGCGATCAGATCTATATGCGGCCGCGGCAATCCAGCTCGGTGGCGCGCAAGAATTCGTAGTGTCCTCCGTCACCTGATATCTTGAATCGGCAACGCCGTCGTCGATTTGATCTTCTCCATGGCAAAGCGCGACGTCACGTTCTTGAGCGGCACCGCGGCAATCAGCTTCTTGTAAAAGGTATCGTAGCCGGCAATGTCGCTGACCACGACGCGCAGCATGTAATCGACGTCGCCGGCCATGCGGTAGAATTCCATCACCTCGGGCATGGCGCCGACCACCTTGGCGAAGCGGTCGAGCCAGTCCTGCGAATGGTCGCCGGTTTCGACCGAGACGAAAACCGTGACGCCGAGCCCGATGCGGTCCTGATCGACCAGCGCGACGCGCTTTTGAATGACGCCGTCGGCCTCCAACCGCTGAATGCGCTTCCAGCACGGCGTCGACGACAGCCCGACGCGCGAGCCGATCTCGGCGACGGAGAGCGCGGCATCATCCTGCAGTACTGCAAGGATTTTCCGGTCTATGGCGTCCATCAGATATTTTCTTCCAATCAAGCGTGCCGACGCATATTGGCATAGAAAAATATTCTAGATCAAGGACGGCTTCGCTTATTCCCCTGAGGCCGCGCCCAGGCCGGGGAGGCCGGACCCGACGACGCCGATAGGCCGACAAAACACCGATCAAGCCTTGGCCAGGAAGGCTTCGACCTCCGCCCGCGTCGGGGCGCCGGCGGAGCCGCCGAGCCGGCTGCACTTGATCCCTGCGGCTGCGGCGCCGAAGCGCATGGCTTCGACCTCGCTGGCGCCTTCGGCCAGCGCCAGGGCAAAGCCGCCGTGAAAGGCGTCGCCGGCACCGAGCGTATCCACGGCGTCGACGGCGAACACCGGCAATTGGCAGACCTTGCGGCCCTCGAGGAAGATGACGGCGTCCGGCCCGTTGCTGACGGCGAGAAAGGCGTCGGTCCGGCTCGCGATGCGCAGCAGACCGGTGGCGAGATCGCTGATGCCGGTGGTCTCGCGCAAACATTCCGCGGAAAAGATCACATGGGTGGCAATCCGAAACAGCGGATCGTCCTCGACCGTCGGCCGGTCGCCGTCGAGCACCACCGGAATGGCGCGCCGCCGCGCCGCCTCGCAGATCGGCTGCGCGAACGCCGGGTAGCGGTTGTCGGCCAGCACCGCGTCGGCGCTCGCCACGATGCCTGCCGGATCGGCCGGCGCGGTTTTGGCGATCCGCTCGTCGCGGTAGGTGACGATGGTGCGGTCGCCGCGCGCGTTCATGAAGATCGCGGACAGCGCCGTCGCCAGGCCGGCGACGCGCTGGCAGAACGAGCAATCGACCTGCTCGCGCGCCAGCGCCGCCAGCACGCGGTCGCCGTTGGCATCCTCGCCGACCGGACCGCCCATCGGCCCGGCCAGCGCGGCGCGGCCGCCGAGCCGGGCGATCGCCACCGCCGCATTGGCGGCGCAGCCGCCGTTGACGACAAAAAACCCGGTGGCCTGCACCTTGCCGTCGGCTTGCGGAAATTCCTCGACCTGAAAAACCTCGTCGAGCACGATGATGCCGGTGCACAGGATGCGCGGCGCGACGCCGCCTCCCGGCCGGGCGACGCGGGCGGATTCAGCGAACGACATTGCAGCCCTCCGCGACAAAGCTGCGAATGATGTGGTGGGCGATGGCGACCGGCGGCGGCGTGGTCAGACCGTCGGGATGGCGCCGCGCGAGCATCAGCGCGAGCTCGTCGCGATCGAACCAGCGGGCATCCTCGATCTCGCTCCGATCGATGACGATGGTCTCCGACAGCGCCTGCGCATGGCAGCCGATCATCAGCGAGGAGGGAAACGGCCACGGCTGCGACGCAAAATAGCGCACCCGGCCGCAGGCAATGCCGGCCTCTTCGAGCACCTCGCGGCGCACCGCCTCCTCGATGGTCTCGCCCGGCTCGACAAAGCCGGCGAGACACGACCACATGGTCGGCGCGAACCGCGGCGAGCGGCCGAGCACGCAACGCTCGCCGGCGCTCGCCAGCATGATCACCACCGGATCGGTGCGCGGGAAATGTTCCAGTCCGCACGACGGGCAATCGCGCCGCCAGCCGCCCTGCACCACGACGGTTGCCGCGCTGCAATTGGGACAGAAACGATGGCGCGCGTGCCAGCCGAGCAGCGCCTTGGCCTCGGCGAGCGGCGGCAGGTGCTCGGGCTCGACCAGGCCCTGCACGGCGATCGAGCGCAGATCGGAGATTTTCAGTTCGTTGCGCGCCTTCATCGCCTCGACCGCGGCCGCCTCGTAGCCGAAGCCGAAACGCGGCGCCTCGTTCACCAGGCCGAGGAACACGGCGCCGCGGGCCTCGCCCAGCGCGCGCGCCTCGGCCGGCGAGAACAGCGGCCAGAACGGCGGATCGTCCGCCGCGCCGCGCGGCTTCATCGCCACCAGTTCGCCGCCGATCACATAGACCCCGGCGCGTTCGTGCTGGAGGAATTCGGCCAGCGCGGCATCGTCGCCGCGGCAGGCGGCGGCGCGATCGATCGCGCTCGCCGTATAGCCGAGGCGCGGCGGCGGACCGAGTTCGGAGCGGGGGCTGGCGGACACGACGATCTAACAGTGCCGCATCATTCCGCCGCTTCGCGCAGCGGCCGCGGATAGAATGCGTCGTAGAGTTCCGGCCGCTGCCATTGCGGGCCGAGCACACCCTGCTTGGTGGCGCAATGTTGCGACGAGCCGACCTCGTCGCGGGTGGCGCGCAGATGGCGCACCCGGTCGAGGTCGACGTCGACGATGCTCATGCCGGCGACGGTGCTTTCGAACACGATCTCCTCGGGCGAAGCCACCATGGCGAGGCCGCGCTCGCCGTGATGAAACAGATTCTGCGTCGTCACGACCAGCGCCAGATTCTCGATGGCGCGGGCCCAGATCAGCGTCCGCCACGTCGCCCACAGCCGGTTCTTGTCCTTGCCGGCCGGCATGAAGATCAGCTCGGCGCCGCGCAAGGCGAGCGCGCGAGTCACTTCCGGCATATAGACTTCGCTGCACATGGCGAGCCCGACCTTGCCGTGCACGGTGTCGAACACCGGAAAATCGTTGCCCGGCACGTATTGGAACTCCCAGGCCGTACCGCCGGTATAGATCCACGGACCGTGCGGGTGGGTGCGCCGGTAGCGCGCCGGGGCGCGGCCGTCCGGATAGGCCATGACGATGAGGTTGTGCGCGGTCGCCGCCTTGCGATCCAGCGGCTCGATGGTGCCGAACACCACGTGCACGCCCTGGGTGGCGGCGGCTTCCGCCATTGCGGCGGTCGGATCGAACGTCGCCGGCATGCGCCACGGGCCCGGATAGGTCTCCGGGAAGCAGACGAAATCGGCGCCCTCATGGGCGGCGTGCTCGATCGCCCGCACCGCATCGGCGACGTTGCGCTCGTCCTCGCTGGGCGGGTACGAAATCGGCTGCACGATGGCGATGCGGAAAGTCATCCTGTTTCCTCCTGCCGCCTCCCACTTGCGCCGGATTGAAGCCGCCGCGGTGGGCGAGGTCAAGGTTGGGTGGGGGGCGGAACCCCACCGAGCGGTCAAGGGCGGCGAATGGCGAGTAGCGAGTAGCGAATGGCGATCTCGTTCTCGCGACGCCGGCGCGTCCGAGTTTTGCTTTGGCGAGTGGCGAATAGTGCGAAACCTTATTCGCTATTCGCCATTCGCCCTTTCTTTCTCCAAACACGATCTTCGTCAGACTTAACCGGCGGTGGGTCCGGCTTTCATCACGATCGTGTCCGGCGCTGCCTACGAAAATAAGGAAGCGGAACGCCGACAAACGCTGGTCCGAACCTTCCGCGCCTTTGCGGGCGCGGCTCCCCCCTCTGAACCT
>Ga0182024_10023629_pt1 | contig 10986 bp, 15 predicted proteins | sample P32metaG_FD_120480 | JGI IMG/M metagenome (GOLD analysis project Ga0182024, IMG submission 120480) | Permafrost microbial communities from Stordalen Mire, Sweden - P3-2 metaG (Illumina Assembly) | ecosystem: Environmental > Terrestrial > Soil > Wetlands > Permafrost | place: Sweden: Stordalen... | reverse complement strand
GGCCACAACGTTAGCCAGGTCATCGATCGGCCCGACCTGCAGCCAAGTCTCCTGCATCTGACGGTAGGCCGGCAGACGCTCAGGATCCTCGGGACCCGCCTGCGTGTCGATCAAAACGAGCGCTCTGACCCGCTTGGGCGCCAAGAGGGCGGCCCGCAACGACAGAAAACCACCTTGGGACATGCCGCCCAGCACCGCCTTCTCGATACCCAAGTGGTCGAGGAGACCCAGGCAATCACTGGCAGAGTCCCAGTAGGTGAATGGCTTACCGTCATACTCGGTCTCTCCGAATCCCCGCTCGTCCCAGGTTATGACTCGAAACTCGCCGGACAGGGCATCGATCTGCGGCGCGAACATCCCACGGTCCATCAGAAAGCCATGGGAGAGAATCACCGGAGGACCCTCTCCACCACTGTCATCAAACCGGATGCGTTGACCGTTGACTTCCGCGAATGGCATAAGACCCTTCGATCCCCCTCGAGGTGAGCAAGCACCAATATACCGGCAGCAGCGGAGCGAGTTGGACCCGGTGGCGTTGAGGCTTGAGCGCCGGCGCCTCGCCCGCGCGGGCAAGGCGCCGGTGAGCTTCGGTGCGGCGTTCAGGCTGTCTGAGGAACGCGCGCGATGCTGTCCCGATAGAGCCCCATCTGCCGTGCGATCTCGTTGTTGGTGACGCCTTCGCTTTGGCGCAAGCCATCGACGATCAGACTGGCGTCAATGGTGGTGCGCTGAAACTCCTCGTTCTCACGAGCAGCGGCGAGCTGCTCGGCCCCGCCTGCATTGGGGGTAGAGTGGCTATAGACGTGTCTGTCGCGCTCGACGCCCCAACTTTTCGCAAGCAGTCACTACCGCCCGGGCCGCGCTTGCCACCGGCGCTACAGGCAATCATGCGGGTCTGGCGATTTGCTGAGTTCAGCGATCGTGGCCATGAACGCTATGGGGACACGTTCACCGTTCGCATCGGTGGCCTGCCGACGGGAGTGCTCACGAAGGATCGTGACGCGATCCGGCGCTTGTTCACCGGCGACCCTCTCCTCAAGCGCCACTCCAATGATCTGCTGCGCACGTTCGTCGGCGACCAGTCGCTGCTGGTGCTCGAGCCGAGCGAGCACATCGTGCGAAGAAAGATGCTCTCGCCGCCGTTTCACGGAGAGCGGGTGCGCTCCTATGCGCTCCTGATGGAGCGGCTCGTGGCGGACGAGCTGGATCGCCTGCGGCCGGGAGAAGTCGTGTCGATGCAGCGCATCGCCCAGGGGCTCACGCTCGAGGTGATCCTGCAGGCCGTGCTCGGTGTCTCGGACGTCGCGCTGCGCAACCGGCTGCGAAGGCTCTTCGACGCGCTGAACACGCCACTGAATGCGTTCGCGCTGTTCGTGCCTGCGCTCTCGCGCCGCTCACGATGGAACCTGCTTTCCAGGCGTCCATGGCGGCTGAAAGACGAACTCGACACCCTGCTGTTCGCGCACATCGCCGCCACCCGCAACGACGCGCGGCTCGGCGAGCGCGAGGACATCCTCGCGATGATGGTTGCGGCGCGCGACGAGGACGGCATCGGCCTCGACGACCAACAACTACGCGATGAGCTGGTCACGTTGATTGCGGCCGGACACGAGACGACCGCGACCGCGATTGCCTGGGGCGTCGAACTGCTCGTGCACAACCCGGCGGTGATGGCCAGCGCCCGTGCAGGTGATGAGGACTACCTGGAGGCGCTCGTGAAGGAGATCTTGCGAATCCGCGCTCCATCGCCCATCGGCGGCGCTCGCCACATGATCGAGCCATTTGAGATCGGAGACTGGACGATCCCCCCGAACGTGTCGATCATCGTCGATGCCTACGCCGTGCACAACGATCCCGAGACATACCCCGAGCCGCACCTCTTTCGTCCGGAGCGCTTCCTCGGACCGTCGGCCGATGCCTATTCGTTGCTCTCGTTTGGTGGCGGCGCACATCGCTGCATCGGGGCCTCGCTGGCGCAACTCGAGATGAAGATCGTGCTGCGCGAAATCCTCGCGCGCCTCGACCTCGCGCCCGTCTCAGATGCCCTCGCCCGTCCGGTGCCACGAGGTCCCACGCTCGCGCCCCGTGGAGGAGCAAAGGTGCGGGTCCTCGGGCAGCGCACCCCGACGCGCAACGACACAGCAACCGCGGCAGCGGTTTGAGGAAACGCCATGCCTGAGCCTGCAAGCGATCTCACTGGGGAGCAGGTGGACCAACGGGGGGCCGGTTCAACCCCCACAGTGGTGGTTGAGCGATTCTTGGAGTTGCTCCACTGACCTCATGTCCGCAACAAGACTCCCCGCAGACGCAGAGCACGCCGCGACGCCGAGCACCGAGGCGCCCGAGCTGCCGCCGCGGGAGCGGCTGCTCATGCCCAGCGGCCCGGCGTTCCCTGAGTTTGTCTACCGCTTCCTCGACAAACTGTTCCACCTAAACATGGCCCGCTAAAGCTCAGTCAGGAGTTCAGGCTGCAGATCCGCGGCACCCGGCTTTTCGATCGCGTTTAGACATAATTTTCATTTCATCCATCGTGATTTGCGATGAGTCGATCCCGGGTCCTGACGGCAAGCGAGTGATGGACCAGTCTCGGCCTGTCTGGGAGCAGCGTTTGCTCGAGTCGATCGATCACAAGCGTCTCAGCGGGATAGACCCGTGCGTGCTGGCGCTCGTGTTCGGCCCAGGAGCCGACGATGAAGGTCTCGAGCAGCTCGTATCGATCCTCCGCCTGGCTGTACAGACGCCAGGACCCCGCACCGGTACGCCGCCTCAATCGACGTAGCTCCCCCGCGAGCGCCAGGAAATCGTCCAGCCTCTCAGGCTGAACGACCCACGTGACGCTCACCATGACTGGACCGGCCTCCGGATCCTCCACTTCTGGCAGGGACCACGGCTCGGCGGCCACCACGTCGGTGGATATCGCTCGCGGCAGCGCCAGGCGCCAGGTCAACAGCGATCCCACGAGTAGACAAGCCGATATCGCCAGGAACGCATCTGAGACGCTGCTCGTCTGTGCCACGGCGCCGAACACCAGGCCCCCGATTGCGTTGGAGCCCTGGAAGGCAACCAGGTAGTAGGACATTCCTCGTGCCTTCACCCAGGGCGGCATCTGCGTCTGGTAGGCCGCGGCCAGCAGCCCGATGCCGCTGATCCAAGCCGCACCAGAGGCGACAAGCGCCACGGCGTCGAGGAGCACACTGCCCGAATAGGCCAGCACGATCGCCGTCGCGGCGATCAAAACGGCCGCCGACGCGTACATCACGCGGGGTGTGACCCGCTTACGCAGCGCCGGTCCGAACGTGGCTGAGCCGAGGGCGCCAACTCCCACGCAACCGAGCAGCAGGCCGTAGCCGATCGACCCGAGGCCCAGCTCGTGGCGAGCCACCAACGGCAGCAGCGCCCAGGTCGCTCCGGCGGGAAAGATGAATACCGTCGCGCGAGCGATCAGCGCCAGCAGCGTGGGTGAGTTCGCGACGAAACGTCCGCCGGCGCGGGCGGCGTCCAGCGCATGCTCGACCGGAAGGGTGACTGTTCGTTTCGGGACAGCGGTGACTGCCACAGCCGCCAGCACAGCCACGAACGACACGGCGTTGACCGCGAAGAGCGCCGCAGCGCTCGTCGCCGCGAGCAGCAGACCGCCGACGGCGGGCCCGATCGCGCGCGCGAGGTTCTGGTTGACCGACCCCAACGCGATCGCGTCCGAGCGATTCGCGGCCGACACCAGCTCCGGTTGAAGCGTTTGCCACGTCGGAGCGCTCGCCGCGGTGCCGCAACCGATTACGAACAGCAGCCCAAGCAGGATCGCCGGTGTGAGCGCGCTCGCCAGCGACAGCACGGCGAGTGCCGCTGCCGCAAGCAACATCAGCACCTGCGTGGCGAGGATCAACCGCTTGCGGTCCGCCAGGTCGCCGAGCGCCCCGGCGGGCACGGCCAACAGCAGCACAGGGATGCTCGCGGCCGCCGAGATGGAGCTGACCAGCAGGGCGGAGGTCGTCAGCGAGAGCATCACCCATTGCGCGGCGACGGTCTGCATCCACGAGCCGATGTTGCTGACGAACTGCGCCGACCACAGCCTCCTGAAGTCGGGCTCGCGCATCGGCGCCCAACCCGACCCTGACGATTCCGACGACCGTGCCCCCGACGATGATGAGCTACGCGGAAAGATAAACGGCAAGTTACCCAACTGCCTACGAGCGAGTATGAGGGCTTTGAGCGCCTGCCATCATTGCCGATAGGACAAGCGAGCAGGGACGATCCAAATGAGCCCAGCTGACGACATCAAGCACTTTCTCGTGACGCGTGATGTGACGCGGCGCAAGACGACCGTCGTGGAATTGGGCACGGACTATGAGGCCGCGCAGCTACCGCTATTTGTAAGCGCGCCCGGGCCGATTCGAACGGCCGACCTCTCGCTCCGGAGGCGAGCGCTCTATCCACTGAGCTACGGGCGCTTATGCCTGCAAATCGGCACTTTGTGGTGCTGCGTCGGCCGCTCCGGTAGCGGCCTCTGCGTCCCGTTCGCCCATATTCGCCCAATCACGGCCCTCTACAAGGGCGCGTAGCTGGGCGTTCTGGTGCTCATCGCGACGCATCGCTTGAGCATATACGCGGAGTGCGAGCGCCGGATCGGTGTGTCCCATTTCCTGCATGACGATGGGCGGCGGCTCCGCGATCGCATAGAGCACGCTCGAGAACGTCCGGCGCAGCGAGTGCGGCGTGAGCCTTGGGAGGGGGGGCTGACCGGCCTCCGTGCGCGCCTTGCTCGCGCGCTTGACGGCGGCGGCGAGGACGCGGTTGCGGAAATTGTCGGCACCCATCGCGGCACCCGATCGCGTCGGAAACACGAAGGTCCCGCTCGCCGTGAGGGCGGCCGGTGACATCGCCGAGAGCAGCTCCGCGCGCAGTGCTGGCCGGATCTTCACGCGGCGTCGGCCGGCGTCCGTCTTGGACTCTCCGACGGTGAGCCACCCTGCGGCGAGGTCGATGTCACGCCAACGCAGCGCGGTCAACTCGCCGATCCGCAAGCCGGCGAACACGAGGGTCGCGATCATCGCCCGCCGCTGGACGTGTCGACGGTCTTTCGCCGCTCCGCGGTCGAGCTCGCCAGCGGCATCAAGCAGCGCGGCGATCTGTTCGGCGCTGTCGAGGTAGGTGCGGGTCGGTGCGCGCTCTTTCACCCGACGGCCACGGGCCGCGTTGCGGGGCATCTTCGCGGCCCACGCGGCATCGTCGTCGATCGCGGCGTCGAGGATCGCGGCGAGCGTCGTCAGCGTCATGTTGGTCGAGCGCGCCGAGAGCGGCCTCAGTGGACGTTGGAGCTGCCACCCGCGCTTGTCCGCGTAACCCTGCATGAGCGGTTTGCCCTTCGCGGCTGCCTCGCGGATGCGCTCGCCTTCGGCGGCCTTCTCGGCGATATATCGCTTGACCATCGTCCCCGTGATCTGATCGACCGGCGTGGTGCCGAAGTAGGGCAGCAGGTGGCTCTCCAGACGCCAGCGATAGTCCTCCCGCGTGTTGGGTGACCATTCCGCCTCGCTGAGCTCCCACCACTGCTCGCTGTAAGCATGGAAGGTCGGGATCTGCTCGGGCTCGGCCGGCGGCTGTACTGGCGCTGGCGGCGTCCAGGTGCCGCGCTCAACATCGGCGAGCAGGTGGCGCAGCGCCGTCCCCGCCGCCGCAAGAGAGACGACCCCGAGCGGTTCTGTGTAGCGCTTGCCGTGGGCGCGGAATCGCAATGAGCGGTAGATCTTGCCGTCCTTGCCGCGGTGGTCAACGATGCTGCCGGTTGCTTGACGGGGCATCACTCCTCCTTGTTCTTGGCCGACGTGCGGCCTTGTGTTTGGGGCGGTAGAAAGTCCTTCTCTTCGGCCGTCCGTCGCCAGCGGTGGATGGTCGGTTCTGTTACGTGATACTCCTCGCGTAGCGCCTTCACGTGCGCGCGAGGGTGCTCGCGCTTGGCGCGCTTGTACGCCTTCGCGAACTCGCGCCAGTGATCGTCGGCGTATCCGCGCCGGCCGGGCCGCGAGCGCGCCACCGGCGTGTGGCGCAATGCGTCGGGACCGGATGCTGGCACCGCGACGAACTCGATCCACGGGACCGGCCCGAGGTCCGGCTCCCAAGCGTCTTCCGCATCGGAGGGCTCGCGGCCGAAGAGTTCGCGCGCGAGACGCTTGTAGATCGCGGGCTTGGCAACGATGGCGGCGAAGGCTGAAGCGACATCGGCTAGTGGGACGCGCGAGCCGCGCGTGGTCAGCGCGGCGTCGCCCCCGTCCACTAGCAGTCCGGTAGCGACGATCTCGCCGTCGTCTCCGAGGGCGAGACGGACGTAGACGGGGTGCGTAAGCGGCTCGCCTTCGGCGCGTATCCAGGAGGCCGCACCAGTGTCGGGTACGCCGTGGAGGGGAACCGAGAAGTGCATCGCGCAAGCGTACCAGCTCTGTTGCCAGTGCGCAAGCGAGGCTCGCACGAGTGCCCAGCCCTATCTATTTTGCGTGCGCCAATGATGTTGGGTTGTGCTGTTGCCGTCGGCGTGCCACCGTGTGCGTCGTGGCTATCGCCAGCGCACAGCCGACAGACCTGATCGGACGCCTAGAGGCAGCTCGCAGACTACCTGCGCCCGCTGGCCGGCGCGCGATTCGCGTCGCGAGCGGCGCGAGCCAACAGCAGCTCGCCGACGAGCTGGGCATCGACAGGGTGAGCGTGGCGAGATATGAGCTCGGTCTGCGCGAGCCGCGTGGCGAGCTTCGGCTGCGATACCTCGAGCTGCTCGACGGGCTCCGTCGGCTGATGGACCCCACAAACGCACCGAGCCCGGCGGAAGAACCGGACTCGGGCAAGACGAGCGTTGGGTCGCTCGGGGAGGTGGCCGATGTTGCCGGCCAACTCAAATCGTAGCGCGGCAAGCGGCGCACGCCCCCTGCCCGTAGGCCCCGCTCGCGTGGCCGCCTCCCTTCACGAGTTCTTCGCGCTGCCGGTTCGCGTGCAGGCGCGCGCATGGCGGGATCTCCGGCAGCACGTCGAGGACGAGCGGAACGCACCTTTACCTGTACCCACAAACACAACGGACGGCGCTATGAACGCCGCCCGAGAAAAGAGAAACCCATGAACGCACCCTCCAGCATATCCGATCGTCTCGACCAGGGCTACGCCCCGGCGTGGAAGCCCGAGCGGGGCGACAAGATCGTGGGCACCGTGACCGCAATGAGCTCTCGCGATGGCGGCTACGGCGAGTATCCCATTGTTGAAATCAAACCGGATGATGGCGAGCCCGTCGCGGTCCACTGCATCCACGACGTGTTGAAGAACGAGCTGGCGGGTATCAAGCCGACGATCGGCCTGCGACTCGGCATTAAGTATGTCGGGAAGGTGAAAAGCGAGACCTCGCGCGGTGAATATCACTCTTATCGCGTTATGGCCGATGGCGCGGGCGGGACCAGCGGAGTTGATTGGTCGAAGTTCGGTGCCGATCACTCTGCGGTCGACGGTGAGCCCGTCACAGACACGCAGGAGACCGACTTCACACCCGAGCCGGTGGAGGGTGGTGACAACGATGGGGTTCCCTTCTAGGCCCTGCGCTGAGCAGCCTTTCGCCGAGGCGGTCGCGGAGTTCGATCGTCGCGTCGCCGCAGACGAGGCCCACGCCACAACGCAGGCAGCGCTCGAAGCCGAGCGTGACGAGCGTGATAGCGAGGTCGCGCTGTGACCGAGCAGCTACAGGGGGTGGGTGCCGCTAAAACGGTGCCCACCCCCACCGCGGATGGGCCGCTTGTGGCGCGCGCCATCGCAGCCGGTTTGACGAACGCGCGCGGTGTCGCCCGGGCCGTCGAAAAGAAGGACGGAGATTACGCGGACTGTGAGGATCTCGCCGCCGTGTGGGAGCGCCTCGCGGTCGCGAGTAACCCGCGCGCTGACGCGATGCGCCGTGAAGCCCGTGAGCGGGAGTTTTCGTGAGCGTTCGCGAAACGATCCCCGACCGTGACGGCCTGCTGTTACAGCTCGCCGCGTTCGCCGGCAATGAGCCTGCGGACTCATTCATCGAGATCCGGCCGTTGAAGCCCGTCGGTCGCCAAGAGTTCATACCGGTGCGCGACCTCACGGCGGCCGTCGAGCGGGTTCTGGCGCTGCGCGAGCACCATCAGGTGTTCATCGGTGCGAGCCCGCGCATCATGCCCGGTGGGAAAGCGGAGCACGTAGCCCGCTGCTGGGCCCTGCTCTGCGACTGTGACACGCCGGAGAGCGTCGAGCGGCTGCGAGCCTTCAGGCCCCTGCCGTCGATCGTCGCGGAAACCTCCCCCGGCAAGATGCACGCCTACTGGCCGCTCAAAGTGCCGCTCGAGAACGGTGCCGCGCGGTCCGCTAAGCGGCAGCTCGCGCGCGCTCTCTCGGCAGATGAAGCGGTCGTAGATCCAGCACGAGTGATGCGCGCGGTCGGGAGCGTGCATTGCAAGGACAAGCCCTCGATCGTCCACTGCATCCGCTGCGAGCTCGACGTATTCACTGCCAGCGATGTGGTGGGCCACCTGCCACCGATACCGGCCGCACCGGCCCCCGCCAGGCCACGCGCTGAAAGCACGGACGCGCTCGACACGATCGCCTCGACCACCTACGTGCCCTTGCTTTCCGGGCACGAGGTCGGCGGCGACGGCAAGACACTGTGCCCGTTCCACGAGGAGCGCACACCGAGCTTTCAAGCCTATGACGAGCCCGCGCGAGGGTGGAATTGCTTCGGCTGCGGTCTCGGCGGCAGCATCATCGATTTCGGTGCTGCGCTGTACGGCATCTCACCGCGCGGCCGGGGCTTTCACGACATCCGCCGCCGGCTCGCCAGTGACCTTGGCGCGAACGCGTGACCGGCACGCCGACACTCACCGATGAGCAACGCGCCGGCCTAGCCGAGATCGCCGCCAGCAACGGACAGCCGCCGCGTGAGTCGTTCTCGATCGACGTGATGACCGCCCGCGCGCTCTGCGAACTGCCACCACCTGACAAAAGCGGCGAACTACTCGGTCGCTTCGCGGTGCGCCGCCAGCGGACCGTGATCGGCGCGGACACCGGCGCCGGGAAGAGCACGATGGCGTTCCACATGATCGGGGGTATCTGCCACGCCCGCGAGTTCCTCGGCGCGAAGGGCGTAGGGGGCCGCGCACTCGTGATCGACTGCGAGCAGGGCGTCGAGACGATCAAGCTCCGTCTCTGCGAGGCCGGGCTCGACACGTCCGAGAACGTCGACTTCATCCGCGTCCCGGACGGGCTCTCTCTCAACAGCGACGACGAGCAGGCCGCAGTCATCGAGGCGCAGATCGCGGCAGGCGACTACGCCGTCGTGCTCGCCGACCCGTTGTACAAGCTCCACCAGGGCGACAGCAACGACGAGCGCCAGGCCGTGGACCTGATGCGCCGCCTCGACGGCTGGCGCGAAAAGTACGGGTTCGCGCTGATCCTGCTCGTACACACCCGCAAGCCACCCGCCGGCGCGAAGTTCACCCGCAACGAGTTCTTCGGCAGCAGCGGCTACCTACGCGGCGCCGAGATCATCCTCGGCCTGCAATTCGTCCGCGACGGCTACAGCCGCCTGCACTACTTCAAGGACCGCGACGGTGGCCTACCCGTCGGCAAAGCGTGGGGCCTGCTGTTCGACCGCGAAAGCGGCTACCGACGCGACCCCGACGACGAAACACGCAAGCAGACCGCCGCCGACCAGGTACGCGAACTACTCGAAGCCGACCCCGACATGACCGACGTGCAGCTCATGGCCACCACCAAAAAGAGCGAGCGCACGATCCGTAACGCACGCAAAGCCTTCGACCCAGACCCCGACGCCCTCTTCGACGGCGAGCAACCATGAGCACCACAACACGCATCCGGCAACGAACGGCAACGATCGGCAACGAATCGGCAAGCGGCAACTCACCGGCAATCCTCTTAAGAGGAGGACCACCACTGCCGCGGCAACCAACCGGCAACCACAACGACGCCACGGACGGCACCCCCTGCTCCCGAAGGGTCGCGGTCGGGGGCGCCTACCAGACTGGCTGTCGAAACCACACAAACAACCAACCACACACACACTCACTGGTTGCTAGAAGGAACCCACCCACCAACCACCGCCCACACCTCTCACACCGACTCCCGCGTGGGCTGTGTGAGGGTCGCTGCGAACGCGCCCGCAGGCGCGCGCGACCCGAGCGTCTACCAGTAGCGCTCACAGCGACCGGCAGCGCTCCGCGCTCTGCTCGGCGACCCGTGAGCGTGGCGCTGGCGATGGCTGCTGGGAGGGCGATGTGAAGCGGCTCACGGAGCGTGTGGCAGCACTGGAGGGCAAGTCGTGACCGCTCTCGACACGCCGACGCGCATGATTGAGGGCACCGTCCGGCTCGCCGACGACCAGCTCGCGCGCCTGGCCTCGCTCACGGCCGAGCTCGTGGCCGAGCGCCTCGGAGCCGCCTCCTCGACTGCCACCGGCCCGCCGCAGCTCGTGGATGCGGCAGGGCTCGCTCGTGCGCTCGGCGTGTCTCGCGCGTGGGTGTATCGCAATGCTGCGCGGCTGGGCGCACGGCGGCTGGGGGACGGCTCGCGGGGCCGGCTTCGCTTCGACATTGAGGCGGCGCGTGCTGCGACCGCTTGCTTGGCAGTCGAGCCATCGCAAGGCCGCGATCCCAGTGCTGGCGGGGAGTCTCGGCCTCGCTCGCGCTCACCCCGGCGTCGTTCGCCCGTTCGTTCGCCCGATCCGGGCTCGATATTGACCCCTCGACCCCGGCGGGCCGCATGACCCGCGAACACGACCGGAGGCCACAGTGACCGTTAGCCCAAAGCGCGCCCGATTGGGGGCTGTCCTGCTGCCCGCGCCCGCTGCCACCCGCACCCGAGCCGTCAGAAATATGACGCCATTTCCAGGGGTTTTAGGCCGGAGTAGGTCATGGAAGTTGTGTGGGCCGTTTTGCCGTTCCAAGCGTTGTGTGGGTTGGGGTGGTTGTTGTGGCTGGTAGTCCG
>Ga0182024_10023628_pt1 | contig 10986 bp, 4 predicted proteins | sample P32metaG_FD_120480 | JGI IMG/M metagenome (GOLD analysis project Ga0182024, IMG submission 120480) | Permafrost microbial communities from Stordalen Mire, Sweden - P3-2 metaG (Illumina Assembly) | ecosystem: Environmental > Terrestrial > Soil > Wetlands > Permafrost | place: Sweden: Stordalen... | reverse complement strand
GTCATTTCTGCGCAGAGGATGGTTTGGAGCCCCGGTCCGCAAACGCCACCGGACCATATCCCGACACGCGGCGGCATTGCCGCTGCGGCTGGCGATTCCACTATTCCGGATTGATCACCGTTTCCTTCTTCGGAAATCTTGCGCAGGAAGTCCTCGCCGGCTTAAAGGAACACAACTAGGAGTATGCGAAGCTGCAATGAGAGAGCTCAAGCTGCGGCCTGCAGGTTTCCTTGCGCGCGCTTAGAAGTCTAATCGCATTGACAATTGAGCATCGCGCGAGCTATTCGCCTGGCCGCTGACGGTGCCGAAGCTGGCGCTGCCAAAAACGGTGCCCCCGACGAGGAACTGGGTGTGATTGGTGACGTTATAGAGATCCGCCTCGAGGCTCAAGTGCGAATGTTCAGAAAACAGGCCGAAGGTCCGGCGCAGACTAATGTCGATGTCATAGTTGCCGGGCCCAAACATGTTGAAAGGTGCGGTGCGCGCGGCATCGCCAAAGGTGTAGGTATAGGGAGAGTTGGCTTCCGTCAGGGTTGCAATGGGAACGAAGGCGGCAGCGTTGAGATAGCTAGGAGAACTGGTCGCTGTGGCGCCTTGGCCCCACTTACCGTTGATTCTCCCGGGACCATTGAAACCAGGTGCGATAGTCGGGTTGCAGGTTAGCTCGGCCGGATTGACCTGGCAGGCGGACCCGGTGATGGCCAGGGGTGAGCCGGAGTAGATCTGCACGATCTCGGAGAACTTGAAGTTGCTGGCGAGGGCGCGGACCACTCGGTTTCCCCCGCCCAGGCCTTGTGCGCCGAACGGCAGCGCCCAGACTCCGGTCTCAATGATGTGCTGGGGCTGGTCGGTCGTCGAAAGGCTGCGCTCGATGCGGTCCGCGGCCCATGCTCGGCCGTCGTTCGAATCAGCCGCCGGGATCGCATAGCCGGAGCGATAGGTCCCTCCATCGTCGATCGCTTTCGACCAGATGTAATCGAACATGAAGGTTAGCCCTTTATAAGCCCGCTGCGTCGCCGAGACCTGCAGCGAGTTGTAGCTGGAGTTTGCAACGTTCCCGTAGGTGTCGGCTATGGTCTTGTAATTGGGGAACGGCAAGAGCGCTTGAGCAACGGTTTGTGAAGTGCTGAAGTTGGGAGGCAGAGTGATGGCTGCCGCGGCCAGCGTGGCCTTCTGAGCCGCCGTCAGGTTCTTGACGGCGGTTCCCAGGATCGGACCGAGGAACAGGTACTGAGGCGAGAGTTGATTGATCCACTCGCCGCGCGCGCTGCTGCTGTCAGGGCTTTCAAAATGGCCCTGCGACCCGACGTAGCTGACGGTCAAGACGAGATTCTGCGTGAGTTGATGCTGAAAGCCGGCGTTGTAGTCAATATACTGCGGCGCTCGACCGCCGTAGTACGGGTCGCCATAGGCCACGCTTTGCGGCGAGCCGGTGTAGGGGGCGATCGACGAGAACCCCAGGGCGTAGTTCGCGCCGGAGGCGACGCCAACCGGGGCGGGATAGGCGGGATAGGGGTCGTCCAGCTCATACTGCGCTACTCCATTGGTCGAAGACGTCTTCGGGGAGGCCTGAAAACCGAGAATACCAGTACCGTTCTGGGAGACGGCGCTGCCGGCAACGCCGTTTCCGTGCGTGTACATGACTCCCCAGCTTGCGCGGAAGACCGTCTTCGGAAAAATCTGATAGGCGAGGCCGAGCCTCGGACCGAACCCTTTCTTGTAGTTATTGACTGGCGTGCTGCAGTTACAGGTGTTGTTGCCGTTGCCGGCAAACTGGAGAACGCCCGCGGTTCCTGCCGCATTGGTGAGGTTGGGACTGAAGAATGAGAGCACGCTGTTGGCTTCCCGATAGGTCGGGAAGTAGTCGTAGCGGAGGCCAAGATTCAGCGTCAACTTGCTCGATAGCTTCCAATCGTCCTGAACGTAAGGTGATATCGGACGGAAGCGCGCGCCCGTCTCCTGCACCAGATTTTGCGTCAGACTGGCGGAGTCGATCCGGCCGACAAGGAAGCTGGCGTAAGACAGACCCGTACCCGGATTGATGGTGGTTCCCGTGGTGTAGCCAGCGGTCTCGGAGGCGGCAGCCGCGAGCAGCAACTGGCTGCTGCCGCCAGTATCGAGGGTGTACTGGTACTGGAGCCACGCGATCTGGGCGCCGAACGTGAGCGAGTGCTTGCCGAATTCCCACTGGTAGTTGTCGATAGCGTAGTACGCGTTTGAAATCTTCTTACCTCCGGTGTTGCCTCCCCACTGGAAGGGTGCATCGGTCCCCGCGAAAGTGACCTCGGGAAAGGAAGTGGAAGCCTGACCAGCGGGTACACCTGTAATTCCCAGGGTCGATGCCGCGAAGGCTGGCGTGTTGTCTAGGTTGAAAGAGGGGCTGTAATACCGAGCAAAACCAAACTTAAACTGGTTCACCATGTGCGAGTTGACGGTGTAGGTATCTTCGAAGATGTCGGTCTTTGTCTTCGGGGCATATCCCTGGCCGTAGTTGAAGGGCAGCGGTCCATTGTTTCTGCCCGCGGTCGTCTGCGCGGCCGGGCCGATCGAGGCTTGACGGCCCGCAGCGATAATAATCGACATATTGTTCTTATCGCTCATGGCATAGTCGAGGCGGGCGGTGGTCGTGAAGTTTTCTAGACCAAATGGCAGCCCAGCGAGGACGTTATTACCCGCAGTCTGGTTGGCATAGAGACCGGCAGGCGGTAGCAAGGCGTTCATGGCAGCCGCGACTTTCGAGAATTCGGTGGGGCATATGACGTTCGGCGTGTTGCCATTGCAGCCCATGAACTGTGTGCGGGTCGTTGCCGAAGAGCCGGTGGAGGGGTCGTAGATGTTCACCCCCAGCGCGCTGAAGTCACCGGACCGCTCCGCCATCGTGGGATAGGCCTGCAGGGTTGGGACTACACCCTTGGCGTAGCGGTAGCCATCGTAGTTGCCAAAGAAAAAGAGTTTGTTCTTAATGATAGGACCGCCCAGCACGATGCCGTACTCATTCATGTGCTCTGCAGGTTTCGTGGCAACCCCCGTGGCGGGGTTGATGAGCCCGGGCGCGTAGAAGCCCCAGGTGTCGAGCGCGGTGTTGCGGAAGTATTCGTACAGCGAGGCATGAATCGCATTGCTTCCGCGCTTCAGATCGAAGTTCTGAACGCCCTGTCCTTCATAGATGGCGGGGTAGCCGGAGGTCTGCACCTGTAATTCGTTTACCGCATCGACTGAGATGGCAGACCAAATGAAGCGGTTGTCACCTTCCTGGGAGACGTTGAAGAACGGGATGCCCTCGATGTAAACAGAGGATGCCCCGCCCTTGCTTCCGGATCCATCGATGGGGCCAGTGTTGTCGGTCAGGTTATTGTTAGTCTCGTTATTCTGGACTCCAGGCATCAACAGCACGTAGTCGCTCGCGCGGCGCTGGTCGGGCTGACCGCCGGCGCCCATGGCGATCGGCAGTTCCGAGTAGGTCTCCTGCGCCATGGTGGCACCGAGTGTGGCGTTGCTGGTCTGGAGTTGCTCGGAAGCTACGGTGACCGTCACGCTCTGGTTCTCGGTCCCGAGTGTCAGGCCGATATTGACCGTCGCAATCTCGAGCGCGTTGACCACGACGTTCGGTTGAGTTGTCGCCTTGAAACCCGGGGCCGTGACGGTGACGGCATAGGTATCGGCGTCCAGGGGAGACAGCGTGTAGTCGCCGGCGGAGGTCGTCTTGCTGGTTAGCCTGGTGCCGCGAGTGGTCGATTCAGCCACCACAGTTGCGCTCGCAACCACGGCGCCGCTCGGATCGGTAACCGTGCCCACGATCTCGCCTTTACCGGAAAGTTGAGCGGAAGCGGAAGCCCCGACCAGCAGTATGAGAGCGGCGAACAGGAGGGAAACAGTCCTGGCTTCAGTCTTGCGGAACGTCATTTTGCGCCTCACGGCCTGATGCTCACATCGTCGAGTGCAAGGTCAGACCACGTACTCTGCCGAACACCTATAGTGGTTTTCCACGCCTACTGTCAAGTCGAAAGTTTGGCGTTTTAGATCTTGCCTCCACCGTGATTCTTTGGATTCCTGGCCTCTCAGGCTCCCTCCTCGAATCTCCCGCGCATGGCAGCGCAACCCGCCGCCTCTGGCCGCCCCCATGATCGCTTGACCACAGGATCCAGACTGGGTGGCGCGAATGTCCTTGTGGTATGACCACTTGGCAGTTCCCGATGTATGATAATGCGGCACGTCGGCGGAGACGCCCGTAAGGAGACCCCTTGATGGGACCGAATTTGCCCTTCGCGCGTCTGATCCTACTAACCTTCGCCGTCTGCCCGGCCGGTGTACACGCGTCCACACCGAGGTGCGATCCCCACGCTTTCGGCGCGAAGGGCGACGGCATCGCCAAGGACACGGTCGCCATCCAGGCTGCGATTGATACCTGCGCCGCGCGCGGTGGCGGCATCGTACGCCTCACCGCCGGCACCTACTTGAGCGCGCCGATCGTCCTAAAGAGCCGCATTACTCTCCAAATCGACCGAGACGCCACACTGCAGGGGTCCTCCGATCGTCATGACTATCCCCCGAAGCAGCAGTTTCGTGCCCCCGGCCTCCAATCTCTGGTAAGCGCCACGGCTGCCTCGAACGTCTCCATCATCGGCCAGGGCGCAATCGACGGAGCGGGACAAAGCTGGTGGTCCACCGCAAAGTCCACCAAGAACGCCGGCGTGATGGGCTCGGATTTTCTCCGCCCCCGACTCGTCGTCTTCGATCACTGCACCCACGTTCTGGTCGAAGGCGTCACCATCCAGAACTCTCCCATGTGGCAATTGGTTCCGTACTATTCGAATGACGTCACGATCCGAAACGTCCGCCTCCTCGCCCCCGCGAACTCTCCCAACACCGACGCCATCGACCCATTTTCCTCCTCCCATGTCCGCATCGACCACGTCTTCGCCGACGTCGGCGACGACGACATTGCCATCAAATCCGGCGCTGCCAACTCCCCTGGCCCCGATCAACCCAGCCGCGATATCACCATTACCGATTGCACCTTCCTGCACGGACACGGGCTCTCGATCGGCAGCGAAATCGCAGGCGGCGCCCAGAACATCCGGGCCCTCCGCATTCACTTCCGGGGCACCGACAATGGCATTCGCATCAAGGCAAACCGCGACCGCGGTAACGACGTAGGCCCGGTCTTCATCCGGGATGTCGACATGATCGACGTAACCAATGCCTTGATCGTCAGCGAATTCTACCCGAAGGTCTTGCCGCCAGATCCCGATCCGCTCGAGCCAGTCACGCGACTGACGCCGCACTTTCACGACATCACCATTGAGAATCTCACTGCCGCAGGCAGTACCTCGGCAGGGGCCATCGTCGGGCTCCCGGAGGCCCCTATTCACCGCGTCAGGTTGTACAACATTCAGATCAGCACGCGTAAAGGTCTGACCATAGGCGATGCCGAGGTCTCAGGCCATGGCGTCGTGGTAGAAACCAAAGAAGGAGAACCCATCACAAGGTTGCCCAGAGCGAGCATCACGATCCACTGACCGTCAACTACCGTGTACAGGCAGCGTAGGCTGGGGAGCCGCGCCCCTCGAACCGCGATGACCGGCGGTGTGCTCAATAGGACACTCGGCACTCCGGCCACAATCTGGGCAAATGCCTCCTTCGGTGCTACTCTACCCAAGATTGAGAAGATTTCGACGCCAGGAGTTCAAGTTTGAAGCCGCAAACCGAAACCCCACACGATTCTGAGTCCCACCTGACCATGCAGGTGGTCAACCACATTCGATCCATGATCGAAGATGGCACTCTCAGGCCCGGAGAGAAGATCCCCCCGGAACGCGAATTCGCGCTAAAGCTGAAGATCAGCCGTGCCAGCCTGAGAACCGGCATCGGATACATGGCCGCCATGGGAGTCATGAAAGTGCGACATGGCGTTGGCACATTTATCGCCAAAGGACCACCGGAGATTGCCAGGTCGTCTCTTGGACTATTGGGCGCACTGCATGGTTTCAAATCCTGGCAGATGTTCGAGGCCCGCCTCCTCCTTGAGAGTAAGATGGCCGCGCTCGCCGCCGAACGCGGCAAGGAAGAACACTTCACTCTGCTCGCCGAGGAAGTGGCCGAGATGTACGCCACCATCGACGATCCCGAGGAATATCTCATCCACGACGTCCGCTTTCATCGCACCATCGCCGAAGCTTCGGGCAATCCTATCCTTGCCTCCCTGATGGAAACCATATCCTCCGCACTCTACGACGGGAGGCGCAAAACGGTAGGCCTCAGCCGATCCCTCAAAGACTCCGCCGACGTCCATCGCGAGATCTATCGCGCTATTCGCAAGAGAAACCCGAGCGAGGCGCACCGGCTCATGGAACGCCATATCGCGGAGGCCAAAGATGCACTGGAGGATGAGGAGCGCGGGGCCTCACGCCGGCGAACAAAGAAGACAAACGGCCGGTGAGTGGTCTGACCTCATGCGTTCCGCCGAACTCCGAAAACACCCTAGATTGCAAGAAAACACAGACTCGAGCCAGCTCTCATTGACTGTCTTTTCTGAAATATGGTAAGACCACTGCTTGAGCAACGAGGATGCTTCCAGTGGCCCAACGATCCAGTCTCCTGTCCGGTTGCGCTTTCGGGTTTCTCTTCGCCTCGGCACTTTCCGCCAGCCTTTTTGCGCAAGACAGGCGCACCGTTCTCGAACCGCATATTCCACCCGCCTGCACCAAGCTTGAGGCCAAGCTGTCGGCTCCGCGCGGTCTCCTGACCGACGCCGACGAACACCGCCTCGACACCGAGCGCATCCAGAACGCGATCGATCGCTGCGGCAGCGGCAAGGCGGTAGAACTGCACCGCTCTGGCGACCGGAATGTCTTTCTCGCCGGCCCCTTCCATCTCCAGCCCGGCGTCACCCTGCTCATCGACCCAGACACCGTCCTCTACGCCTCGCGCAATCCGCGCGACTACGACGTGAGCCCGGGTAGCTGCGGGATCGTCGATCGGAATGGTCATGGATGCAAACCTCTGATCCTCGCAGACCATGCGCCAGGGAGCGCAATCATGGGCGACGGCGCCATCGACGGTCGGGGCGGCGAAACTCTCCTCGGAACGAACGACTCATGGTGGGACCTCGCTCACTTCGCCAAGGTCAACGACATGCAGCAGAACTGCACCCGCATTCTCATCGTGCGCGAATCGGATGACTTCGTCCTCTATCGCATCACTCTGCGCAATTCTCCCAACTTCCATGTGTCGATCGAGAAGACGAACGGCTTCACGGCATGGGGCGTCAAAATCGATACCCCCTCCACGGCTCGCAACACGGACGGCATCGATCCCTCTGCTTCCAATGATATCTCCATCCTCCACTCCTCCATCCGCACCGGCGACGATGACGTCGCCATCACAGCCAGAAAACTCGGCGCATCCTCCCACATCACCGTTGCCCACGATCATTTCTACTCCGGGCATGGTATGTCCATCGGCAGCGGAACCAGCGGCGGGGTCCATGCGGTGCGCGTCTTCGATCTCACCATCGACGGCGCCGACAACGGAATCCGCATCAAAAGCGACCCAAGCCGCGGCGGCCTCGTCGACGACGTCGTCTATGAAGACATCTGTATCCGCAACGTGAAGAACCCCATTCTCCTCACGCCCCATTACACAACCTTCCCCGGCGACCTGCTGCCCGTCTATCGCGACATTACGCTCCGCGACGTCCATGTCCTCACGCCGGGACTGGTCACGCTGGATGGATTGGACTCCTCGCACCAGCTGGGTGTAACGCTCGACAATGTCTTCGCCGACGGGGTGCCGGCAAGCGCCATCCACGCCTCAAACGCTGCTATCACTCTCGGTCCGCGCCTCGGCAATCTCTCCCCTGCCGGAGAAGATGTGACCGTTACCCAGCCACCCGGTAGCACCGCCGGCTCGCCCCTCGCATGCGGCGCGCGTTTCGAGCAGTATCCCGCAAATCCAACTGCCCCACGATCCGCCACTGTCGCCCCGCCTACCGACAACACACTGTACGTCGCTGCCGATGGCACCGGAGACTATTACTCCATCCAGAAGGCGCTCGACGCTGCCCCCGACAATGGCGCAACGCTGCGGATTGCACCCGGAACCTATCGCGAATCCATCTCAATCACCAAGCCCAACATCGAACTCCGCGGTAGTAATCCGGACGCGGCCCGGACCATCATCGTCTTTGATAAGAGTGCGGGGACTTCCGGCGGCACACTTCACTCGGCCACCGCTGAGATACGGGCCGACAACTTCCGCGCCGAGAACCTCACCTTCGCCAACGACTGGAACGCCACCCACACCCAGGTCCCTGTCGGTTCGCAGGCGCTGGCCGTGCTGGTCGCTGCCGACAAGGCCATCTTCAGCAACGTTCGCTTCCTCGGCAACCAGGACACGCTCTACGCCGGCAGCCGCAACTGCGCTCCCGACGGCGAGCCCTGCACACCCACTCGCCAATACTTTACCCATTGCTACATCGAGGGCAATGTTGACTTCATCTTCGGCGATAGCAAAGCCGTCTTTGACCATTGCGAGATTCACAGCACCCCTCACTCAGAAGGCTTTCTCACGGCGCAATCCATGCACTATCCCACCGAGGAAAGTGGCTTTGTCTTCAATCACTGCACGCTGACAGCTGCGCCGGGCGCTACCAACATCTGGCTTGGGCGACCCTGGCGCGCCTATGCCAAAGTCATCTTTCTTAACACAGAGATGGGCGCTCAGATCCTTCCCGCAGGCTGGCGCGAGTGGCACCCGGGTGAAACCCATTCTCTGGAAACTGCCTACTACGCCGAGTACAACTCGACAGGACCCGGAGCACACGCGGGCGAGCGCGATTTCCACACCAAACTCCTGACGGCTGCCGAAGCCGCTCAGTTCGACACCAGAACCTTTCTCGGCGGTTGGGATCCCGCAGCCCAATAAGGCGGTCGCGTAATCACAACCACGGTGAGATCAAGGGCAATCGAATCGAGGACCTCTCGCTCCCAAGCGAGGCAAGGAATGGCAGAAGCAGAAATATCGCCTCATCGAACGGCGTCCACCCTTGGCAAACCGAAACGTCGCATGTGCGCGAGTGAATGATGGAGCCAATCGGTTTGCTTAAGGGGTCACTCTCAGCCACAGGCCCCCGAGGAGGCCAGACGGTAAGGGCTGCAGATTATCCATGCCTTGCGGAACAAACCGTTCCCCGTAGCGATCGTTCAGCAGGCGATAGTCGGGGAGGGCGCCTCCGGCCAGAGAGTTCATCGCCGTATTGCCAACGACGATGCGCAGGTCATTCCTTCCCGCTTTCAGGAATGAGCTCAGCTCGACGGTATATGGGGGATGCCATACCACGCCCGCGCGCTTGCCATTCACATAGACCTCCGCGGCTTCCCGCAGCGGTCCCTCGAAAAAGGCACGGAGGTTAAATGTCGGCAAAGGATCAGGTTTCTCTACCGGCGTGCCTTCTCCGAAATCGAGGACCAGGGAAGCCGCCGAGCTCAGATCGGTCGGAAGCTCGATTGCTTTTTCGTAGCTGACTTGTCCGGAATAATATTTGAAAGGCTCCTCTTCGCTCCAAGAGTGGAGAGTGGCCATGTGGATGGTCTGATTCAGGCCGTTGAAAGTGAGGTCCCAATCCGTGGAGAGATCGATGACCTTCGCGGGTGGACCCGAAACCCTTAAGGGCTCTGGCTTAATGACGGAATTTGTAAAAAAGATGAGCCGCGATTCATAGGGCCGCAAGGAGACTTCGATCTTCGACAGATTCGCCACCGGCGAGACCCGGCCGGTGAAGGGATCCCACCACTCGGCATATTTCGCGGTTTGACGGAATTTTGCCAGCTCGCTAAGCGGCTGGTTGCTGGTATTCGCGATGAAGTACAGGTCGCCTTCACTCAGTCGGCGGTGAAGAAACCCGACCTCTGGAGCCTTCGGAGAAAAAATTACGTCCGGCGCGAGATAGGTTGCAGCAGCACTCCCGATCTGACTGTCATCTTCTACAAAATGACCCAGGGCGCCTTTGTCGCGGAACAAGCGTTGGGAGATTTCCTGTATCTGCTGGCTGTCGCGCTCTGCGTTTAACAGCCCTGGAGCCGTCGAAGGCAAGCTCCGCGTGGCAATGACGATTCCCCCGTGCAAAGCGTATTGCTCGATTTTCCGGTAGGTGGCAGGCGGCAAGCGCTTGATGCCGGGAAGGATCAGCACGGGATAGCGAACGCCCAAAGTGTCGACGGCATCCGCGTCAATAAAGTCCAAGTTGAAACCCGCGTCGAGAATCTGCGCAATCACGCTGTTCCCCAGCAACTTCTGCATGGATTCATCGATGCTCACATCTTCCCCGCGGGTATTGAAGCCGGTCTGAGTGGTCACGGATGAGGACGACTCGCGAACGACGGCGAAACTGGCCCATGCGTCATCGTTAGGCAATAGCAACGCCACATCGTTGGCCGGCTTGCCTTGGCGCAGCGCAAAACTCACGCGCTGCAGATATCCGGCCAGGTCCGGCATGGCGAACCACCAAGGATTATGGGCATTAAAGGCGCCGGCCGCGTACATGCGCCATCCTGGCTCCCCGGCAATCGGCGGCGAGTAGGGCCAACCGTGCCCGACCAGTTGGTTGATCCCCTGCAGGAAATGCAAATCCGCTTCCACTTTCATATCGAGCGGCGTAGCGCGAAAAGCTGGGGAATGCAGCCAAGTCCAGGTTTCCGAAGAGATGATGGGCCTGCCGAAAAGATGGCCTGCCGACGCCGCCCAGCGGGTATCGGAGAACTGGCGCCACATCAGCCAGGTTGCCTTGCCCTCACCTTCAGGAAGGTCTGCGTATTGGTTGCTGGAGAGCGTGACCGGAGGGAATCCATAAGTTTGCGAGCGGAATAACGTGTGGTGTCGAATCGCCCATGCATGGAGCGGTGCGAGGTAGTGCTCGTTCGCGAGCTCGGTGAGTGTTTTCCCCCAATCGTGTCGGATGGCGGATGTCTCCGGACCGGTGTCGGCGAT